>Ga0247842_10001186_pt1 | contig 45374 bp, 47 predicted proteins | sample LaCruzMarch2015__3_FD_192411 | JGI IMG/M metagenome (GOLD analysis project Ga0247842, IMG submission 192411) | Freshwater microbial communities from meromictic Lake La Cruz, Castile-La Mancha, Spain - LaCruzMarch2015_19m | ecosystem: Environmental > Aquatic > Freshwater > Lake | place: Spain...
CGGTTGCATTCATCACTGGGCTATATGCCCCCTGATGAGTTTGAGCGGCAATTTGAGGGTGAATGAAGAACCTGTCAAGCCATACTAAACTTGCAGAGATACTGTTCAGACAGAAGGGCGCAGTCCATTCCCTTATAAATCTGGCAGCGATTTGGGGTAAACTTTTCTAATTAATAATGGTTGTGTTTATAAAAGGCGGCCCTCTAAGGGCCGCTTTTTATTTTCATTTGAAAATAAACATTCTCAAGTGAAAATGTTTTGGGTTGTTGTAGCCTTTTTCCCTAGTAGGGGGGAGCGCTAGTGAGGATCTTGCCGCGGCGAATCCTGGTGATGTGCCGGAGTCAGCGGTCCCCTCAGTGGAACCGGCGCACGGGGCAGAAGAAGCCGATAAGGAAGATAAGGGCGGCACTCAGTGTGAAAGTACGGCTTTGGTGTTGATAATTATACTGCTGGTTCTTATAATATTTCTGTAAATCAAATTGTCTTACTTAAGGGTTTTGCCCAGCTCCTGCAAAGTCCCGGAGATGTTGTGCGCGGCCTCGCTCATGAGGGCGAGCATCTCCCGTTTTTCTTCCACCGAACAATCCCGGAATAATTCGGCCGCGCCTTTGATGCTGGCGCATTTTCCTTTGATATCGTGCAGCAGTTTGCTTAGGTCGTCAGGCTGGCTCATTATTCATCCCCCTGCGGTTGATCGTCTTTGTTGCCCGGCATAGCGCCGAATTTTTTCAAAGTGGCGTAGAGAAAACGCGTTGAAATTTTAAGGTCCGAAAGCGTCCCGGTCTTTTTGCCCCCGTTCTCCGTCATGTTCCGCTGGATTATCTCGTAAGCTATCCGGTCCAAGGTCTGTTCAAGGCCGTTGGCCAGGGCGTGCCGATAGGCTTCATCTCCGGATAATTTCCCTGCAGGCGCCGCGGGGTCGGAGGCGGTAAGATGTTGTTTTACCGCTGCAAGATCTATCCTCCCTTCCGAGCCGCTGACCAGGAGCTCGGAAAATCTCTTCAGCTCTCGGACATTGCCCGGCCAGGCATAGTTCTGAATATAGGCTTTCGCATCCGGAGAAAATGCCAGCCGTTTGGTGCCGGCCGTGAAGTGAGTTAGGAGCTGGAAAATATCGTCCTTTCTGCGGCCCAGCGGGCTCAGGTCTATGGTGAATCCGTGTATGCGCTGAAACAGATCCAGGCGCATTTTCCCCTGCGAAATGAGTTGCTGTATGTTTTCCAGGGTGGCGCTTATTATACGGAATTCTGAATGCTCCGGCTTATCGGAGCCCAGCGGGTAGAATGAGCGCTCCTCTATGGCTTTGAGCAGTTTCATCTGCATGTTAAGGCTCATGGTGCCTATCTCGTCCAGGAACAAGGTTCCTTTGTGAGCCTCCAGCAGGCGGCCTTTGCGGGTTTCTCCGGCCCCGGTGAAGGCGCCCTTTTTATGGCCGAAAAGTTCGGCCTCAAGCAAATCTTCGGTGTAGGCGGAACAGTTGATGGCCACAAAAGAGCCTTCCCTGCCGGAATAGTCGTGGATAATTTTGGCCAGGGAGGTTTTGCCCGAGCCGGAGGGGCCCAGGATAAGAATGGGTAATTCCGAGGGCGCGTATTTAAGAGCTTCGCTCACGCCGGCCCTGGTGGCGGGGTCCGAGGTCACGAAGCGGCTTGAAAAAATATCGGCGCTAGCTGTCCCGGTCCTGCTCTGAAAATATTTTCTGATAACGGCCTCAACGTTGGACTCCTCATTGCCTTTGGAATAAAAATCTTTGCAGCCCAGACCGTAAGCCTTGTTTATTATTTCGTCGGAGTCGGAGCCTGACATTACCACGCAGTAAAAACCTTTGGAGACGGCGACAGGGATCAGCTTCAAGCCGGAATAATCGTCTTTAGGCCCCAGCATAAGGTCAAAAAAGCAGATGTCGTAATGGCCATTTGCCAATTTTGCTAAAGCGGTTTTTTTGTCTCCCGCCAGATCAACATTGTGAGAGCGTAAATGGCCGGACATGACTTTCTGCGCCAGTTTATCGTCTTCCACTACAAGGATATTTAATTTAGTCACTGTAAACCCCCTGCTGATTTCCTTAAAAACATTCTCAAACGAAAATAAATATTTTCAAATGAAAATATTCGCACCGCTTTGACATTATATTAAAATTCCTTCCCCGGCGGAGTTTTCATTGTGAAAACCTGACAAATAAATGTTTTAATATGTTCTGGCATAAAAATTGCTCTGTATCAGGCAGGGGATGGCGGGAGGGAGGCAGTTTTTAAATCTTTTGGAAGGATGAACGCGGGCGGATATGAATAAAATTCCCAGGATGAGCTTAACTCACGGGCTGGCGGCAAGAGCCTCAGCCGTGATGCAGGGGCGGCTGAAGCTGGCCGGGCTCATGGAGATGTCGGAGGGTGATTTTGAAAAACAGTTAAAAGAGCTGGAAAGCTCCAGGCTTTTTAAGCTGCTGAAGACTGCCGGCGTGGTGAATCTGGCTGAGTTTCCGAGTGCTCGTTACGCGGCCAGGAATTTCGTCGGCTATGGTCTCCGGCTTTCAGCCGGGGACCTTCCCGAGCTTGCCGATGGCAGCGGGGATCTGGTGGGGTTGATGCAGCGGATAGGGCAGGAGAATTTTGAGACCTGTTTCCTTAAAGACGGGGAGAGGACCGACGCTCAAAGGGCGGAAGTATGCGGCATAACAAAGGAAGACGCCGCCAGGCTCAGGGATTTTGTTAACCGCGCTTTTATTCACGCGGAATTTGAGGGAGCGCCCGCTCCCCTGCCCGAAAAAGTTTTCAGCGCCGTGGCCGGAATAGAGCTTGAGGATGGTTCACCGGTGCTGGCGTTCTTTAACCGGGAAGTGTGGAAGGGGCGTTACCGCGTGAACAGGGAAAAGCTGGAGCAATACGCCGCGGCCCTTTCCGCTGCGGACGGAAATAAAATTGAGAATCTTCTGAAGCGCCTTGAATTTACGGATCAGCGCAAGACCACGCTTTACCGCGCGCTTGAGCTATTGATAAGCGTGCAGACGGATTTCCTTACCAGCGGAGAGCCTTCCCGCCGCAGGCCGCTGTCGCAGCGGACTTTGGCCAAGAACCTGGGCGTGGATACCAGCGTCCTGAACCGGCTGGTTTCCAATAAGTCGGTGCAGCTGCCTTGGGGCATCGAGGCTCCCATGACGACGCTTTTGCCCAGTTCCAAAGATGTGAATAAGGAAAGGCTTTACGCTCTGGCCTCGGAAAGGCCGGATGTTTCCGACGCTGAGTTGGGGTTTGCGCTTGAGACGAGGCACGGGGTGAAACTCTCCCGGCGCTCCATCGCCCAGTACCGCAAAGAACTGTCTTTGGGCGGTAAAGGTAATAGGGTGGTATAGCCGCTGAAAAGAAGAGCCGGCGGTCTTATCGACTGCCGGCTCTGTTTTTTTCATGATTCCGGTAACGGCGTGTTACGCGGGTTGAATTAACGGCTTAAATATCGTCCCAGGCGAATGTTCCGCCGTTATCGCGGAATCCGGCAGCGATATAGTTCCCGCGATTGTCAAATATCGCGACGAACATTCCTCTGTCGTTCTCGTTATGTATAATAAAAGCGATCATTCCCTGTAGTTTCATTTTATAAGGGATGGAGGGATACTCCGGTCCCCAAGCCGTATTGTCCGCCTTAAGCTGCTGCTTGGCGTCGGCTGGAAGTTCCGATATTTTCGCCATTGGCAGGGTGCTGAGACTGCCTTCATCGAACAGCCTTAAATACTCTTTTTTAACGGCTTGTACCCAGATGTAGGTGGGCGTACCCTTCACCGCTGCCGGGATATTGTTTTCCCGTACGGCGGAGGATGTCGCTTTTACCGCCACAGGCGCCGCGGGGATGTCTATTGCACGCATGGCGGCTATATTTACTCCAGTAAGGTCCGCGGCGGCCAATGATGCTGTCTCCGTTTCTCCGGCGCAGGCCAGTCCGGCCGTCGTGATTATTATAACCATTCTTAACAGGTTTTTCATTTATTTTTCCTTAATTTATTTCAGTCGTATTTGTTTAAATGCTGTTGCGCCGCTGCCGGTACCTTAAACACACGTTTCGAGGCCATTGGATATAGCGAAAGTCTAAGGGTTTAAGGCTTTCTATGAATAAATTATAGGAATAAGGCGGGAGTGGCAATAGAGGCGAAGGGCCCAGTTGGGGCCGTTATTTGGACTTAAAGATATAGGTCCTTTGGCTCGGTTTGGGATGTCCTGGAGTCCAGGCAGCAGATGCTTCCCGGGCTAGTCTTTGCGTTTGTCCAGGATGTAGGCGCTTTTCTCTCTGGCTTTGGCGGCTTTTTTAAGTTCGGATCCTATATTGCTGACCTGCGCGAAGGAGATTAGCGGGCGCAGCTTGTTATGGACGATGCCGACGGCTATGGAGAGGAAAGGGAATTTTTTGATATTGCCCTGCCGGTCTGTTGAAATGATATGTCCGCGCGCGCGGTCTTCCTTGCCGTAGAAAGAGGGGGATATCTCGTCAAAAGCCGCCACTACGCGGCCCGCGAGCTCCTCGGCCTTCTCGAAATCGGTGACTATTATAAAGTCGTCGCCGCCGATGTGCCCGATAAAATCTCTGGAGGCCTCGTTATGGATCGTGAGCTTGACCAGCAGGTTGGCCGTGGCTTTTATCACGCGGTCCCCGGATTCAAAACCATAGATATCGTTGTAGGCCTTGAAATTATTAAGGTCCAGATAAAGCACGGCGAAGCTTCCGCCTTTCTGTAATTCGCGCTCAACCCTGGCCTGGATGGAGGGGTTGCCGGGCAACTTTGAGAGAGGATTTGTGTCCAGCACCAGCTTGTTGCGCTTGAGTATCATGCGGATGCGGGCGATAAGCTCATCTGTGTCCACCGGTTTGATGAGGTAATCGTCGATGCCCATGCTCAGGCCCTTCATCTTGGTGGCTTTCTCGCTGTAAGCGGTGCAGATTATTATAGGTATGTGCGCGAAAAGCGGGCTGTCTTTCAGGTCCTGCGCCACGCTCAGGCCGTCCTTGATGGGCATGTTGTAGTCCAGCACCGCGATGTCGGGATGAGTCTCGAAAATGACCTGCAGCGCCTCAGCCCCGTCGCTGGCGATAAAAACTTCAAACCCCGCCGCCTCCACCGTCTCCTTCATCAGCATGAGTAGTTCCGTCTGATCGTCCGCGATCAGGACTCTCGGTTTCTGCTCTTTTAGCGCTTGCGCTATCTCGGGAGAATGGCCGCCGCCGATTTCCCTGTCTATTATGCTGAGCAGCAGGTCGCCGGGTAGTTCTTTTGCAATAATTTCCGGCAGTCCGGTGAGTATGCCGCGCTCCTGAAAATTATTGAAGCGCAGGGCGCTGAGCACAAGGATGGGGATGTTGGCTGTTACCGCCTCGTCCTGCATTTCCGCCATGATCTGGAAGCCGTCTTTTTTCGGCATCATGATGTCAAGCAGGAGCACATCGGGCTTCTCGGCTTTTAAGCGGGGCAGTACCTGCAGGGGGTCGGTCACCACGACAGGCGTGTAATTGTTGGACTCAAGAAACATTTTCAGCAGGTCGGAGAAGTCCTCGTCGTCGTCCGCGATAAGAACCGTCACCGGGTGCTCTTTATCCGGTTTGGGTGCTAAGCCCAGGAGCGCGGATTTCAGAACCTCAAAGTCCAGAGGTTTGGTCAGGTAGCCCTTAACCCTCGGAGCCGGGCCGGTGACGATGTCAACCTCCGGCGTTTTGGAGAAGACGATTATTTTCTGCTTCTCCGTAAAGGGATTTTTCTTAACTTCGGTCAGGAAATCAAGGGGATTGAAAGATTCGATGAGGATATTGAGAATAACAAGGTGCGGCTTCCAGTTCTGGACGGCGGTCAGCGCGTCCTGATAGGCGGCCGCGCTTTGCACCTCGTAGCCTTTGCCGCGCAGGAAGACGATAAGCTCGTCGGCATGAGCGGCGTCAGTGTCAACGATAAGTATTCTTTTCTCAAGGCTCGCTTCCATAAAACTGATTCTAACATTTTTGAACAGGAATAATACACGCGCGCGATCCTGCTCCCCCCGTTGCACGCCTTTAAAATTAGTAGAATCTTCGTTGTGACAAACAGCGAAGACACAAGCTATTATAAATATGTCCAGATCGGGCTGGAGCTGGCTGCCGGCGTTGGCCTGGGCTTCTGGGCTGGCTACCGGCTGGACCAGAGGTTCGGCTCGGCTCCCTGGCTTATGCTGGCCGGCGCCGCCGGGGGGCTTGCCGCCGGTTTTTATCTGGTTCTGCGCGAGCTGCCGAAGGAAAAAGACTTTAGAAGCGGGAAGAAAGACGCGGGCGGGCAGCCATGATGGACTGCGCCTGGTCGGCTGCCGCCTGGGGCGCGGCTTTCGGGCTGTTGAACGGAGGGCTGTCCCGGGCAGCTCTTAAGAAAGCGGTGGATAAGGCGGATAAGGTCTTTTACGCGGCGTTCGTGGGCGGATTCCTTTGGAGGCTTTTTTTTCTCGTCGGTGCTGTGTGGCTTTTACGGGATAAAAAGTATATAATTTTACTGACATTCTCCGGTGTTCTTATTTTCACGCAGTTCATTTTTGAAGCGGTCCCGTTGAAAAAAAATGGAACTAAAAGCGATACTTGAACATCATATCCTGGACCATATCTGGACCTTTTTCAGCCTGGGACCACTTACGCTTCCTTTTTCCAAGCATGTGCTGATGATGTTTATCGTGTCACTAGTTATGTTAGTCGGGCTGCCGGCCCTGATCTCAAGCAAAAGTTCATCGCTCGCGCCCTTCAGGGCAATGATAGAGATAATAGTTCTTTTTCTGAGAGATGAAGTTGTCGGTCCCAATCTCGGGCATAAAACCGCCGCCTATCTGCCATATTTCTCCACTCTGTTTTTTTTTATACTCGCCATGAATCTTGCCGGGTTGGTGCCTTACGGGGCTACCGCTACAGGAAATCTTGCGGTTACAGGCGGACTGGCGCTCACCACCTTTGTCCTTCTTAATCTGTCGGGCATGAGGGAGCAGGGCGTCGTGGGTTATTTCAGCCACCTTGTGCCTAAAGGCGTGCCGTTCTGGCTTTACCCCCTGCTTTTTCCGATGGAACTTCTGGGGATGCTTACCAAAACTTTCGCGCTCTGCGTCAGGTTATTTGCCAATATGATAGGGGGGCATATAGTTGTTCTGTCCCTCATAAGTCTCATCTTCATTTTCGGCGGGCTGAATACGGCGCTTGGTCTGGGTGTCACTGCGCCGATAGCGGTGCTTATGGTGCTGTTCGTAATGCTGCTGGAATTGTTCGTCGCTTTTCTGCAGGCGTACATATTCACTTTTCTGACGGCGATTTTTACCGGCGCCGCCATGCATCCGCATTAGCAGCTGGCCTTTAATAAGGCAGGCTGCGCCATACGCCCGGAGCTTATGGCATACGGCTTATGGCAGTAAAATCTAAGATGTTGATAATAACGGAGGAATAATATGAATGATATGATGTTTTTAGGACTCGGTTACATCGGCGCGGGCGTGGGTGCCGGCCTTACGCTTATAGGCGCCGGTCTCGGTATAGGTAAGATGGCCGCCAGCGCCGTTGAGGGCACGGCCCGTCAGCCGGAAGCTGGCGGAGCCATAAGGACCACAATGATCATCGCGGCGGCTCTCATCGAAGGCCTCGCTTTCTTCGCTCTGGTCATCTGTCTTCTCGCTTTGATGAACTTCGGCATGCCAAAACAAGAAGCGGCCGCCGGCGCGCCCGTAGTCGCGCCAGCTCAGATTCAAGCGCATAAATAATCAGTGGTTAGTGATCAGTGGCGAGTGGATTATTATGTCCGCGCTCGCCGCTCACAACCATAAACTACGCACCGGAGTTTACCATGGAAGCATTGATAAGGCCTGAATTCGGCCTGATGTTCTGGACCATACTCATCTTCATCCTGCTGGTCCTTATCCTCTCAAAGACGGCCTGGAAGCCGCTCATGAAAGCCGTTGAGGAGAGAGAACACGGCATACGCCACGACCGTGAAGCCGCCGAGAAAGCCAGGCTTGAGTCCGAAAAAATAAAAGAAGGGCTGGAGGCAGGCATGGCGGCGCTTAAAATCGAGATCGAGGCCCGCCTGAACGAGGCCCGCGCGGCCGGCGTCCGGGAGAGGGACCTGATCATAGAGGACGCCCGGAAAAGCGCCGCCCTGCTTATTGAAACGGCTAAAACGGAGCTTGAGTCCAAGAAAAACGCGATGGTGCGGGAGCTGAAAGACAAAGTCGCCGATCTGGCGCTCCTCGCGGCTGAGAAGGTTCTTCAGAAAACCATAGATCAGAAGGCCGATAGAGAACTGGTGAACCATTTTCTGAAGGAACTTGAAAGCGGTGATGCCAGGTATAAACTGGGGAAATAAAAAATGAAAGCCGCGGATAAAACACTGTCAAAGCGTTACGCCAGGGCCTATATGGGTTTGGATGGAGCCGCTTTTGACAAACACGGGGAAGCCGCGGCCGAGCTCAGGATAGCTGAACTGGAAAAAGTCCGGAGCTCCGCCGGCCAATTCGTGCGTCTGTTCCTGCACCCCTTGGTGGGGTATGACGATAAAAACGAAATTCTGACCAGGCTCCTTTCCAAGGACGTGATAACCTCGCGAGCCGCGGCGCTGGTCGGGCTGCTGATCAGAGAGAACAGATTTTATCTGCTGGATGCTGTTCTGGAAGACTGCGTTAAATTTTATAACGATTATGCAGGCATCGCGCTGGCCGAGGTCGCCTCCCGTCATCCGCTGAGCGAAGAAGAATTGCGTCATATCGCGAAGATCCTCTCCTCCGCTTCCGGCAAAAAAGCCCGGGTCGCCCAGGTGGCTTCTGAGAGCGTCATAGGCGGGATGGAGATAAGGCTGGGGGATCTTCTTATAGACGCCACGGTGAAGGGAAGGCTTAAAAAACTAAAGAACAGCATTTTGAAATATTGATAGTCAGCGGCACCAGAATTAAGATGTAAGCGGTAAGATGTAAAGAGTTAAAAAACTTAGTGTTCAACGCTTGGCGCATAAAATTTAGGCGCATACGTTTTTTTGAGAGGAAACCATGATAAGACCAGAAGAGATCACCCAGATAATTAAGAGCAGGATAGAAAAATTCGTGCCGGAGGCCGAACTTTCCGAGACCGGTCAGGTGCTGCAGATCGGCGATGGGATCGCACGCGTTTACGGTCTGAATAACGCCGTGATCGGCGAGCTGGTGGAATTTGAGGGCGGCGTTTCCGGCATGGTGCTCAATATCGAGCGCGAGAATGTAGGCGTGGTGATCATGGGCGGCGATTCTCTGATACGGGAAGGCGACCGCGTCAAGCGGACCAACCGCGTGGTGGATATCCCCGTGGGGCCGGAGCTCATAGGCAGAGTGGTGGACCCTCTCGGCAATCCGATAGACGGCAAAGGGCCGCTGAACGCGAAGAAGAGACGCCCGGTGGAGGTAATCGCTCCCGGCGTGCTGGAGCGCGCTCCGGTCCGGGAAGCGCTGCAGACCGGCATTAAAGCCGTGGACGGCATGATACCCATAGGCCGCGGTCAGCGCGAACTTATCATCGGCGACAGGCAGACCGGCAAGACGGCCATAGCCATAGACACTATTATAAATCAGAAAAAAGAGCCGGCTGACAGGCGCCCCATCTGCATTTATGTGGCTATAGGGCAGAAAGAATCCACGGTTGCGCGGGTGGCCAGGACCCTTGAAGAGAACGGCGCCATGGAGTATTCCATAATAGTTTCCGCCACCGCCTCCCAGCCGGCTTCGCTCCTTTACCTCGCTCCGTATTCAGGCTGCGCCATAGCCGAGGGCTTTCTCTGGGAGGGAAAGCACGCCCTGATAATCTACGACGACCTTTCAAAGCACGCCCAATCTTACCGCCAGATGTCGCTGCTGCTGCGCCGTCCGCCCGGCCGCGAGGCCTACCCCGGAGACGTGTTCTATCTGCATTCAAGACTGCTTGAACGTGCCTGCAAACTTTCCGATAAGAACGGCGGCGGCTCCATAACCGCCCTGCCGATAATCGAAACGCAGGCTAATGACGTAACAGCTTACATCCCCACCAATGTTATTTCTATTACCGACGGGCAGATCTACCTTGAGCCGTCTCTTTTTCATTCCGGCATCAGGCCGGCGGTGAATGTCGGCATCTCGGTATCGCGCGTGGGAAGTTCGGCCCAGATCAGAGCTATGCGGCAGGTGGCCGGGAGGCTCCGGTCGGACCTGGCGCAGTACAACGAGCTGGCCGCTTTCGCGCAGTTCGGTTCCGACCTGGATAAATCCAGTATGGACCAGCTTAAGCGCGGTGAACGACTGGTGGAACTGCTGAAGCAGGAGCAATTCAAACCTATGCCAGTGGAAGAGCAGGTGCTTGCGTTCTTCGCCGGCACGCGCGGGCATCTGGATGACATTGAGCTGCTAAAGATCAAAAAATTCGAAACCGACCTTCTCAGATTCGTGAAGGATAAGTACGCGAACATTCTGGCCGATATTGCCGCTAAGAAACAGTTGGACGCAGAACTTGAATGCAGGATTGCTGATGCGATAGCTGAGTTTAAGAAGAGTTTTGTTTGAAAATGTTGAGGGTTTAAAATTATCGGAGGATGGAGAATAAAATGAGATATTTGGTCACCGGCGGCGCCGGCTTTATCGGTTCCAACCTGGCTTTCACGCTCGCCGGAGAGCGAAAAGCCGACGTGGTAATCCTTGATAATTTCTCATCCGGAAATTTCAAGAATCTTATCGGTTTCAAGGGTGATGTTATCGCCGACGACATTCTAAGCCGTGAATGGTGGGATAAGACGGGGAAAGTTGAAGCCGTTTTCCACGAAGCCGCCATAACCGATACCACGGTGCACGATCAGAAGCGCATGATGGAAGTGAACGTTGAAGGGTTCAGGAATATACTACGCTTTGCCCTTGAAAAAGGCGTCAAAAGAGTAGTGTACGCCTCTTCCGCCGGCGTTTACGGGAATGGCGCGTGTCCCATGACGGAGGAGCAGCCGCTGACCCCAGAGAACGTATATGGGTTCTCAAAAGCAATGATGGATAACGTGGCGCGGGAATTCGCGGCCGCGCACGCGGATATTACGCTGGTCGGTCTGCGCTATTTCAACGTGTATGGCCCCCGCGAGTATTACAAGGGCCACGCCGCCAGCATGATGTACCAACTTTACCTGCAGATGAAGGCCTGCCAGCGGCCCAGGATATTCAAATTCGGCGAGCAGATGCGTGATTTTGTCTATGTCAAAGACATCGTTCGGGCCAACCTTAAAGCCTTGGAGGTTAAAAAATCCGGCGTGGTGAACGCCGCCACCGGCGCGCCGGAGAATTTTAACAAGGTTATAGAGTGCCTCAATAAGGCCATGGGCTCCAGCATCGCCCCCGAATATTTCGATAACCCTTACGGGTTTTTTCAGGTTAAGACCCACGCGGACCTCGGGCTCGCCGGGGCTTATCTGAACTACCGGCCGGAGTGGAGTCTTGAGGCCGGCATAGCTGATTATGTGAAGGAATTGAAGAAGGCTGGCATATAGCGCTGGGGTTGCAGAATTTTCTAAACACGGCAACTCGCTGACTGAATTTATGGCATCTTTAAGAGACATTAGAAAACGCATCAAATCTGTTAAAAGCATAAAGCAGATAACTTATGCCATGAAGATGGTTTCCGCGGCGCGTATCAAGCGCGCCCAGGGTGCTATTTTGTCTTCCAGGCCCTTCGCACTGAAGATGGAAGGCCTGATAGCCGACCTCTATACCGAGATGGAAAGTTCGCAATTTAGAGACTCTCCCGCGTACAATCTGTTCGCGGAAACCCCCGGAGCGGACGCCGTCGGGCTGGTACTGATCGCAGGGGATAAAGGTCTGTGCGGCTCATTCAATTCTAATCTCCTCAAAGCCGCGGCGGCCTGGCTGACAGAGAATCGCGGCAAAAAAATGCGCGTCATCTGCGTGGGGCGCAAAAGCCGGGATTTTATAAAAAGACTTAAAGGTCTAAACCTGGAAATAAGCTATGAGATGGTGGGACTGTTCCCCAAGGCGGGGTATGTGCACGCCAATATTCTGGCAGTAAATGTTCTCAAAATGTTCTCCGGAGGAGATGTCCGGTCTATTACTCTCATATATAATGAGTTTAAGTCCATGCTGACGCAGCGCGTGATTCGCGAAGACCTGCTGCCGCTCAAGCGCCACATGCTTGAAACCCCTGATTCAGCCGGAAGGAAACTCCGGGATTTTAGCTTTGAGCCGGAAAAACATGTGCTGCTTGAGGCGCTGCTTCCCAGATATGTCGGAGCCCAGTTATATAGGGTGCTGCTTGAGTCTCAGGCGGCTGAGCTGGCGGCGCGAATGAACGCCATGGAGGCGGCCTCAAAGAACGCCTCCGATCTGATAGACGGGCTCACGCTCAAGCTTAATAAGATGCGCCAGGCGATGATAACCACCGAGCTTAACGAGATCGTGAGCGGCGCGGAAGCCCTGGGCGGATAAGTGACCAGAGGTAAGGATGCACAGCAAGTTGGCAGTTTAGACGTAAAGCCATTCTGCAGTTCAGAGGCGCAGCGATTCAGTGATTTAGAGGCCCGTCCGAATTGCTTTACATCTAAATCGCTTTACGTCTACATTCAGCAAGGAGTCTGTTTATGAACATCGGAAAGATAGTGCAGATCATAGGCCCGGTTATAGACGTTGAATTTAAGCAGGGCGAACTGCCCAGGATCCTTAACGCTCTCAAACTTAAATATAAGGACGAAGGGCAGGAGAAGACCCTGGTGGCGGAAGTCGCTCAGCATCTGGGCGACAATACCGTGCGCGCCATCACGCTTGGCACCACCACCGGGCTTAGTAAAGGCATAGAGGTCAAGGATACCGGAGCGCCTATCACTGTTCCCGTCGGAGAGGCGTGCCTCGGTCGTCTGGTGGACGTGCTGGGCGAGCCTAAAGATTCCCTGGGCCCCATCGAGACCAAAGATCATCTGCCTATTCACCGCGCCCCGCCCCCGTTGACCGAACAGCGGACCGAGCCCGAGATCTTTGAGACCGGTATAAAAGTTTTGGATCTGCTGGCGCCGTTCATGAAGGGCGGAAAGATCGGTTTGTTCGGCGGAGCCGGCGTGGGCAAAACGGTGCTCATCATGGAACTTATAAATAATGTCGCCCGGGAACACCACGGTTACTCGGTTTTCGGCGGCATCGGTGAGCGCTCACGAGAGGGCAATGACCTCTGGCTTGATATGAGCAGTTCAAAGCTTTCCGACGGCAGCACCGTGCTCTCTAAGACCGCGCTGGTTTACGGACAGATGAACGAGCCGCCCGGCGCGCGTGCACGCGTTGGTCTGACCGCTCTGACCCAGGCGGAATATTTCCGCGACGCCAAGGGGCAGGATGTCCTGTTGTTCCTGGATAATGTATTCCGCTACGTGCTTGCTAACGCTGAGGTTTCGGCGCTGCTGGGCCGTATGCCGTCAGCCGTAGGCTACCAGCCGACGCTGACTACCGAGATCGGCTGGCTTGAAGAGCGCATAACTTCCACAAAAAAAGGCTCGATCACTTCAATCCAGGCCGTCTATGTTCCCGCCGACGATCTGACGGATCCCGGCGTGGCGAACGTCTTCACGCATCTGGACGCCACCGTGGTGCTTTCGCGGCAGATAACCGAAATGGGAATCTATCCCGCCGTGGATCCGCTGGATTCCACTTCAAGGATCCTGGATCCGAATATCATCGGCGAGGAACATTACCAGACCGCCCGCGGCGTCCAGAAAGTGCTGCAGCGTTACAGGGAACTGCAGGATATCATCGCCATCCTCGGGATAGACGAGCTTTCCGACGAGGATAAACTTATCGTGTTCCGCGCCAGGAAAATACAGAAGTTCCTGTCTCAACCGCTTTTCGTGGCGGCGGCTTTTAATGACCGGCCGGGAAAGTATGTGCCGCTCAAGGATACCCTAAGGAGTTTTAAAGAGATATTAAGCGGCAGGATGGACCACCTTCCTGAGCAGCTGTTTTACATGGCCGGAGACATAGACGAGGTAATTGAGCGCGGCGCCCAGCAGAAAGCAGAGGCAAAGGCGTAAAGCCCCGGTATTTACTAAGTTGCTTTGCCTCTAGATTGCCATACGTCTACGGATGCGTTTATGAAAAATAAACTTTTGCTCACCATTTTGACTCCTGAAAAAGCGGTACTGACCGACAAACCGGTGGATTTTGTTGCTATACCGGCTTTCGGAGGGGAGATGGGCGTGCTGCCGGGGCACGCTTCCTTCGTGGTGCAGCTGAAGGAAGGCGTTCTGAAATATAAGGACGAGCATAAAAGAGAGATGTTCGCGGTGTTGAATGGTTTTGCTGAAGTCCACGCGGACAAGGTGTTGATTCTCGCCGAGGCCGCCGAGTTCGCCAAGGAAGTGGATGAGGAACGCGCCCGGCAGGCCTATCAGAAAGCGAAGGAGAGTCTGGCTATGCGCGGAAAAGACTTGGACCTTGACGCCGCGCAGGCCGCTTTAAGGCGCGCAATACTCCGCATCAAGATAGCTGAGTTCAGGAAAAAATACAAATAATGGAAATTGTTCAGCCTCAGGTAAAATCGCGCCTGCTTTCAATCGATGTGTTCAGGGGGCTGACCATAGCCGGCATGATAATCGTTAACACGCCCGGCAATAATGAAGTCTACAGACAGCTGGATCACGCCGAATGGAACGGGTGCACCATGACCGATCTGGTCTTCCCTTTTTTTCTTTTCATAGCCGGTGTTTCTCTTGTTTTTTCTCTTTCAAAGAGTTTAGAGAGCGGACGGACAGAAGGGCTGGCGGGTAAGATACTGCGCCGTACAGCTATAATCTTCGGCCTCGGGCTTTTCCTGAACGCTATCCCCAACTATCACCCGTCCACTATCCGGATACTCGGCGTATTGCAGCGCATCGCTATCTGCTACGGCGTGACCTCTCTGCTTTTTATCAAAACAAGTCTTAAGACCCAGATAGCGCTGGCAGTAGCGGCGCTGGCCGGCTATTGGCTTATGATGACCTATATTCCCGTGCCGGGCTTCGGCGCGGGTGTGCTGACAAAAGAGGGAAGCCTGGCTTCTTTTATTGACAGGGTGGTGCTTGGGCCGCATACATACCGGCAGGGAGTATACGATCCGGAGGGCGTGCTCAGCGCCATCCCCGCCCTTGCAACGGCTTTGTTGGGCGTTTTTACGGGGCTCTGGCTCAGAAGCCGGCGTGACGATGTCGTGAAAATATACGGGATGGTGGCCGGCGGCGCGGCACTCGCTGCGGCCGGTTGGATTTGGGGATTATCGTTCCCGATAAATAAGGCGCTCTGGACCAGCTCATATGTACTCTATACCGCGGGTCTGGCGTTACTGGCGCTGGCGTTCTGTTATCGGCTTATCGAGGTTAAAGGAATAAAGCGCTGGAGCAGGCCTTTTGAAGTCTATGGAGTTAATGCTATAGCCGCTTATATAACACCTATACTGCTTTTAAAATTTCTGGTCCTCTATAAGTTGCCCGTGTCCGGAGGCGAACCCATTCAGCTGCGGGTCTGGCTTTGCGATCACATCTTCGGAACCTGGCTCTCGCCTCTGAACGCCTCAGCTGCCTTCGCGGTTTCCTACACACTACTGTGGCTTATCCCTTTCTGGGCTCTATACCGGAAAAAAATATTTATAAAAATATAAACATACGCCAGGCATTCTTTGGCGTGGCGACTTTAAAGATATCACTTTATAGCTTTATGGATGGCTACGGCGCCGAAGGTTAGGGGGGAGACTTCCACTTTTGAGAAGCCCGCCCGGGAAATTACTTTTGAAAGTTCTTCGGGGGTGTGAAAAGCCGCTATGGTTTCCGACAGGAAATTATACGCGGCTTTTGTTTTGGGAAAGAACGCGTTGACCAGGCCGATCATAAGCTTTACATGCGCGTAAAACAGCAGGCGGATAAAGCGGTTGGGGGGCTGACTTGTTTCCAGATGAACGAATGCTCCGCCGGGCTTAAGGACGCGGCGGAATTCCCGGAAATATTTTATAAGGTCGTTTCCGCCTTGGCAAAGGTTGCGGGTGGCGAAAGAAATTGTCAGCGCGTCAAATGAAGCGTCGGGAAAGGGAAGCTGCGAGGCTTCGGCTTCCAGGAACTGCGCCGCCGGGGCGAGGGTTCGGGCTTTCGTCAGCATGGAGTTATTGAAATCGGCGCCGATGACGGCGCTCCGTCCCCCGGAGAGGCGGAGGAGTTTAAGGGTCAGGGCGCCGGTGCCGCAGCAAACGTCCAGAATAACCGCGGGTTTTGAAACCAGGGCTAATTCTGCCGCTTTCGCCCGCCAGTAAGCGGCAAGACCGAGGGTCATAAAGGAGTTTACCGCTTCGTAATAATGAAAAATGCCGTCATAAAACCCTGAGACGGCGCTGGGGGTCTTATCCGGCATTAACCTGAATCCTGCAGTTCAAGATAGAGTTCATTTAGGAAATCGGGGAATAGAATTATTCTGCAGGATTCCCCGCATAGCGGGCTGAGGGCCCAGCGCTATGCGCGCCCGGCCCGAAGAGGTGTATGCCTCCCGGATGGGCGCCCGCTATGCGGGCGGAAAGGTGCAACTGCACCTTTCAGGTTAGGGGTCCGTGCGGTCCCAAGAAATAAAGTTATTTCTTTTCTTCGGGTTTGTTGTCGGCTTCCGCGACAAATTTCTTTATCTCTTCAAAATACTCTATTATGAGTCTGGCCTTTGAGAGCCCGAAGGAGAACGGGTATTTATCGTTATCGTTCCGCTTAAGGATGATGACCGGCTGGCCTTTATATTCTGTTCTTTCCACTGCCATAGTACTTCCTCCCGGCGCCGCCCCCCGGGGCAACGCGAATAGTAAAGTTATCATAACACAAAACCCCGGTTATTTCAACTATGTTTAACGGACCCACGCTTAATTTGGGAGATATACGTGAAGATAAAGTTGTCAGGATGTATTGCCTTTGCCCCCGGCTTTTTCCTATAGTAAAGTGTAAAGAAACTCAATATAAAGTACATTTAGTATAAATGGGGGCTTATGGTAAAAAAGGATTTGGTGATTAATCTGTCCGTGGAAGCTCTTAAGACAGCTATAGTGCTCTTAACCCTGCTGATTATAAGCAGGTTTATAGAAAGTCTGCCTTTCTCCGGCCTTCCGGTTTTTAACAGCTTGATAACTGCCGCTGATGTGCTCACTGCGTTTATTTCCGCGGCCGCGATAACGGTCTTTATTAAGGCCGGCCTGAACGCTAAAAGCGTGGTGGATGAACTGCTGCACTGGCTGCCCGGGGCTGGCACCCTTCTGAATTATCTAACTGGGATCATCGCGCTGCTATTCGCGTATTCCGCGTTCCAAACGGTAGTGTTTCCCTTTATCAGAGAGTTGGAGTGGGCGTATCAGGCGCTTTTTCTGGCCGGGACTCTTTTCCTGCTGGCCAAAGTGGGCATCCATATTTACGGTGCCAGCGAAAGTGTAAGCCGATTTCTGATCTCCATTTTTCACCAGTATGAAGTTAAGGCCGGCCCCGGAATCGAAAACAAATAGCTAATCAAAAAGTTCTCGCCGTGCGTTCAACGTGGCGAAAAAACGCCGGAAGCGGTTGACAAGGGGTGTAATACCTGCAATAATATGCCTTACTATACTAAAGTGGTCACCTTGGTCAGCGGTTTGGGGTGGATGCTGACGGAATATTAACAACCAGAGGTTTAACAATCTGATGAATTTCAGCCTCACAAAACTGATGTTCCCTTCCAAAGAGATAATAGGCATAGATATTGGGAGCTATGCTATTAAAATCGTTTGTTTTGGAGAGGAAAAAAAGCAGATAAAACTCAAAGATTGGGGCTATATCCCTCTGGCCATTAAACTGGATACACCGGCCGAAGAAAAAAAAGCCATCATCTCCCAGGAAATCAAAGATTACCTTAAGAAAAAAGGCCTACAGGCTAAGTATGTGGCCACCTCGGTTTCCGGCAATTCCGTTATCGTGCGATACGTTAAACTCCCAAAGCTTTGGAGAGAGCTTGCGCTGAGTTTGAACGTGGAAGCGGAGCCCTATATCCCCTTTGATATGAAGGACGTCAACCTCACATATTACATCCTCAACGATGTGATGGACGAGGGCCAGCCCAAAATGGATACCGTGCTGGTCGCCGCTAAGAAGGACATAATAAAAGACAAGATAGATATTCTCAGCGAAGCCGGCCTCGATCCGCTCATTATAGACGTGGATTCCTTCGCGCTGGAAACACTGTACGACAGGGTTATTCCCAAGACCGACAATGGCGCCGTCCTCATCCTGAACATCGGCCACAAGGCGACTAACTTGTCTATTGTTTCCCAGGGCGTGACACGCGTGGTCAGAGACATTTTTATCGCCGGCAGCACTTTTAATAAGGCCGCGCAAAAAGTTATAAAGACTGACGCAGCCGGTATAGAAGCGCTGAAGCGGTCCAAGGGGCTGCTTGTTTCGGACGAGGATAAAGAGGCGGCAATAGCTAATGTGGATAATGAGGGCATAGCGGTTTCAAAGGCCGCCTCGGGGGTCCTTAAAGAGCTTTACGCCGAAGTTTCAAGGTCCATAGATTTTTACCTGTCGCAGGGCGTGGATCATTCCATCTCCAGGATCCTGCTGTCCGGAGGTGGCGCCAATCTTGGGAATATATCCAAGTCCATGGTGAACGAATTCAAGGTTCCGGTGGAAATTACCAACCCGTTCTCTTTTCTGCCGGAACAAAAGAATATCCCCAAGGATATTCTGCCGACCCTTGCGGTGGCCGCCGGCCTCGCTTTGAGAAGTCTTAAAGATTGGGAATAAATTTATAGTGGGGCATCAATACAGATTTAGAGAAGAGTCGGTTTAGCGAGTAAATAGATGATAAAGATAAATCTAATCCCGTCCGAATACATTGAGAAGCTTAACCGCAAAGCCTTCATCGCTAAAGCGGTGGTCACAGGCGTGGTTTCGGTGGTGCTGATCGTTCTGCTCTCGGTGTGGCAGTTTACCAGGGAAAAAACCCTGGAGATCAAAATGTCCCGATTGCAGGTTGAACTTAAGGGCCTGCAGGCAGACGTCGACAGCGTTAAGGCGATAGAAGGTCAGATATCCGAAGTGCAGCGGTATCTCGATTCCATAAACAGCATTACGCGGGGCAGGCTTATTTACACGCAGTTCATGCAGGATATACTTGTATCCCTCCCGGGTACCATTTGGTTCGGCGGAATAAATACCGCGCTGAGAGATCAAACGCTTGCCGTGACCTTTACCGTTAATTCCCGTTCCGCTTACGACCTGGCTTATTGGATCAACGCTCTTGAAACAGACCCTAAATACTCCGAAGTTGTCGTCAGCGCGATAAACGCGAGCGACAACAGCACAGCCAGAGTTCTGAACACCACGATAACTTTGAAGTACGCTTACAGGTGATTTAATATGCCGAAAATACAGCTTACAAAAGACCAGTTGGGACAGATAACGGCCGGCGTGCTTTTTGGCGCCCTGTTCATCTATGTCTATGCCGTTTATTTCTGGATGCCGATCGCCGCCAAGATAGCGGTCAATTCCAAAATGGTGGCCTCAATGGGAAGCGATATTTCCAGGGCTAAGATGCAAAAAGCCAAGTATAAGGATCTGGAAGCCAGGCTGGCCTCGCTAAGGGCTGAAAAAGAGGTGGCGCAGAAGATGCTGCCCAAGGAACGCAAGTTCCCCGACCTGATCAAGACCCTGACGGCTTTAAGTAAGAAGTATAAAGTGGAGATTCAGAGTATCACTCCGGGAGGCGCCACTAGAGAGGAGTATTTCACCAAAGCCGCCTACCAGATAACCGCCAGAGGAGACTATCATTCTCTGGGCAGATTTATGACGGCTCTTGGCATGGAGGAACGTATACTCACCATGCAGGACCTTGTGCTATCCGGCACTCAGGGCGCGGAGACCTCCGCCTCAGCCACTTTCACTCTTACAGCATATCAGTACAACGGATGAAAATGAAAAATAAAATATTTAAAACAGGTTTTTCCCCGTTCCTGTTGTTGCTCGTCCCCGCTTTCGCCGCCGCCCAAACGCCGGCGGTCACGGATTACGAGAATAAGGCTGTTACCGTGGATCAGGCATATCGCCCTTCCAATAGCAGGGATCCTCTTAAGATTTCAACGGTGTTCGGCGACGAGCACGCGCCCAAAAGCAAGATAAGTCTGGATGAATTGGCCAGATCTACTTTCAGCGTGTACAACCTCACGCTTACAGGGATCTTGGAAGACAAACGCTCAAAAGAAGCCATGCTCAAAGATCTTACGACCGGCGCCGTTTATACTCTCAAGGGTGGCAGAGTGCTGGATTCAAAGAAAAAACAACTGCCGGGAGTTTCAGGAGTCATCAAAGGTAAGCAGGTTATACTGATGACGAAAGATAAAAAGGTTCATCAATTAAATCTGCGCGAGAAAGATTAAAGAATAGAGGAAGGCTGCAGGGTTGTAACACCTGAAGACCGAGGGTTAACAAAACTCAGTAACACTCCGTGAACTAAATAACCTGAGTGATTGCCATAATTCAGAGAAATAGGAAGAAGATATGAAAAAAATGACAGTTTTGATTATAACCGCCTTTTTTATGGCGCAAAATCCGATTTTTATCTACGCCGCCGAGAGCGCCGTGGTTGAATCGGTGAGGGTTTCGTCCGACAGTGTTTACATAACCACGGACAAGCCGGTGAAATACAAAGCTTTTGCGAAGAACCAGCCTCCGGCACTGATAGTCGAGCTGGAAGATTCCCGGCTGAAAACCCTTCAGGAAATCCCGGTCAACGGAGTTTTTATCAGGAAGGTTCGGACCGAGATGAAGGAAGGTCCTGCCGGCGTTTCCAGGGTCGTTCTGGAACTGACTCAGAAAGTGGTTTATGAGATAACCCAGAAAGGTTCAGAACTGGTGGTAGCCATGGGCGGTAAGATCGCCGCCAAAAAGGTTGTGACTGAAAATTTACCGGTTGCTTCAGCTCCTGAGCCCCAAAGCGTGAAAATAATAGCGCCCAGTTCCCAGGATAAGACCCCGGCCCTGTCCGTGCCTGTGACAGTAAAACCGGCGGATCTGAACAGCGAAAACATGTCAGTAATAGTCCCCAAAAAATCGGCTCCAGTTTTGGCTGACAGGGGGTCCAGGAATATCATGGACAACCTGCCGACAGAACCCGTGACACTGGACTACAGTGATGTGGATGTGCGCGACATTATCAGTATGTTGGCGGCTAAGGCCGGCATCAATATCATATATTCCGACGATGTGACAGGCACAACCAGCATTAATCTCAGTAAGGTTCCTTTTGACGAGGCTTTTAAAACCATTCTCAGCGTGAATGGTTTTGCCGCCCAGCCGTTGGGCGACAATATCCTCCGGATCGCGACGCCCCAGACATTCCTGGCCGAGCAGAAAAAGGCATACCTGCAAACCAGGGTCTTCTTTCTGAATTATTCCAAGGCTTCCGAGGTGAAAGTGCAGCTGGATGCCGTTGCCTCTGCTGAAGAAAGCAAGGGGCGGTGCACCATCGACGAGGCCAATAACGCCCTTATCGTAACCGATTCCGCGCTGGGACTTGAAAACACAGGGCGGCTTATCAGAAGCCTGGACCGTGTTCCCAAGCAGGTTGTTATAGAGGCCAAACTTGTGGAAGTTTCACTGGATAATTCTCTGGATTACGGAATCCAATGGTCAGGATACGGCGAAAAGAACGGGAATTATTTCGGCGCCGGCGACGCCAAAACAACTATGGGCACGCCTGGGTTGGGCAATCCGAGCAATGTCGTTGCCCTCTACGACTCTAAGTCCCCTCCGGGCGGTATGGCGGCGCCACTCGGCGCTGCGACCAACGCCAGCGGCTTGGGCACAGGCGTTAATTTACCGGCCAATATTGTATACGGCGCTTTCCGTCTTGGCAAAGTGGCATCCAATTACATGTTTGACGCCATAATCACTGCCGCGGCCAAGAAAGGCAAGGCTAAGATCCTTTCCGATCCTAAGGTGGCTACTTTAAACAACAAGGAAGCCAACATCAATATCACCTCGCAGACGCCTTACACGACCTCGGAAACCACGCAGTCAGTGCCTCCTATCACAACCACGAAGGTCGTCTATCTCACCACCGGAATTATCCTGAAGGTCACGCCGACCATTAATTCCGATGGACGCATCTCAATGAAGATAAACCCGCAGGTTAGCCAGCTTTCCTCATTTATACCTCTGGCCGGCAGCGGGGCCCCCGGCGTAGATACCAGATCGGCCGATACGAATGTTATCGTTCGGGACGGGGAAACCATCGTGATCGGCGGTCTAATACATGACAGTCAGTCAGAAACCGCCTTCAAGGTGCCGCTGTTGGGCGATATTCCAATCATCGGTTATCTGTTCAGAAAAAAATCCATATCGCGCACGAGAATGGAGCTTATAATCTTCGTCACCCCCAGGATCATCGAAGGATAAGTCCTCTGATAATTAGTGTAGCGCTATCCATAGCTGCAGGCTGGCCCGGGACTTCTGGAACATGCTGGTATTTATTTTTTGTTCGATCCTGCTGCTAGCGCCCGCCCTGCAGGGCGTATGGGACTTTCGGGTACAGTTCGTATTTGAAGCCGCCGTCTTTCTGACCGGCGGCTTTTGGATTTTCAGAGAGATTGTATCCGGGCGTCCGCCGGCATTTTTATCCGATAAAAGGAATGTGCCGCTGCTATGTGCGGCTTTCTTTTCCTTGCTGTCGGCGTTGCTGAGCCCGGTGCGCGCGCTGGTGATCCCGGAGTGGTGGACATTCGCCGCCGGCCTTTTTGTTCTGTGTCTGGGGAGTTCCCTGAGAGCAGGGGAGATGCGTCTGACCGATATTGCGCTCAGGATCTCCGCCTGGCTGATCGCTTTGCTGAGTCTTTACCAGGCTTTTATACTTAAAAGTCAGGATATTTCCGCCTCCCTCACCAACCCGAATTCGCTCGCTTTATTTATCCTTATGCTGCTGCCATTGGCCATAAAATGGAAGGATCTGTTTCTCCTTGGCGCTTTTATTATTATTCTGGTATGGACACAGTCGGCGGCAGCCCTGCTCGCGCTGCTGACGGCCGCCGGTTTTTATGCCAAAGACAATATGAAAGTGGCGGACCTTAAAAAAAACTGGGGACTGCTGATCGTGCTGACCGCTGTTGCCGCGCTGGCTCTTTCGCAGCTTGAGTTGCGTTCCTTTTTTGACCGGATAGGGTGGTGGCGCGCCGCGCTTGGTATGTTCTCGGATCGCCCGGCGCTTGGATTCGGCCCCGGCTCTTTCGCCTATGTTTACCCTGCCTATCATAGTCACGGGGCCGCTGGCGTGGCGACGACATATGTCCATAACTATTATCTGGAATTTCTGGCCGAAAACGGAATTTTAGCCTTTTTTTTCTGGGCCTGGTTCGCGGTTTTCCGCCTTAAGGCTGTAAGCGGGTTGAAAAAATACGCTATAATCGCGGCGCTGGTGCACTCTGTGGCGGATTTCGGACTGGCCGTGCCGGCTAATTTTTTTATTTTCTGCTATCTGTTAAGCGAACCAAGGCTGCCGGAATCAGCCGTGCCGCCGGTCCGGACGGGGAATAAAGCCCCGTTCGTTTTGGGCATCCTGGCGCTGGCTTGCTTCACAGTTCTATGCGGCGTTTTTTCTTCGCAGTTGAAACTGGAACGGTTGCGCGTTCGGGCGCTGTCGGATCTGTACGCCGGAGACTACGCGCGCGCTGAGGCGGCGCTTAAGGAAGCCGCGCGTATCGCACCCAAAAATCCGCTTGTGCCGGGCATGCTCGGCCAGATCCGCATGCGCGCCGGTTTCGCGGAAAAAAACAGAGACCTGCTTTTCTCCGCCGCTGTAGAACTTGAGCGGGCGCTAATACTTGATCCATACAACGCCGCTGCCTGGCGGGATCTGGAGCGGCTTTACGCGGGCGCCGGAGAGCGGGCGCTCCTTGAGGGCCTCCGGAAAAGAAAAGGGATGGTGTTTAAATGATGCCGGCGTGTCTGCCAGAGTGCGATAAGCGTTACTTGCTTCCGGCAATTTTTCTGCCGCTTGCCGCCGTTTTGGGCGGATTGCGGGAGTGGGGGGCCTTTGCGGCGTTTTCGGCAATATTTTTCATATATCTCGCTTTTTTCGATGATGATTTTTCATTTTCAGGTCTCGGAGTCTGGGGGCTGCTGGCCGTCTGGCTGGGGATTTCGGTCGCCTTCTCGCCAGAAATACGCAACTCTTTCTGGCAGTTTTCCAGATATGCGGTGTTGTTCTCCTTTTATATTTTTTCAGGTCGGAGCCCGATCGAGGCCCGCCGCGCATGGGCCTGGTCAGTTTTTCTGCTTGGCGGGCTGGCCGCGTGTTTATCGGTTTACGAGGGCGTTCTGAACCTCCCGCGGGGAAGTGTTCTTGGCCTTAATCCTAATTACAGCGCAGCCTTCATGGCTGCCGCGCTGGCCGGTACGGCATCTCTCTGTATGGCCGACGGAGGTAAAAAGCGCTGGTTGGGCGCAGCCGCAGGGATGGCGTTTTTTTCCGCGGGACTGCTGGCTTCTAATTCAAGAGGCGGGCTATTAGCCGCCCTTGCCGCTTTATTTTATCTTTTATTCCTGAAAAAAGCCTGGCGTCCTCTGCTTTATTTTACGGCAGGGCTGCTGCTTGTCACTATCCTGCTTCCGATGGAACAATTCAGATGGATATTGAAACTGGATGACCCTGTTTCGCTGGAGCGGCTGAAGATCTGGCGCGCCGCGCTCGGCGCTATAGGAGGTAGTCCATTTTTCGGTTGTGGCCCGGGCCTTTTTGAACGGGTTTTCGAAGCCTTTAAATTTCCATTTTACAACGGCATCTCCTATTACGGCCATTCCACGATGCACGCTCATAGCGAACTTCTGAATCTCGCAGCCGAGGCCGGGATTCCGGCTGCCGGACTTTTCATCTGGGGCTGGAGCCGCGCGGTTTTTGTCGCTGACGACGGAGACCGTTGGGGAATGGTGCTTAAAGTTTTTGCCGTCTCTTTGTTCGCGCAATCCGCGGTGGACATAATCTTTTATTCCGGCGCTCTGCAGCTGTTCTTTTTCGGGACATTGGGGTTGCTGGCTGCAGGAAAGGTCCGGCCTGCCGACGCTCCGGGTTCCCGCGTCAGGGCGCTGTCCCTCCTGCTTGCCTGCTGGAGCGCGGCTTTCATATTGAGATCTGGTTTTGAGCGGAACAAGTCATGCGCGCTGGATGGAGGAGTCCCTGCGCGCGTGAGGGAAGCCTGTTTTAAGAAGGCCGCTATTTTCGCTCCCGGGGATTCCGCCCTCTTAGAGGTCTCTATTCCTCTTTCATTTGATATTTACGGGGATTTCGCTTATACTGCGGCCGTGGCGGGGGACGCCGCGGTGAAGAGGCCCAGGGATCCGTTCCCGCAGTTCGCGAAGGCGCAGGCTTTTTATATGGCTGGCGCGCTTAATTCCGCTAAGGCGGAGTTGTACGGAGTTCTCGCGGTGGAACCCGATTTTCTGCGCGCCCGGCTGCGCCTGGCGGAAATCCTGGCCGCTAAAAAAAACTACCCGGCGGCTGCCGCGCAGTTGCGTCAGATAGAGTCCCGGCTGGCGGGAAAAAATGCTGAGCCGCGGACCGCTTACGACCGCGATCTTCTCTCTCTCCCGGCGGCGCCTTACGCGAAAATATCGCAGGAGATGCAACGTAATAAATAGCTTAACGCGGATAGCTGGCAGATGATCGGATGGCGGATAAAAAGATAACCGCAGGCTGATGGCTCGTAGCCTGAAGAACTTAACAATTATTAATATAAGATATGGCGGAAAACACAAACTGGCAGGAATACTGCTTTAAACCGGAAAATGCGCTGGGCGGCAACGCCGTCAGGCTTCTTAAGAACGGCGACGAGTCTTTCACAGAGATGTTGAAGGTCCTGCGTGAAGCCAGAGAGTATATCCTGCTGGAATTCTACGCTTTTTCCGATGATTCGGTAGGCTGCATTTTCCGTGACCTTCTCCTTAAAAAGGTTAAAGAAGGTGTCCGCGTTTATCTTATATACGATGCGGTGGGTTCCGTCATGACCGATAGGGATTTTTTCTCAGCCATGTCCGCGGGCGGAATAAAGGTGGGGGAGTTCAGGCCGGTGGTGCTATGGAAACCGTATTGGAACTGGATTAAGCGCGACCACCGCAAGATCATCTGTGTGGACGGGGAGGCGGCGCTGGTGGGCGGGTTCAACATCAGCGCTTACGACGCCCCGGCTTCGCTCGGCGGCCACGGTTGGAAAGACGCGCAGGTGCGCGTGGAGGGTGCCGTAGTGGGGGAAGTGGAAAGGTTGTTTTGGGAATCCTGGGCGGCGAGTTCAGTCGCTCCAAATGCCGGGCCGCTTCCTAAACCAGCCAAAAGATACTCGGCAGGAAACATTTATGCTTCAGTGGTGTCGGCTTCCGGCATGAGGAATTTCCGGTCTATCAGGCGGCGCTATAGCTACGCTATAGACCGGGCAAAAAGATACATCTACATAACCAACGCTTATTTTCTCCCGGATCGGTTCGTGTACAGACGGCTGATTAAAGCGGTCCGCAGAGGAGTGGATGTGCGTATAATCGGGCCTTACAAAACCGACCATCCGTATATCCGCTGGGCCACATGGTCTATATATCCGCATATGATAAAGAACGGCATTAAGATATATGAATGGAAAGGCGGGATTCTGCATTCCAAAACAGCGGTTATAGATGGTATCTGGTCTTCTGTGGGCAGCCACAACCTTGATCACCGGAGCCTGCATTATAATCTGGAAGTAAATATAAATGTGTATGACAGAGCTTTTGGCTCCGGTATGGCGCATTTTTTCAGAGATGACCTTAAAAATTCAAAACCCGTGACCCTGGATGATACCAGGGTGCGGCCGTTCCTGTCAAAGGCGGCCAGCAAGCTTCTGTATCTTTTCCGGTCTTGGCTGTAGCGGCATAGGGTCGGAGGGATGAAGAGTTCCCAACGGATAAGCGTTCACTATTATGAAGAACGGAATGGTTTTACTGATCATGCTTTTTATTTTTTCCACGCCCGCTGTCAGGTGGGCGGGGGCGGAAGATTTTGAGGTGCCGCCGTCGTCGGTCAACGCGGAAGAACTGCGCGGCATCCGGGATAGGCTCGCCACCAGTCTTTTTTTTAAGGGAGAGCTCGCCGATAATATTATTAAATCCGGCTTGCAGAACCGGCTGGTTGGGATGACAGGCCGGGAAACCTATTCGGAAGTTAGGTCTGCCCTGATCGCCTGGATAAAGACCAATCCGGATCAGGCGGCAAATATTTATTTTTATCTGGAAAGTCGCCAGCCAGGAGCAGGTAAACCTCCCGAGGTTATAAATTACCAAATGCCTTCATGGGTGATAAACCCGCATTTCCTCGAGCTTGTGCAAGGGGTCAACAGGGTTGCAAAGGACGCTGCAATAACAGATGAGGAAATGAGCCTTGTCGCGCAGCGCCTTTTTGAGGCCGCGCAGACGCAGCCGGAAGCTTACGCGCCATGGATCCCGAACGGGGCCGCGGCGCAGGGCGCGGGGGGAGCCGGGAGTATAAGTTACGCCGATTACAGGCTGAATCCGGCCAGCGTGGAGCGCGAAAGGCGGACGCTTGGCGGGTGGTTTGAAAATGTGAAGTCCGCTGCTGAGGCTGAGATCTCGGGAGCGGGAAAAGAAAAAAGTATTTCCCCGCAGCGCAGAATTTTAGAAGAAACTTTTTCCATATACCGTGATTTTCTTGTGGCGCTGTCTGGCTTGAAAGGAAGAATTAAAATAACCAGGGAGGAAGCAGTCCAGTTGGAAGCTCTGCGGCAATCGCTTAGAAAAAATCTCGGAGAACTTGAGACCCTGTCGGCGATGCGCAAGATTAACGAGCGGGCTCAAGCCCTTCCGCCGCTGTCTCCCGGCTCTAAGATCCTGAAGGACGACGCGCGCCGCATAGAGGAGGGTTTTAAAGTATTGCTGGCCGACCTCAGGGGAAATCCGGAGAGCGTGAAATCCGCCGGCAGCAGATTTTACGAGCTTAAAAAGGTTTTTGATTTCTGGACCCTCAGATTCTCGGTCCACGGCCGCCTCTCGGATCTGAAAAACCGGATAGCGGAGCGTCGGTTCTCGTGTGTGTTTGATAAGTTTGTTTTTAAATACCTGTCACGGTTTCACCCTTCGGCTGATTACGCCAGGCTGGCGGCCGGTGGGGACGAGCGCTCGAAGGCGTTGGATATTTCGCTTGAAGGCGTGGCCGCGGGGGACTATGAAACCGCTTCTTTTTTTTCGCTCGGCGCGAAAAAATCCCTCTCCGGAAATATTCTCGAGGCGGAGAGGGACGCCGCCCGCTTGGAAGCTTATTCCCGGTTTAACCGGCGCATTCAGTTCTTCTTTTGGGATGCGTTCGTTAACCCGTTCGGTCTGGGCCCGGGCCCCAAAGGTATAAGCGCCCGAAATAATTTGCTATTTTAGCCTGAATCCTGCAGTTCAGAATAATCCTTGTAGAGAAATCAGGGGAATATAATTATTCTGCAGGATTCCCCGCTGGTCGGGCGGAGGGCCAAGCGCCATGCGCGACAGGACCGACGGGGTGAGGCCCGGCTTTAGAACGAGGCATAATTATGCCTCGCGTCCGGGCCGCAAGGCCGCAGGTGTTTTCCTGCGCAGCGAAAACACCGAGGCGGGGTCGCGCAAAACCGCTATGCGGTTTATGCGTGACTATTCCTCCCGAAGGGCGCCCGTTATACGGGCGGAAAACTTCAACTGAAGTTTTCAGGTTAGACTTGATTCCCCTGTCACTTGAGCAATTCTTTAATTACGGCGTTGGCTGCGGCCGGGTTAGCCGTGCCTTTTGACTTTTTCATTATGACGCCGACTATGGGGCCAAGCGCTTTCTCGTTGCCATTTTTAAAATCCTCGGCCGCTTTAGGATTGGCCGCAATTGCCTCCAAAGCCCATTCCTTTATCAGACCGGTATCGCTGACCTGGGAGAGGCCTAACTCATTGACCAGCGCTTGGGCGTCTCGCCCGGTTTCCCACGCCTTAGCGAACACAGTCTTGGCCGCGGAAGCCGAGAGTTTGCCGGCGGACGTAAGTGCGGCTATGCTCACCAGATTCGCCGGCGAAATAAGATCTTTATCTTCCGGGTCCAGTGTTACTGAATCTTTTTTCAGACCGTTCAGGCGCGCCAGGAATTCGCTGGAAACAAGGTTAAGTACGCTTTTGGCCGGCACGGCCAGTTTAAGCGTACGGACTTGCGACATGCAGGCCGAGAAGTACGCGCTAAGACCTTTGCCCGCGGTTACTACGCCGGCGTCATAGGAGGAGAGGCCATATTCGGTTTTAAAACGGTCCTTCCTGGCCTTAGGCAGTTCGCCCATTTCATTTTTAAGCCCCTCTTTGAAAGCCGCTGTAATCCGCAAGGGAGCCAGATCCGGTTCAGGAAAATAACGGTAGTCGTGGGCTAGTTCCTTTGAGCGCATGGAAACGGTTTTTTGTTCTTTTTCATTCCAGAGACGGGTGTCCTGGGCTATGGTTTCTCCGAGGTTCAACGCCGTGGTCTGCCGGGCGATCTCGTGCGCTATGGCGTCTTTTACTGCCTTAAACGAATTTAGATTTTTTATTTCCACCTTGCGGCCGAGTTTGGTTTCGCCTTTGGGCCTGAGCGAAATATTAACATCGCAGCGCAGCTCGCCTTTTTCCATGTCACAGTTTGATACCCCGATCCACTGCATGAGTTTTTTAAGTTCTATCAGATAGGCATAGGCTTCGTCCGCGGAATTCATATCCGGTTCCGAAACTATTTCCAGGAGCGGCACTCCGCAGCGGTTGAAATCCACCAGGGTGTGGTCCAGCTGCGCACTGCCCAGGGCGTGCAGCGATTTTCCGGCATCCTCTTCCAGGTGCGCGCGGTGAACGCGCACGGTTTTGGTGTAAGTCCCTCCCTTAGAATCTTTAATATCCAGCTCAACTGAACCCGCTTCGCAGAGGGGCTTATCGAACTGCGATATCTGGTAGGCTTTGGGCAGATCGGGATAAAAATAATTTTTCCTGGCGAATATCGAAACTTCCCTGATCTCGCAACCGAGCGCGATGCCCGCGGCCACGCCTAATCGCACGGCCGTCATATTGGGAACTGGCAGAGTGCCGGGCTGGCCGGTGCAAACCGGACAGATGGAAGTATTGGCCGGGGCTTCCGAGGCGGAGGTCTTGCAGGGACAGAACATTTTTGTCCCGGTTTTAAGCTGTGTGTGTATTTCAAGGCCTATTACAGGCTCAAATTCAATCATCTCTGCAACCTCCGCTATTCTTTGAGGAGCTCCAGCATCTTGAGATCGCTGGGGTAGCTCAGATATTTTTTCGCTTCATCAGGCGTGCACCACTTTGTGTCAAAAATTTCATCAGGCGTTTTTACCACTCCGTCGCCGCCCAGGCGCCTCATTGTATACCAGCGTACATCTTTGTCAACATGGCGGCCTTGCCTCTCAAACGAATAAACCGCTTTATAGAGGCCGCTGATTATCTCGCAGTCAAAGCCGGTTTCTTCGGCTACTTCCCGCAGCGCTGCGGCCTCTGGGGTTTCTCCCGGCTCGATATGGCCTTTCGGAAAAGTCCAGACCTTTGAACCGGCCAGGTTCAGCATTAATATCAAAAGAACGCGGTCATCCTCCAGGATCACCCCGCCGGCGGAATGCTCTGAAGTTTTATCAGTTCGCGGCATGCGCCAGCTCCGAACCCAGGCTGAACATTACCGACTCATTGAACGGTTTGGTCAGAAATTGAGCGCCGATGGGCCTGCCGTCTTTTGATAGGCCTGCCGGAACAGACAGTCCTGCCAGCCCGGCAAGATTGCATGGGATGGTGAAAATGTCGGATAAGTACATGGCGAGCGGATCGGAGATCTTCTCGCCGAATTTAAAAGCGGGGCTGGGCGTGGTAGGCGTTAAGATGACATCCACGTTTTTAAAGGCCTCGTCAAAATCCCGCTTTATGAGCGTGCGTATTTTCTGAGCCTTCAGATAATAAGCGTCGTAATAGCCGGAGCTTAAAGAGTAGGTCCCGAGCATGATCCTTCGCTTGACCTCGGGGCCGAAGCCCTGCCCCCGGGTTTTTTTATAGACATCTGAGAGCGCTTCGCCTTTTACGCTCAGGCCATAGCGGATGCCGTCAAAGCGGCCAAGGTTGGAACTGGCCTCGCTTGAGGCCACGATATAATAGGCCGGCACGGCATATCTGGTGTGGGGGAGCGAGATTTCCGTGAATTTAGCGCCCAGCTTTTCCAATTTGTTTACCGTCTCTCCGAAAATACGGGTAACTTCAGCGTCCATGGCCCCGGAGCCCGCGGCGTATTCTTTCGGCAGACCTATCCTCAGACCTCTCACTCCTGAGATATTGCAGCCTTCCGGATATTTAACCGAGGTGGCGTCTTTCGGGTCATGACTTGATATAACCGAGAAAGCAAGCGCCGTGTCTTCTATGGAATTGGCGAAGACGCCTATCTGGTCCAGACTCGAAGCGAATGCTACCAGGCCGTAGCGCGACACTGACCCATAAGTGGGCTTTAGCCCGTAAGTTCCGCAGAAGGCGGCTGGTTGGCGGATGGACCCGCCGGTATCCGAGCCCAGGGCGATGGGGCACATTCCGGCGGCGACGGCCGCGGCGGAGCCGCCTGATGAACCGCCCGGCACGCAGTCCGTGTTCGCCGGATTTCTGGTTCGCTTGAAGGCTGAATTTTCGGTAGATGAACCCATGGCGAATTCATCCATGTTCGCGCGGCCTATGATTACAGCGTCTTCATTTATAAGATTCTGCACCGCAGTGGCCGTATAGGGCGCTACGTATCCTTCAAGTATTTTTGATCCGCAGGTGGTTTTATGCCCTTCGTAGAGCATATTGTCCTTTATGGCAACCGGCACTCCGGCCATGCGTCCGAGAGGCAGGCCCTTTGCCGCCTTTTCATCCACGGCCCGGGCCTGAGCCATTGCGGAGTCCTCAAAGATTTCCAGGAAAGCGCCGATCTTTCCGTCCTTTTCTTTTATTATCTTGAGATGATGTTCGAGCACCGTTACGGCGCTGATCGTTTTTTCCTTAACTTGTCGGGCTATCTCTGTCGCTTTTTCCATATAAGATCCCTCGAAACTGCTAATCGCTGGCTTTAGCTACTCAATAACCTTCTTAACTTTAATGAAATCATATTCCCTGTCGGGCGCGTTTTTTAATATTGCTTCACGGTTCTCAAAAGTAACAGGAGTGTCCGCGCGCATGATATTTTCCAGGCCCAGAACATTCGTAGTGGGGGCAACGGAGGAAGTGTCGGCTTTGTTTAATTCTTCCATCCAGCCGAAAATGCCGGCCAACTGTCCCGCGTAGAGCTTTTTTTCCGCCGGCGTGAGCTCAAGCCTCGCCAGCTCCGCGATGTAATCCACGTCCTTTTCAGTTATAGTCATATGTCAATTCCCTCAGTTGATCCGTTAGGGGCAACGATGTAAAGCGATTTAGATGTAAAGTCTGTGTATCCGCTAAACTGCTTTGCGTCTAAATTGCTTTACCTCTCTCTTATATCGGTTGCAGCGGAGCATACTTGAGCATAAAAGTCTGTCTTACCCCGCTGTCGAAAACCACGGTCACTTTTGCGAACTCGCCCGATCCTATCTGATCCACCACGCGTCCGGGGCCGTATACCGGATGGGCCACTTTGCGTCCTTTCCCCACTCTTGGGATTGATGGCGGCTGTGAACGCGCGGAAATTTCCTGCGCTTCATCTTCGCCGGGCACGGGCGCGGCTCCTTTCATTATCTTGCTTTCAAAAATAAACCGGGAAGCCATGTTGGGGTAGGTTGTGCCGTATATTTTTCTCGTTCCGGCCCAGGTGAGAAAAAGTTTATCTTTGGCGCGTGTCATGCCGACATAGGCCAGGCGCCGCTCTTCTTCCATGTGTTCATCGGAGGAATTGGCGGAGTTTATAGGAAAAAGGCCCTCTTCCAGGCCGGTGAGAAAAGCCGCGGGGAACTCAAGACCTTTGGCCAGATGCACCGTCATAAGCGTCACGGCGTGGGTGTCGGTATTGATGGCGTCCACCTGCGAGGCGAGCATCACTTCCTCCAGGTATTTATGAAGGGTTGCCGCGCCGCCCTCTTTTTTAACCTTGTCTTCAAATTCTTTAATAGCGTTAACCAACTCCTGCAGATTTCCCAGGCGGTCTATAGTGCCCTGCGGGTCTTTCTGGGATTCCTCTTCGATGGATTGCCAATAGCCGGATTTGCTCAGTATCTTCTCCAGCATTAAAGTCGGAGTGTTGGTGAACATGTCTGATTTTACATCGTCCAGCATGGCGATAAAATCCCGCATGCCGCGCCGCGCGGCAGGAGTCAGGTCAGGTATCAGGTCTCCGGCCAGAACGGCTTCGTAAATTGGAATATCGTGTGAGCGCGAGTAAGCTATCACCTTTTCAAGCGCTGTTTTTCCGATGCCGCGGGCCGGCGTATTTATTATGCGCAGCAGGCTTACGGTGTCGGACGGGTTGACCAGGATCTTCAGGTAGGCTATGGTATCTTTGATCTCTTTCCGGTCGTAGAAGCGGACCGAGCCTATCAGGCGGTAGGGGACGCGGCCTCTCCTGAACATCTCTTCAAAAGAGCGGCTCTGCGCGTTAGTGCGGTAAAAAACCGCGATATCGTTATAGCCGTAGCCGGCCCGGGCCGTAAGCCATTTGATCTTATCCGTTATGCCCCTGGCCTCATCCATCTCCGTGCCGTACTCCAGTATCTCAACCAATTCACCCTCCGGCTTTTCTGTCCAAAGATTCTTGGGCTTGCGGCCTTTGTTGTGTTTTATCACCTCATTTGAGGCGTTGAGGATCCTGGAAGTGGAGCGGTAGTTCTGCTCCAACACGATGGTCTTGGCGTCGGTGAAGTCCTTTTCAAACTCCAGAATATTCCTGATGTTCGCGCCGCGCCATCCGTACACCGATTGATCAGGGTCTCCCACGACGCAGAGATTTCTCCGTTTGGCGGAAAGTGTTTTTACCAGCACATACTGCGCGTGGTTGGTGTCCTGATACTCGTCGACAAGGATGTACTGGAAATACTCCTGGAAGTATTCACGGATCTCGTCGCTGGCTTTTAAAAGTTCGGCGGTCCGGATGATCAGGTCTCCGAAGTCGAGCGCCCCGGCTTCATTGATCTTTTTCTGGTAACGCAGGTATATCTGGCCGGCTTTCACGCGGTTAGGGTCTCCGGAGGCCTCGGCGTTTATCATGTAGGACTGCGCGTCCAGCAGGTCGTCCTTGGCCCGGGAGATTATTGAAACATAGACCGCGGCCTTGGTTTTTTCGCTCTCAAGGCCCAGCTCCTCCAGTGAAAGCTGTATGAGCTTTTTCTGGTCGTCCTCGTCGTAAATTACAAAATCAGGCTTGATGTTTATAAGCCGGCCGTGCGCACGCAGGACGCGCGCGCCGAAAGAATGGAAGGTGTGTATCCACATCCCGCCGGAATATGGAACGATCCTGGCGACGCGGTGCTGCATCTCCTGGGCGGCTTTATTGGTGAAGGTGATGGCGAGTATGCGCGCGGGCGAGATGCCTGATGAAATGAGTAGCGCTATTTTAGAGGTGAGCGTCTTGGTTTTGCCCGTGCCGGCTCCGGCCAGTATAAGCAGCGGCCCGGCGAAATACTCCACGGCCTCAAGTTGTTTGGGGTTCAGACCTAATTTAGGCAGGATGTCCGGGTTCAGTTGAATATCTAAAGCGTTCACGATACATAAATTTTATATTTTTTAGACCCGCTTGTGCCGGGTTTTTAGCCTGAAAGTTGCAGGTGCAACTTTCCGCCCGCATAGCGGGCGCCCATTCGGGAGGCATCGTCACGCATAAACCGCATAGCGGTTTTGCGCGACCCCTCCTCAGTGTTTTCGCTGCGCAGGAAAACACCTGCGGCCTTGCGGCCCGGACGCGAGGCATAAATTATGCCTCGTTCTAAAGCCGGGCCTCACCTTCTCGGATACATCGCGCATAGCGCTTGATTCTCGACCCGCTGCTGCGGGGAATCCTGCAGAATAATTATGTTCCTTGATTTTATCAATGAGATATACCTTGAAATGTAGGATTCAGGCTAATGTCATTGTTCCGGGCTTGGGGAGAGAGGGGGGCGATAGAAATATCTATTTACCGCCGGGGGCTGTGGTCATGGAGCTGGTCCAGGTATGGCCGCCCCCGCGCTGTACCCAGGTGAAACGCGCCATGCTGGTCCCCCACATCGGATCCAAAATTTCCATGCGGTCTCCGGAAAAGCCTTTGCCGGTTAAAATATGCCCGCCGCCTTTATCCCAGCCCCACCTGAACACAAAAGGTCTTCCGGCATTCAATTCGGTAATAACCCGATCCATTCCCAATGGCGTTCTGAAAGCTTTGGTTCTGATGCCGCCGAACCGGAGAAGGATGTCGTCGACGCCCTTTTTTTGATCTGCGCTCCCGAACAAATAATTGGCCACGTTAGCGCCATTCGTGCCGTATGCCGCTATATCCCGCTGCGATATCTGGAAGCCATAATATTGCAGCACTGATTGCGAGGCGCCGGCCCAGCACCAGTTGGTTTGCTCCTGGCAACGATACTTCAGCTTCAGGGATACTCCGGAGCCGGCATACACGGACGAGAATAGTAGCAGGGCGCATAATTGAGCGTAAAGGATGATGCGTCCGCGTCCGCGGAAAAAATTAAAATCTGGGAATTTTGTGAAACGCATAAGCCGCTCCTGTGTTATTCCCGACCGCTGCGGATATTCTCCCGGACCTCAGGTCTCAGTCGGGATAGCGTGTCTGAAATGTTATCCAGCCTGGAATATCCGCCGATTCCTTTATTTGTCGCCCCTTCGGCTGACAGATCGATGCTGGTCAAGCTCTTCGGGTCAGCTTCTGGCACTGAAAACAAGAATTCCGAAGCCTGGAAAACGGCTATAAACAAAGGATTGTAGCCTCGGGATTTGGGCCATTGTTTCGTTATGGCCTCAGTCTGGGCGGCCACCTCAGGATAGCCCAGTGACACCGCTTCCCATTGACCATCTATGTTGTCGACTACCAGAATAGCTTTTGTCTCTTCACCCACAAGAACGGGAAAATGCCACATGGATGTTTCGGATACAAGCGTGTCCGCGGGTGCGTCCGATTTGTATGTTTCCATCGCCGCGGGAGTTATGGTGTATGGCTTATAGGGGGTGCCAAGCCGCGCGGGGCTTCTCCCGTCTAACCCGAAATTCGCCATTGATTCCTGCGGTATGCTTTCAAGGAAGGGCTGCAGGCCTTCCATGGCGGCCTGGACGACCTCTTTCGGGGCAGCTTCTTTTGGCGAACCGGCATGCAGGAGCGATGCGGTGGTAAGCGCCCAAAAAACCGCAAAGCCGGCGATTCCAAAAAACACGCTTCTGTATTTAATTACCATAAAGCCTCAGGCGGATCCCGGACTGCGCTATGAAAGTATACCCTCAGCCCCTGGACTTGTCAAGGGGCTGAGGTGGAAAAGGCTGAGGCAATACATGGTTTTAGCTTTCAGGTAAAGGAAGGCGCGACTCGTCCCGGAGAAAAGTCACGATGCGGTGTTTTGTGAACGCCGGGGATTACACGTTGAACTTGAAGAAACAGATATCGCCGTCGCGCATGACATACTCTTTGCCCTCGGAACGGATAAGTCCTTTTTCTTTCAGGACCTTTTCGTCGCGGTATTTGACGATGTCGTCGAAGGAATAAACTTCGGCGCGGATGAAGCCTTTTTCAAAATCAGTATGGATGCGTCCGGCGCCCTGGGGCGCCTTCAGTCCCCGGCGCAGACTCCAGGCGCGTACTTCATCTTCGGAGCCGGCGGTGAAGAATGAGATGAGGTTGAGGAGTTTCTGCCCGGCCAGTATCATTTTTTCCAGACCTGTGTATTCTTCCCCGAGATCCTTCAGGAACATGGCCCTTTCTTCGTCGGGCAGTTCTATTATCTCGGACTCTATCTTGGCCGAAATTTCCACTAAAATCGCGCCGCGTGAATTGACGAAGTCGCGGAGCTTAGCCTGCACGGCGACGTTGGGCGACTCGGAGGTGTTGGCCACGAAGAAAACCGGTTTTACCGTAAGCAGGTTAAAGTCGCGCACTTCTTCCGGGGTGTAGCCGGCTTCTTTGGCCGGTTTGCCCTCGGTCAGGAGTTTTTTTATCACTTCCAGTTTTTCCTGCCTGTCCTTGGCTTCCTTGGCTCCGGACCGCACGGCTCCGGTGTTTTTATCTATCATCTTATCCACGGCTTCAAGGTCCGCCAGCATCAGTTCTGTCTCTATCACTTCAATATCCCGTATGGGGTCAACTTCACCAAGCACATGTACCACGTCAGGGTTATCAAATACGCGTACGACCTGCACAATAGCGTCCACCTCGCGGATATTAGCCAGGAATTTGTTGCCCAGGCCTTCGCCCTTTGAGGCCCCTTTCACCAGGCCGGCTATGTCAACGAATTTTATATAGGAAGCGACTTTCTTGGGAGGTTTAAATATTTCAAAAAGCGCGTCCAGACGTTTGTCGGGTATCGGAACAACTCCCACATTGGGGTCTATGGTCGTGAACGGATAGTTAGAGGAAGCCGCGCCCGCTTTTGTCAGGGCGTTAAAGAGCGTGGATTTGCCGACATTTGGGAGGCCTACAATTCCTATTTCCATGGTTCAATCCTTGTCTGCGCTTGAATCTCAAATTAAAAACCGTCCGCCCAAGCTCGGGGGGACGGCTTCCCGCCAGTAAATTGTGGCGGCCTGTATGGGATTTCTCCTCTTCCGCTCCCTCTCAGTCGCAACGTTGTGTCCCAAGCAAAACTTAACTACGCCATAGTCCACCCGCCTCGGAGCCGGCCGTAGCGCCTGACGCTCGTCAGACTCGCTTGTCATCCACCGGATGCGGCGCTATCGGCTTCAAATCCCATCGCGCCAAGCGGGGAGGCCCGCTTAAAATTTAAACACGGCCTGTATGGGATTTGAACCCATGATCTCTGCCTTGAGAGGGCAGCGAGTTAGCCGTACAGCGCCTTTCTTGCAACTCAAAAACCACTTAAATTATAACACTTTTTCCGACATCGGCGCATAACTACTCGGAAATCATCCGGATTAAAGTGTGCACTTTTCTGGCTTTTTTAAGCCTTGGGGCTCATCAATTGCAATTTAAAACTCGTGCGGAAAAGCAATAAGCTTGGGGGTGCGTCTTAATATGTGGCATACAAATTGCTCCAATCGGACATAACGGTTATAATATGCCTGGGGAGCAATATGAGAAAATTCCATAAACCAAGCCTTGGCCATTCAGTATCAGGCAGAGCGTCGCTCGCGTCCATAGGCGCTATGAAGTTGTCTCAGATGGCCGAGATGTCCGAGGAGGATTTTGAGCGCTTATTGAAAAAGGTGGAAGATAATCGTTTCTTCCAATTACTGAAAGCATCGGGCGCCGTCAACCTGGCTGAATTCCCCAATGCGCGGTACGCTTCCCGCAACTATGCCGGTTATGCGCTTAAACTGTCATCCGGCGACCTGCCCGAACTTGCCGACGGTAACGGCGACCTGGTCGGCCTGATACAGGGCATAGGCCAGGAGAAGTTTGAAGCCTGTTTCCTTAAAGACGCAGTAATGAACGATGTGGAACGCGCCGAAGAATGCGATATAAGCGTCAAAGACGCCGCCCGCCTGCGTGATTTCGTAAACCGCGCTTTTATACAGGCTGAATTTGAAAGCGCGCCCGAAGCTCCCGCTTCCAAAGTGTTCAGCGCCGTGGCTGGCATAGAAATAGAAAATGGTGTGCCGGTACTGGCGTTCTTTCATCGCGAGATTTGGAAAGGGCGTTATAAGGTGGATGATGGAAAACTGTCTGAAATGCTGAAAGACCTGCCTAAGTCCGAGCAATCCGGCGTGGAGAAATTATTAAAGCGCATGGAGATGGTTGATAAGCGTAAATCCACACTTTACCGCGCGCTTGAAATACTTATAAGCACACAGGCGGACTATTTTAAGACCGGGGAGCCGGGCCGCAGGCTTCCGTTGCTACAGAAAACGCTGGCTAAAGACCTTGAGATAGATCCAAGCGTGCTTAACCGTCTTATTTCCAACAAGTCCATCCAGATGCCATGGGGAACAGAGGTTCCCATGTCAGTCCTGCTGCCCAGTTCCAAAGCCATTAATCTGGAACGCCTATACGCGATAGCCGTTGAAAACCCGGAGATGACCGACATTGAACTTTGTGCCGAGCTTAAAATCCGCCATGGCGTAGAACTATCCCGCCGTTCCGTGGCGCAATACCGTAACGACCTGTCCATTCCTCATTAAAATTCTTTAAAAACGTTCAAGGTGTAAGAATAGTTCCAAAACGGGACTATTCCATGGCGGTGTTTTTATGGGGGGGTTCTCATTTTGGGAAAATATGGCCCAAAATGGGCCTATTTCGTCATTCTTGAATCGTTCTCCATAAATAGCTAAAAAAACTCGCGAGTCCCTATGGGAAAAGGGGAAAATCCTCCTTTATTCTGTTGTTGGCATAAAAATTGCTCCGTACAGGGTGTAGCAAAAACTAAAAAGGAAGGTGTGAGGAAATATGAACAAGAATAAAATAGCAATAGCGGTGTTCGCGGCTATGGCGTTGGTTTCTACGGCAACCGCTGACATAGTGTTTGCCGGTTTTAACGAAAAAGAATCAGGTATACTTAGAAACATTAGTTTTGAAATAAAAAGTGGTGCCGATCAGGATGCCGCCTTGACCGTTCCAGAGCCCGGACTGCCCGCGTTATACAATAATACAACGGCCATATTATTGGGCTCCAATAAAGGCGACTTAGCCAGCAATCCGGATTGGTTTATCAAAGCCGCTATAGCTTATTCGGAAGGCAACCGGAAATTTGAGATCAGAGATAGCCTTATAAAACTGCTCAGGAAGGGGACCCCTGAAGAAAAGTCCGCGTTTGTTTATCATAAGGACGGGGAGTATATGTTCCCGGAAAGGCTGGTCTCGAGAAATTTTGTTCCTCAAATCTGCGCCTCCTCGCATCAGGAGCAGCAGTGCCACAATCAGCTTGTTTGCAATATAGTATGTGACGCTGCTGCTGGAGCGATCGGCTCCGGCGCGGGGCCTGCCGCTGGCGCGGCTATCGGCGCCGGGGCCGCGGTTTGCCATGAGGTTTGTAAAAATGTCCCCAATTGCAGTAATATAACTGTATGCGATCAGTGGGTGGATGCGCCGCAAACTCATGGGACGGACTCCCATGGCCATTGGGAGTGATTTTATCGGGTTTGGTTGGATATACGAAAGGTGACAGAAAATGACCACAAAAGGAAAAAGCAGAATAAGCGCTTGTGTCGGGGGCATCTCAGCGGGATTATTTATGAACTTGTTGCGCAAACATGGTTGTCTGATCAATGCCCCTTTGTATTCTAAACTTATAGTTGCCGGGAGTATTGCCGCAGTAAGTTATCATATTATGCGCTGTATAATGGAACATGTTGAAGAGCCACGAAGAAGTGGCGCACAAAAGGGTTGGTACTAAGGAGGTCTTATGTCAAATAAAGGCAAAAGAATAATTTTGGGTGCGGCCAGCGGTGTCGTAACAGCTGTTGCCATGGAATTATTAAAAAACAAAGGATATCTGGTTTCGCTCTCGTCGTACGTGTCGGCCATTATGGCGGGTGGAATAGCGATACTGTGCTATTTTTCGCTAAACATGATTTTTAAAATTGGGCGGCATGATGGTCAGCCCGGGGCTAATAAGCCGTAGGTTCAAAGTTTGTTAGATCAGAGAGGGAGTTTTATGGTTTCGTCTAACAACCGTGGCAGGAGTGTGATTGACTGGGGTGTAGACATGCTACAGATATGACAAAAACTTTTGTGTATCATTGGAAGTCTGCCAGTTTTACTGGTGGCACTCTTTATCCGCTTAACCGGCTTAAGATCAGGTTCCCGGTTCTTTATGATAATGCGGTGAAAAAATATCAGGGCCGGGAATGGCTTATGAATATTACCATCCCCCCTCTACGGGTGCTTTGGAACGATGTTATTCATATATCGCTAATACATCCATCGTTGATATACAAAACGCTTTCAGATATTGGATTTGAACATCATAGGGCGTGGGGGGCGCTAAATTGGTTCGAAATACCTTTAGATGATGTGTCCGGAAACTCTATTCTCTATAGGAATGATCGCGACAAGGGAGATAGTCGAATATTCCTGGATTCCGATTTTGAGCCGGTAAGCGTCGATCGTGTAAGGGCCCTTTCAAGTATGCCGGAAATCAATGTGAAATATTATCGTGCATGCTTTGAAGAGAAGAATCCCCCGCTGTTGTGGGGCTACGCCCCGCATCTGTTGTTTAATGGTCAGTTGGATGTGACAAATTACCGCATTTTTGACTGGAGGGAAGGAGTATGAAAGTACGGAAAAGTCGAGGTTACAAAGATTTAACTCCGGTAGGAATGAAGCTGGAAGGATACTTACGTTGTCTGAAATTCCCGGAGTTCTGCCTCGCTTATATGGGGAAGAATCCTGTGCCATCTTTTAAAAAATACAGGGCGGCGTTGTTGAAATTTCTTACTGTAAAAAAGCCCTGCGGCTACCAGGATAAAACCATTTCAGCTTTCATAAGAAAACATCCGCACCTGAATAATGATTCCAAACTCGGCAAGGCTCTGGCGGGAAAAGTCATAGAGCTTCTTAAAATTAAAGGCACGCCAGATCCCGAATCGGAGATGATTGTGGATGCCAAGCCATATCTGCGCGGGTACCTTTTTATATTTTATTATTTAGCCAAATCCCTTGAATCTGTCATGCCAAAAAGCAAGGCAATTAAATATTTCCAATCCATGACGGATGCCCATACCCGGGCCATGACTTTTCCAAAAATGAAGAAAGTGTCGGAAATGGTGTTCGACAAGAAGCCTCTCGGTGCTTTTAAGAACGCTTTTAACATGACGGAGTTCGTGCTGGATGATGGCCGAAGCGGCTGCCGCGCGGACAAATGTAAATGGGCTGAAGTGCTTAAGGAGTTGCATGACCCTGATTACGCTTATGCGGTGGCCTGCCATTATGATTTTGAGGCTGTTCGTATGCGTAATTCCGCTTTTGTTATGACGAGAACGGGCACGTTGGCTCAGGGTAGGCCTTACTGCGATTTTCTCTGGCACGACACGCGCATAAATAAGGATATGACTCATCCGTCCAAAGAATTCTGGGAGAATTTGAGATGAAAATGGAAAAGCCCGATGATTATAGGTTAAAAGCCTGGGAGCATGTTAAATCCGCAGATTATAAAAAAGCTTTTCAAATCATTGAAAAGGCTTTGAAAATCTGGCCGGATGATTTTTTGATATTAGCGGATTACGCCTGTATTCTTGGGGATTATGCCGAGAGCCGGTCTTCGTTATTGTGTCAAAAATATAAGCGTAAAGCCTGTGAGATTTTCAAGGGTTTAATGAGGCAGTTGCGCGGCAAAAGCGATAACGTGGTAGCGTATGTGCTGAATGAGTACTATTACCATTCTGGTCAGCGGAAAAAGCAATATTCCCATGGCGTGAAAACTGTGTCAAAGGGCCTTAAAGCCAGGGGGTATTATTCGCAAGGAGTAGGCGCGGCTTGGCATGCGTCAGAACTGGCGCGGAACAGATCAGCGCATTGGGCACATTTTTGGGCTAAAAGGGCGATCAAAGCGTGGGAAAGATATTTTGGGATAGAGCGGGACTATTATAATTCCTACGTCCATTATGCTCTTGCGCTAGGAATTATGGGGCGATTTAATGATATGGAAAAAGCTTTGCTAAGATCGGGAAAACTGAGTGGGAAACCTCAGTCCTACAAAGAATTCGAAGAAGTGCGGGATATAATAAATAAGCTGTGACCCTAGAGAGAATGTGAACTTTTCTTTAGGCAGAGACTTGAATTGGGAGGTATTGATATGGAATTGAAGCCGGCAAAGAGAATACTCAAATATGAGCAGTACAGATTGGAACAGTTTAAGGATTTGGATAATAAATTGCTGGCAGGCCTGCACAGGAAATGGCCGGCGGGCGCAACACATGCTGTGTTTCAATTCAGGAATAAAATCAGGGATGAACATAAATTGGCAAAGCGAATCTCTCGTAGCTATAACGTGTCTATAATATATGCCGCCAACCCCGGGCAAATAAAGACGGAAGGCCCCGATCTGCCTGACAATTTTAAGGAAGTGCGCGTATCATACAATAAGCTGCGTACTTTATTTAAGAGACAGGCCAAGCAAGTTTATCAAAAAATAAAAAAACTCACCCCTGCATTTCTTGAGGAGCTCAAATCGGCTGAAAAACTACTAAAACATTCCAGGCACCTCTGTCTGTACAGAAACAACCGTTTTGCGGCGCTATATATTGTGGTGCATCGAACCAATTACCTCGGAAAAGAGTGTGAATGGGGACTTTGGATGTGGGGCGAGCCTTTTCTGACCACTAAGGAAAACACGGCTGTGCTGACGCATTACCTTAGATGGGTTAAGCGAATCCGGTTGCCGCTTGAGCTTAAGGCCCGGTCTTTTGCTGTTTCAACGCAAAAATTACTGCGTAAATCCGGGTTTGAACCGAAATATGTGACTGTGGCTAAGATTGTGAAAGGCGGTAAATGAGCCATCCTGGTGCCCAGGGAGATTTATTCACTAGCGCCCTCCGCAGTTGTTGACTGGCGAAGAGGCCTCAAACTTGGATGTATTGGAATCACTCTGTTATGAGTAAAATTAAACCGTTTAAGAGAAAGGCCTGGGGCATTTTTTATAAAGTCAGTGAGGTTTCCAGGATCAATGAAGCGTTTATAAAGTCGCTGGACTGGCCGGAAAAGCTGTGTTTGGGGATTGTTTTTAAACCATTACCTCTTCAGCGCGCTGCTGAGCTTAAAGCCTTTGGAAAATATCGGATGAATTTGAGTTGTAGCTCGCGTGGTAAGCGTCTAGGGAAAATTTATCCACCGGTGGTGTCGGCGGGCATTGAATCTCGATCTCCTGAAAGTTTCGCGGAACTTAAAAAGGTTCAAGGGATGATGATAAAAGTATTAGCCGCTAAACGGAAAGGGGGGATGGATAAAAATTTTAAAAAACATTGGATGAATATTCTCGTACATTGCTGAAGAAGACGGAATCTCTTATCATTCTGCGTAAAGGCCGTCCGGCGGGGCTATTCTCCCTGCTTCATTCTGTAGGTAACAATGTCCGACCGGTAAAATATGACGGTATTGCCTGGGACGACTTTCCGAAGGGAATGTCCCTGGCAGAACGCAAAAGCGCATACCATCAAGTGTCAAAATGGCTTAAAGCTATCTCCAAAAGGCAGCTATTGAGAGCTGCATAACTAATGTCCTATTGATGGCGTGAAAAAAGCGGGGTGGCATAAAGGAAAGATCGTAAGAGTTTACCTTTGCGGCGAATCCGCCCCGCGTGATACCGCGTCGCAAGCGACAGTTCGCTGATTTCTTTCGGTGCCCAGTTGGCAAGCGGATTCCCTTTGAGATAGGCCCAAAGAGCCTCCACGGGATTAAGCTCGGGAGCGTAGGGCGGGAGGAATTCGATATGAACGTTGGGATGGTGCTCAAGCCAGCGGGTTACGATAACGGCACGGTGTGCATTAAGTCTGTCCCAAACTATAAGAAGCGGTTTTTGAACCTGTCGTGTCAGGGAACGTAAAAACCGCACAATGCGCGGAGCCGTTATGTTGGTATCGGTGTGGAGTGAAAAGTAAAGTCCTACCCGCTGATACTGCGGCGGCAGAGTTAAAGCAACAATAGCCGATACTTTCCGGTGGGAGCGCGTTCTTTGGTAGAGGATTGGGGTTACGCCTCGCGGAGCCCAAGTCCTGCGGACAAGCGGCGCCATAAGAAACCCGCTTTCGTCTATGAAGACGAGTCTGGCGTTCAACTGTTGGGCTTTTTTTTAATGCGTGGCCAAGTTGTTCGGACCCATTGCTTTATTGCTTTTTCGTCTCGTTCCCTAGCCATTCGTTCCGGTTTTTGCGGGGTCCACCCCAGGGAGCGCAGGAGTCTGCCGATATGGTCAACGTGATAACGGACATGAAATTCCCGGTCAATCAGATCTGCTACGCGGGGGCAGGTCCAGAGGTCTGTAGAATATCCAGCAGTCTGAGCCCCTTTCAGCAGCAGGTGTTCGAGTTGTGGTTTGCGTTTCGCGGGGAGTTTTGGCGGGCGGCCGGTCGCCGGATGGGCTTTAAGGCTTTTCCGACCGTTTTTAATGAAGCTGGCTTTCCAGCGGCGGACGGACCGGCGGTCAACTTTAAGTTTTTTAGCGATTTCAACAGGCTGGAATCCATTTTTGAACAAGACGACGGCCTGCAAACGTCGCTGTTCCAGTTGTTTCGGGCTGCCGTATGGGCGCATGGCGCACCTCCAGCCCATAGTATAGGACATTACTTATACAGGAATCAATAG
>Ga0247842_10001191_pt1 | contig 45193 bp, 40 predicted proteins | sample LaCruzMarch2015__3_FD_192411 | JGI IMG/M metagenome (GOLD analysis project Ga0247842, IMG submission 192411) | Freshwater microbial communities from meromictic Lake La Cruz, Castile-La Mancha, Spain - LaCruzMarch2015_19m | ecosystem: Environmental > Aquatic > Freshwater > Lake | place: Spain...
ATACGGCATCATTAAATTTATAGCCGCCTGGCAAAATTTTTATTATTTTATCCATTTTGTCTTGCAACGCTTGGTCAAATTTGCCGTAAGAGGAAAGGCCCATTACCTTATATTCATCGCTGTCCATATCAAAACCAAGCCACTGCGTTATGATGGCGTAAAATATGCCCAGGCTATTAGGCTTGTTATATTGTTTCAGCCGGGTTATTTTTCCGTCTTTGGCGTAATTTAGGGTGGTGGAAACTCCGTCGCCCGAACAATCAATGGTAATAATTTTAGTTTCCTCAAAGCCGGAAGTAAAATAGGCGCAGGCGGCATGCGCCGTATGGTGATTGATTAATTTAATTTCCGGGCAATGGCCAAAATGAAAATTAAAGTAGGCTTCCAGGTCGCTTTTTAAATTATTATAGCTGTCAAGATAAAAAGCCGCATAATCAACTTCTTTCATGGTAATTCCGGCTTGGGACAAGCAATAATTTATCGCGTTTTTAGCCAGCATGCCGGTGGCATGCTTAATTCTAACCAATCTTTCCTCCTCAATAGCGGCAATAAGCTGCCCATTTTTCAAAATACAAGCCGCTCCGTTATGGCTTCTGGGCGAGAACCCGCCGCTGACTCCTAAAATATAAATGTCTTTTTCCATTTTATTTATTTTTATGATATTTTAATAAAATATTTTCCAATTGAATTACTAATCGCCGATAGTCATAGTCTAGCGCCAGTTTTGGGCCGATCAGGTGAGCTTTTTCTCTAAATTCTTTGTCGCCGTACGCTTGCTCCAATTTATCTTTAAGGTCGGCGACATCGCCGTTTCTAAATATTTTTGCCACCTCCCCTACCCAGCTTTGGACGCTGGTATCAGGCACCACTAAAGGAACGCCTAAGGCCATGGCCTCCACGGAAGTTCTAACCATGGCTTCGGGCAAACGGGCCGGATAAACGAATAAATCAGCATGCTGATAAAAAGCGGCTAAATCATCCGGTTTTTGCCAAGGGTAAAATTTAACCGATGAGCTTAAATCGCGCTCACCGACTATTTTTTTCAGTTCTTCTTCCTGCGGCCCGTCGCCCACCAGATGAAGTATGGCGTTAGGCAATTTAGCTTGGCCAAAAGCGTCTATCAGCAAATCAGCGCCTTTATCAATATAAAACCGGCTGACGCTTAAAATATGAAAACTATCTTTCGGGCAGTCTGAAAAAGGATTATTTTTTAATGGCTGATTTATGAGCGACAAAATATCATGAAAACTTAATAATACAGACGTTTTATTTTTAGCTAGGCCGGCGCGCAGATAATAATTGGCCGTGCCTTCACTATAAACGGTAATGGCGTCAAGCTTATTAATAAAATATACGCCGATCAAGCGCTCCAAAAAAATACGCAGCCGGTGTTTAGCTCCGCGCAGCCAGCCTTGCCTAAAAGTTAAATATTTATCCGGCCAAAGAGGAGCTCGCTTGAAATAATCTTCTATAAAATCCGTATAACCATTCAAATGAACAACCACCGGCTTGCTCTTAACGCTAAACCGGCGATACCAACCGGCACCGGGAAGAAAAGCGCCGCCAATTAAATAAAAAACGTCGGTGGAGGCGGCGTATTTTTTTAAAACGCTGACAATAAAAATTTGCATGGACATTAGCCTTTTGCTGCTAACTTGCTCCGGGCAAACTTCAAAAGCGACCTCTTCGGAGATATTGTTTGATTCGGAAAAAGCGGTTACCACTCTTACTTCATATCCTTTCTCCAGTAAAGCCTGGGCGGTCAATAAAATATCAAATTTCCCGCCGCCGCCGTTAAAATCGAGTTTTGTAGTAACTATGGTAATTCTCATGGCTGTAATTGGTAAAGATAAATATTATTACTTGAGGCGATTTCTCTGATATTTTTTCCCAAAAAAGACAAATCCCATTCCGGATTCTTGTTTTTATCCCAAACTATATAATTAACCCCGTATTTTTTTAATATCTTATTAATGCCGCCATCTTTAATAACCGCTTCATTATATTCTTTGGTTAATTGATCTATCAGCGCCGCCCGATTTTGAGCTAAGCTCTGATCATCGGCGCTAAATTTATTTCCATAATCATAAAAAGACAGGCCTGATTGATAACCTTCTAAGTTGCGGAAAAGATATTGATACATAAATCCCTGATCTTGGTCAGCGATTATTTTTAACAAATAATTTTTAAAGTCATTCCTGGCTTGATTATTAAAATAAAAATAAACAAACAGCGCCTCCCTAGCCCGATCAATCGGGGCTAAATTGGCTAAGGCAAACGAGTGCCAAAATAAATCATGCGGCGTGTAAATCGTAAATAAGTATTCATCTGAACCGTCGGCGGCCAAAATCACGCCCGCGCTTTTATCGCGATTCAAGGCATCAATAATCGGACGAAAATTTTGATCATACTTTTTCACTTCAAGGTTGGCAAAAAAAGATTTATACTGTCCGCCGGCGGTATTAAGAAAAACCACGGCGATTAAGAGCAAAAATAAATATTTCCTTAATTTTTTATTGGTTATAAGACGCCAAATCATGTAAAAACTTATAGCAATAGACAGTGGAACAATAAAATACCAATAATAATGGCCGTACTGAAGCATCTGGCCGGTAATTACCTGCTGATTAAGAGCAAACCAACCGCCTAAAATTATGGCAAAAATAAAAGGCATGTTTTTATCATCTCTCCGCTTATACCAAAAAACCGCGAACAGAATCAGGGTTAAAAAACCGATAAGGCTGAAAATCGGCTTATGGCCATAAGACATCATCATAAAATAAGACGCCTGATGGCCGGAATTAAGAGTAGCCAATAAGCCAATTAAATAATAAGAGCCCAGCGCCAAGCCAAGCAAGCCGATAAATAAAACTTTTTTTGCCGCCGCGAAATTCTTTTTAGCGATATAGATCAATAATAAAAAAACATTAAGCGCTAGAATAAAAGTCCAGGCATAAAAATAAATATAAAACAGCAAGCCGAAAGCCAGCCCGGCAAAAATCTTATACTTTAATTCAGCCGACTTTAAGCCGGCTACCAATAAATTCAAATAAGCAAACATAATAAGCGAGCTGAAATAAGGATAAATCACCCGCGCGTAGACATTAAAATCACTATAAAACAACGCTTTATTATAAACAATGGAGTAACCGCCTATCATAAATAGGGCGGCGGCGGCGGATAATAATTTATTACCGGATAATTGTAAAACTAAAAGATAAACCAATATAATTAAAAAGAAAACGCCGATAAAATTATAAATATTATAAACCGCGGTGATGTTCACTTTTTGAGCCAAGCCTAGTAATTTTATCGGAGCCAGCAAAATATATTCGCTGTAAGCGGAATAAATATCACGGCTATCTTTCCCCTCTTTAAGCAGCGGATCGCCCAAACCGTGGCCGTCTAAAACTTCCCTGCCTCGTGTTAAATAAAAATGCGCGTCAGAGCCGAATCGATTAAAGTTAATCCCTTGGTATTCATTTTTTATTACATAAGGAAAAACCAATAATGGCGCAAAAATTAAAAACACTAATAAAAAAGACAGGGCAATAATTAAATAATGTTCTTTCAAAACATTTTTTATTTTTATTAAAGTATCTTTCATAATAACTTAATTATTTATCAGTTTTTATTTTTTAAAATAACTTCCCTGACGGCCTTAATAACTCTATTAACATCAGCCTGAGAAAGTTTGGCGCTCAAAGGAATTGAAACGGTTCGCTCACCTATATATTCGGCGTTAGGATAATCCCCTACACTAAAGCCAAAATGTTCGCGGTAATATTCATGCAGATGCACCGGAATAAAATGCACGCCCGTGCCGATACCGCGGCGGTGCAATTCTAGCATAAAAACATCCCGGCTAATACCGCATTTATTTTTATCAATTAATAAAGTATACAAATGTTTATTATGATGGTCGCCTCTCTTAAATGGCGCGGGCAATTCTATGGGCAAATCTTTGAAAGCGGCATTATATAAATCCCAAATTTTTTGCCTTATTTTGTCAAGCTTGGCGATTCTTTTTAATTGATGAATGCCGAGTGAAGCCTGCATATCGGTCATATTATATTTATAGCCCGGGCAGACAACCTGATAGTGCTTATAGCCGTCGTCAGAATAGCGTTTCCAGGCATCTTTAGACATGCCGTGCAAAGCATAAATTTTAATCTTATCGGCAAATTCTTTATTATTGGTGGTAACCATGCCGCCCTCGCCGGTAATTATATTTTTAGTGACATAAAAACTGAAACAAGTTAAATCGCCGATACTGCCGATTTTTTTACCTTTATATTCCGAGCCCAAAGCTTGGGCCGCGTCTTCTATGACATAAAGCTTATGCTTTTTGGCAATTTTCATTATTTCATCCATTTCACAAGGCCGGCCGGCCAAATGAACCGGCAGAATCGCTTTAGTTCTTTTGGTGATGGCTTTTTCTATCCGACCGGCATCAATATTCATGGTCTTCTTATCAACATCCACAAAAACCGGCTTGGCGCCGCAATGGATAATCGTATTAACGGTAGCGCAAAAAGTTAATGGCGTAGTTATCACTTCATCGCCTGGCCCGATGCCGCATACCAAAAGCGACAAATGTAAACCGGCCGTACAAGAATTTAGAGCCAGGCCATATTTCGCGCCAACATATTCGCTAATTTGCCACTCAAATTTAGCCACCTTCGGCCCGGTGCCGATCCAGCCTGATTTTAAAGTTTTTACCATTTCCGTAATTTCTTCTTTACCGATATGGGGCGAACCGAAAACAATATATTCTTTGGATTTATTCATAAAATAATAATTAATTTTACTTTTTTTTGGCGCTGTTTTCTAATTCCTTTTTTAATCTGACCAAATTAATAAAATGCCTCCACGAATCGCCGAATATTTTAACCGTGGTGTAAAGAGAATCTCTGATAAAAACAGTCGGCAGCTGCTTTATTTTTAAGCCTGAAAAATATGACCGGGCGATAATTTCCGTGTCCCAAAACCAACGCTCATCTTTGACCATCGGCAAAATAAAAATAATTTTATTCCGGTTAAAAAATTTGCAGCCTGATTCCGTATCGCCCAAATCGCGGCCCAAAAATAATCTTACTAAAAATTTATAACCCTTGCTTAAAATCCAGCGGTGCAATACTTTGAATTTTAATTTATAAATTCTTTGGCCGATAACTATGTCCGCGCCGTTTTTAACCTCGGCCGCCAAAGCCGGAATATACCAGGGGCTGGTTGAAAAATCTATATCCACAAAACCGGCTATTTCTCCCCGCGCCGCTATAATGCCCTCGTTTACGGTTTTCCCCCGGCCGCAATTTTGCGAATGCTTTATCAGCGTCATGTTATCGGCTGAATTATTAAACTTAACAAAATTATCGGCGATTTCCACCGTATTATCCTTGCTGGCATCATCAATAATTATAATCTCATATTTATAAACTAATGAGTCCAAAACCTGTTTAAGCCGGTTTAAATTTTTTTCTAAATGCGGCGCCTCGTTATAGCAAGGCACAATTAAGCTTAATTTGATGTTTTGCATATTTCTTCCAAAAGATAATTAATATATAAAACAACTATATGGATTGGGCTGGCCGCCCGCCGCTCCGGCTCAAACCGAATTAATTTATTCCAATTTGTAAATATCTAAAATCGGGCCTTTTATTTTCACTTTAAAAATTGCCAAAATAGGCATCGGCATATCTTCCCTCATATCTGCCGCCTGGCTATTTTCGCCGGCCGATTCAGGAAATCTTTTTATTAAAGTCAATTCTGATTTAAAAATCTTAACCTTATCTAATACAATTTTCAAATCTTGCCGGTTATTCCAGGGAACTAATAAATAATCATATTTTTTATCAAGCAATTCTTTCGGCAGCCCGTTAAAATAAGTATAATTAAGGACATAATAATTAGGCCAAGGATATTTCTCTTCGGGCATTGATAACAGATAAATTCTTTTCTTAGTATAATAACTGCCGGCAAATTTTTTGATATCAGCCAGGCTAAATTTATTTTCATTTAACTCTAAGCGGGAATCAAAATTTATAATGCTGCTGCCCGGTGAAATATTTTTATAAACCCAGTCTCTGGCCGCTAATCTGGTGCTTGGCTGAACCATCCGGTAATTCCAAATCAGCGGAATAGCAAAAATAATTATCATTATCGGCACAACAATGCTTATGGCCACGGCCTTATTAATTTTTTTATAAAGAGCGAAAACGCCGTAGCTGGCGGCTATCGCCATAAAAGGGACTACGGGTAAAATATAATGCTGCTCTAAACCGACGAAGCTAATGCCTAAATAATAAATAGCCATGAAAGGAATAATCAGATAAAATATTTTTCTTTCTCTAAAAAATAAAACCATAAAACCGCCCAAAGAAAGCAAAACCAATAAAGGCTCATATTCAAGCAAGGCATTTGGATAATAAATCATTCTATCAAATAAATCTATGCTATTGGCAGCTAGCCCGGTGCCGGTGTCCAATTTAGAGCTATTAAATAAATAACTAAAATTCGGCCAAATTTTACCATCTTTATTTATATAATTTTTAAAACCATAGGTATTAAGATAAAAAGTTAAAAGATAGCAGATAATTAACACGATGTTAACCAGCCAAAAATATTTATTTGCCAAAAATATTTCCTTTATTTTTTTAGATTTATTTTTTAGATAATGGGCAATTAAAAAAGGCAAATAAGTCATGGCGCCGACAACATGGGTGCCTAGGGCCAAACCGATGCTTAGGGCGGCTAATAAATAGTTCTTAAATTTATCTTCCTGGCTCTGGTATAAAATTATAATTAAATAAAAAGCTATTAAAATAGTCATTACTTGCGGAATCCAGACTCTGGCCGTATGCACTACCTGGACAAACAGTAAGCTTGAAGATAAAAAAAACGCGGCCAAAAGAGAAACCCGTTTGTCATTAAATAATTTCTGGGTAATTTTATACAAAAAATAAATAGAAACCAAACCCATTAAAACCGTTAAAAATCTGGCAAAAGGCAAAAGGCTGTAAAAATTAATTATGCCGAATTCTTTCAGGGAATTTAAATCCGTAAAAACGCCTGACAGCCTTAAAAGCATAAAAAACAAAATAAATGGCAATAAATAAAAATAAACCGCCAAAGGAACATGATAAAAAGTTGGATAATTAGGCCTTAAGGTGTGGTCAGAAATCATTTTTACGGTAGCCGCCGTCAAAACCGATTCGTCCCCGCCGGTATTTAAAGAATAATCAAAAAATAAGCCGGTAATGCCGACAATAAAAAATATTGTCATAATTAAAATCAGGCCTTTTGACAGTAAAAAATTTTTAATTAACATAAATTAGTGTTAATTTTTTCTATTTTAAAATTTAATAACCCGGTTCTTTTTAGTTCAATGGCGCCGCCAACAACCGCGAAGATTAATTGCAGGCCAAAAATTGAAAAAGACAAAGCCAAAGCGCTCTCCTTGGCTATCAGGAAAAATCCCAATAATCCAACCAACGATCCTTCGCGTAAACCCAAGCCGCCAATAGTAACCGGCAAAACTAAAATCCCCGATAAAATACCTAAGACCCAGCACCAATCCAAAAAAGATATATTAATGCCCAAGCCATAACTCATTATCATATAAACGCCAACCAAAATTAACTGAAAAATAATGCTTAAAATAATGCTCATAAAAATAATGCCGGTTTTTTTAGAATAAATATGCCAAGCTTCAATCAGCCTGGTTAGCCGGCTAATCATTCTTTTGAATCTTAAAAACCGGTTATGCAAACGATTAAACAAATTTATCAAAAAATTATAAACTGGCTGAAATCTGATAGAAAATATGGAAATTAAACAAATAATTACGGCGGCTATAAAAGTCCAAATTAGGCCGGACGGTAAAATCGTTGGCGTAAAAACCAGGCCGAACAGAGCAACTATAACTAACCCGATGGTGCCGGTTATTTTATCAATTAAAACCGACATGGCAATTTGGCCGGCTTCCTTTTGGCCCTTGCCTAAAATATATATTTTCGCCGCCTCGCCCACAAACTGCCCGGCAGAAAAAATTGAATAAAATTGGCTGATAAAACTTAGCTGTAATAATTTTTTTGGAGAAAATTTTGGTAGAAGCAAATGCCATCTAAGCGTTTTTATGGCCAAATAAAAAAAATTTAAAATAACCGCTGAAGCAAAAACCTTAAAAGGCAAATTATAAATATTTTCAAAAATCTTGCCAACATCGCTTTTATATAAAAACCAACCCAATAAACCGATCGCCGCTAAAATTTTTAAACCTATTTTCAACCGTTGTTTATTCATATAAAAATTATTAATCATGGTTTTTTTTCTCTCCAAGAACCAATATCCACGGAAACGGAGTTTTTATGGCTAAAAGTTTCCAGCCATTTTCTTCAACAAATTTTTTAAAACTTCTACCCGACCAGTGATTAATATGTTCAATGTCATTGCCCCACCTAGGCAAATTTTTTCCCCGTAATAAATTGGCAATCGTAAAAAAGGGTTCATTGGGCACGGATAGGAGGCAATATCTTTTTGATACCCGCTCAATTTCTTTTAAAGCCTTTTCCGGGCGCTCTAAATGTTCTAAAACTTCGCTGCAGATTACTATATCAAAACAATTATTATCATACGGCAATATATTTATATCGCCATGCTTTAGAGTTAAAGATGGATACATTGCTTTTCCTAAAGCAATAGCTTCCGGAGAATAATCAATTCCCTCAAACCTTTTGGCGATTCCTTTATGCTGGAGCCTGGCAAGAGTGAAACCCTCGCCGCAACCGGCGTCTAAAATTGTTTCTGCACCAAGATTACCGATAACTTGCAGTAAAGCCTTATAAAAATTTTCTATTAAAAATTTTTGTAGCGGATTCTCGCTTGTGTGTTTTTTATAATTACTGGTTGTTTCCATTATTTTTGTCTCTCAATATTTTTTTAATTACATAATCCGGTTCGTTTTTATGGATCATCGTGGTAATTTGCTCACCAACCAGCCCGATGGTGCCTATCTGCACGCCCATAATCATTAGCATGACAGAAAATAGAAGCAACGGACGCTCACCGATTGCTTGATGGGCAAAAAATTTAATGGCTGCCAAATATATGCCTGTAATAAAGCCCAAGCTAAAAAAACCTAATCCAAAATAACCGAACAAGTGCAGCGGCCGCGCCCTAAATTTAGTTATAAATAAAACCGTTAATAAATCAAAAAAACCATGGATAAAACGTATGGAACCATATTTAGTTTCCCCAAATTTGCGTTTCCGGTGTTCAATGGAAACTTCCGTTATCCGATATCCCTGCGAAGCGGCAATAACCGGAATATATCTATGAAGTTCGCCATAAAGGTTAAGGCCTTTAGCCACATCGGCGCGATACATTTTAAATCCGCAGTTAAAATCATGGAGTTTTACTTTTGAGATAGAGCTGGTGACTACATTGAATATTTTAGATGTGTTGTTTTTAATAAACGAGTCCTTGCGATGATTTTTCCAGCCGGAAACCAAATCGTAGCCTTCCTCTATTTTTTCTAAAAAATTAGGTAATTCATGGGGATCGTCCTGTAAATCACCGTCCAGAGTAGCGATAATCTCGCCGCTTGCCAATTGAAATCCGGCATGCAAGGCGGCCGCTTTGCCAAAATTATTGCGGAATTGAATGCCCCGCACATGCCTTGGGTCTTTTTCAAAAAGGCTTTCTATCTCCCGCTGCGACGCGTCCCTGCTGCCATCATTAACAAAAATAATCTCAAAATCTTTTTCTATCGCTTCCAGAACAGATATAATTTCCTCATAAAGAAGTTTAATATTTTCAGCTTCGTTGTATACCGGAATAATAATTGATATTTTTATCATATTTTTAGATTAAGACGGTTTAATTATATTCTCCGCTCTTTTTTCCCAAGCATATTTTTTAACATCTCCGTAAGCCTGTTCGGCAATTTTTTCAGCTAAAACGCTGTTATTTAAAACCAGTTTTATTTTATCAGCTAAGTTTTCCGGATTATTAGGCTGGCAAAAAAAACAATTGTTTTCATTTAATACTTCCCTGATTGAAGGCAAGTCGGAGGCGACTATGGGCGCGCCGTTGGCCATATACTCAAAAAGCTTCAAGGGCGAAGTGTATTTTTCCGACATGCTATCCCCTTTTTTATTTGGTAAAACCAGAATATCGGCCGCTTTCATATAAATAGGCATTTTTTTATACGGTTGGTGCTCAATCAGCAGCACCCTATCGCTTAAGCCGCGTAGCTTGATTTGGCTTATTTCTTCAGCTCGGCCGCCCAAGAGGACAATCAATTCATTATCGGATAAATATTTGGCGGTGTCAATCAAAACATCGGCCCCTTTCCAGTCGTATAAATAAAAGCTGCCACAATACAAAATTACTTTTTTATCAAGTGGCAGTCCGACCATTTTTCTGGCCCGGCTTTTCTCCATATCAATGTCAAAACTTTTTAAATCAACTCCGTCCGGAGAAACAAATATTTTAGCCTGATCAATGCCTAAAGCGGCTATTTCTTTTTTTAAAAAATTAGTTAAAACTATTAGCCGGTTAGCTCCGCGCAAGCCCCTTAAAGCCAGCCAGTTCATTTTTTTAGACAAAGAATGAACTTCCAGGATGTAATCGCTAAAAAACAATCCGGCCCAGATTTCCCGCGTATATAAAATTCCTTTTGGCTTGAGTGCCAAAAATACCCGGGCGGAGATTAAAAAAGTAACCGTTTGGATAAAAAAACTGATTTTACCGTGAAAAAATCTTAAAGTGTCCGGGCAAAACAGCTTGGTTATTTTAAAAACTTTTTTAACATTATAATATTCATAAGAGTCTTCTTTAATTTCATTAAATTTAACCGGCGCAATTAATTCCACTTCTAAACCGTTTAGAGCGAAAGCTTCACACATTTTCGCTATTTGGATGCCGTGCGCTTTTTCGGTTGGTATTCTTAAATTTGATAAATAATATAGCTTCATATAGGCTTTTGATTCTATTAAACCCTGCCAAATTTTATTATACCCTTAAATTGGATAAAATTCACTTGCGAATCGATTGAGTTCCTTTTTAACCGCCAAATCGCTCCGGCTTCGGTTACTCGGCCGCTTTCTACCGTGCAAATTATTTTAAAAATTTTTCTAGCCGTATTTTCAACCTCTTCGTTGAACCGGCCGATAGGATAGGCCAGGCTTAGAATTTCTTGATTTAATAATCCGGCCAGTATTTTTTTTGAGGCAACCAATTCTTCCTCTACCCGGCCGCCCTTTAGGCCGGTTAATTTTAAATGGTTATGGCTATGGGAGCCGAATTCTATCAAGCCGCTTTGAGACATTTCTTTAATTTCTCCTTCCGATAAATATTCAAAACTTTCCTTATTTTCCAAAATTTGCGCTTTCCCGATTAAAGCCGTACTGACGAAAATCGTAGCCGGAAAATTATATTTTTTAAGCACTGGAAAAACGTTTGAAAAATTATCCCGGCATCCGTCATCAAAAGTCAGACAAACGGTTTTAGGCGGAATTTTCCGGCGGCTGGCGATTAATTCCACCAGTTCGGTTAATTTTATCACCTTAAAATTTTTTTCCGCCAAATACGCCAGTTGTTTTTTAAAATCAGCCAGCTTGACGGTTGCCGACAGGCTGTTTTCGGCTACCGAATGATATAATAAAATTACCGCCCCGCCATAATTAAAAGGAGAGAGTAAAAAATATAAAATGTTTTTTAAGATATTCTTCATTGGATTTTTATTATAATTTATCCTGAGCGTTTTTTAAAGAAAAAACATCATAACCGCCGCTTGAATAAACTAATTCATATTTTTCCTTGACGGCGTTTTCACGCGCGATAAATAACGGCTCTTTAAGCGAGGCGATGACAAAATCCGGCCATTGGCTTCCGGCCGCCAAAAAATCTTTTCCTAAAGTCGGCAGTCCAATCATAACATCAGTCATTTGCAGCCTGTTTTCCGGAGAAATTAAGCAGGCGATGGGCAGAGCGTTATAAATTCCGACCGTTTTACCCTCCAAACGCGCTTCAACAAATCCAGCCACTCGGGCGTAACTATCAGAATAAAATATATCAGCTCGGGTAAAAAGATGCCAGGTCTGGAAAACGGCTAAAAAAAACATGGCCGCGGCCAATAAATTCGCCTTATTCGCGAATCTAGAATTTTTAAAATTTAACGAACTTAAAATTACTCCGAGCGCCGGCGCCAAAATTATAAAAGTCAGAAGTTCGACCGCCATTAAATAGCGCAGCCAGCCCGGACTTTTAAAAAAATAAATAATGGCTAAAGCGCTGTAGCCGGCGAAAAAAATCAACAGGCCCTTATGTTGCTTAAAAAAATCGCCCTTCTTTAAAACCGCCCAAAAAATTATGGCCAGAAGGCCTAAAAAATAAATCAAAGTCGTATTCTCTAACAAGCCGGCGAAATTTGAAAAGACATTATCGGAAATAGATAATGGCGCGTAAGGGTTTTTGTAAAAATTTAAAATTTTAGTCCAAGGTTCAGGGGCGAAAAAATTCGGTACATTTAAAATTATCCAAAGTAACGCCGCCGGCGCCATGCCGATTAAAACGCTAAAAGCTCGGCTAAAAAATTCGCGCTTTAAAAAAATTAAAGCGATTAAAACAGCCGGCAAAATCATTAAATACACCGACGGCTTAGTCACGATGGCCAGCCCCAAAAAAATGCCAGCCCAAAACCGCCAAGGGCCAAATATTTTTAAACGATCATTTTCCTCCGGCGGATAGAACAAAAAATAAAGGCCGGGAATAAGAAAAATAAAACCTAAAATTTCTCCGGTAACGCACCGCCCGTTGCCGTAAAACGAAGCGAAAGTCGCGATTAACAGCACGCCCCAAAGCGCTTGCGCTTTACCGAACAGCTTTTTAACAAACCAATAAACCGTAATTAGCAAAATAACCATCAAAGCCAGAGCGAATAGCCGCGCCTGAACTAAACCAAAACCGAAAATTTTAAAAAACCCGGCCAAAGCTATGGTCATAGGATAACCGGTTGATTGCAGTAAATAAGGAACGCCGGAAAATACGCCCGGCTCAACGGCCAAATCCAGGCGGCCGGAAGATGAAAAATTTCTGGCCAACTCAATGCTTAAAGCCTCGTCCGTCCAAAGCCGCGGCTTAGTGGTTAAAGTTGACAGGGAAAAAATTACAACAGCTAAAATAATCGCCGCCAGCATTAACTCAAAAAAATATTTTTTAATAAAATTGAGCATAAATAATTTATTTTTGGCATCTAATTTGGGTAAATTTTGTAAAATTTTCATGCGAGGACCCCGCAAATGCGGGGTAGAAAATTCTATTAAATTTACCCGAATCTCATGTGGCCGATAGCTAAAACTTTTTTATTCTCGTCTCGCCCAAACAGTAATAATCCCTCCCCTATTAAATAAAACTTCCAGCGCAAAAAACAGCAAAGAAAAAATTAATACCGGTATGACTAAAATAAAAGTGATAATAAAATCTCCGGCGCCGACCGAACGCGTTTTTAAATCAGCTAAGCCGGCTTTTCCGTTTAACCAATCAAACAGCAAGTTTTTTCTTTGGCAAAAAACATTAAGGCAGCTTTGTATCAAGCCGAACAGGCCGTAAATTAAAGAATTATAAGAAACTTTAACAATTTTAAAATCAGCCTTTTCTAAAATCAACGCCAAACTTTTTTTGTCATAATGGAAAATATGCCGCGGCACGTCCAGATGAAACCAGTTATCCTTAAAAATCACCGACTGCCAGGAATTAAAATTCGGCGCTTCCAGTAAAAGAATCCCCTCCTTTTTTAAAATCCTGCCCGCCTCTTTTAAATAAGCCAGCGGCTCGGAAAAATGCTCTACGGAATGCCACATGGTAATTATGTCAAAATCAGCCTGCTTAAAACCGCAGTTAACAAGTTCCTGGCGGCAAATATAAGCGGGAGCCGGCCGCTTATGGCTGCCTTGAGCGGCCATTTCCGTGCCAGCAACCCGCCAACCGTCGGCCGCCAAAAGAGAAATAAATCCGCCATCGCCGCAACCAATATCCAAAAGCGATTTTTTATCAATATTATTTTTCAGCCTGGCGGCAATTTTTTTAATTTTTCGCCGCCGCCCATTATTTATCAAACGGTCGGTAAACGACTTTCTGCTGCCATAATATAGCTTGGGATAATATTTCGCGAAATCAGCCGGCCGCGGGCTTGGCTCGGTCGCGGCCAAAGAGCAAGCCGGGCATTGATAGACAGCAAAATTTTCCGAACTAATATAATCCCTGGCAGCAAACGAATAACCCAAAGCGCCTCCGCAGACATAACAAAAATAATTGTCTAATGCTTTATCTTCCATAATAAATATTTAATCATGACCCAAAGGATAGACAGCCCGTAAAAAGTACTTTTCCAGAATCCAATCATTGAGGCCTCGGGAAAATAGCGGGTAGTGATGGAAATTTCTTTTATCCTGGAAAAACCGGCCTTTTTCATCTGGGTAATAATTTCCGTATCAAAAACAAAATCATCGGAATTTTCTTCAAGAGGAACCGTCCTTAAAACCCGGCTTGAATAAGCCCTAAAACCGGAATGGTATTCGCTTAAATGAAAACCTAAAATCGCGTTTTCTATGGCGGTTAAAAAAATATTGGCCGTAAATTTCCAATAAGGCATGCCTCCCTTAATGGCATTTTTAGGATTGAGCATCCTTGAACCGAAAACCGCGTCAGCTTCATCCATGAGCAGCGGCTTAACTATTTCCGGAATCAGCTTGGGGTCATACTGGTGGTCGGGGTGGACCATTACCACAATGTCTGCGCCAGCCGCCAAAGCTTCACGATAGCAAGTTTTCTGGTTGCCACCATAGCCGCGGTTTTTTTCATGGACGAAAGTTATCAAACCGAGTTTTTTAGCGATCGCCACCGTCTCGTCTTTACTGGCGTCATCCACTAAAATAATTTCATCAACCCAATCCGGCGGTATGTCGTTAACCGTCGGCTCTAAAGTTTTAGCCGCGTTATAGGCCGGCAAGATGGCAATTATTTTTTTATTCTTTTTAATTTCTTCCATATTTTTTTGAACTATACTAATTGATTTGGGTAAATTTTGTAAAATTTTCGTGCGAGGACTGTCTGAGCCCCGACGCTTTAGTCGGGGCGAGTTCCGCAGTAGAAAATTTTATAAAATTTACCCAAATCCCATGTGGCTAATATTAAAATATAGCTTTTTTTATTTTAAAAAAACAAGCCCAGCCGTTCTTTTAATCTGGCTAAACTTAATAATAAGTCAATCAGCCCGTTAGTAAAAATCAAAGCGCCCGACAGCCATAATATTTTATTGGTTAAGCGCCCGGATTCACTTTTTGATGAAACAATAAAATATCCGGCGAAAACAGCCAAGAGCGGATAAATTTGAAACCGGTATCTTGTTTCCACCACCGTGATAAAAATAATCAGCGGAGTGATAATTGCCAGCGCCAATAAATAACAGGTTTTTTCTTCGCGCGCCATAAAAGCCTTAATCGCCCCGGCCAAACCCAAAACAAACAAAAAAACCGAAGCCAGAGCCGAAAAAATTATAAATAAAAATTGGCTCCAGCCGGTTTGATAAAACCAAAAGCCGATCGGCCTGATTACGCTAAAATATTTGTTTATTCTTAAAAGAGTTAATTTAATGAATTCGCCGGGATAATCAAACAAAAAATTTTTAAATTGCTTCATGGATTCGCCGTTAATCGCTTTGACTTCATGAGTCTGTTCAAATTGCATCTGCTCGGCAGTCGGCCCCTGCTCGCCGTTGCCGCCGTGATAATTGCCTATCCAAAAATTAAAATTTCCGGCCGCGCCGAACGGCATAATTTCTCCGTAAGTTAAATAGTTTCTGGCCGTCCAGGGAACAAACGCCAAAAATAAAACGATGGAAAAAACAACGGCCTGCCAGAATAACTTTTTTCTAAAAAATAAAAAATAAACCACCGGCAATAAAAATAAAACCGGCGGCCGCGCTAAAACCGCCAAACCCGAAACCAATCCCAGTAAAGAAACCAGCAGCCAGCTTTCCGGCCGATAAAAAAAACGGAAAAAAAGATAAATAAACAAGCAAACAAAAAATAAATATAGCGTTTCGGTCATTAGCATGGCGGAAATTTCTATTAAATCCGGATAAAAACCGATTATCGCCGCCGCCCATAAAGCAATTATTTTTCTTTTTTCATTGGCCGAAAAAATTAATAAAGCGGCCAGATATAAAAGATAGGCGCTCAAAGCATGAAATAAAGCCTGAAAAAACCAGACCGCGCCGTAATTATGGCCGAAAATTTTATAAATGCCGGCTAAAAAGTATTCATACAGCGGCCCGACGCGGGCGATGGCGTAATCATGCGCCAAATCAGCTTTTAAATCCTCCTTATAGCCAAGGCCGGAAACTATATTCTGAGCGATTTTATCATAAGCTTTGGCGTCAACGGCCGGCGTAATCTTAAAATAAAAAGAATAAGCCAGGCTTAAAAGAAAAGACCCGGCCAAAATTAAAATTAAAATTCTATTACTGCGCCAAAAAAATAGCCATTTTTCTTTGTTCATTTTTTATCGGAAATAAAATTTAAAACCATCAGCCCGCCCCGAACTTCCTGTTTTAATTGGTCAAAAGTTCTGACGCGGAAAAAGCGGCGCAAAACTATTTTAGGCCTTAGATAAAACCGGCGGTGCGCCAGGCCGTAATAATATTGCATCTTTTCTTTGCTTAAATTAGGCAGTTCCAAAACCACATTAGACATGCTGTAATCGTCCCAATTAAAAATTTTTATATAGCCTCTTTCTTTCGCCCAGTCATAAAGTTCGGTGCCGGGATAGGCGGTGGCAATATTAAACTGCGCCTCGTCCGGATCAAGTTTGATGGAAAAATCAATAGTCTTTTTTATGGTTTCTTCCGTTTCTCCCTGATTGCCAAACATAAAAGAAGCGCGCGTTTCTATGCCTATAATCCTCGCCAGCTTGACTATTTTTTCTACCTGCTGAAGCGAAATATTTTTTTTGATATTCTTTAAAATTTGCTCATCGGCCGATTCCACGCCGAATAAAATTAAATGGCAACCCGCCCGCTTCATTAATCTTAACATCGCTTCATCGACACAGTCAACTCGGGTAAAACACGACCAGGTGATATCAATTTTTTCTTTTATAACCGTCTCGCAAAAATCCTTTACCACGTCTTTAAACAAGGTAAAAGTATCATCATAAAAAGCAATTTCCTTTATGCCGTAATCGCGTTGAAGAATTTTGATTTCATTTAAAATGCTTCGGGCCGAGCGTTTGCGCACAATGCCCCGAAAAGCGCGATGGCAATAAGTGCAGCGGCCGGGACAGCCGCGCGTGGCGAATAAAATCATAGCCGGCAGGCGCCGATAGCTCCCAACCGCCGGATAATATTTATCCATGGGCAAAAGATGATAGGCCGGCGCGGGTATATCATCTAAATTTTTAATCAGCGGCCTAAGCTCATTTTTTATAATTTGCCCGTTTTCTTTATAGCACAGCCCTAAAATTTCCGCCGGATTTTTACCCTCGGCCAATTTCTCCATTGTTTCTTCGCCTTCGTCAATAACCACAAAATCAACTTCTTCCCTAGCCATAACTTCCTCGGGCAAAATCGAGGGATGGACTCCGCCAAAAACTATTTTCGCCCGGGGAAAAATTTTTCTAACCGCCCGGGCAATCGCTAAAGCATTATTTATTAAAGGCGTAGTGGCGGTAAAACCGACAAAATCAAAATCTTCTTGATATTTTTCAAGAGCCTTAATCGTATCCTCAACCGTAAATTGCTCGGCGGAACAATCAAGATATTTCACAAAACAGCCGGCTTTCTCTAGCACCGCCGCGATATAAGCCAAGCCTAAGCTTGGCCAGCAGCTTCCGACCTGCTTCCATAAATTCTTGTCTTCACCAATAATCCAAGGCGGATTAATGAGTAAAAATTTTTTTGCTGATTGGCCATTATTTTATAAAACGATATTTTAATAAAGTCCAAAGCGCCTCCAGGCCGTCGCGCCAATTGATTTTTTTGCCTTCATTTTTATGGCGCGGCCGATAACTGATCGGCACCTCAAAGATTTTTACGCCGCGCCTGGCGATTTTAGCCGTAATCTCGGGGCAAAATTCAAACCGCTCGCATTCTAAATTTATACTTTTCAAAAAATCGATTTTAAACATTTTATAGCAAGTCGGCTCGTCGGTGATTTTAGTGCCGTAAAGCAAATTAGTAAACCAGGTTATAAAAATTCCGCCGAAAGCGTAAATATAACCCGAGTGGCGCGATTTAAAATAACTATGCTGTAAGCGGCGGGATCCGTAAACCGCCTGTACGCCGGGCTCCATTATTTTCTCCAGCATCATTTTAAAATCATTCGGGTCATATTCCAAATCAGCGTCCTGCACTACCAGCCAATCTCCGGTTGCTTCTTCAAAGCCGGCGCGCAAAGCCGCGCCCTTGCCTGAATTTTTCGGCTGATAAATTATTTTATATTTATTTTCCAATGTTTTTAAAATTTCTTTAGTCCCGTCGGTGGAAAAATCATCAACAATGATTATTTCTTTGACCACGCTTAAATCAGCCGCCTCAATTCTTTTTAAAATTTCAGCAATAGTATTCTTTTCGTTAAACACGGGAATAATAATTGATAATTTCATTTAAATAAATATAATAAATAACTTAGTTTCCAGGGCCTGGCTCGTCCGCTACTTTTATTTTAACTATTGTTTGATAATTAAATAAGTTTGGAAATAATCGGCCGAGGCTCTCGGGAATTTTAGGATGTATTATATTATTTTCTTCTTCAACCCGGAAACCGGCCTTTTTAATTAACCCGATTAATGAATCATAAGTAAAAAAATGGATATGGCTCTCGTCTAAAAATCCTCTTTCGGTATATTCAAATTTACCGAAGAACATTCTTACGCGATTGCTAAAAAGCAAAAAGTTGGGCGTGGTAAGAATTATTCCGCAGTTTGGCGAGGCAATCTTTTTTAAATTAATTAAAAAATCTTTAGGCAAAAACAAATGCTCAATCAATTCAGAAGCGACAATAAAATCATAATCTTTGTCCAGCCGGCCAAAATCATCATTTTCCACATCAAAGACAAATGCTTTATCAAGATTAGGGCCGGCGATGGCAATAATTTTATCCGAAATTTCGCAGCCGTGGACTACGGCCCCTTTTTCTTTAAAAAATTTATCAATTTTTCCATTGCCGCAAGCAAGGTCAAGAATTTTCTTGCCGCTTATATCTCCCATTAATCCTAGAATATGCTTTATTCTGGTTTTATTCGGGCCATATTCTATTTTTTCGCCGTAATAATCGCTAATTTTCATAATGCTATTTTTTTATAATGTCAGCCAGTTCGGCCGTTACTTTTTCTGAAGTTAATTTATTAATAAATAATTGATGGCCATTAGCGGCGATTTTCTCGCGCAACTCAGGGTTATTTTTTAATAACAAAATTTTTTTCGCTAAATCGGCCGGGCTAGCGGTCTTGCATAATAAACAATCTTTTTTATCGGTTAAAAGTTCCCTAACGGCGGGCGTATCAACCGTAATTACCGCCTTACCGCTAGCTAAAGCCTCGTAAATTTTATTGGGAATAACCACTTGAGTTTTTATTGAATCCCCGAAAATCCCCAGGCAAACATCGGCTTCGGCCATAATTTTAATCAGTTCTGAATAAGGAACGGTTTTAATAAAATTAATATTAGCCTTATCTTCTTTAATCTCGTAGCGCCCCATTTTACTGCCGATTAAATTAAATTTAATATTTTCTTGCCTTAAGAGGCGCGCGGCTTCTATTATATAGCCGACTCCCTGAAGCGGCGTGGCGATGCCATGAAAATGAACTAAAAAATTTTCTTTTTCTTTTAGCGGTTCGGGTTTTATAATCCGGTCATCAGCGCCCAATAAAACCCTGATAAACTTTTCTTTTTTCAAGTGGAACAATTCGCAAAAATATTCTATATGCGCGAAAGTATCAAGCATAATTTTGTCCGCCGCGCGGCAAGCCAGCCAATCCAAGAACCAATAATATAAAGCTTTTAAACTTTTCGGCTTGGTTAATTTTCTATCGCGGACCTCGGAATCATAGATTGAAAAAAAAGCGTCATAGATGACCGGCTTTAGGGTTAAAAATTTTGCCAGAATAACCGCTTGATAGCCGGGAAAAGCCACTATCATAACATCATACTTTTTTCTGATTTCCCAATGTTTGGCTATCAGCGATAAATACTTATTAATCTTGCCGCCGGTCGCGTTGCATTCAATCACTTTAATTCCATTCTGTTTTAACCCATTGATTAAAATGCTGTTTCGGCTATAGCTAGGGTCATAGATTCCAAAAAAACAAATCGTCATAAAATATTATTTTTGCCTCAATTTAATTATATAACCCAAAATCCGCTTAATCAGCCTGGTAATAAAATTTTTCTGCCCGCTAAATAAATAAATATTCCTTAATTTGGCGAAAAAATAAATATCAACCGGCCAGGAATAATTTAAATGTTCAACTCTTTTTTTAAGTATGGTTTTTAAAATCGGAATATTTCTTTTATGGGCTAAGGCTAAAAGATGAACTACCTGCCTTGAATATTTAACCGCTTGGCCATAATCCCAGTTAACCCACTCCATTTTATAATCATTTCTCCAGCGGTCAAATTGGTCCCAGTCTTCTAATTTTTCCGGCGGCTTAAAGCCTAAGGTTTTAGCCTTTTCATAAAGCCCGGTTCCGGGGTAAGGCAAAAACCAGCCGCAAGTAAAGGCTAAATTATTATTTATTTCCAATAATTTAATAATTAATTTCATGGTTTTTTTATATTCCTCTTCGGTTTCCGTGGGCAAGCCGAAAACAATTGAGCCCGAAGCCATAATGCCTGAATTATTCAAAAGGGTTACGGCATTAACGATGTCTTTAACTTTGGTCCCCTTTTTCACAACTTCGGTTAAAACCCTGTCCGACCCGGACTCAAAGCCGAACATAATTTCTTGGCATTTGGTTTCTTTTAAATCAGCCACAAATTTTTCATCAACATACTCAACTCTGGAATCGGCAAAATACGGCAGGCCTAAGCCGCGGGCGATGGCAAAAGCCCGTTCTTTATTCACAAAAAAATTATCATCAAGAAATCTGATGGCATCAATATTATATTTTTCAATAACCGGCTTTAAATTAGCGATTAACTTTTCGGCCGTATGCGCCCGCCAGCGCCGATTATTAAAAACCAAATTATAACAAAACTGGCAATTAAACGGACAGCCGCGCGAACTTACCACCGCCAAAGTTCTTTTATACCTGCCGGAAAAATAAGGGACGATATAATCCTCAACATTAATCAGCGACCAATCAATCAAAAATTCATCCATATCGCCGAAATTTCTTCTTTGATTTATTATTATTTCTCCGTTCTTCTCTTTATAACCCAGGCTGGCGATATTTTTATAATTTTCTTTTCGGCCTAAATTTTTAACCAATTCAACTAAGGTTTCTTCGCCCTCGCCGATAATTACAAAATCAATAAATTCTTCCTTCAAAACTTGTTCGGGAAGTAAAGACGCGTGAGCGTTGCCCCAAGCTATTAAGTAGCCCCGAGCCTTTAAGGCTCTGCTTAAATTTACATATTGCTTATTTAAGTAACCGGTAAAAACCGACATGCCGATTAAATCCGGCTTAAAATTTTCGATTTCGGCTTCAATCTGCCCGACTTCGCTTTCTTTTTTATAAATGATTTTTGGTATAAAGCCGTTCTTTTTAAGCGCCGTGGCCAAATACAACTGCCCCAAGGGAGAAATGCCCTTGCTGTCGTCCGAGTGCAAAGCGATTAGAGCGATTTTTTTATTTTGATTTTCCATATTTATTTTCTAGCTCGCTTAAAATTTTGCCAACCAAGTTAGTTAAACTATATTTATCCATAATTTTTTCCCGTAAATTTAAACCGATTAAATTTAATTTCTCTTTAGGCGAATTTAATAAGGCGTAAATTTTATCAGCCAATTCATCTTCGTTTAAATTTTCCAGCATTAAATTATCATATTGAACAAGTAAAGGCGCGAAAGCTTTATTATAAACTATAACCGGCAAACCGATTGCCATTGATTCTAAAACCGCTTTATCCATGCCTCCGGTCGGGCATAAATTAACGCTTAAATCAGCTTGCCGATATACCTTCGCCATGTTTTTATTGGGCACACTGCCAACAAATTGTACGCGATTTTCAAGCCAGCTATTTTTAATTTGTTTAACCAATTCATTTTTATAATCATAATCGTCTTGATAAATCGGATTGCCAACCAAATCAACTTTTATATTATTTACGCCCTTCTTGTTTAAAATATCCACGGCTTCAATTAAGAGTTTTTGATTTTTTATTCTGCTTATTCTGCCGACATAAATAATTTTAAAATTTCCATCATGCACCGCTCTTGGTCTATAATAAAATTTATTCAAATCTATTCCGTGGCCGATTATTTTTAATTTAGCGCTAGGCAATTTAAAACTTTCCGGCGAGGCGGTAAAAATAACATTGGCTATTTTTTCCGCCAATTTTAATTGAAAACTTACTTGTTTATGCACATACCAAAGAGCAATTTTTTTGCCGGTTAGCCGCCAATACCATCCGCCTAAAATCACGTATTCTTTATTCATGTGCGCCAATACCGCGTCGTAATTTTTTCTTTCCCGCCAGATATATTTATAAAAATTAAATAAATATTTTAATTTTGATTCGCCTTTTTCTTTGCCTAGCGACATTACTTTTACATTTCCGGGCAGATTATATTCGCCCACGCCCAAAGCAACAACGGTTACTTTTTCGCAATGTTTGGCAAACTCGGCAATCCAATCATGCGTAAAGCCGAGTATATCATCATTTATATCTACTTTTTGCGTTAAAATTAATAGTTTCATAATTTGCTAACTATTGCTATCCCCCAAGATTTTTTATATAAATCCAGCGTCTGTTCTTTGCTTGGCAGCCGGCTCACCGCCAGCTTGGCATTTTCCCCTAATTTTTTTCTTAAATTTTCATCCTCAATAATTTTTAACATGGCCTCAACTAATTTTTGCTTATCGCCAGGGGAAATTACCAGGCCGCTTTCCCCGCTTTTAATCACTTCACCGGCGCAACCCACATCAGTCATAATAATCGGCAAGCCAAAGCTGGCGGCCTCCACTATAACCATGCCCCAACCCTCGGCGTTTGAAGTCAACAAAAACGCGTCCGCCATATTATAATATTTATCCAGGTCATCTTTCCAGCCAAGCATTATAATCTTTTTTTCTAATTTTAAATTTGAAATTTCCGATTTTAATTTTTCTTTTTCCGGTCCGTCTCCAATTATCCATAATTCTATATTAGGATATTTTTTAATAACCTCGGCCATAGCTTCAATCTGCATGCCTATATTTTTTACCGGCACCAGCCGGCTTGCTGTTAAAAATATAAATTTACCATCATTTTCTCCACTTTTTATTTCTGGTTTTTTATTTTTTACTTCAACATATATCGGCACCACTGTAATTTTTTCTCTATCTATTTTATATTTGCCGGTTAACTCACGCGCCAGCCTCTGGCTAACCGCGCGAATAGCGCTAGCGCGCGGGATAATATAATCGGCTACTATTTTTCTCAAACCTCCGTACTTTCCCCGGCCATGAATTTGAATTTCCAGCCCGGCTTTAAATTTTTTAGCTAAGCATAAGCCGATTAAAGCCAAATAATATTGTTCCTGGACAGTTATAGCGTCATATTTTTCCTCTCGCAATAATTTTTTAGCTAGATTATAAATTTTAATAAATCGCGATAATTTATTATCGCCGCCCGAACCATAAGCCGTTGCTTTTTCAGATAATTCAATTTTTTCATTTTTTTGGCTCGGCACGATAACCGTATATTTTTCAACTAAATCGCCATATTCAACCGTTCTAACCGCCAAGGCTGAAGTTTTTTTTAGAATTGATTTATCCAGGCCTAAAGATAATATTTTCATATTAGCCGTAAAAATTATTATTTGCCCAAGCCATAAATTAAAGCCGAAGTTTTTTCCACCACTTCGCTCCATTTAAATCTTTTTATGGTTTCCAGGCCATTCAGAGAAAATTTCTCCCGCAGTATTCGATCATCCAATAATTTATTTATCGCAACCAGCCAATCTTCCAATTTATCATAAGATGCCAATAAGCCGTTTATTTCGCCTTCAATAATTTCCATATTGCCGCCAATCGGCGTGGTAATCACGGGCAGGCCGGCGCGCATAGCGTTTAAAACTGAATGCGGCAGGCCTTCATAATTAGTATTTAAAACAAAAATGGTGGAGCGCGCAAAAATCTTATGGCTCTCTTCTTCACTTACCCGGCCGCGAAATATTATATTTTCAGCCAGCCCTAAATTACCGGCCAATTCTTTAAGTTTAATTTCCTCCGGCCCGTCGCCCAATATTTCAAAAAGTATGTTTGGCCGATTTTTTTTCAATTCTTTGACCGCCCGGATCACCATAGCTACGCCTTTCCACGGGACTAATCTTCCGGCATAAACTAAGGTCGGATTTAACGGAGCCTCGCGCTTCGGCGGAGCCGGGAAAAAATCCACGGCATTATAAATTACGGCTATTTTTTCTTCATTAACGCCAATCATTTTCGCCACTCCGGCCATAAAATTACTGACCGCGATAACTTTATCCGCGCTAGCCAATATCTTTTTTCGCCGCGCCTTTAATTTTTCTACCCGCTTATCATACTTAATATTTTGAAAATCAGTTATGTAATCACCGGTCCAACCGGCGCCTACCGCCGCTTCCCAAGCGCTATCACCGGCGAAACGAACAATATATTTTTTACCGGTTAATTTTTTTATCAAATAAGCGAAATAGCCAACGCTATAGGTTTCGGTTATATATAAAATATCCGCCCACTCCGCCAACATTAACATTTTACAAAAATAAATCGGGTATTTTAAAAATTTATCGGATTTTTTCACCCTGATTATTCCATCCGCGGAATTATCCACGCCAGCGTAAGTAATTATTTTTATGTCAAAACTTTTTTTTAAGGCTTCGGCCAAAGCGGCGAGCATAGTCGCCGGCCCGCCGACATCCGGCGGATAAATGCCGGTAGCGATTAAAATTTTTACTTTGCCATTTTCGGGTTTGTCCTTTCTGTTAAAAATAAAAAATTTATAAATCAAATAGCTTTCGCAGGCTATTAAACCGCTTATTACAAACTGCGCCAGCATATACCAAATTTTAAAACCGTCAACAAAAATATACATCAAGGCGGTATTTAGGGCGAGATTAGTCAGGGCTACGCCCAAATACACTCCCATTTGCTTATACATCACCTCTTTGTCTCCATCCCTAAAAGTCCAAAATTTCTGTAGAAAAAAACTGACGAAAAACGCGATAGAAAAAGCCAGGATGGCGGAGGTTAAATACCAAAATCCTAAAATATCGGTTAGTATATATAACAAAATTAAATCAACCGAAGTGGAGGTTCCGCCGGCAATTAAATATTTTACTATTCGTTTATATTTTAAGAGTAAATTAATCATAATTTTTACATTGTCATTCTGGAGCGCGGTTGCCAAGCGAAGCGCGGCAACGAAGCGATAGAATCTCGTGAAAGGCGCGCTAACGGCGAGATGCTATCGCTGCGCTCCAGCATGACTAAAAAAATTTATCTTCTAACTCCAAACCTAATTATATGCCAAATCGCGGCCAGGCCGTCGCGCCAGCCGATTTTTTTTCCTTCTTCATAAGTCCGGCCGCTATAAGTTATGCCGATTTCATAAACCCGCAGCTTACTTTTTCCGGCCAGCATGGTAATTTCCGGTTCAATGCCAAAACGATTGGATATTAAACGCGGCATAATTTTTTCTAAAGCCGCGCGCGAAAAAACTTTATAGCCGGTTTCCATATCGCTTAAATTCAAATTGCTGATCATATTGGACAAAAAGGTTAAACAGCGATTGCCTAAATAATGCCAAAAATATAAAACCCGATGCGCCTCGGAACCGATTAGCCTTGAACCGTAGACTACATCGGCCTTGCCTTGTAAAATCGGATTAATTAATTTCTGATATTCTCCGGGGTCGTACTCTAAGTCAGAATCCTGAATTATAATAATATCGCCGGAAACTTCGCTAAAACCTTTACGCAGAGCCGCGCCTTTACCTAAATTTTCTTCCTGATAAAAAATTTTATATTTTTCCGCATTTAAATTCCGCAGTATTTCGCGCGTGCCGTCGGTCGAGCCGTCATCCACCAATATAATTTCTTTTTCTAAGGCAACCGGCGCGGCCTCAACTCTTTTTATAATTTCTAAAATAGTATTTTTTTCATTGAAAACCGGAATGACAATAGACAATTTTTGCATATATTGTAGTTATTGTCATTCTGGAGGGAGCTCCGGCGCTTTGGTCGGAGCGGCCGATAGAATCTCAAGATGCTATCGCTCCACTTCGTTACGCTCCAGCATGACAAATTATAAAATACTCTCAATTACAAACAATTTTGTTAAAAATACTCTCCATTTTTTTAGCGATCAAATCCCAATCATAATTTTTTTCTACCATGTTTTTGGCGTTTATTTTTATTTTTTCCGCCAACTCTTTATTGTTTAACAGCTCTCCGGCTTTTAGGGCGATGCTTTTCGGATTATTAACTTTACAGAATAAGCCGGTCTCGCCGTCTTTTAAAAAATCTACGATACCGCCAACCGGCGTGGCGATAATCGGTACGCCGGCCGCCATGGCTTCTAAAAAAGAAATGCCCTGGCCTTCGGATAAGGACGGGCGGACAAAAACATCGGCTATGGCTAAATATTTAGGCAAGTCGTCATTATTATACGCGCCGAAAAAAATAACTCTATTTAATAGGTTCAGTTGTCTTGCAAGTTCTTCAAGCTTTTTTCTATCCGGCCCATCTCCCAAAATTAAAAATTTTATGTTAGATGGCAGATGTTCAAGAGATTTTATCACGTCATCAACCGCATTTTTCTTAACTAACCTTGAAGCGGTAATAATTATTTTTTCATCAGCCTTGGTGCCTAAGCTATTTTTTAATTCATCAGTTTCGGTTTTTGATATTTGGCCTTTAAACTTTCTTACGTCAATGCCATTTGGCACGACTTCCAACTTACCTTCGCATCCCATCTCTCGCGCGAATCCGGCCAAATAATTTGATATAACCTGAATATAATCGGCTTGCAAAAAAATTCTTTTAAATAACGGGGCAACAAATCTAACTTTTCTTTTTATATCCTCAAACGGGTCGCCTTCTTGTAAAGTTAAAAGATACGGCACATTTTTATGGCAAGTTTTAAAAAACATGGCCGCGAAACCGGCAAAAGCCGCCATCATAGCCCAGATACCGTCGTATTTATTTTTACGGTGCAGGCGGCAAGCCTTAGCGCAAGCTAAAAATGGAAAAAAATATTTATTTAATTTTAACGGCCAACTTACTAAATCCGCCATGCTCGGATTATCTTTTGTAAATCCAATGCGATAAACATTTATATTTCCCAACCGTTCAAACTTTGGCAACCTGCTATTAAAGCGCAAAGTTATCATGTCAAACCGCATATCATCAACGCGCTCGGTGATTTCTTTGATTGCCATTTCTGCTCCACCAACAAGGGGTAAATATGCCGTAGAAAAAATTAAAATTTTTTTTACCATTTTATATTAATTAACAAACACCTAAATATTAAAAATTATTATAAGTTTTATCTGATCGTCTTTCGATCGCTAAAATACTAACTTGTTTATCTTTTTCTATTTTAAAAATAATTCTTATCTTACCTTTTCTAACGCGAAAAATATCGGCTTTATTTTTTAATTTTTTCAAATCTAAACCTGATAAAAAATTATTTTTTACTTTTAATAAAACATTTTTTATTATATCTTTTTCTTTGATTGACAATTTTTCTAAAACCTTAGAAATTTTATCCATAAACTAAAGGCGATTTAATAATTCGTCAATATTAACGCCGCCTTTTTTTATCTTAGTAAAATCGACTGCCTCTTGCCAATCATTTTCTCCATCTATCGGAGTTATTTTAAAAATTGGCTTACTTTGTTTTAAAACGATAAAAGACTGGCCGAATTTAACTTTAGCCGCATATTTTTCCATATTTAGTCTCAGATCCTTTAAAGCAATTAAATTTTCCATACTTTTTATATTAATAATTAAGTTTATCTTTAGTTTACCTAAAGATAAACTTTATGTCAAATTTAAAAAACGAAAATATTCTATAGTTTTTTTAAGCCCGTCTTCAAGTTTAACTTCCGGCTGCCAATTTAATTTCTCTTGAGCGAGCGTTATATCCGGCTGGCGTTTTTTAGGATCATCTTTAGGCAAAGGCTTATAAGCTATTTTTGACTTTGAACCGGTCAGGCTGATTATTTTTTCCGCTATTTCTTTTACCGTTAATTCAACCGGATTGCCAAGATTAACCGGCCCGGTAAAATTTTCTTTATTCATGAGTTTAATCAGGCCGTCCACCAAATCAGAAACATAACAAAATGATCTTGTCTGCCCGCCGTCGCCGTAAATAGTAATATCTTTATCCGCCAGTGCTTGCGTTATAAAATTAGAAATCACTCGGCCGTCGTTCGCGGCCATATTTTCCCCGTAAGTATTAAAAATTCTGGCCACGCGAATTTCCAGTCCCCACTTACGATAATAATCAAAAAATAAAGTTTCAGCCACGCGTTTACCCTCATCGTAGCAAGCCCTGGGACCGACCGTATTAACATTGCCGAAATAACTTTCTTTTTGCGGATGCTCGGCCGGGTCGCCGTAAACTTCCGAAGTGGAGGCTTGCAAAATTCGCGAACCGCGCAATTTAGCCAGGCCCAGCATATTAATAACGCCGATAGTATTAGCTTTAATCGTTCTAATAGCATTAAATTGATAATGAACCGGCGAAGCCGGACAAGCCAAATTATAAACTTGGTCGATTTTTTCTTCGCTAAAGAACGGCTCAATTATATCATGCTCTATAAACTTAAAATTCTTATCAGCTAAAAAAATCTCAATATTTTTTTTACTGCCGGTAAATAAATTATCCAGGCAAATTACTTTATTGCCTTGCTCTAATAATTTTTTACATAAATGTGAACCAATGAAGCCGGCGCCGCCGGTAACTAAAATTGTTTTCATAAATATTATATATTATCATTTTTCCTCTGTCATTCCCGCGCAGGCGGGAATCCAGATTAAACCCGAGGGAATTTCGATTTACTTAAATGATGGTAAAATGAGATGTCTGTGCCGCTGAATCCTGGATCCCCGGGCCAAGCCCGAGGATGACAAAAATAAAATTCTATATAAATTGTCCGTGAGATTGCCGCGCTCTCTGCGGTCGCTCGCAATGACGTTACAGCCCCATTTCTTTTTTATAAACCTCCAGCCACTCCGGTAAATCCATTGACGGCTCCCAGCCTAATAATTTTTTAGCCAAAGCGTTGGAACATAAATTACGCGCCGGCTCAATTCTTTCCGGCAGATTAGCCGTTGGGCCGCCAAATATTTTAGCGATTTCATTAACCGTATATTCCGTGCTTTGCCCGGCGTTGATAGCCCGGCCGTCGGCAATATCGCTTTGCGAGGCCAGAATATTAGCCCGGACAATATCTTTTACATAAGTATAGGTTCTAAAATGCGTACCGTCGCCGGCGATAGTCATGGGCTCGCCCTTTTGCATCTGCTGGCCAAAAATACTCACGACCGACGCATAAGCACCTTCGGTAGCCATGCGCGGCCCGTAAACATTAAAATATCTTAAGCAAACAGCCGGTAATTTATAAACATAGCTGAATAAACGGCAATATTCTTCGCCAATATATTTTTGCAAAGCGTACGGGCTAATCGGCGTCGCGATCATATCTTCGGTCAAAGGCATTTTTTCCTGGTCGCCATAAATGGAGGACGACGAAGCATAAATCACTTTTTTAACTTTAGCATCTCTGGCCGCTACTAACACATTTAAAGTGGCGTTAACATTGCTGTCATGATATTTAACCGGGTCTTCAATCGACGGCTGTACTCTGGCCAAAGCGGCTTCATGAAAAACAAAATCAACGCCCTGAAACAACGGCGCGATATCTTTTAAATTTCTTAAATCAAATTCATAAAATTTCGCTCGCGGATTTATGTTTTCTTTTTTACCGGTAGTTAAATTATCAATTATCACGACCTCGTGGCCTTGATTAATTAATTCGTCAACTAAATTAGAGCCGATAAACCCGGCGCCGCCGGTAACTAAGTATTTTGGCATATAATTTTATTATTTTATTATTTTATTAACTACATCATCTCCATATACGCCTTTTAACAAATCCAAATCTTTTTTACTCTCCGCCAATAATTCAATATTTTTATTTTGCAGGCTCTCTAGTAATTTATTTCCCGAAGCATCTCCGGCTTTTTCCATATATAATTTTGAAAAAGCGGCAAAATCTTTAATATAGCATGGCCCGCCGGCTCCCCGGCCGTCGCCATGAATCGGCTTATAATAATACCCGCCATTAACCGGGTCGGCGGCCATTGCCTGCTCAATATTATCCCAGCCAACTCCCAAAGCTTTAGTCAGATCATAAGCTAAATTGGCAAAAATAACCCTGAAATAACCTTGACAATTTCTCATATACTTGATTATTTCGGCTTCTCTGGCCGAGCAAATAAGGTTATACGGCGCTTTGGGAATTAATGCCAAAATTAATTCAGCCGCTCGCCTAAAGTCTTCATTATCTACCGGCAAACCGATTATATTCCTGGACGGCGCTTCCACATCTTTACCAGCGGTGGAGCGCGTTAAAAACTCCGGCGAGTGTAAAACAAAAATGCCGGGATTTTCTTTTTGAATTGTTTCAGTCGTTCCGGGAAGCAAGGTTGATTTTATAACCGCGATTTTACCTGAGCCGACCAGCTTAACGGTTTCTTTCACTATCCGGCTATCAAACCCGGCCGGCGTAGTCATGGTCGGCACGGCGATAAAAACAATCTCACAGTCTTTTATTTTTTCTTTATTGCCATTATATTCCGCTTCTAAGCCGTAGCGGACTACATCAAAGCCCCGCTCAACGAAATTGTCAGCGTAATTTTTACCAATCCAGCCTTGGCCGATAAAACCGATTTTTTGCATATTTTTTACTGTCATTGCGAGGAGCTTCAGCGACGAAGCAATCTCACAAACAACTTAACAAAATAAATCTTCTCTATTAAAATAATCTATTAATTCAATAAATAGTACGTGAGATTGCCGCGCTCCCTTCGGTCGCTCGCAATGACAATCAGCTAATCGCTTTTATCACTGGCGAACCAACCGCGATAATATTATAGCCGGCCTGGGCCAGTTCTTCATATTTTTGCGCGAGCATCCGGCGCCCGTCCATAATAATCGCGCCCTTAGGCAAATTTTCTAAAATCAAGGCGTTCAGTCCCCTGAATTGCGGCCAATCCGTAGCGATAATCACAACATCAACTTCTTTCATGGCTTCTAATTCAGAACTGACTAAATTAATTTTTTCCGCGCCTTTACGCCCGGCAAAATATTTTAAATAGTTATTCGCGGCTACCGGGTCGTAAGCCTTAATTTGTTTTATATCTTTAGCTAACAAAAATTCGGTCGCGCCTAAGGCGGCCGAATTACGGATATCGTTTGTGTCTTGCTTAAAGGCTAAGCCTAATACCCCGACGGTTTTACCCGACCAGTTAAAGTCCAAATCGCTTTTAGCTCTGGCTAAAAAATTATCTAACTGCCTTTGGTTAGCGGCTAAAACATCATCCACTAAATCGGCCTTAACGCCTTTGGCTTTTAATTGATGCGATAACGAACGCGCGTCTTTAATAAAACAGCTGCCGCCGGCGAACAAGCTATCATAAAAACCCCACTCGCCGATCCGGCTATCGGTTATTAAAACTTTTCTGATATTTTCAAATTGCAGCCCGGGAAATTTTTCGCAAACCCGGCCAACCACATCAAAACAATTGGCTAAACGATTAAATAAAATATAATTAGCTAAGAGTTTCGCGGCCGCGGCTTCCAGAGGGCTTACTTCAAGGTAGCTAATGTTGGACGATTCCACGAAGCGCGAATAAATATTTCTAAAAATGGCAAAATCTTTTTTGCTTTCCGCTCCGACTACCACGCGCGGCGGCCTAATTGAGCCTTCAATCGCCTTGCCCTCAACTAAAAATTCCGGATTTGAACCCACGCCGAAATTTTTAACCCCGGCGGTTTGCATAATTTCTTTGGTCCGGTTTACCATATCAATCGGCACCGTACTTTTATTGATTATTAAAACATACCGGCTTTGCTCGCCGTTGTTTCGTTTGGCCAGCGCTTCACCTAAAGTTTTAGCGGCCGTTTCATAAATTTCCAGATTAGTTTCACCCGTACCGTCGCGTTCCGGCGTGGGCAGGCACATAAATACCGCTTCGGCCGTATCAACAAATTTTTCCGCCTCGGCTAAGCCAGAAGTGAATTTAATTCGAGTCTTGTTTCTAATAATCAAATCGCCCAGGCCTTTCTCAAATAAATATGCTTCTATTTTATCCTTATCATTAGACGACAGGCTCGCCACCAGTTCACGATTAATATCATAAACTAAAACTTCATGCCCGCTGTCCGCGCTAACCGCGGCCGAACAGGCGCCGACAAAACCTCCGCCAAAATATAAAATTTTCATAGTAAAACATTCTGTCATTCTGGAGGGAGCGCTAGCGACCGATAGAATCTCGTAAAAAGTACACTAACCGCGAGATGCTATCGTTCCACCTCGTTGCGCTCCAGCATGACAAGTAAAATAATAATTTTTACATTAATATAACTTAAAAACGCTAAGGTTGATTTATCCTTAACTATAAGTTATTATTAAATAAAATGGGCTGAAAGTCAACCCCGTTAAATTCGCTTTCGCGAAAATTTGCCTGCAAATTTATTTAACGGGGTCAACCCTAATTTATGAAAAAAATCCTCTATTTCATCACCCAATCCGAATATGGTGGCGCCCAGCGCTATGTTTTTGATTTGGCTAATAATTTAAAGGCTGATTTTCAGGTAGCCGTGGCTTTCGGAGAGTCAAAAAATAATCTAAAATTAGCCGAAATTTTAGATGAAAATAATATTAAATATTTCATTATCTCGAGCTTAAAAAGAAACATCTCCCCTATTAACGATTTTTTAGCCTTTTTTGAAATTATAAAACTAATCAAAAAATACCAGCCGGATATAATACATCTTAACAGTTCAAAAATTTCCATCCTCGGTTCTCTGGCTGCCTTATGCACCCCGCATTCTACATTGCGAGTTATTTACACAGTCCACGGCTGGGTCTTTAACGAGCCTTTGCCTGTCTGGCTAAAATATTTTTATTTATACGCGGAAAAATTCACGGCCGGACTTAAGGACAAAATAATCTGCGTCAGTGAATTTGACCGGCAAATCGCGCTAAAATATAAAATCGCTCCAGCTAAAAAACTAATTACTATTCATAACGGCTTATCTCCGATTAAGTTTTATTCCGAAGAAGAAGCGAGGCAAAAAATCCCCCTCACCCCCTTTGCCAAAGGGGGCTTACTCATCGGCAGTATCGGCAATTTATACAAAACCAAGGGCTTTGAATATTTAATTGAGGCCGCAAATATACTAATATCTGATTTGTCATTCCCGCGCAGGCGGGAATCCAGATTTATTATTATCGGCGAAGGCTCGGAAAGAAAAAATCTGGAAAATTTAATTAAAAAATATAATTTAAAAAATAATTTTATTTTAGCCGGGCAAATTGACGAAGCGGCTAAGCTTCTGCCGGCCTTTGATATTTATGCCTGCTCTTCGGTTAAAGAAGGTTTATCTTATACTTTGATTGAAGCCATGCAAGCCGGTTTGCCTATCGCCGCCACCGAAGTCGGCGGCAATCCGGAAATAATTGAAAATAAAAAAACCGGCTTGCTCTCTAAGCCGGCCGACGCGCGCGATTTAGCGGACAAAATACAAAAATTATTGGAAAATAAAGATATGCGCCTTAAATTAGGCGCCGACGCCAAAGAAAAAGCATTAGCAGAATTCGGCCTGGAAAAAATGGTTGGAGCAACGAAAAAAGTTTATTCTGTCATGCTGGAGCGAAACGAAGTGGAGCGATAGCATCTCGTCATCAATGCGCTTACCACGAAATTCTATCGCGAGTTTATGCCGGCAGACGCCGGTACTCCAGAATGACAAACAAAAAAAGCCCCAACTCTATACCATAAGAGTTGGGGTTTGTGCTTGTAATTTTAAGCGGCTTCGTTCATTTTGGAGGCCTTAGCCTTATCCTCCACCGCCTTTAAAAAACGAGGATGCGGACGTTTAACCTCGATAGCCTCAAGCACCCACCTGGTTTCAAGGCACACCCTTGATCGGAAGGCCGCCAGAAAGACGAAGCAATCTTCAAGAATTTCATTTACGAGACGCGTCTTTTCTTCCTCGTCTTGTAAACCCTCCGTGGCTGAATCCATGCGGCTTTGGAAATATCTTCCCTTGTTAAGATGCTCAACAAGGAAATTCCGCAGAAAAAATTCCGCGGTAATACTTTTCCCTTGGCTTTCAGCAAAGATATTGCCCGCCTGAACAACCAGTGAGCATTTGTTGGTCCAAGATTTTCCATAAAACGCGTCGATTACTTCCGGCATCACCTTTAAACTCTGCGCACGACCCATCGTTTCCTCCTTACCATTTTTAATTTTTACCCTTTCATCCCCGCCTTTATGGATTGAATCTTTTTTTCAGTCATTTTTAAAAAATTCAAACCCGGCGGATTCTTTTTTATTGTTTCTATCAGCTCCAAAGTTTCCGGCTGCCGTTTATCGGCGCAAACGGACAAATAAGCAAAACAGTCCTGCTTAATCCGCACCGCCTGATAAGCTTTCGCTCGGTTGTTGTTTAAGCTGGCTACAGCCAGAAATAAACAACTTCTTGGGTTTGTCCAATCTGCTCGGAGAAATTTTGTTAAAAAATTCTCAGCAAAATATCCAATATTTTCTCCTCCTGCCTGGATTGAAATTTCTCCGGCGCGGCGAATTAAACTGCGCCTTAATTCGCAATCAGAAGGGGAATAAAAAAATTCCATAATCACCGAAATAATATTTAATTCCTTTATCTTTATACTCACACTAAACATTTTCTTACCCCCAATCTTTTTATTTTTTATTTATTTTTATTTTGACTTTATATATTAATACATTATTAGCTTTTTGTCAAATAAAATTTTAGCTAACTATGGCTTAGGATTTAACCCTATAATAACATGAACCGAGGTGTGGCCACCGCCGCTAGCTGTCCAACTTATGGTTTTAGAACCGGCAGTTTCAGTTAACTTATAGCTTTCACCAGCGTAAAGATTATTGGTCCGGCCGTACCATTCCGGATTATGGTGTTGGATAAAATAGCCGGTCTGACTCTGCTCGGGGATAAGGGTAAATGATTCTGATTGATTAAAAGTTACCGCGTCCACTAGCATTATGTTGGCTTTTGTCGTTGTAACCGAATGAGTTATGGGCGAGGTGGTATCAAGAAAAATTTCGGCTAAACCAACCGGATCAACCGTATCACAATTGTTAAAAGTTATGGCCGAACCCGCGAAAGGAAGCGCCCCAAGAATATTGACCATTATATTATATTCACCTTGAGGCGGATTGGCCAAATAATAAACGAACACGGCAATATTATTATAAGCCTGGGCATAAACTTTTTTAGCCGCCAAAACCATGGTTTGGCCGCCGAAGGTTACCGAATTATTATTAAGATAGTCGCCGTTGCCATGCAGACCTACCACTAAAACCCGATCATTTCCGGAAGCCGTATGCTTCCAAGAAAAATTAGATTTCCAATTGCTGAATCCCGTAGAAGTATTGCCGGCGGTGATTTTATTTTGAGAATCAGAACTGCTCGGCTCACCCGAAGAAATACTGTTTTGCGGTGCCGGAGAAGTTCTTAAAACAAAATCATTACTATTATTATCACTGTCATAACTATTGCCTGATAATTTTTCAGCGCCGATAGCCATGGAGTCGGCGGTTGAAGTGGCATTAGCTTTTCTCTCTAAACTTTGACTGGTGGCCGGAGCGGCCGGATAAACCGTGCCTTCGGGGAATAAATAACTGCCACTGCCATAAGCCAAGCGGTCGATTACAGTCGTGCTGGTAGCCGTATTATCGGTCAGCTCGTCATGAGTGTTAGCCAAAAAAATCGTTCCGCCACTCGCGGCCGAATGAAATCCAACATTAAAATCAGCGCTTATTGAACCCGTATATTCGCTTGAAGTGATTAGAAAATAACCCTTGGCTTTTATTATTGAATCGGAAAGAAAATTCTTTTTTTCAAAACTATTAGCGTTTGGGCCGTGATATTGGATTGAATAACCGCTTAAATTTATATCCAAGCCCGTGGGATTATACAGTTCAATAAATTCATCATCGGCCGTAGCGCCACCAACCTGGACTTCGCTAACGACAATATGGTCGGCAGAATTATCACTGATTGTAGTTTGAACCGGCTCGCTCCAAGCGCCAAGGTTGCCGGCCAAGTCGCGGGCGAGCGCGCGAAAATAAATTGTTTGGCCGCTATCTACCGCCAGATTAAAAATTGTGCTGGTAGAAGTAGTGGCATTAACCCAATCTTGCCAATCGCTAACGCCAATTTTATACTGCGCGTCAAAATCAGCCAAGCCACTGGCCGTAGTGGTCGCGCCGATAGCGTCCGCGTCCTCCCCGCTCCAGTTAACGGTAAAGCCGGTGGCTTCATAAGATGCTTCCAGGCTGGCCACGGTTGAAGTGGGCGCGGTCAGGTCAACTCGCCAAGTTGCTAAAGTTGACGAACCCGTATTACCGGCCTGATCCGTGCCTTTTATTTCCAAACTATGCTCACCCTCAATTAAATCAGCGGCCGTAGTCGAAGCCGAGCAGGTTTGCCAAGAATTGGTATCTAGCCGGCAGACGTAGCTTATATAATCTTCGCTTGAATCAAATTGAAAATTCGCCGTAGTAGAACTGGCAATATCCGGCGGGCCGCTAACCACGGTAATTTGTGGCTCGGTTAAATCAATCATCCAGCTGAATTCTGTCGTCGTGCTAATATTGCCGACCTGGTCATCAGATTTAATTTTAAAATTATGCGCGCCTTCAACTAAAGAGGAGTAGCCTTTAGGGCTTACACAAATTTCCCAGCCGACAGTATCTAAATCACAGGTAAAATTTGGGTTGCTTTCATTAGAATCAAAAGTAAAATTCGCATCCGTGGAACTGGCAAAATCAGCCGGATTATTGGTAATAATTACTCGCGGAGAGATCGTATCTAACGTCCAGCTATGCTCGGCCGGAGTCTGGTCAATATTATTTGAAACATCGCGCGCCCTGACTTTAAAAATATGTCCGCGGTCGGGTAAATTGATTAAATTGCGCGGCGTAACGCAAATTTCCCAGCCATTATCATTTAAATTACAATCAAAAGTTGAATTGCTTTCGCTGGAAGTAAAAATAAAAGTAGCCGAATTTAAATTGGTAATTTGGCTCGGGCCGGAGGTAATCGTAGTTTCCGGCGGCAGGCTATCGCCGGCCACGAAAATAGAAGTTGGAGCCGATTGCGCCGCGGCCGATTGGCTTTCCGGCGCCTGATTGGCACCGTTCTGCTCTTCGGGTAATGGCAAAAAAATCTGTTCAACGGGCGGCTCGGGCGCGGGCTCGGGCGGCGGCGCGGTATTAACAGAATTATCATCCGGCTGGACATTAGGAACTTGATTTGCCTCCGAATTTTTAACCTCCGGAGCGGCCGTATTTTCCATACACGCGGCTTGTTCAAAAGCGGAAAGAACTTGGCCGGCGCGGCTGGCCGCCCCTTCCGCCATTTCCCGGCTGGCATCGGAAAAATTTTGAAAATTATCTTGCGTATTGGTAACCGCCGCGGTTACTTTATCATATCCGCTGGCTAAAACGTTTCTTTGAGACAAAACTACGTCGCCCCAAGTATATTTAACTTCATTTTTCAGCCAAGCGAAAAAATTTTTAAGTTTACTTAAAGCGCTAATCTTCTCTTGCTCTTTTTTAGATTTATCTATTTGCTCAAATTGTTTTACAAAATAATCTATAACTCCGGCGCTATAGCCTACTGCCTTAGGATAAAGCATGCTCCAATAATCTTGATGAACTTTGGAGTCGTCGTCAATATAACATTTTGATAAAATCCAATTTGCTCCGACCGTGTAACATAGCTTATAATTTACTCCGTTTATATTATTTAAAAAATAAATTTTTTTCTTATTATCATTAACTAAACTTTCAGTTTTATAGCTTTTTATATTAGAAGTATTAATAGTATCTTTGCTGAAAAAATTATTATTAGAGTAATTAGCCATTTGATCAAAAGTTTGATCAAGATTATTTACGCTTAAGAAGGGTAGTTTTGCCGGATTTATAGTGCCATAAATTTTAGCCCAATTTTCATAAGGGTCTCCACCGGCGTGCGGATCATTTCTGGTGTGCGCCGGCACGGACATATCCTGAATCAAATGAATTATATGGCCAATGCCCTGGTAAGCGCGTGTTAAATTCCCATCTTGATAATTTTTTAAAATCGCTGATTCCGAATAGTCGCCGGTGGCTGCCCTGTTTTGATCTTTCGCCCATGCCCTCGCTGATTGGCCCTGAACTTTAAAAATTAAATTACCCTCTTGGTCGTAACCGTTTAGGCCGCTACCGGTAACTGGATCATAAAAATGATTTATATACCGCGGATCAGTATCCTCGCCAATTGAGCCTTTGATAATCCATGATTTCTGCAAATCGGTTAATTTAAGGCTGGCGCCCTGATTATAAATTTCGGCCGCAGACCCGGATAATAAAGGATGGGTTTTTAAATTATCATAACCAAATACTTGCCAGGCAAAAAATAAAACTAAAATAATAAAAATACTTTTAAATATTTTTCCTCCCATATTATTTTTTAATTTAATTATATTTATATTTGATCAATTCGCCAGTAGCCATCTGGCCCCTTAAGAAATTCAACTGTATGCTCATATCCATCTTTATAATCAAGATCATAATACGAAAAATTTCCTAATTCATTTTCTTTAGTAATCTTTTCCGGCAACCCCTTCACCCATTTATCCAATTTTTCTTTATCATTAAACGCTTGTCTATATTCTTCCCTATTTTCCTCTCTAATCTGCCCTAACGCTCCTTCAATGTCATTATTTAATAATGCCTGCCTAAAGGCGGTATAAACCTCTTCCGGCGTATTTTTTGCCGGCACATTATATTCTTGCGGCGGAAAAGCATTCTTAAATTCTTCTTTCGTGTAAGTCTTACCGTCCCAGACAATAAGATCGCCACGGTCAATCATAATTTTTAAATAAACCGACCAGCCTACATACAATAAAATCACTACTGCCAAAACAATGCCTAAAATTTTAAAAACTTTTTTTGTCATAAATTTATATTAAATTTATTTATAATTATATATTTACTCGCTGTTCATGGTCTGTCTTTCTTGAATAAATATTTAGCAAAAAGACAGCCTAGCCCCAAAAATATGCCGTTCATAATAGTCGCGATAATTAATCTATATACATCGCAGTCTTCGGAACAACCAATGAAAATCGGCCAAGAAGGAAATGCTAATAAAAAATAATCGTCTTTTATGACTAAACCTAAAAACAAAGTCACAGTAATATATATTATTGCTATAATTAATAAAGTTTTAAAATTTTTCATCATTACTTTTTATTAATTATTTATAATTTAATATCTTCAATCTGCCATCTGCCTAAAAGATTTTTTTTAAAATCAATTTCTATATCATAAATATAATAATCCATATCATAATCAATGTCATGCACTTTCTCTCTATTTTTGTAATAACTTATTTCCTCTTTACAAACAATTTCCTCCCCCGAGCATCTTCTTAATGACCCTGTAACCTCGTTAAGCTCGTCCGGCATCGCCAAATATTGTTTTAACAATCCGCTATCCTTAAAATATTCTTTAAAATTTTCTCTTTCTGTTTCAAAAATATAATTAGTGGCGACATCTAATTTATTTTCTACTAAGGCTTGTCTAAATTTTTTATAAGTTTCCAATGGTTTCTTTTCACCTGAACTTTCCAGAGCGTCTAAAATACATGCGAATTTTATATTATAAACAAAAGAGTAGCCTTCATAATCCATAAAAACATAATATAAAAACCGCGCTAAAATTAAAACTACTAAAATTCCAACAATTAATTGAGCAATAACTTTAAATATTTCCTTCATTTTATTAATTCTTTAAATAAGAAAATATGTGAATATGTATCTAGTAGGAGGTTTAAATTGTTCTTCATATTACTGCCATTGAATCCTGGATTGCGGGTCAAGCCCGCAATGACGGAGTAAAATCCCCCGCTCTAACGATCAATTCCTTTATTAAATTGGCTAAAATCCCTTTTAAACAACAACAACCACGCTTATCGGGCGTAGTTGTTTATTCCTCCTCTATTACATAATTTTTATGCTTAAATCCTTATATCAATATTATAACACAAAATAAATTTTTACTAAAACACCTCCTAAACAGCAAATTCAAAAATTTTAACATTATTTTTCAAAATGCTATATAATTTTTCACTCCCAACGGCTAATTCATAATGAGATTGCAAATTAAGCCAAAATTGCGGCGAAGTGTTAAAATATTTACCTAAACGCAAAGCAGTATCGGCGCTAACAGCGCGAGACCTGTGGATTATTTCATTAATCCTTCTGGGAGCAACATCAATATCCTTGGCTAAGCGATATTGGCTGATCCCCAGAGGTATTAAAAATTCTTCCATTAATATTTCTCCGGGATGAATTGGCTGTATTTTTTTAGTCATAATATATTATTAATTATGATAATCGATTATTTCTACCTCATAAGCATCGCCTTGATGCCATTTAAAACAAACTCTCCATTGCCCATTAATCCTAATACTATATTGCCCCCGCCGATTACCTTTTAATTTTTCTAAATGATTAGCCGGAGGTACCCGTAAATCATTAATTGTTTGAGCCGCGTCAATCATCCATAATTTACGCAAAGCTGTTCTTTGAATAGGCGTAGGAAGCTTTAACGAATATTCTCTATTAAAAATTTTTTCAGACTCTTTAGATTTAAAATTTTTTATCATAGCATATTACTATAATAACGCATCACGATAATATTGTCAAGCGTTAACAAAAATTAGGCTAATATAACTTATAAATGTTCCTAAAATCCTTTGTTCTCGAGGATAAAAAATATTTACTCCCCTTTCAACTTCCTGATAAACTCCTCGGCCGCGGACTTTATGGACGGGTCAAGCGAACCGGCTTTTTCGGCCGCGGCTATGGCCTGATCGTTTTTTCCGGCTTGCGCGTAAAGCAAAGACAGGCTGACAAAAACCTTAGCGTTAGACGGCTCTAAACTTGACCATCTTTCATATAACATCAGTAGGCGCGGCTGATCATTTTTTTCCAGATAATAATTAAGCGCCATTTTTATAAAATCAACCGGATTTAAGTAGCCGGCGCCGCCAATATCAAGGCATTTATCCAAATCTTTATAGCCTTCGGCTTCTTCTTTAAAATAAATCTCCACTTTTGCCAGATAGCAAACCGATTCAGGATATTTTTCATTCAAGCTAACCGCATATTTTAAAATTTTTATGGCGTTATCTTTATCATTTCTGGCTAAATACATCTGGGCCTTGGAAAAATAAATCGTTACGCGGCCGGGGCTGGCTTTTATGGACTCATCAATCGCTTCTAAGGCGCGGTTAGAATAAAAAGAAAATTTGCTTTGATTATCCTGATTGACAAAAGCGGCCGTATTTAAAGTTTGCGCCAGTTGCATTTGCATCATTGAATCCAAAGGATCAAGTTTTACATTTTCCTCGGCTAAAGTTATAGCATAGTCGGCTATTTCTTTGGCCGGCTGCGCGCCAAGCGCCAATAGCCCGGTCTGCTGGTTATTAATCACATTAATTAAGCTGGCGCGGCTATCGCGGTCTAAAGGCGTTTTATAGCTTAAAGCTTTTTTATACTCATTAACCCCGGCCGCGATATCGCCTTTACTAAATTGAATCTGCCCGTTAATCGTGCCGTTTAGCATCTTAAAAACTTTAATATTATATTGGTATATAATAGACAAAAAAATCAAACCGGCAACGGCTAAAACCGTTAATTCTTTATTGGTAAAACCTCCCCCGAAATTAAGCTCTTCTTCTTCATTTCCATTGGTTAGCCAATAGACATAGCCTAAAGCCAGCATTAAGCAAATGTAGGTTGGCAGTGAATCAAACACGGCTAAATTCTGGATAAAGTAGGCTACAAATAAACAAATTAATAAAATAAATTCATTGGTAGAAATCTTTTCTTCCCGCTTGCCTTTAAATAGATAATAAAACACAGTCGCAAAAATAGAAAAATAAGCCAAAAGGCTTAGGAGGCCGGCAGTTGAAGCTATGTCCACTAAATTATTATGCGCCCGGTCAAAATAGGTTTCTGTCGGGGTATAGCTATAAAACATCGGATCAAAATATTTATCAAAACTGATGGCAAAATTACCGTAGCCCGTGCCCAGAATCGGATGATTGGGAAAATCTTTAAGAGCGGCTTTCCAGGAAATTAATCTGGTTTGGAATGTAACCGCCTTTGAAGAAATTTGCGTTAAGGTACTTAAAATTGAACTGCTTTTTACTAAACCGCTCTGAGGGAAAGAAAATACTAAGGCCACGGCAACCACGGCGATAGCCAAGCCGGAAAAACTGTAAATTTTTATTTTTCTGCTTTGGCTATATAAAGCGTGTAAAATAAAAAATAATAAAAAACTTACGCCCAAGCCGACATAAGCTCCCCTAGTATGCGTTACTTTCATGACTAAAAACATTATAAAAGCGGCTACTAAATAAAGCGCGCTTATGAGCCAATCTTGATGTTTCTTTTTTTCTTCGTCGCGGCGCCGGAAAAATAAAATCAAAGCGAAATATAAGTTAAAAATCGCGTAGCCGGAAACATAAGCCGTATTGCCGATTGTACTATAAGCGGTTTTAAACAGGCTGAAAAGGCAAATCGCGGTTCCGGCGATTACCGAGACTATTAATAAATTGCGCCAATCGCGCTCGCCGCGAAAAACCGTAATGACAATTAAATAAAATAAAAAGAAATGCGCGACATGAAACCAGCCCAGCATTCTTTCAATGTCGCCCCAAAAACTTAAATTAAAATCAACGCCGAAAATTGAAGAAACCAATAGCGCGCCGAAAAACGCGGCTAAGCCGTAAGTAATCCAAGATTCTTTCGGCCTGACTTCGGGGTATTTTATGATTAACGCCAGCCAAAATACCACTAATATTTCTATTAAAATATTAAAGTAAATCTGTTTGGAAGTTATATAGGGAAAAAGTAAATTGTTAAACACTAAAAAAACCGAAATAAAACTTAAATATACTCCGGTTTTCAATATGTTTAAATAGATTTTTAAGGGCATAGTTTTATTATAATCATATAAAATTTTATGGCCGTAGAGCTTTGCTCGCTATAAAATTTTATATGATACGATATAATTTTTGAAAGTATTGAAAACTTTTTCTAAAAAAGTTTTCAAAGGTTTTTTATTTTTTATTATAAGCGCTATTTATGGTATTAATAAGCCCTTCGGAGCCTTTTAAAGTTTCCGGCGAATTGGCGCTAATTATATTAATCTGCTCAACCGCGCCGTCAATATTATTGGAAAGATAAAAAACTTTTACTAAATCCAGGCGATAATCGTAACGCGTTGGTTCGGCTTTAATTAAATCATTATAATAAGGCGCGGCTTCGGCATATTTCTTTTGATCTAATAAATAAGCAATTATTTTCTTTAAACCGCCGAAATCATTAGCGCCGAATTGCTTAATTCCCTCTTGATACAGCTCTTCCGCCCGCGCCGGGTCTTCTTTATATAAATCGCCTAAAAGCATTATTTTCGCTCCGCCATACCAAGGCAACTCTCTCGCTAAATCTTCCAAAACGGCGCGAGCTTTTACTTTCTCATTTTTATTTCTATACAGATTATATAATAAATAATATGGTTCCACTCTCCCGGGGCTTAATTTTATTGATTCTAAAAATAAGCTCTCCGCCTCCTCAAGCTCTTTTATATCCTTATAATTATTTAAAATCAATTGCCCGAGATATATTTTAGTTTTTATGTCCAACGGATAATTAGTTGAGGCGAATTTTAATTTTTCCCGGTCAAGCTTATAATAATTTTCCTTAGTCTGCGCGTTAGCGTCGCCCTCGATTTTTAAAACATCCAGCATTTTATTTAATTGCACCGCCGCTTCCACGCTGCCTAATTTATAATTTAAGGCAACTTTAAAATTTTCATAAGAGCGGAAAGTATCGGCGATAGCATAATAATAGCCGGTATAAACCGCCCGGTTTATTTTAAGCGGCAAATAAACCAATTTATAAAAAACAAAAATATTTATTATGATTAAAGCTAAAAACGCATAGTTAAACGCTTTGTTGTTAGGCTCGCTTATTTTTTTATTTTCCGTTGCGCCGATTCCTCTAAAGCCGATTAAGCCGATTAAGAAAAAATATAAAAACGAAGTATTCAAAGTATCAAAAACGAAAAAATTATGAATCGCGTAAGCTATAAGCAAACTGAATAAAACCGCGAATTTATAATAATCCTCCCGCCGGTTTTTAAATAATGAAAAAAACAAATAACCTAAAATCGCTAAATAAGCGGCCAGCCCGATAACTCCGCCGGCCATGAGCTGATCTAAATAAACATTATGCGTGCGGTCAAACCAGTTTTCCGAAATGTCCGGCCGATAATATTTATTATAAATGGTGTCAAAATTTTCCATGCCGACTCCGAGCATGGGATGGAATTTAAAATCGCTGACAGCCATCTTCCAAACCGTTAAACGGTTTTTTACCGAGCCGTCGCTTATGGAAATCGTCGCCATTCTATTGATAAATTCTATTTTAGAATCGGCCAAGTTTGACCGAAAAAAATAAAAAGCGCATAAAATTATAATAACCGAGAATAAAATTATTAAAGAATTTTTACGTATTTTGCCGGAAAGAAAAATAGCGTTTAAAATTAAAAAAACCAATATGCCTACGGCCAAACCTAAAATCGCGCCGCGGGTTGAA
>Ga0247842_10001193_pt1 | contig 45154 bp, 42 predicted proteins | sample LaCruzMarch2015__3_FD_192411 | JGI IMG/M metagenome (GOLD analysis project Ga0247842, IMG submission 192411) | Freshwater microbial communities from meromictic Lake La Cruz, Castile-La Mancha, Spain - LaCruzMarch2015_19m | ecosystem: Environmental > Aquatic > Freshwater > Lake | place: Spain...
TGGCTTCCCATCGTCCCTATCGTCCTGCATTAGGATTAAACGTGGCGCTGGCAGAGATTGAAAACAATAAAGGGACGCTTTACGACGCCGATGTGGTGGATGCCTGCCTAAAATTATTCCGGGAAAATGGTTTTCAATTTGAAGGGATCTGATTTTAAGATGAACGAACAAGACAAGACAAATGCGGAACTGATCGAAGAGATATCTGTCCTAAAACAGAGAATCCGGGAACTTGAAAAATCGGAATCCGACCTCAAGCAGGCGGAGCAGGTGCTGTGGGAGAGCAAGGAACTTTATCGTACCTTCATCAATGCCACCTCGGACATGGTGTATCTGAAGGATGATCAATTTCGCAACATAGTGGTAAATAAGTCGTTGGCGACATTTTTTGGCAAACCGGAGGGAGAGATAATTGGTAAAAGCGACTTTGAACTGATGCCGCAAATTGCCGCGGAAAAATGCCGGCAGACAGACTTGGAAGCCCTGTCAAGCCAATCTGTTTTCGTTTCTGAAGAGATTGTCCGAGATCAATGGTATGAGACACTCAAATTTCCCGTAGAACTGGGGCACAATAGGATTGGCGTGGGCGGCTTTATTCGCGATACCACCGACCGCAAGCAGTCTGAAGAGGCGCTACGGGCAAGTGAAGAGAATTTCCGTCAGTCTCTGGATAAGTCCCCGCTGGGGATACGCATCGTGACAGAAGAAGGTGAGACGATTTATGCCAACCAGGCTATTTTGAATATCTATGGCTACGACAGCATCGAGGAGTTGAAAGCAACCCCCGTGGAGAAGCGCTATACCTCAGAGAGCTATGCCGAATTTCGGGTCAGAAGGGAGAAAAGAAAACGGGGTAATTATCACCCACCCGAATACGAAATAAGCATTGTCAGGAAAAATAGTGAAGTCCGCCATCTCCAGGTCTCCCGCAAGGAAATATTGTGGAACGGTGAAAGACAATTTCAAGTAATATACCAAGACATCACCGAGCGCAAACGTACGGAGGAGGAATTGAGGGACAATGAAAAGAAATACCGCGAGCTCAGCATTATCGATGACCTCACTCAGCTTTACAATGCCAGATATTTTTATCACCAGCTAAAAATGGAGATCGGTCGCGTAAACCGCTATGAGGAACATTATCTGGCGATTATCCTTCTCGATCTTGACGATTTCAAGCAGTTCAACGACGCTTACGGCCATGTCGAGGGAGACCAGGTCTTATTACGACTCGGTCAGGTGGTAAAAAAATGCCTGCGGCAGACAGATTCCGCCTATCGTTACGGCGGCGAGGAATTTATAATTATTCTGCCCATGACCACAAGCAAAAATGCCGCTGTTACAGCGGAAAGGATCAGGACAGAATTCAAGAAAGAGAAATTTTCTCCGTTGTCTGGTCAAGACGTCCATGTGACGATGAGCATCGGGCTTGCGCAGTACAAGCCACAGGAAGACATGAAGGCCTTCGTAAACCGGGTTGACCAGCTTATGTACCAGGCTAAGGAGGAAGGGAAAGACAGGATTTGTTCCGAACTATAATCTCAAGATAGGATGTGCCGCAGAAATCAAGATAGTTTTTACCGGGTAAAGTATTGCCAGTATTTCCTCAAACAGTGCAACGTGACGATCATTTTGATGCGAATAATGAAGTTGATATACGCGACCGACGTACATGGTTCCTTTGAGCGGGTTCGGGAACTCCTCAACCTGACTGCCGCCGATGTTTACATTGTTGCCGGCGACCTCGTCGATATCCCCTTCCATACCGTGAGAACGGCGAGACGCTACCATGACCTCCAGACGTATTTTCACAGTCTGAGGAGGGGGAAAGGGAAGGGGGACATGACCCTGGAAGACTATGTGGACGAGCTTATGGAAGATCCCGATCTTGCCGGGGAAGTGGTGGAAAAGGGGGACCGTTATCGGTATGAGACGCTTCGGGCCCGGCAGATTCTCCAGAATAACTACCGGCTCCTGGAAAACATGCTTTCCCTGCTCCCCCCGGGACACGCCTTTAGCCTTCCCGGCAATCATGATATGGATCTGCGGCATACAACCCTCCGGGACCGGGATTTACATCTCAAATGCCATGCCGCGGGACCTTTGAAAATCGCCGGTTATGGGGGCGCCGGGGGTAGGACCCCCGGCATCCCCGAACGCTATGGTGTGGTGTATCGCGCCGGCATCGGCGTCAGCGAAGACAATAATGAAATGTACCGCTTTTTCAAATCTGCCGAGCCCGATGTCATCGTGACCCATCAGCCTGCCTACGGGATTCATGACTTTGCCTCTCCCATGGGTGAAACGGGATCCCATGCCCTGCGTCGCTACTGTGAACGTAATCCCGTCCTGCTCTGCCTGACGGGACATCTCCATGACCAATGGGGCCTGGAGGAGGCGGACGGTACGGTCTTTCTCAACCCCTCCCATTTCGGAGAGATCGTAGAGATCAACGGACGGGTCGCCGAAGGAGGATTCTTCTATGATGTGGAAATTGGTGAAAACAGGGTAGAGAGGATCAGGCACCGGAAGCTGGCGGGGGGACGAATATATGACGTCGTCGTCCATGATCGCAGGGAAGGGAAGTGGGTGCAGGAGGTGGTTGACCGGGGGCGCTATGGGGCGCTCCTGAGGGGAAGGAACTATGAACAGCAGGAGGACGGTTAACAAGCTTGCGGGAGGAGCAATAAGGAAATTATGAGACAGAGCGAATCAGAGGTGAGACTCTTGGGACGGATGGCGAACCTTGTGCTGTCATGCTTGACCCAGGAGGAGGCCAGGGTCGTCGCTGCCCGGTTTCTACCGCAATTATTCCCCGGGGAAACAGGGGCTCTTTACATCCGCCATTCCGCCCAGGATCTTTATGATCCCATCGTATGCTGGGGAGAGGAAAGGCAGTGGCAGCCCTTCTCCGGCCAGGACTGCTGGTCCCTGCGGCGTCGTCGCATCCACATTGTCCGGGAGGAGAAAGACCAGCCTCCCTGTCCCCACGCCAGCCATGACCCGGAGCGATGGATTTCCCTCTGTATCCCCATGACCGCCCGGGAGGATACCCTGGGAGTTTTCCACCTTCTCGTTCCGGTTGGATCTGTGGGAAGCAGTCCGGCAGGGGAAGGGGGACGGGCAGATGGTCAGGACAATGGCCGGGAGGTGGGGCGGAAAGATGGCCATGATGGGGGCACGGAAAGGACTGGAACTGACTCGGGCGATAACCTGGCGGGAAAGCGACGTCTGGCTGCCCTGGCGGCGGACGTCCTTACCCTGCTGATGGTAAATCTCCGGTTGCGAAAGCAGATCGATGACCTGTCGGTTCGGGATGCCCTTACCGGTTGTTTTAATCGGCGCTACCTTGAAGAGACGCTGGCCCGGGAATTGAAGAGCTCCCAGCGCACGGGCCGGCAGATTGCCGTTATCCTTATGGACATAGATCATTTCGGGCAATTTACAGAGGTTTTCGGTCACGGCGCCAGTGGGATGGTGCTGCGGGACCTGGGAAACTTCCTGAGGGCGAATATCCGGGATGTGGATGTCCCCTGCCGCTATGGGGCCGATGAATTTGCCCTTCTCTTCCCCGATACCAGCCTGGAAATCTGTCGGCGTCGGGCGGAGCATCTGCACGCGATGATTCGAGATCTATCCCTTCAGGACGGTTACGCTCACATGAGGAGGATAACAATTTCCATGGGCGTCGCCGCCTATCCTGATCAGGGAGAGACCATGTGCGATCTTATGGAGGCGGTGAAAACTGCCCTGAAAAATGCCAAACAGACCGGCCGGGACCGGGTCAGTGTGGCGGAAGAGTAAAAGAATAACCGCCGCTGCTTATGAAGATCCTTCTCCCCCCTTCAAAGGGAGGGTTGGGGGTGGGGATGGGGTTAAGAGAGGCTATTTACTTTTTCCCGTGAATCTGCGATAAATAGCTGGCATGAAGGGAGGGGCTTGCGCTTATGCGGGTGCTCATGTTTGGTTGGGAATTTCCGCCTGTGGTCAGCGGCGGTCTGGGAACGGCCTGTTACGGGATAACGAAAGCCCTCACCGGTCTCGGCAACCCTGTTCTTTTCGTCATGCCCCGAATCGAGTTGTCCCGTCCCTTCCCGCTTCTGACCCTGATCTCGGCCTCAGACATCCTGGAAGCCGCTTCGGAAAGAAAAGAGGCATCTTTTCAAGATCCCCTTTTGCCTTCCTCCTTTGATCATCCTCTTATCCTCCGGCCTTACCTCAAGGCCCGGCCATCGGGGGGAGAACACCAGGAGCCCCGGGACTGGCCGGTGGAAAGTTATCTGGCAGCCGGGGAAGGTTATGGAGTAGACCTGTTGGCCGAGGTATGCCGTTATGGGGAAGCCGGGGGCCTCATCGCCGCCCGGGAGAACTTTGATGTCATTCACGGTCATGACTGGATGACCGTTCCTGCCTGCCTCGCCGCGCGTCAGGAGTCCGGGAAGCCCTTTATCCTCCATATCCATTCCCTCGAATACGATCGGAGCGGCGAGGAGATCAACGAGCGGATTTATGAGCTGGAGCGCTTTGGCCTGGAAGCGGCGGATAAGATCATTGCCGTCAGTCATTACACAAAAACAATGATCGTCGGCCGGTATGGGATTGCCCCCGAAAAGATCTTTGTCGTGTATAACGCGCTGAGCCATCGGGAGGCGGGGGAGACATACCGTACCCGGAAGAGGGACGGGGATGATAAGGTTGTCCTGTTTATGGGTAGAATTACCTTTCAGAAAGGGCCGGATTACTTTATTGCCGCTGCCGCCCGGGTGCTGAAGGAAATGCCGGAGGTGACCTTTATCATGGCCGGGTCCGGTGATATGATGCCCCGCATGGTCGAACGGGTGGCGGAACTGAAGATCGGAAAGCGCTTCCGTTTCACCGGTTTTCTCCAGGGCCGTCAGGTAGAGGAGGCCTTTGCCGGAGCGGATCTGTATGTCATGCCCAGCGTTTCGGAACCCTTTGGGCTGGCGCCCCTGGAGGCGATGATGTACGATGTCCCGGTAATCATCTCCCGGCAGTCCGGCGTCTCCGAGGTCCTGAAGCACGCCTTGAAGGTCGATTTCTGGGACGTTGATGAACTGGCCAACAAGATGATTGCCGTTCTCAAATATCCCCCCCTGGCGGGGGAGCTTGTGGAGGGGGCAAGGGAGGAGCTGAAAAACCTGCGCTGGGAAAAGGCGGCGCTTAATATTTTGAAACTATACAATTCCGATTCTAAATCAGAGATGATATCAGGGCGGCGAGGAAGAGGCGACGCAGGCGTATTGTCCATACGTCGAGGAGCCGATGACGAAGCCAACGAAGATAGCGCTTTGATTTAGAATCGGAATAAGGTGTGAACCGATGACGGCCATCTGTCTTTACTTTCAGGTACATCAGCCCTGGCGTCTGAAAAGATATACCGCTTTTGACATTGGCCGTGATCACGGCTATGAGGACCGGGAGGAGAACCGGCGACTGTTGGAGAAGATTGCGGAGCGCTGTTATCTCCCTGCCAACGCCCTGTTGACAAGCCTGATTCGTAAGTATGAAGGACGATTCCGCGTGGCCCTTTCTATCTCCGGGGTCCTGCTGGATCAACTGACGATGTACCGGCCCGATGTCCTGGAAAGCTTCCAGGGCCTTGCGGAGACGGGATGTGTCGAGTTTCTGAACGAGACTTACTACCACTCCCTGTCCTTTCTCTTCTGCATAGATGAGTTCCGCGCTCAGGTAAGCAGGCACCGCCGGAAGATTAAAGAGCTGTTCGGCCAGGATGGAAAGACGTTTCGTTTTACCGAACTGATTTACAATAACGATCTGGCCCGGGAGGCGGAAAACCTTGGTTATGAGGTGATTCTGGCGGAAGGGGCGGAAACCTTGCTTGGCGATCGGTCTCCCAACCGGGTTTACCGTGCATCTGGAAACGAGGGCGGGAACGGGGACGGACGGATCAAGCTCCTCATGCGAAATTACCGGTTATCCGATGACGTCTCCTTCCGGTTTTCCAACCAGGACTGGCAGGAATATCCCCTGACGGTGGGAAAATACGCCCACTGGATTCATAGCGAAAACGGTGCGGGGACGGTGATCAATCTGTTCATGGATTATGAGACTTTCGGGGAGCACCAGTGGGCGGAGACAGGGATCTTTCCCTTTCTGGAAAAACTTCCCGGGGAGATTCTCAAACACCGGGACTTTGTATTCGCGACCCCGGCAGAGATTGCGGGGACGGTTGAACCTGTGGATAGTATCGACGCGCCGGAGCTGTCCTCCTGGGCTGATACGGAGCGGGATCTAACGGCCTGGCTGGGAAACGCCATGCAGCAGGATGCGGCCGGGACCATTTACGGCCTGGAGGCGGACGTCAAAGCGTGTAAAAATGATGATTTGTTGGATAGCTGGCGGAAATTGCAGACCTCGGACCACTTTTATTACATGTGCACCAAATGGTTTGCCGACGGGGATGTGCACAAATATTTCAATCCCTACCCGTCACCCTATGACGCCTACATCAACTATATGAATATACTGGATGATTTATCGAGACAGGTGAAAAAGGAGAAAAGGTCATGACAGAGAACCGGCAAGGCTATCTTTTTGAGGTCAGTTGGGAGGTCTGCAACAAGGTCGGCGGTATTTATACGGTCATTACGAGCAAGCTGCAGGAGGCCCTGCGGATCTATGGAGACAACTATCTCCTCCTGGGGCCGGATCTGAAGACCAACGTGGATTTTGAAGAAACGGACGAGGCCTGCTGGACAAAGATCCGGGAAGGGACGGCGATCAAGGATATCCCCTGCCGTTTCGGTCGCTGGAAAATACCGGGAGAGCCGAAGGTGATCCTGGTCAGCGCGGGCAAGAAATACGACAAGGAACAGCTCCTGTTTCGCCTTTGGGAGACTTATGGCGTCGATTCCATCGCCGGGGGGTGGGATTATATCGAACCGGTGATGTTCAGCTTTGCCTGCGGGGAAGTGATTGAAACCATATATAATATCTCCGCGCGCCCTCATAATATTTCCGCTGTCGCCCAGTTTCATGAATGGATGTGCGGGGCGGGCCTGCTGTATCTGAAAAAACGGGTTCCCGAGATCGGCACCGTTTTCACCACCCATGCGACGATTCTTGGCCGTTCCCTGGCCGGTGCGGGGATGGACATCTACGCCATGATGGAGCATATCGCCCCCCAGCGGGAGGCGCGTGCCCACAATATTTCGGCAAAGTATTCCATGGAGTTGATCTCGGCCCGCGAGGCGGACTGTTTTACGACGGTGAGCGAGATCACCGCTGCGGAAGCGAAGAATTTCCTGGGGCGCAGCCCCGATGTGATCACCCCCAATGGTCTGGATATGGAGAACATCCCCGACTACACAGAGAATCGGCAGCCGGCGGCGCGGTTCCGGGAACGACTCCTGGCGGCTGCGGCGCGATTTCTCCGCCGCGACCTGCCGAAAGAAACAAAGATAATTATTATTTCAGGACGTTATGAGTTTCATAACAAAGGGGTGGATGTCTTCCTCAATGCCCTGGGGCGCCTGGAAAAGGAAGTTCCCGGTGATGTCCCCGTCCTGGCGCTCCTGTTTGTCCTCGGGGGCTATACGGACCTGATTCCCTCTCTTAGGGACGATCAGACCAGGATTGAATCGGGACCGACGCCCATTGCCACCCATCGCCTCCATAATGAGGGCTCCGATCCGATCCTTCAGGCCTGTAAAAGTCTGGGTTTGATGAATCAGCCCGGCGGCCGGGTCCAGGTTATTTTTAGTCCCGCCTACCTTAACGGCCATGACGGATTCATCGATATGCCTTACTATGAAGCCCTTGCCGGTTGCGACCTGGGGGTTTTCCCGTCCTACTATGAGCCGTGGGGATATACGCCGCTGGAAAGCGTCGCCTATGGGGTGCCTACCGTGACGACGGACCAGGCGGGTTTCGGCGTCTGGGTCGAGCGTACCTGCGGCGAAAACCAGGGGGTATTCATCCTGCGCAGGCGGGGGCAACCGATTCGCTCCATCGAGGAGCATCTCTTTGAGATCCTGAAAAACTTTCTCGACTGGACACCCGGGGAGATGGAAAGCCGTCGGAAGCAAGCCCGCCAGATCGCCCTGAGAGCGAATTGGCAGGAATTCTACAAGCTCTATCTTCAGGCATACAACCAGGCCGGCCGCATTGCCGGGGAGCGGGCAGACAAGCTGGCGGACGCGGACGAGCGGGCGGAGGCGCGCCATGTCTTTGCCGGCGCCGTTTCCGTGCAGCCCCACTTCCGTTCCTTTACCGCGGTGGCGAATCTGCCCGATCAGATCATACGCCTCCGGGAACTGGCCTACAATCTCTGGTGGACCTGGAACCCCCGAGCCCTCGATCTGTTTGCTACCCTCGACCTGAAGCTCTGGAAGGAAATGCGCAGTAACCCCGTCCGCATGTTGGAAACGGTTTCTCCCGATGTCCTCCAGGAGGCTTCGAAAAACTTCAGCTATTTGAGTCTCTACGCCCAGACCATGCAGCAGTTTGACGATTATATGGGCGAAAAGGGACCCCGCAAGCGTATCCCGGCACCGCCGGAGCTTCGCTGGTCATCCCCGGTAGCCTACTTTTCGGCGGAATACGGCCTCCACGAATGTCTTCCCATCTATTCCGGGGGCCTGGGCACCCTCTCCGGGGACCATCTGAAAACGGCGAGCGACTTGAACCTGCCCCTGGTGGCTGTGGGACTCCTTTACAAGAACGGCTTTTTCCAGCAGGTCATCGATGAAAACGGCCGGCAGACGGAAAACTATCCCGAAAACGACTTCTCCAGCATGCCCGTCCAGATCGTCCAGGACGACCAGGGCGCCGAAGTGCAGATTGCCATCGACCTGCCCGGTCGCACCCTTTTTGCCAATATCTGGGAGGTCAAGGTGGGCAAGATATCCTTGTATCTTCTGGATGCGGATGTGCCCCGCAATACCATTCAGGACCGGACGATTACCGCCCGGCTTTACAGTGCCGACCAGAAAACCCGTATCGAACAGGAGATCCTCCTGGGGGTGGGGGGGGTCCGGCTCCTGAAAAAATTGGGGATCAAGCCCCGGGTTTGTCATATCAACGAGGGGCATTCGGCCTTTCTGTTGTTTGAGCGTATCGAATCCCTCATGCAGGAAGATGGCCTGACCTTCGATGAGGCCGCGGAAGTCGTCCGTTCCAGCAGCGTCTTTACGACCCACACCCCCGTCGAAGCCGGCAATGAAAGATTTTCCAGAGATCTCATGGAGCACTACTTTGCCGGTTTTGTGAAACGCTCCGGCCTGTCCTGGGCTCAGTTCTGGGAACTGGGACGCCGGGAAGGGGGAGAAGAGAAGACCTTTTTCATGAACATCCTTGCCTTTAAAATGACCCTCCGCAGCAACGCCGTCAGCCTGGTCCACGGCCAAGTCTCCCGGCGCATGTGGCGGGACGTCTGGAAGGGTTTCGACGATTCCGACATTCCCATCGGTCATATTACCAACGGCGTCCATGTCCTTTCCTATCTTGCCCCGCGGATGCGGTCCCTCCTCGAAGCCTACCTGGGAATGGACTGGGAAAAGAACCTTACCGACCCGGAGCGGTGGATCCGGGTCCAGGATATACCCGACGCCATGCTGTGGCGGGTGCGTTACGAACTCAAACAGAAGACCATCGATCTAATCCGCGAGGATGTGTCCAAACGGGGCGTGAAATATGGTACGGCCCGGATGTGGCGGGAAGAACTATTTGCGAAAATGAACCCCGGAGCCCTCATGATCGGGATCGCCCGGCGCTTTGCCCCTTACAAACGGGCGGATCTGATCCTGGCGGACCTGGATCGCCTCGACCGGATCGTGAATCATCCCAGTCGGCCGGTGCACCTGGTGTTTTCAGGCAAGGCCCATCCCAACGACGGCATGGGGAAGAACCTGATTGAAAAGGTCCTGAGCGTATGCCGGGATGAACGGTTCCGGGGGAAGGTCTTTTTTCTGGAGAATTACGATATCCGCGTCGCCCGCCACCTCGTCCAGGGGGTGGATCTCTGGTTGAACAATCCCCGGCGGCCCCTCGAGGCCAGCGGGACAAGCGGCATCAAGGTGGTGATCAACGGCGTTCTCAATATGAGCGTCTCCGACGGCTGGTGGGTGGAAGGATATAACGGTGTCAACGGCTGGACCATCGGACCGGTCCTGAAGGGCTATCAGGAACCCGATAGCAATATCGAGGGGGAAGACGGCCAGTCCCTCTACAGCCTCCTGGAAAACACGGTGATCCCGAGCTTTTACGAGCGTGATGCCGCCGGGATTCCGGAAAAATGGCTGACCATGATCAAGCAATCCATGCAGTCCCTGACGCCGGTATTCAACACCGACCGGATGCTCCTGGAATATCTCCGGGAGATGTATACACCGGCCGCGCACCGGGAATGCGAACTTACCGCCGATGATTTCGCCTTGGCCAGACAGATGGCCGACTGGAAAGCCAAGCTTCCCATGCGTTTTTCTTCTCTGAAGCTCATTGACGTCAGCGTCGAGGGCATACATGGGGATACGGTCATTGTCGATCAGCCCCTGACCGTCAGTGCACGGATTGATCCGGGAAAGCTGGACCCCGAGGAAATACTGGTAGAAATGGTCATCGGCCACCGGAACGGCTATGATTTTATCAATCAGCCGGAGAGCGTCCGTTTGGCTTTGACCGACAAGTCCAAGGATGGTATTCTTACCTTTTCCGCGGACTATATCGTGAAGCAGAACGGACTTTACAGCTACGGCGTCCGGGTTATCCCCCGCCACAAGGACCTGGCGGCAAAGCTGGAGACGGGCCTGATCCTCTGGGGGTAAGCCCGGCCGCGGCAAGCTGAAAAGATTGACCTAATCATTGATCACTCTTAATTCTAGCGGTGAGGATTTCCATTTAAAGTCTGATCCCTTCGAGTTGAAAACCTTTTTTCCGGAACAATCTCAGGCACACATCCACGGCATCTGTGTCATAAAGTGTCCCTCTATTGTTCTTAATCTCTTCCAGCGCCACATCCAATCCTAAGGCAGGACGATAAGGACGATGGGAAGCCATGGATTCAACCACATCCGCCACGGCAAGGATACGGGCCTCCATGATAATCTCTTCCCCTTTCAGTTGCCTTGGATAGCCCGAACCATCAACCCGCTCATGGTGCTGATAGACTATCTCCGCCAAGGGCCATGGCGATTCCACATCTTTCAGCATTTCGTATCCTTTTTGGGCATGTGCTTTAATCAGTGAAAATTCGATGTCTGTTAGTTTTGTCGGCTTGGTCAATATTTCCGCCGGGACCGACATTTTCCCGATGTCATGGATGGAACCGGCCATGTGGATGCCGTCAATATTCTCCTGGGAAAGTCCCAGGTCCGTGGCAATAGCGCGGGCAAGATCTGCCGACCGAGTCTGGTGACCGGCCGTATAGGGATCTCTTGATTCCACAGCGGATACCAATACCTGAACGGTCGTACTAAATGCCTTTCTGAGACTTTTAAGGGTTTCTTTCAGGTGTTTTTCAGCCTGTTTGCGCTCGGTTATATCTTCAAATATCCCGACTGCACCAAGAAAGATCGCATCCTCAGTTATTATGCTCTGGCAAACAGCCCTCAGGGGTGTGGTTTTCCCACCGGTAACAGAAAGATAATCTCCTTCATAATAACCCAATATACCGCCAAGAGCTTCCTTGACTGCCTTGAGCATCGCCTGATCACGAAATCTATCTAACATGTTTAACCCCAGAAGCTTTTCCCTGGAGGCACCCATAATCTGCACAAACCTTTCATTGACGTCTACGATAACTCCCTTGGAATCAAAATGCATGACTCCCAATGGAGAGTGGTTGAAGATCATGCGATACCGTTCCTCGCTCTCCATGAGGGCCTTCTCTGATTGCATGCGATCGGTGATGTCTTCAAAGGTCGCGACAACTCTGTTGGTTATCCCAAGTTCTTCGCCAATCCGGGATACACTATTGCGGCAAAGAATTTCTTTCCCATTTTTACAAACAAAGGGGATGTTTGAGTCAAAGGCGACAGCCGGCATTTTTCTCAACCATGAGTAGAGTTTGGCACCGTATTCTTTCCATTCATCTTCATTCCTGAAAAGTATTCTTGTACTTTTTCCGACCAACTCCTCCGGCTTCCACCCGAAGACATCTTCCATAGCGGTATTGGCAAAGAAAATGATTCGGTTCTCGACACCAAACAGACCGTGAGGAACGGACTTCAGAATTGACTTTTCAAGTTCTTCTCTCTTCTTCAGATCCTCCTCCGCACGTTTGCGCTCGGTGATGTCCACAACGAAACCTTCAAAATACGCATGATTGTCGACGCAATTCCTTACAACTCGGGTATTTATGGAAACCCAGAAAATGCTTCCGTCCTTCCGGTGCATCTGGGCTTCATAATTATTAACCACTCCCTTTTCATCGAGAAGCCGGAGATATTCTTTTCGTTGTTCCTGGTTGACATAAAGTTGTCTTCCTATGTCGAACTCAGAGTTCATCATGTCCTCAGGAGAATCATATCCAAACATACGGGCGAGGGTGGAATTAACGCTTATATAATGTCCATCAGGGGTGGTCTGGAAAATACCTTCTATGGCGTTCTCAAATATGGAACGGTATTTTTCTCCAGCTTTCCGCAGCTCCTCTTCGGCTTCCTTGCGGTCGGTGATGTCAATCCCGATACCGATTGTGGAACCGTCCGAAAGCATTATATTGATCCAGGATGTATCGAGCACGCACCCATTGCGTGTCTTGGTCTTAAAGTCGCCCCAACTTCCTTCGGCCCTCTTGATATAGTCCAATACGTACTCTCGGTATGTTGTATCGGGATAGCACGCGGCAAGAATGTCCTTATGCATCGCTTCTTCAAGTGACCAGCCGAGAGTGGACTGCCAGCAGGCGTTGACCAGTTGATATTTGCCTTCGCGGTCGAAGAACGCAACCATGACCGGGATGCTGTCGAGGATGGTCTGCAGCATCTCATTTTGGTGGCGTAGCGACTCCTCTATCTGCGTGCGGTCGGATTCCGTTTTTTTCAGTTCCCGGATTCTCGGTTTTAAACAGGATATTGCTTCGATTGGTTTCATATTTTTCTTGTTTCGTTCAATCATCAGGCGCACTTCTATTTTAATGAATGGTACCAGTCGGGGGAAAATACATGTAGTGTCTGTTACGAGACTTGTTAACTTCTGTGTAAACTAACGGATAACTATTGAAATGTCAAACGGATTGTAGTTCATCAAGTTTCAGTTTACCGTCTGGAAGGTTGAGTGTCCATATTTTTCAACCTACCACATTATGTAGTAATCTCTATTGACACCCTCTTGTTTTACCTGATCAAAATAAATTTAATGGAGACAGAACGGGGACTATATGGGGTGATGATGAAAATGGGTTACATCGTGATTATGTGACCCATTTATTTACTTGGTACCCCCGGTGCGATTTGAACGCACGACACCCGGATTAGGAATCCGGTGCTCTATCCGACTGAGCTACGGGGGCAAAAGGTTTTCCTGTTGAGGTTCGACGGATTAGCATGGTTTTCCGAAGCTGTCAACTTCCTTCAGTAAAAAATGCCCCCTCGGGAAAGAGATCTGGAGGGGGCATTTTTTACTGAGGCGACAGATTATTTGTCATGCTCTTAAATGTATCTGACCGTGTCAGGGGGTTTGCAGATCATTTTTTCTACTGTCCAATATTTTCGCCTTCTGCCAGGGTATCCACGGCATGTTGCTTCATGGCCTCCAGGTATCTGGCATACTCGGATTTGGTAAGGAATTTCTTGTTTCTTTCAGGATTTTTCTTCATAGCCTCCTCAACTCTTTTGCCTTTTTATTCCCTGCATTAGATGGTAGTATAAAGAAAAGGCTGTTTCCCTTCCATCGGGGACAGTCTGAACATGGTGTGGGATTTTGGCGGGTTGAGGCTTAAGTAGGGGAATGCAATGAGGATCGGACTTTGTCCGATAAGAGAGACGGGAACTTCATAAGTAAGGAGGCAGGGCCAATGAGGATAGCGGTAATTGGTATTGGCGGCGTCGGCGGGTCGTTTGGCGGGAAGTTGGCATTCAGGTACGGAGCCACATCGGAACACGAAGTTGTTTTTATTGCCAGAGGCGAGCATTTAAAGGCGATTAAGGGGAAAGGGATGACCCTGATCACGCCGTCCGGGGAATCTCTGGTGCGTCCCTCCTTGGCGACGGATAACCCTGCGGAGGCGGGGGTTTTTGATCTCGTGTTATTTGCCGTCAAAAGTTACGGGCTGGAGGAGGCCGCCCGCATTATTATTGATAACATCAAGGATGACACGGTGATTATTCCCCTTCTCAACGGGGTGGATATTACTGAGCGTCTCCGGGGGACTCTGCCCCGGGGGATTTGCCTTCATGGGACTGTCTATGTTTCCGCTTTTATTGAAGCCCCCGGCGTTATTCGGCAGGTCAGCCCCGCCAGTCGCCTGATTTTCGGTCCCGATGGCGGATCGATCGAGCGATTCCGACCTATCGATGCACTGTTCCAGGAGGCGGGTATTATTTCGGAGTTGACGCCGTCTTCCCAGATCGCCCTGTGGACGAAATTCATCTTCATCTGCCCTGCTGCCGGTGTGACTTCCCTCCTCCAGAAACCCTTCGGGAAAGTGATGGATGATCCTGAGGCCAGGGATTTGTTGACCGGCCTGATCGGGGAAGTCGAACAGATTGCCCGGGCCAAGGGGATTAAGCTTCCCGGAGACATCGTCCCGGCGACCCTTGCCAAGGTCAGACAATTTCCCTACGAAACGAAGACATCCATGCAGTTGGACTATGAAAAGGGCAGGGAAACGGAAATCGATATCTTTACCGGCTACATCGTCAGGACCGGCAGGGAACTGGGCATCAAAACACCCCTCCATGAGCGGGTGTACAAGACCCTGACGGCAGCGGCAAGCGCCTGAGTGGGGACGTAGTCAGCCTGCTGATGAGGCGTCGAGGAGCCGATGACGATGCCAACGAAGATAGCGCTTTGATTTAGAACCGGAATCAGGCGTGTTCCCCCGCCTTGCGCAGCAGGAGCCCCCAGTCTTCATTGACCATTTCCTGGATCTGGTCGAGATCGGTGTCTTTCAAGTGCCGGAAACGGCCCTGGAGCTTGAAGTACTCCCGTACGAGGTATTCCCTGGGCTTGTAATTGATTGTATAGTTGACGCCGTTTTCCACCTCGTAAAGGGGAAAAATATTCGTCTGCACGGCCATGCGGGCGATCTTGATGGACATTTCCGAAGGTATCCGCCATCCCGTCGGACAACTTGCGTAGATATGGAGGAACTTTGACCCCCTGATGGCCTTGGCCTTCTTCACCTTGCGAATCAGGTCTTCCGGGAAGGCGATATTGGCAGTCGCCGCGTAAGGGATACGATGGGCGACCAAGGCTTCGACAATGTTCTTTTTCCGGAGCTTTTTCCAGTCCGCCCCCGTCGTGGTCGTTGTCCAGGCTCCGTAGGGGGTGGAGGAACTCCGCTGGATGCCCGTGTTCATGTAGGCTTCATTGTCGTAGCAGGCGTAGATGAAATCCTCGTTTCTTTCCACGGCGCCGCTCAGGGCCTGAAAACCGATGTCAAAGGTGCCGCCGTCCCCGGCCCAGGTGATAACCGTCGTTTCCTTGTCCCCCTTCATGTCGAGGGCCGCCCGGACACCGCTGGCCGTGGCGCCTCCCGTTTCGAAGGCGGTGTGGATTACGGGTATTTTCAGGCTGGACTGGGGGAAGGGGCCGGCGATAACCGACCAGCAACAGGCCGGCAGCACCATAACGGTCTTTTCGCCTAAGGCCTTCAGCACAAAGCGCATGGCAATCGTGGCGCCGCAACCCGGGCAGCCCACATGGCCGGAACACATCAATTCCTTATCAAGGGCATCAAGTTGCACGGTTCACCTCCTGAAGCCCCACCCAGATACTTTCCTTCCCGGGGGCGTCGCTTCCTTTTACGTCAAAATAGATTTCTTCCAATAGTTTAACGGTAATGTCCCGCCCCCCGAGACCGGCAATGTACCCGAAGACGGGAGGATGCCCCGGAGAGTTGCAAAGGGCCGCCCGGACCTCCTGGGCGAAGATCCCACTGGCCCCGAAGGAAAAGTTGCGGTCGATGACGGCGACCTTTTTTACCTTTCCGAGGGCCCGGCGCACGGCTTCCACCGGAAAAGGCCTGAATAGTTTAATCTTGAGGACCCCAACCTTTTCTCCCCGGGGCCGGAGTTCTTCCAGAAGCAGGCGGCCGGTACTGGTGACAGTGCCGGAGGTCACAAAGACGATGTCCGCATCATCACAATCAATAGCTTCCACGGCGCCGTAGCGGCGGTCGAAGATCTTCGCGAATTCGTCTTCCACCCGATCAAACTGTTCCAGAGCGTCATCCATGGCCGCGGCGATGTCGTAGCGCATTTCCATATAGGCGTTGGGCGTTACCAGGGGACTCAGGGAATAGGGGTGCTTCGTATCGAGGATGAAGGCAGGTTCATAAGGGGGAAGGAAGCGATCCACTTCGTCCTGGTCCGGGACATCGACGGGTTCGTAGGTGTGAGAGAGGTAAAAAGCGTCCAGAACGACCATGGCGGGCAGATTGACGATTTCCGCCAACCGGTAAGCCTGGATGGTCGTATCGAGGACTTCCTGGCCGTCTTCGCAGTAGAGTTGAATCCAGCCCGTATCCCGCTGGGCGAGGCTGTCGGTCTGATCGTTCCAGATGTTCCATCCCGGCGCCAGGGCCCGGTTGACCTCGGCCATGACAATCGGGAGGCGGGCCCCGGATGCCCAGTGGAGGAGTTCATGCATCAGGGCCAGCCCCTGGGAAGAGGTGGCGGTAAAGGTCCTGATCCCGGCACTCTGCGCCCCGATCAGCGCCGCCAGACAAGAATGTTCGCTTTCCACCCGCAGGAATTTGGCGTCCATCTTGCCGGTCGTGACATAATCCGACAGGATCTCGACAATATGGGTCTGGGGCGTGATGGGATAGGCGGAAATCACCTGGACCTTGGCCAGACGCACCGCTTCCGCCACGGCGTGGCTGCCTTCGAGGACCTTTTTCATAGTTTTTCCTCCTCACCGAGGGTCATGGCGTTTCTGGGACACTCCACGACGCACAGGCCGCACCCCTTGCAGTAATCGTAATTGATGTGGCGTTCCGTCATGTCCCGATCCCGCAGGATAGAGACGTCGGGACAGAAGAGGTAGCAGTTGTCGCAGTTGTTGCAGATCCCGCAGTTGAAGCACCGTCCCGCCTCCCGCATCGCCGTGTTGGCCGAGATCTTCAGCTCGATTTCATCGAACGAAGAGGTCCGTTCTTCGATCAGGAGCCGGGGTTGAATGACCCGTGGTTCAAACTGGAAATAATCGGTATTGATTTCCTGATACGAGACGATGTGGGGTTTCCGCTCCTTCCGGGGGCCGTCCATGTATATCTCCATGGAAAGAGACGGTCCCTCGCCAACCAGACAGGCGGCAAGACGCTCCCTGACGGCGTCGGCGCCGCTCCGGAAAAAGGTATCGAGGGCCATGGCGGCCTGTTTGCCCGAAGCGATGGCCTGGGTGACGTTCTTGTCGGTATTCGTCAGGTCGCCGCCATAGATGATCGGCGCCCCATGCGGTCCCTGCTGGAGGGTGCAATGACTCAGGTGCAGGTGCAGGGCTTCGGTATGATGTCCATCCGCTTCGGCAGGCAGCGGAGGCTCATACCACGTTTCTGCCGCTGCGGCGCCGGTGGCCACGAAGACCCGCTGCACCGAGATTTCCACGGGGCTGGTCCCGTCGGCAACGATTCTGCCCCGGCCGTCCCGGTCGCGGCCTTCCACTTTCATTTGTCGGACCGTCAGGATACAGTCCGATCCTTGGGCGGCGATCCGGACGGGGGCCAGCAATTCCCGGAGTTCCACCCCCTCTTCAAGGGCGCTCTCGATTTCCTCGTCAAAGGCCGGCATGTCTTCCCGCCTGCGGCGATAGACGATGACGGCTTGCCCCCCCAGGCGGATGATGCTTCGGGCGACGTCAATGGCGGTATTTCCCCCGCCGATAACCGCGGAAACTCCCCTTACGTCCGGCTTTGCTCCCCGGCGGATCTGTCTCAGGAATGACAGCCCGTCTTCAACGCCCCTTCCGGATTCGCCGGGAATATTCAGGGTCCTGTTCCGCCAGTAACCACAACCAAGGAAAACGGCGTCGTAGGAGGTCTTCAGTTCCTCAAGGCGGGAGGCCGATACGGTCTCGCCGACTCTGATGCGGACCCCCTGGTTTTCGATTCTGGCAATCTCATTGCTAAGGACCGTCGCCGGCAGGCGGTAGGACGGAATGCCCCATCGCAACAGCCCCCCCGCCTCCGGCATGCCCTCGATGATCTCGCTATCGTAGCCGAGCATGTTCAGAAACCAGGCCGCCGCGAGCCCCGCCGGACCGGAACCGATAACGGCAACGCGTTTTCCTTTGGGGGCGAGCCTATTCAGTGCCGGTTTCGTTTCATTCCGGGCGGCGGTATCGGCGAGAAAACGCTCCATCGTATGGACGGCGACGGACGTGTCGAATTCCCGGCGGTTGCAGTGCCCCTCACAGGGGTGATAACAGACCCGGCCACAGACGCCGGGTAAAGGGTTTTCTCTCAGAATCGTTTCCCAGGCCTCCTTGAAGGCCCCCTGGGTGATGAGCATTTCGATCCGGGCGATATCTTCCCCCGCCGGGCAAGCGGTGCTGCAGGGAGATGTTTTTTCTTCGTATCTCGGGCGCAGAAAACGCCATGACCCGGTTTTATTGGTTTCCGTGGTCACTGATGTCCGAGGCATGTAGAGGTTCTTTTTCAGACTGAGTTCAGTTTCCATATCTTTCCCCTATTCCGCTTCTAAATCGAAGCGCTATCTTTGTTGGCATCGGCAATCGGCTCCTCGACGTATTTCCATATACGCCTGCGTCGCCTCTGCCTTGCCGCCTCGATTTCATCTCCGCTTTAGAAGCGGAGTTATATCTCGCCAATTAATATAACTTCCTCGTATGCTTCCCTGGCGGCGGCGATGTTCGCCTCCGGCTCGGAAGGGACCTCTTCCCGGATAGCGTTGCAGACAGCCTCCATCGGCGGCGTTCCCAACATGCGGGCAAACGCCCCCATCATGGCCGTATTGACAATGGGATGGGTGCGAGTCCCCAACTCGTGTTTCAGGGCGATCCGGGTGGCGTCCACGCAGGCGACCCGGAAACCCCGGAACCGGCCCGGGTCCGCAGCGGCTTCGGGAGAGTTGAGCAGGATCCACCCCCCCGGTTTCAAGCCCCGGGTGACGTCGATACTCTGCAACAAGGTCTGATCCTGCACAACCACATGATCCGGGGCCGTGACGTTGGTCCGCAGGAGGATCTTTTTAGCATCCAGACGCAGGTATGCTTCCACGGGAGCGCCCCGCCGCTCCACCCCGAAGAAGGGAAAACTCTGCACCTGATAACCGGCCTGGAAGAAGGCCTGCGAAAGCAGAATCGTGGCGACAACCGTCCCCTGTCCCCCCCGTCCGTGAAACCGGATTTCCAGCATAATCAGCCTCCCCAATCTTTCCTACAACCTGTTCCAGACGACCACGATTGCCCTTGCCGCCTTATTGTCGAGTCCCCGGAAGGCATGGCCGATGTCCGATTCAAAATAGATGGCGTCTCCCGGGGCGAGGATTTCCGTACGTTCGTGGGATCTGAATTCCAGTTTTCCCTCTAAAAGATAAACAAATTCCTCCCCTTCATGGGTTGAAAAAATCATGTCTCCCGTTTTCATCGGCTGGAACTCGACGTAGAGAGGTTCCATGTGCTTGTCCGGCTTCTTTGTTTCCAGGGATTCGTAGATATAGTCCACTTCTCCCTCGTGATGATGGGGGCGCCTCCTGATCCTTATCCGCTGGTCTTTGCGGGTAACCGAAACCTTATCCGTAACGGCTGTCTCCTGGAAAAAGTACGCCATGCCTACATTCAGTGTCTTGGCAAGCCTGAGAAGCACGGCGACCGGGGGGATTACCTCGCCCGACTCTATTTCCGCAAGCACGGACCTGGAAAGACCGGTTTTTGCCGCCAGATCCATGATTGTCAACTGTTGCTTTTCCCTGAGTTCCTGAACTTTTCTTCCGATGTCGAGACCTCCGTAGGCCTGGTCCAATGCGTCGTCCTGTGCCATGTCGTCACCTCTTTGATGCCTGTCTATTTTGTCTTGTTTATGGTATCTTCCATTGAGGAAGCCCCTGTAACGAAATTAATGATGGAAAGATCCTGTAGATCAGATGGAGATGAAAGCAAAATAAGGAGATGAAAGCAAATCCGGAAGCAATTTAAACCAATTATAAGGAAAGAAAAACCATTTGTAAAGGGAAAATCACTTGAGGCGGAGGCGTCATGATCACCATCAATAGCTACCTGCACCGGAATGAACTGAAAGACCTTATCCGCCGTTCCATGTACGGTAACGTTCAGAGCGGCGACGGCGACCTGATCACCCGCCTGGTCCATTTCAACCAGCTTTTTGTTTCCCGGTATCTCCACCATTTTGCCGGGAGGCTTTTCCGGGAATTACACGGTTCGGACCTGCGGGAGGAGCGGATCAGTCTGAAGGGTGAAATCAAGGACGCCATAGTCCGCAGGCCGCCATACCGTAACCCCCGCATTGAGGAACTGATCAGGGACTATGAAGAACATCCCGGACGGTTCTATCGCGAAACGCCCTGCCAGGCCATGCTGTTTTTCAAGAGACAGGAAGAGGGAGAGAACTATCTCGGATCATGGCGGATCAAGCGCATCCGGCGTTTGGCGGAAAAAGGGGCGAGACGGATCATCGACTGGATCTTTGACGCGATTAAAAGAAACGCCGAAACCTTGGCTGATGAGCGGGCCGAGCGTCTATGTATTCCCCGGGAATACCTGCTTACTTCCCCGGAGGAGATGCTCGGCGAATTTCTCGATGCGGAAGGACGGTTTATCGAAGATCTGCAGCAACAGCGGGAGATCAAAGGGGCGACCGACCTGGTCATCAATGACGTCGCCGGCGTCAAGGTAGTTCTGGAAGACTACGAAAAGGGCCGGATACGAACGGCGCTTAATAATATCGAACATTGCCGGGTGGTGGAGGAGGAACGTCATCAGGGGCGTTATAACGCCGTCAATCTGGTGGTCCGCATCGAGCCGCCCAAGGAGGAATTGATCCGAGGGCCGCTGCCGGCAAGTATCCACGCCGTCATGGCAAGTCGGGGTGTAGCTCCGGCGCAGGCGGAACAGAATTTTGCCGATTTTGTCCTTTCCGGAGAGGAAGAGGTCTATCTGGAAATCATCGTCTCCAACTACCAGGAGATGCTGGAAAGCGAGATCGGCCGCTGCATGCATGAAGACCGTACGATCGCCCAACGCCTCCGCCAGCAGTACCGGGGACATTTAGCGAAAAATGTAGAATATCTGATGCGCTACCTGTTCCTGTTTACCCTGTCAAACCAGGGGGAATTGAAAGATCTCCCCGTGAAGTTATGGGACCGCTACCTGCCGGACTATTTTGACGGCGTAATCGCCGGGCTCTTCCAGATTCCCCCGGGCGACTTCTGATACCAACACACAAAATCTTATCTCTCCCTCCCCTTCAAGGGGAGGGACGGGGTGGGGATGGGCCACATTTTTTCTTGATAATAAGAACCCTTTGGTAGATATATCATGGGAATCACGTCCAAACGTCTAATCTTGCGAAGGAGGAATTGACGCCATGGCGAACACGCCGCAGTACGAGAAGGGCCATCTTTACCAGATATCCGTTATCGATTTCCGAACCGATCCCGATCAGCCCCGGAAGTATTTCGACCCGGTGGCCCTGCAGGAACTGGCCGATTCGATCAAGCGGCACGGGATTATCCAGCCCGTCCTTTTCCGGCCCGCCGAACAGGGATGGCTGACCATCGTGGCGGGGGAACGGCGCATCGCCGCGGCGAAACTGGCGAGCGTGAACGTCATCCCCGCCCTCCTGGTCGAAGGCAACGCCGATGAGATCTCACTTGTGGAGAATCTCCAGCGCCGGGATCTTACCCCCGTGGAAGAGGCCGAGGCCGTTGACGGGATCATGAAGCGGCACAGTTACTCCCAGGAAGACCTCGTTGCCGTGGTCGGCAAGCCCAAGGCGAGCATCTCCGAACTCCTTTCCCTGAACCGCCTGCCCGCCGAAATCAAGGATGAATGCCGGAAAGACCCCTCCGTTCCCCGCTACATCCTCGTCGAAATCGCCAAGAGCAAGCAGGAACGGGGAATGATGACCCTGTACCGGAAATACAAGGAGAAAAAATTATCCAAGGAACAGTTGAAGGAACAGTCCTGGACGAAGAGAAAGACCTCGTCAGAGATGCTGATCTCCTCCTTCGGCAGTTTGAAGACCCGCCTGGAAAAAACGGCGGCGGCGCCGGATCTGGACGACGCCCAGCGCCAGGAGTTGGTGGCGCAGGCCGAAGGCCTGAAGGAATCCCTGGACGCCTTTGTCGCCGCCCTCCAGAACCCGGCCCAAGATGACTCGCAGGATGGTGAATCGTCGCCTGAGGGGGAAGGTTCGACGGGAGGAAAACCGCTCTTAAGCTAAGGGCTCTCGAAACCGAAAACCTAAAAGTAGTCGGTTGATTTATCAATAATATCAATAGCTTAATGTGGTTCGAAATTTCGAACTTTTTTCGGCAGCCCCTGAATTGCCGGTGCTTTTTGTCCCAATAGCCATAAATATTATTAACTTTGACTCAATTTAACTGCTTTGGAAACCTATCAGGATGATTCCCTCATAGAGGATGAAAGCAGGTGGCCATTATGATCCGGTCTGAGGAGAAAATTTCGTTTTATTCTCATTTGGTAGGGGTATTTGCGGCAATTGCCGGTACAGTCTATTTAATCTATTTGGCACGAACGTCGGTAGCTCATGTTGTAGTCTCCATTGTGTACGGTTTTTCGGTAATCATGCTGTTTTTAGCCAGTGCTTTATATCATGCGTTGAAACAAAACGAGAATGAAATATCTATCTGGCGAAAATTGGACCATTCTGCCATATTTTTCATGATTGCCGGTACTTATACGCCTGTTTGCTATGTATATCTTTCGGGGTATTGGAAATGGTCGGTTATCATAATCCAGTGGGCCTTGGTTATTCTAGGGTTGTTTTTGAAATTCTTCTATCTTAGGGCACCTCGCTACTTTTCCACGATCATCTACTTACTTATGGGATGGATTGGGATTGTGGCCATTAAAGAGTTTTTAAAAACTATGCCTCCCAATGCTGTATTTTACCTTTTTGCCGGAGGGATATCTTTCACTGTTGGGGCGATATTTTATGCCATCAAAAAGCCAGTTTTGGGGTCAGGGTATGGTTTTCACGAAATCTTTCACCTGTTCGTACTTCTGGGAGGGGTATTCCATTACCTGTTAGTTTATATTGCCCTGGCAGGATGAGGGAGTTGAAAGTGCAGGTATTTATGATCATGAAATGGGATTTGTTCCTTCCTGAAATTAGTAAAACGTAAACCGCGCTGAAGATGCTGGACTTCAAACCGTATTAATTAGTTTTAATTCTTCGATTATTATGATATTTATGACCGGCTCTGTTGGGAACTTTATCCAACGGATACATGGTTGAAATATAGTGGCATCGTTAGGAAACCGATCGACAACGGAAGAGACCGTGCGCTGAGGTTAGCCTTTCGTGTACGACCGCCGCATCGATGGCTAACAGCTAAAGCCTTAAGGGAGAAGTGCTCATGACGTTTTTAAAATCGTTCTTAAAAATGCTGTTGAGTTTCGCGCCTTGGTTATTCTTTTTGATTATTGCCCAACACTCCATGTTTCGGCTCAAGGTGGGCATCATCGGGGCCGCAGTCCTGACCGTGGTCATGTGCGTAGCACGACTGCACCGGGGCGTCATCATGTGGGTGGGCATACTGTTCTTCACCTATGCCATTGTGGCTGTGGTCCTTCTGAATAATATGTGGGCCGTGCACTACATGGGCGCGCTGGCCAACGGCGCCTTGGCCGTGGGCACCTGGATGGGCATGGCTCTGAAGAGGCCCTTCACCCTGGAGTACGCTCGTGAGCACACGGACCCTTCCCTGTGGAAAAATCCGGCGTTCCTGCGCACGAACTACTTTATGACCACAATTTGGGGAGTAGTGTTTACAGTCAACGCGTCCCTGGCTTTGCAACGGAGCATCCAGCCCACCATGCCCGGTTGGGTCTACGAGGCCATTACTTACGTCCTCTTGGTCTCGGCCATGTTCTTCAGCACCTGGTATCCGGAAAACCTCAGACGCCGTCGCAGTGCACAGGCTTCGCAAGCCGGGAAATAAATGAAGGAGATGAAGGATCGGATCGAAGCCTGGTTGCTAAGCTTCTCCAAAACAACCCAAAACAAACGGGACGTTCTGGCACGTCACATCATCCGGGTGCCCTTCTCATAGGAACGTATTCAATATCATGCATGACGAGTTGGTGGTCTTGAGTTACCCCGGACCGGACCGTTCCGTGCGCCTGGAGCAACTTCGGACCGGCAAGGCCATGCCGCGACGCTACCGGAATCGGCGCATCGGTGAGTTCCTAAAGGAACTGGAGTTTACCGAAGGCCGTTCCACCGGGATTCCCAAGATCATTGACGCCATGCAGGCCAACGGCTCGCCTCCGGCTGAATTTGACTTCGATGAAAACCATAGTTACTTCATGGTACGCCTGCCGGTGCATCCCGCGGCATTGGAGGTGGCCGATTCGGGGGTTGGGGAAGTGGTTGATGCGGATACCCCGCAAGTTACCGGGCAAGTCCAGCGATTATTGGCTATCTGTAATGGAGCATTGAGCCGCGCCGAACTTCAAGAAAAACTGGGTCTGCGCCATCGGGACAACTTTATCGAGGCATACTTGCAGCCGGCGCTAAATGCCGGGTTGCTGGAAATGACGATTCCCGATAAGCCTCGCAGCAGCAAGCAGAAATACAGGCTTACCGAGAAAGGCCGTGCCGTGGTTGGTGGCCCATTCAAATCATGAAAAATGAAATCAAAAAACCTGGTGGCTGGATCGCGGTCCGCCCTGTTGCGCGGCAAGATGCGGGAGATGTATCCACAGTTCCGCGACCGTTTGGCGAGGGTGGAGCAGATGGCCGCTGGAATCGGCTGGGGATTTCACGATTTCATCAGAGATGTCGTCGGGCGGCTGGAGGAGGAGCTCGGCGGCCGGTGACCGGCACGCGGTAGATTTACCACTCCTCGTGCGAGCCACAAAACCGCGCTATCCAGGCCATCATCATTTGCTGCAAAATGACTTGACATCACAATAACGTTAGCGTACCACATATCGTACGATAAGGAGATTGAGAAGAATGACAACGCTATCGGCATCAGAGGCAAGAAAACGGCTGTACAATCTGGTTGATGAGGTTAAAGAGACACACGAACCCGTCCAGATCGTGGGTAAGAGAAGTTCGGCAGTGCTTGTCTCCGAGGAAGACTGGCGGGCGATAGAAGAAACTCTATATCTTGTTTCCATACCGGGAATACGGGAGTCTATCAAGAAAGGCATTAAGACTCCCGTTGAAAAGTGCGAGGAGGAGCCGGGCTGGTGAGTTGGCGTCTGGTATTTACCAAGCAGGCTCAAAAAGACGCAAAGAAGATAGCACTGTCCGGCCTCAAACCTGCGGCCTCGCGGTTGTTGGACATCCTTCGACAAGACCCGTACCAGAAGCCACCGCCTTTCGAAAAACTCGTGGGGGATCTTTCCGGTGCATATTCCCGAAAAATCAACATACAGCATCGTCTCGTCTATCAGGTTCTTGACGATATTAAGACCGTTAAGGTGCTTAGGATGTGGACGCATTATGAATAGGTCGGCGAACAAATCGGGGAGGCAAGATTCTACGCTCTCGGGCCAGCGCCGATTCTACCGACTATGTTGATTGGTCAAAGGCAAAGAGAGTTGTTCTCTTCAACCTCTTTGCCGGTCTTCCACCTTGAGTTCCATGACAATACGGCCCCAGCCGCCGCATTTCACCCCTACATCGAAACAGCCCGTTCTCTTGAAACGCATCTCGTTCGGGTCGATCCCGGCCATGAGGAGTTCGCCGGCGGCGAAGATGAGACCGGAGATGGCGCTCAGGGCATAGATGCAGATGCGGTCGGGAGCCCGTTTGGTGAGAAGGTTCCCCGCCCCGTCGAAGCAGAGTTTATCGCCCTTTTTATGCTGGCTGCTGCACCCGTGGGCGTCCACTACTTCGAAGACCATCGTTTTGCTCGCGAAGAGGGGGGCCTTCCCGAGGACATCCAGATTGCGGGGATTATCCATGAAAACCTTCATTTCCTCATCGGTATAGGCAAAGTGTTTCCGGATCGCGTTTTCCATGGCTTCATCAACTTTCATCATCGACCTCCTTTTATTTATCGTCCAAGAAGTTGAAACCTTCCTGAATCAATCAGACCTTTCATGGATGCTACTAAAACGCCGGGGGCCGCATAGTCGGGGTGGTTCCGGATCAGCATGGCGGCCCGCGCCATTTGATCAAGTTCCTTCAACAGGTCCTTGCCATGGCTGTCCCGCCGGGCGCGGCAAGGATGGGTGGCAAAAAGCAGGTTTTCCGGATCGATGTGCCTTTTCTTTACGTGCAACGCCGCCAGTGTCTCGCAGTGACAGGGGTTTCCCGGATTGACGAGGCCGCATTTCCGGACCAGGAAAGCGGTAAGTTCTTTTTTCCCGCGGGAAAGCCGCTGTCGATAAGCGGCCGGCGTGAGTCCCAGAATCTTGGCGCCCTCCGTGCTTTTGACCCCGAAGATCTCTCCCAGGATGACGGCGAGGCGGACCTCCCGCTTCAGGCAGAGGAGCAGGTAATGAACGCAGGCGAGTTTTGTCTCCTCCACGATGAGGTTCTGTTCGGCGGCAATGAAAGAATCCTTCCCCCTTCCCAGGGTCTCCTCTTCGATCATGTGGACGCACTTGTCGAAGGTCATTTGCCAGCGTTCGGCCCGGCCTTTGCGAGTCGTCAGCAGGTGGTTGGAGGCGATGCTGTAGACCCAGGTCTCGAAGCGGCTCTCCCCTTTGAATGTCCCCAGGTGGGTGATGACTTTGACCAGGATCTCCTGAGCGGCGTCTTCCGCGTCGGCAGGGATATAGAGCATCCGGATCGCCAGTCCGTAAATTTTATCTTGGATCCTCCTGATGATCTCTTCGAGGACATCTTTGTCGCCGCCTTTGGCCTGTTCAACCAGCTCTTCCAGGGGCGCCGTTACGGCATTCGATAGCTTTGACATCTGTTTCACCTTTTCTTCGTTAGACAATTTTGGCTATTGATGTGTGACAAAATATTTGTCGGGACAATAAAAATGGACTTCCTGCTTTCGTAGGTTCTTGACATCTGTATGATAAGACTTCCCTTTTTTATGAAAAGAGTATATGGATAACAATCCGGGGTGTCAATTGAATAGAAGAAAAATTATTCCGGAAAGGAGCTATGCACATGAAATGTATATCCGTACTTCAAATCAGCCGCTTCAGGGTGGTGCTTTTTAGCGCCCTGCTGCTGTTCTGTTTCCTTTCGACTGCCGCAGCTGAGGCGCCCATGGTCAAGACCCAGGTGCCGGGATACTATCGCATGATGGTGGGACAATTTGAGGTGACAGCCCTTTACGACGGCTTCGTTGAGATGGATGCAAAACTGCTGATAAATGCCTCTGAAAAAGAGGTTCAGACCTTACTTTCCCGCATGTTTGTCGGTAGCCCTAAGATGCAGACGGCAGTGAATGCCTATCTGATCAATACCGGTTCGAAGCTGATACTGGTGGATGCAGGGTCCGGCAAGGTGTTCGGTCCGACCCTCGGGAGCGTAATCCAAAACCTCAGGTCCGCAGGTTACGACCCGGCGCAGATCGACGCCGTGATGATCAGCCATATGCATGGCGATCATGTAGGAGGATTGCTGGATGGGGCAGGCAAACCGGCATTCTCGAATGCCGTTATCTATGTATCCAAAGGAGAAAACGACTTCTGGCTATCCCCTGCCGTAGCGGAGAAAGCACCGGTGGAGTATAGAAAGTATTTCCAGATGGCCCGTGACCTGGCCGCGCCTTATCTCGCTTTGGAGAAATGGAAAACATTCGGAGATGGCGAGATGCCGGTTCCGGGTGTTAAAGCGGTCCTCATCCCGGGACACACGCCCGGGCAGTCTGCCTATGAAGTCAGCGACGGCAGAGAGTCGCTCCTGATTACCGGTGATATGGTGCACTCCCTGGCGGTCCAATTCCCACGTCCCGACGTGGCTTTTGAGTTCGATACCGATAAGAAACAGGCCGTCTCCGTGCGGCAGGCGCTGTTCAAGAACGCCGCGGAACGCAAGGTATTGGTTGCCGGGATGCATCTGCCTTTTCCCGGTATCGGCCGCATCCGGGCGGACGGCAACAACGCCTATACCTGGGTGCCGGTCGAGTTTTCACCCATACGGGGGAGTATTGGGGGGACACAATACTGATTCGTGACGGTTCTCGGCGGCCGTATAAATGAAATTAATCGAACATTCGCGCAGTTTGATCGGACGCTTCCGGGCGGAGATCGAATTCTATCGCCGTGTGCTGAGGCATCCGCGCACGCCGCGTGTCGCAAAACTGCTGCTTGGGGCCGCCATCGCCTATGCCGTTTCCCCGATAGATTTGATCCCCGATTTCATTCCCGTGGTGGGGTATCTCGACGACTTGGTCATCTTGCCCCTGCTGATCTGGGCTGCTGTAAGGTTGATCCCGAAAGGTGTGACTGCGGAGTGCCGACAGGCAAAAGAGGACGGAGCAGGGGGGTAGTAAGTCTTTCCAAAGCGAAAAAATCCGCCTCTCCGCAGTAAACCCGTCAAGGTTTGCCGAGAAGAGGCGGATAAAGAGTAAGGTCAAACCGTTGCTACCGACGGCTTGAGCATGTCTGCATCATGCCGGGACGGCTGTCCGTTCTACTTCTTTAGCCCCAGGATTTCCCGGGCTTCGTCGGGCGTGGCCGGTTCGAAGTCGAATTCGCCCATAATCCGCACCATCTTCTCCACCAGATCGCCGTTGCTCTTGGCCAGGACTCCCCGCTTCACATAGAGGTTATCTTCCATGCCGACGCGGACATGGCTGCCCAGGAAGAGGCCCTGGGTGCAGACGGGGAACTCGCCCCGGCCGGCGCCGATAACGGACCACTGGAAGTTTCCCTTTCCGAAGATGCGTTCCGCCGTCGAGCTAAGGTTGACCAGATCGTAGGGGGTGGACTGGATGCCGCCGAGGATCCCCGTGACGAACTGGAGGTAAACGGGGGGCTTGAGATAACCGGCCTGGATGAGATAGCCGCAGTTGTACAGGTGGCCGATGTCGTAAACCTCCAGTTCCGGCTTCGTGCCGTTTTCGGCCATGATCGAGGTCATCTTGAAGAGGTCGGCAAAGGTGTTCTGGAAGACGAAGCCCTTAGCCATCTCCATCATCGCCCCTTCCCAGGGGAATTTAAATTCCTTGTATTTCTCGGCAATGGCAAAGACGCCCCAGTTCATGGACCCGAGGTTGCAGGAGGCCAGCTCGGGCTTGTAACGGGGAATGACGGAGGCCCGCTGCTCCACCGTCATGCCGGCGCCGCCGCCCGTGGTGATGCAGATGATCACGTCCTTGTTCTTGGCCCGGATCTTCTCGAAGATCTGATCGAAGACGCTCAGGTCCGCCGTGGGCATGCCGGTCTGGGGATCGCGGGCGTGGATGTGCACCACCGCCGCGCCGGCGTTGGCGGCGTCCAGGGCGTTCTGGGCGATCTGATCGGGCGTGATGGGCAGATACTCCGACATGGTGGGGATGTGGATCGAACCGGTGACGGCGCAGGTCACGATCCGCTTGTGGGACGGGATTTTGCTTTTCGCCGCATGCACGGCCGGGGCGCTGGAAACAGCCGGTCTGGGGGTTTCCGCAGGTCCCTCGGGGACTTCGGGCAGGACGAAGAGATCCAGGTTGGCCATTTCCGGTTTCAGCTTGCCCTCCTGGCAGGCCGTGACGATTTCCACCACCTTGTCGTTCATGGGAGTGGCCACGCCTGCTATTTTCCCCATTTCCGCGACCTTCCCGTTGATCGTGTTGATCTCGCAGGGGATGCCTTTTTCCAGGTCCTGCAACATGCTCGCCTTGAGGGCGCGGTGGGGGCCGAAGGCCATCTGGTAGATCATAAAGGTCTTCTTCAACTGCTGCTGGTTGGCAAACCCCAGAATCCCGACATCTATCCCCTGGATGGGGTCCGGTTTGACGCCGAGAGCGGCGACCACGTGGAGACACTCATTGGCGATATGGGCGACGCAGGTGAGGGCTTTGGGATTATCCAGAACGTCCCCGTAGGTACATCCCAGGGCCGCCGACATGCCGCTGAAGGTGGAGTTGACCAGGAGCTTGGTCCAGCGGATGCCCGTCAGTTTATCGGTCAGAATGGGCACTCCGGCCGGTTCCAAAACCTCTTTCACCTTCTTGAGACGGTCCGTCATCTTGCCGTCCAGCTCGCCGATGTCATAGGTCATCTTGTCCGCCGGGGATGTCAACTGGGACACCCCCGGGCCGATCCAGGTGGCTCCCCAGCCGACGGCGGCGCCGATGGTTCGTCCGGATCCGACATATTCGGCCACCGCGCTTTCAGGGAGGCCGTTCTGCAGTGTCAGGACGATGCTCTCCTCATGCAGGTGGGGAACGATCTGTGGTAAGGCAACATGGTTGTAGGTCGTCTTGACCAGGTAAATAACGAGGTCATAGGTTCCTTCCATCTGCGCCGGCATAATCGCCTTGACCGGGACGGTCATTTCCAGAAATCCCACGATCTGAGCCCCTTTTTCATTCAGGGCTTTGACATGTTCCTCATTGGCGTCGACCAGGGTGACATCGCGGCCGCCTTTGGCCAGCAGTGCCCCGAGGATCGTACCCAATGATCCCGCTCCCACAATAGCTATCTTCATTTTTTTGTACCTCCGTATATGAAAAATTTGTTTTTGAAGCCTTCTGCAGACTTCGTTGTTTGTCGATGCGTCTCAGACCTTATTGAGAAACTTGAGCAGCGCCAGCAGTCCGTCGTCGCGCCAGCGGGCGATTTCCTCGGGTGTTTTCCCCTGCTCCTCGGGCCGGTTGGCCATCTCCTTCAGTACCCCTTCCTGAGCCATGTCGGGCCAGGCCGGCGGCACCTTTTTCCAGTCGGCCATATCCGCCCACCACAGCTCCACGGAAGGCCCGATGTGTTGCATGATGCCCTTGATCCCGAAGGGTCCGCCACCCAACTGATAGATAAGGTTCGGTCCCATCAGGGCGTAGCGCAGCCCCGGTCCGAAACAGACGGCCTTGTCGATATCCTCGACGGAGCAAACACCCTTAAGGACCAGATCGATGGCCTCCCGGTAGAGGGCCACGCTAAGCCGGTTGGCGATGAACCCCAGGGCTTCCTTCTGCAAGATGATCGGTTCCTTCCCCAGGGACCGATAGAAGTCATAGGCCAGCGTCACGGCCGCTGCGGATGTTTTTTCTCCCTTACTGATTTCGATCAGCGGAATGAGATGGGGGGGATTGTAGGGATGCGCCCCCAGGCAACGCTCGGGATGGGTGGAGTCTTTAGCGATTTCGGTAATGAGGAGTCCCGAGGTGCTGCTGGCAAAAACCGCCTCTGCCGGCGCATATCGATCAACCTCGGCAAGGAGCGCCTGCTTCACGTCGTATTTTTCCGGGGCGGCTTCCTGGATGAACGGGACGTCCTTGACGGCCGTTTCCATGCTGGTGGTGTATCGCGCCAGACCAAGGGCCACATTCATCTTTTCCTGGGTCAGGAGCCCTTTGTTTACCAGGTATTGCAGGTTTCCCCGGACCCGGTCCCGGGCGGTTTTGAGACATTCCTCGCTGACGTCGTACACATGGACGGGCAGGCCCCGCCACAGGAAGTTTGTCGTCCAGCTCGAACCGATCATGCCGCTGCCCCCGAGGACGGCGACTTTCTTAATCTCTGATGCTTTCACTTTCTTTCCTCCTGTAACAATCTTTTGATGTCATATCCTTATCCGGAACACTGGGATCGTCCTCGTCCTAATAAAGGAGGATGCCCAGGGGGATCACGATTAACAGGGCCAGCAGGGCCGACACGATATGGGCAAAGAAAACATGCTTGTAAGCGTTCATGTGCGTCAGGCCGGCCACGGCAAGAAAGGTTATCACCACGCCGTTATGAGGCATGGCATCGAAACATCCCGAAGAAATGGTGGCGATCCGGTGGATCAGTTCGGGATTAAGCCCCATGTCCAAATACTGTTTTGACAACGTCTCCAGGACGATTCCCAAACCACCGGAAGCCGAACCGGTAATGGCGGCCATGACGTTTGTGGCGATGGACAGAGAAACAATGGGATTCATCGGCAGTGTGAGCAGCCAGGCGGAAACGACTTTGAAACCGGCGGTTGCCGCCACGGCCATGCCGTAGCCCACGTCGGCACAGGTGTTGACAATCGGGATGACGGTATTAACGGCGCCCTTATTGAGGGAGTCCAAAATGTTGTTAAAATTCTTCCAGAAAAACAACAGACAGACGGCCGTCCCGCCGGACAGTGCCAAAACGGCATCGAGCTTGAAAAAGTTCAACATAACGATGACCACTACCATGGGAATAAGGCTGAGCCATACATTGGGGAGTTTTTCCATCTTTGCCGATGCCGAATCTCCGCCGATGATGCCAACACCCGTCGGCGCGACATATCCCTCGCCACGTTCCTTGCATTTCTTTATCGCGTATTTCGTATAAAAATAGGTGAAGATAAGGACAACAATCGAGCCCACGATGCCGAGCACAGGGGCGGCCATCGGCGTGGAAGCCATGTATTTCGTAGGCATGATGTTCAGGATCTGGGGAGAACCCGGCATCATTGTCATGGTGATGGACCCAATGCCCAAAGCGAATGAAATCGCAAACAGATGCCAGGGCATATCCAATTCCTTCCACATGGGACGGGCAATGGGAATCAGTGCGAAAACGACCACGAACAGACTCACGCCCCCGTAGGTCAGAACGATGCCGATCAAACCGGCGGCCATGATGACGCTCATGGGGCTATTGCGACCGGTCAGTTTCAGAATACCTTCGCCCATGGCCCGGGCGGCGCCACTGTCCTCCATAAACTTACCGAAGATTGAACCTGCCAGGAAGAGCAGATAAAACTTCCCCGCAAAACTGACAAACCCCTTCATATAGGGTCCCGTCAGCATGGGAAGAGGGGCCATGCTGGAAAACAGCGCGACCACAACAGCAGCCAGAGGTGCGATCACAATGATGTGCCACCCCCGGAGGGCCATTACGATGATCATCGCTAAAGAAATAATAATTCCTACAATACTCCAATCCATTCCATATCCTCCTTCGGTTAGCTGGATTTAGGCGGAATCTTTTTTCGCCTGCTGTACCCTTAGGATATGTCTCGGAAAGGAAGCAATGGGGGGCGGACCTTATTTACTCAGGTGAGGACCCTACTTATTCCGGTTCTGAATCAAAGCCCTATCTTCGTTGGCAGCGGCAATCGGCTCCTCGACGTATGAAAAATACGTGTGCGTCGACTCCGCCTTGCTGCCTTGATTTCATCTTTGATTTAGAACCGGAATGTATTTTAATCTTCCCAGAGGTCGGGATCTACAATACCGATTTTGATGGCGTATTTCAACAGATCAAGACGATCATGGACATCCAGTTTATTCATCAGGCTGGTGCGGTGTTTTTCCACGGTTTTCGGGCTGACACAGAGAATGTCGGCGATCTGGCACGTGGAGCGGCCCTGAGCCACCAGACGAAAAACCTGCTGCTCACGCTCGCTGAGGAGATCGTAGCTGCGCACCGAGGGAACGCTTTGCTGTGCCTGGAGATACTTTCCGATCACTTCCGCCTGCAGCCGGGGGCTGAGGAAATATTCGCCCCGGTAGGCAGCCCGGATCGCATCGAGGATATCCAGGCTGGGAGAGGCTTTGAGGACATAACCCAGTGCCCCCGCCGCGAGGGCCTGCTGCACATAGGTTTCCTTGGCGTGCATGGACAGGACCACGACCTGTGACGCGGGCACAGCTTCCCGGATGAGACCGATGACTTCGATGCCGCTCAGCCGGGGCATGGCGATGTCCAAAAGGATGACATCCGGCCGCAGCGTTTTAGCCGCTTCCAGTGCCTGTTGGCCGTCCTCGGCTTCGCCTGCCGGCTCCATGTCCGGCTGGCTTTTGAGGAGCTGTTGTAAACCATCCCGGACAATGGCATGGTCGTCGGCGATGAGGACTCTGATTGTTTTCATGTGACCCTCTTACAGGACCGGGATGCTGGCCCTGATCGTAGTTCCCTTCCCGGGAATGGAGGCGATATCAATTGTGCCCCCGCAGGAGGCAACCCGCTCTCTCATGCTCAACAGGCCGATACCGCGGGCCGGGCCGACGGGCGATGATGGGTGGGACGACGTTTCATACCCGACGCCGTTATCCCTGATCGTGAAGATGACCCGGGGATGGCTGTAGGTCAGCATAATTTCGACCTTGGTTGCCTTGGCGTGCTTGGAAATATTGGTCAGGCACTCCTGAAAGATCCGGTAGAGAACGATTTCGATCTGCTGGTTCAGTCGCTTCTTCAGGCCAAGGGCCTGAAATTCCAGCCGGATGTCCGGCCACCGCACATTGAACTCATGGATAAACCACTCCAGGGTGGGAACCAGTCCCAGGTGATCCAGAAGGTCGGGACGCAGGTAGGAGGTGGTTTTCCGCACCGTATCCGCAAGCATTTCAACCTTCTGGAGAAGACCGCTGCAGCGCTGCTTCTGTTCTGTAAATCCGTCGGTAATGGACGATTGCAGGGCTTCCAGGTCGAAGTGCAGGGAGGTCAGGGCCTGGCCGAATTCGTCGTGAAGATCAGCGGCAAGCCCTTTTTTCTCTTCTTCGCTTACCTCGATGAGGCGCCTTGAGAGATGATGTATCTCCTCTTCGGATATCTTGCCTTGGGTGATATCGATACAGTTTCCCACCACTGCCGATTGCCCGAGATAGGTGGCGTGCGTGGCCCGCAAATCCACCCAGATCGTGGAGCCGTCTTTTTTTATCACCCGGAAGGTATATTGGCGCGGAAAGACCTGACTCTTCTCCCGGCTGAGACCCCTTTCCTTCACGAGCGGCCGGTCATCGGGGTGAACAAACTCCCAGAAATGCCTGTTCAGGATCTCCTCGGCACTGTCATACCCCAGCATTTCGGCCAGGCGCTGGTTGACGAAGCGGAAAACGCCCTGCTGATGGATGAAGATGGCCGAAAGGGAATTTTCAACCACGGTGCGGTATTTTTCCTCGGAGTCCTGGAGCGCCTGCTCCGCCCTTTTCCTGTCCGTAACGTCAAGGACAAACCCCTCGTATCCTTCGACGCGCCCCTTACCGTTCCATCGCGTCGTGGCGGTAATCCTCACGTCGAGGATGGTTCCGTCGCGGCGGCGGAACCGGGTTTCAAAATCCTGGACGGACCCCGTCTGTTCGATGGTCTTCAGAAACCGCAGGCGGTCGTCGGGATCGACATAGAGATGGCGCGCGGAATCGAGACCGAGGACCTCTTCGGGAGCGCCGTAGCCCAGCATCGCGACGCCGGCTTCATTCATGTCCAGGATGACGCCGGCGGTGTCGCTCAGATAGACCATGGCGGGAGAATGTTCGAAAATATGCCGGAAGCGCTGTGCGGAGCCCGTCAAGGGTCTTTTTTTCTTCTTTGGCCCCCTCTGTGTATTCATGTTATTCCTCTACACGAAATCCACGGGGTTATCCATAGGAATATCGACGGGCTTGTTACCGGGACAACTCTTTTGTCAGGCGGGCATTGAATCCCTGGGCTTTCCCCTTGGGGATGCTTAGCTTGAAATGTCCTGAAGGAAGGGCGTTCTGGCGGATTTCCGGATTCATCTCCTTGATGATCTTGTAGGTTGTATCGCAGGCGTGGGCGATGGCTGTTATAGGCGTCTCCTGGTGTACGGAAAGGTCAATTTCATCATATTCCAGAGGGGGATACCTTTTTGCGGCCGGGATGGAATAGCCGTAAGCGGCGGGATTCGACAGGATTGATTTTGCCGCCAGGATGCGGAAGATATAGGCCTCCGTTTCCAGAGGCAGGTCGGCGTCATAAAAATTGTTGACCCCCTGGGCGCTCAGGGTCTTGGCCATCCTGTTTTCCCCGCAGTTATAGGCGGCAATGGCCAGATTCCAGTTTTTGAATTCCTTATGAAGATCGGTCAGGTAGTTCAGGGCCGCCTCTGTTGCCCGCTCGAAATTGTACCGCTCATCGATCCAGCGGTCGCTGCGGAGACCGTACCTTTTCCCCGTTCCGTTCATGAACTGCCAAGGGCCGACGGCCTGGGCGCTCGATGTGGCATAGGTCTTCAGGGCGCTTTCCACGACGGCGATATATTTGAGGTCGTCGGGCAGTTTGCGTTCCCGGAGGCGCTTCTCCACATAGGGGAAATAGCGGTGGGCCCGTTTGATCCAGAGAATCACCTGCGGCTGGTTATAGACTGAAGAAACAAAGGACTGGTCCATCATTTCCCATACGTCCCGGCGTTCGAAGGGGACCCGCTCTCCGCACAGGGTCAGACTGTCCGGCCATTGATGCACGGGAATCTGCTGTCCATGGACGAGGGAAGGGGTCCATGCCAGCACGAGCACGCAGAGCAGGAAAGTCGGAAGACGATAAGCCATTTCCCGTCTTTGCTATTTTTTGGTCAGGGTGTCGAAGATATTGGCCTGAATCATCCGGGATGCCGTTTCATCGCCGACCATCCCCACCCTGACGGCGACCGTGGTAATGGTTTTTTCTTTGAAGGTGACAGAGATCCGGACCTTTTCGCCGTTGATAACCGTATCGATATGGCCGGTGCCGATGCCTTTTGCCGGCATGACTTCCGTGCCCCGCATCGTGGCCACGGTTTTTTCCACGGCCGACCAGACCTTGTCAAAATTGTAATTATAGTCGGTCTTCAATTCTCCGTTGATGAACAGATACGTTCCGGTGCCGGCGCCCACAACGGCTCCACCGACAAGCGCGGCGGCGCAACCGGTCAGGATGAAGAGGCCAACCACGAGCAGTAATACTGAACGGCGAATCCTTTTTTGCATGTACCATTCCTCCCTCATAAAGATAGTGATGATGCTGACTCTCTTACCTTATTAAGGCCTGCCTGTAAAGGGTCTTATTCACCGCTGAGGCGGGAAAATTCCTTGAGGAGTTCTTCCTGGCGCCGGTTGAGATTGGTCGGGATGGTCACGACGGTTTCGATGACCTGATCGCCCCGGCCAAATCCGCGCAGATGGGCAATTCCTTTTCCCTTCAGACGGAATATCTTACCGTTCTGGGTGCCCCGGGGAATTTTCAGTTTTTCCGTTCCTACCAGGGTCGGCACCTCGATATTGTCTCCCAGGGCCGCCTGGACAAAGGAAATCGGAATCCGGCAGATAATGTCATCATCGGCGCGCTGGAAGAATTCATGTTCTTCAACGTGGATGAAAACATAAAGATCTCCGCTGGGACCCCCATGTTCCCCTTGTTCCCCTTCCCCACGCAACCGGAGGCGGGAGCCCGTCTCGACGCCGGGAGGAATCTTGATCTGGACGGTTTTGTTAACCTTTTCTATTCCGGTGCCCCGGCAGTTCTTGCAGGGGTGGGAGATAGTCTGCCCCACTCCGCGACAATTCGGGCAAGTGGTGCTGATGCTGAAGAAGCCGCTGGACTGGGTGACCTGACCACGGCCGCGACACCGCGAACATACCTCCGGTGCGGTTCCCGGCGCCGATCCGGTCCCGCCGCATTTATGACATCTTTGATGTTTGTCGATATCGATGTCCCTGGAGAGGCCAAAGGCGGCTTCCATGAAAGAAATTTGCATGTCATAGCGTAAATCGGCCCCTGCCCGGGCAGAGCTTCGCGACCGGGATCGCCCGTTGCTGAAGCCGAAGATATCGCCGAAGATATCGCCGAAACTGGCAAAAATGTCGTTACCGGAAAAGCCCTGGAAACCGGAACTGCTCAATCCCTCATGGCCGTATTGATTGTAGATCTCCCTCTTTTGCGGGTCGCTGAGAACCTCATAGGCCTCGGCGGCTTCCTTGAATTTCTCCTCCGCTTCCCGGTCCCCGGGGTTTCGGTCCGGATGGTGCTGCATCGCCATGCGGCGGTAACTTTTCTTGAGATCCTCTTCGGTGGCCGAGCGGTTTACTTGTAGAATTTCATAATAACATCGTTTCGTCATGGACTTGTTTCAATCTCTTTTCTGGTCTTTGTCTTCGTGCTTCCGGAAGTTCCGGTTGCGGTAAAACTGGGTTAATCTAATAACGATGGGCGGTTGTGTCAAGGTTTATGAGGACATCTCAAGCGGTTAACCGTCTCAGTGCTTCCTTATATTTTTCGGCAGTTTTCCTGATTATATCATCAGGGAGGTTGGGGGCCGGGGGGCGCTGATCCCACGCGAGGGACAGGAGGTAGTCCCGGAGGAATTGCTTGTCAAAGCTACTTTGCCCTCTTCCCTCCTCGTAGGTGTCCTGAGGCCAGAACCGGGATGAGTCCGGGGTGAGGAGTTCATCAATGATAATCAGCTTTCCGTCAAAGATGCCGAATTCCATTTTAGTGTCGGCGATGATGATGCCCCGGGTCAGGGCCAGAGCGGCGGCCCGGTTATAAACGGCGATGCTCGCGGCGATGATCTTTGCCGTCAATTCCCGGCCGATCAGGTTTTCCGTCTCCTCCTTGGTGATGGCCGTATCGTGCTTCCCCTCCGGGGCCTTTGTCGAGGGGGTGAAGATGGGCTCCGGCAGCCGTGACGATTCCTTCAATCCTGCGGACAGGCGAATTCCAGACACGGCGCCATTATTCAGGTAATCCTTCCAGCCCGACCCGCTCAGGTATCCCCGGACAATACATTCCACGGGCAGAGGCTGTGCCTTTTTCACCAGCATGCTGCGACCGGTAAGGATATCCCGGTAGGGCCGGCAGGCTGCGGGGTAATCATCGGGGTTGACGGATACGATGTGATTGCCGATGATATCCTCCATCTGCTGGAACCAAAAGGCGGACATCCGGGTGAGAATCCGTCCTTTGCCCGGGATGGGATTGGGCATGATCACGTCAAAGGCGGAAATCCTGTCCGTGGCCACGATCAGCAACTGGGACTCCAAGGCATAGATATCCCGGACCTTACCCCGGCCGACTAAGGTGAGGCCGGGCATGGATGTGGAGATAAGCGAATCGGTCATGGTGTGAACCCCTTGATTTTCAAATTAATATCAAAACTTAAGATACGGGTTGTGCCGCTTCTCGTATCCGATCGTCGAGGTCGGGGAGGCGCCGTAATTGTGCCCCGGTAAAACCTTTGTTTCGTCGGGAAGGACGGCCAGTTTCTCCTTGAGGGAGCGGGCCATGACGGTCCACGATCCGCCGGGCAGATCGGTCCTGCCCACGGCCCCCACAAACAGGGTGTCGCCGGTGAAAACCAGGCCCTCGCCGCGCAGACACATGCTGCCGGGGGAGTGTCCGGGGGTGTCCAAGACATGTAAAGAGACATTCCCCAGGGTAATCACATCTCCTTCCTTGACGGTGATGTCGGCAGGGGGGGACGGTTTGGCGCCGAACATGCGGAGGTACATGGCGGGGGTGGAGACGAGCATTTCGGCGTCCGCCTCATGGATAATGATTTTGGCCCCCGTGCGCTCCTTCATGTCCTGATTGCCGGATATATGATCCACATGCCCGTGGGTATTGACAATGTATTTGATTTTCAAATTGTTTTTCTCCGCCAGGGAAACGAGCCTGGATGTTTCCGCCGCCGGATCAATCACGAAGGCCTCCCCGGTTTCCTCGTCTCCGATCAGATAGGCGAAAACAGCCATCTGACCAACCTGCATCTGTTTTAAAAACATGGTAACCTCCAAATTTCCGCCGGGACGTGTTCCTTTTTTAAGGGAGTTGCCCTACCATGATTGCCGCAAAAATGTCAACCGACGAAATGTCCGATAAACTGTGAAAAATTCTGGATAATGCCTCTTTCCCGGCGGAAGCCGAGGCCACATGGTTCATAGGAGAAAAAGACGCCTGCCTGGTAGCTTCTTCCGGAGCTATCCCGGGGGAGTTCCGTGAATTTTTGATAAACAGCCTGAAAATTCCGGTATTCCCCCGGCGTGCTTGCCAGCAACTCTCCTGTCGGACCGAGAATGCGGATGTTGGCCCCTTCTCTGCCAAAGGTTTTCTTCTCCACCCACGATTTTCCCGGCAGCGGTTCCCAGGCTGTCTCCAGAAGCAGGGGATGGTGGGGGAAGAGATCCCAGAGGATCTTCAGCAGGCCTTTCGACTGGAACAGCAGGGTGTAGGGCGGATTGAGGAGGACCGTTTTTCGATTTCCCACGATGGTGGTCAGCATTTCGACAAGTTCCGGTTCTTCCGAAACCATGAGCTCGTAGGGAACCAGTTTGAACCAGTAGTCGCAGCCCTCGCCCTCGCTGTTGCCGATCCCTTTTTCATCGGAGAAGGTCACATCCTCGATATATTCGAAGGAGGTGATAAATCCCGACTCGTAGGCAATCTCTTCCAGGAGCCGGGTAGTGTTTTCATCCTCCCTGCCCAGATTGAGGCAGGAAAACAGGGCGCAGGGAATGGGACTGTCGTCCTCCCCGGCAGGGGTATGGAACTTCCTGATCCTGGTGAAGGATTCTTTCAGGGTTTCATAGAGGCGGTTATATTGCCGCTCCTCATCGAGATTATTGTGTCTGAGGAGGAGCCACTGAATAAGGGCGACCTCAAAGATCAGTGACGGCGTGTCGGCGTTGAATTCGATAAGCTTGATCGGTTGTCCGTCGAGGCCGCCGGCCAAATCAAAGCGTCCGATCAGATGAAAATGGGCCTCGTCGTTCCAGGTCTCTTCAATCAAGGGGATGAGCGCTGGCGGAATATCGAGCTGCTCATAGAGGTGATGGTCGATGACGTGTTGTCCCGCCTCAACGAACAGGTCGTACAGTTCGCCGGCGGCGCGGTAATAGGCGTCGCCCTCCTCCGGGCTGATGACGATGAGTTCATCGGCGATATAGGGCGGCGTTTCCGGAGTCTCGTACCAGTAGAACCCAATCTTCTTGAAAACGCTCTCCGGGATGGGCTGAATAGGAATTAGTTTCATGACGGTTTCACTTTCAGCCGGAGAAACTGCGCATGCTGCTCGTGAAATGGGAGAAGAATCCGGAACGGGCACTGGCCGTTTTCACCGAGCCGTCCGGGCTGCGGAGGGTATGATCCCGGCCGTCATAACGCCGGCCATAGCCGTAATAATAGCTTCGTCCGCTCCATCCGGGGCGTTTTTCCTCTTCTTCCCTGATGCGCCGCTCAACGAGTTCCCGGTTGGCGAGGCTCTGGGCGTAGAGATCGGAATTCCTGTAAACGGCGGGGTTCAGCGAGGTGTTCCGCCCCAGCATGTAACCCGCGAGCCCGGAGGCTAAAACGGGTCCCAGACCGAAGCCTCCCGGCTGCTGTCCCGGCGGTCCCATGACCGTTTCGAGATTTTCCGCCGGGATCGTCTCCCGCAGACCGTTCATCCGGTTGATGACCACGCCCGTGGTCCGGCTGGGATATTCGTTGACGATCCGGAAGCTGTCGGGGGCGACTTCCGCCACCTCCGTCATGACCCCGGCCGGTTTATCGGCCATGTCATTTTCAATTTCCCATTCCGCATGGGCGCCGGGATTCTTGAGGGCCTTGGGTTCCGGTCCCGAATCGCAACCGGCCAGGAGTGTCTGGGCGAGGAAGAAAACGCCGCCGACCAGGATTTTTTTGCTGACCTTTGGTTTTTCCATGGCCGACCTCTCAGATCAGACGGCTGATGATCAGGGCGAGGGTGATGGTGATCCCCTGAATGAGAACGGCGGCGGCCGTGTTCGCGCGGGTGATTTCATCGGTGATCCGGATCTTGGCAAGGAAGATGAAACCGGCCAGCCGCTCGAAGATAAGAAGCCCGACAATACCGGTCAGGGCGCTGGCTAAAAAATATCCCAAACTCTCCGCCCAGCCGGTGAAACTACCGGCAATCGTCGCCCTGAGGATGAAGCTGTAGGAGACAAGGAGCCCGGCGACGGTAACCCCGGCGCTCACGTTCCGCTCCTGCAGGCAGGCGGCGACATTGAAGCGGTAAACTCTTTGATGGATTTTCACGGCGAGGACCAGAAAGGATTGACCCAACAGGAAAAAGATCACCGCCGACAGGAGCGGCCCTTCTCCGCCGGCGAAGGCGCCGTTGAGGAGAATCCCCGTAGCCAGGAAACTTCCCGCCTCGACCAGACCGGTGGGGACATTGCCTTCTTTGATCAGATCATTATTGCTGATGCCCGGGACGAGAAGATACTCGTTGACGTAATGGGCGCAGAAAAAGAGCACGATGGCGATACCTCCATCGATGATGAAGGTCATCATGTCGAGCCTGGACAGCCCCCCGCCCATGACCCCCGTCATCGCGACGCCCAGGCCCAGAAATAGACCGAAACGCCGCAGGGCGACGGCCATATTGCCTTCCTGTTGGATGGCCCGATCATCGTCGAAACGGGTGAGCCCGTCGGCGATCTTCTTGGCGATGAACAGGAAAACCAGGGTAAGAATAACATATACGAATACAAGCAGATAAATGTTGTTCATGGCGTCGTTTCCTCCTTGACCGGTCGTTCCCCAAAGAGGGACCGGCCGATCCTGACGATGGTCGCTCCTTCCTCGACGGCAATCTCGAAATCCCCCGACATGCCCATGGAAAGCTCCCTCATGGTCACCCCGGGAATGCCCGCTTCCGCAATCCGATCCCGCAACGATCTCAGGGCGGCGAAACAGGGACGCGCCTCTTCGGGATCATCAAACCACGGCGCCATGGTCATGAGCCCCTGAATGGACAGGTGTTCGAGATGGGAGATCTCCTTTACCAGCCCGGGCGCCTCCTTAGCGTCGATACCCCGCTTGGTCGCTTCTCCGCTGATATTCGCCTCGATGAGGATCTTGATCAGCCGGTCTTCCTTGGCCGCTCGCCGGTTCAGTTCCAGGGCCACGTCCATCCGGTCCACCGAATGGACCATGTCGAAAAGCTTGACGGCGTATTTGGCCTTGTTGGTCTGCAGATGACCGATGAGATGCCATTCCCGGGGATGGCCCATGAGCTCGATCTTCCGTTTCGCCTCCTGCACGTAATTCTCCCCGACGATGTCCACGCCGGCGGCGATGGCGGCAATGATCCGCTGGTCGTCCACGGTTTTGGTGACCGCCATGAGGCGCACATTGTCCGCCCGGCGTCCTGCCCGGGCCGCGGCGGCCGCGACCCGCCGCCGGATATCCTCCACGTTCTGTCTGATTGCATGTTCCGTCATATGTCGAACCTCAGTGCTCCCGCCTTTTTCAACGCATCCACGACCTCACAGAGGGGCAGCCCCATGACATTGGTGTAGGAACCTTGAATCTCCTTGATAAAAAAGGCCCCCAGACCCTGAACGGCGTAGGCCCCGGCCTTGTCATAGGGTTCCGGGGACCGTATATACCACATTTTTTCATCTTCGGAAATGTTCCTGAAGGTAACGGCGGCCCGGACCTCTTCTTTAATGGCGACATGTCCGGACAGGCGCAAAAGGGCAAAGCCCGTAAAGACCTCGTGGGTCCGGCCACTGAGTTTTTCCAGCATCCGCCCTGCCTCGGAGGAATCGGCCGGCTTGCCCAGGACCTCGCCGTCAATGACCACAATGGTATCGGCTCCCAGGACCCAGGCTTGGGGATAAAGCTGGGCGATGGTGTAGGCCTTGTTTTCCGCGAGTCTCAGGACGTGTTCCGCGGGTTTTTCGTTGATGAAAAACGTCTCGTCCGTTCGGCTGGGGATAACCTGGAAATCCAGCCCCAGCAGGCGCAGCAGTTCCTCCCGACGGGGAGAGGCGGAGGCAAGAATCAGGGGATGGTTAAGAATCAGACCCATATACTGTTTCCTTTCGTGAATACAAGACTATGTAACAGCTTCTTTGCCTCTTGACAAATCGAAAATATGGGGCGAAGTAGGGCATCATAATTCGTTATTACTAAATAAAGACGGAGTCGTTAAAAGTAGTTCATTCCCTCCCCCTTGAAGAGGGAGGCTAGGAGGGGGATGGGGTGAAGAGTTTGTAACGATTGCATAAAACCCATCCCCACCCCGGCCCTCCCCTTCAAGGGGGAGGGTGTTTTGAGACTTTTTGCGAAGTCATCAAAAAAGGAGCTTGAAAAATAATTATGAAGAGTTTTATTCTCACCCTGTGTTTGGCTGTCCTGATGGGGAGCGGACAGCTTGCCTGGGCCGATACCAAGGCGGTGCAATTGAGCGTTCCCGGCTGCAACTCCTGAGGGGACCGGGCCAGGATGGGGTCCATCCTGAGAAATACGGACGGTGTGACCAAGTTCGAGATACCCAAGGAAGGGGTTGTCGTCGTAACGTTTGACGACAGGAAAACCACCGCGGCAAAAATAGTCCAGTCCCTTGAAAAGGGGCGTTTTACCGTCCATGGGAAGCCGGTTTATGTCAAACCGGGTGCGTCTTTACAGCAGGGTGCTTCGTCGAGGAAAAATGCGTCGTCGCCCCAAGGGGCTTCACCGGGGGACAGATCGCAATTACAGCAGGGATCTTCACAGAGGATAAGTGCTCAGCCGCTACAGGAGTTGCCTCTTTACATTACTTCCCCCGATTCCAGCGGTACCATGTCAAGATAGGCCGCTTCTCCGGAAAGTGGTTTACTGCTTTTCAATGAATAAATCATCCGGAGCGCAGCGAACGGCTGTATTGCCTGGTTGGCCGTTTTATTTTCTCGCTTCGACCAGAGACCCATTGATGAATTTATGAATGATGCTTGATACATAAGTCTGATAGGGTAGGCCTTCGCTAACCGCTTTTTTTTGAAGCTCAAGGAGATCTCTTTCAGAAATCCGTATGTTCAGTCTTTTGTCTTTTCGCAGGGTATTGCGGGCGTACGCAATCAACTCTTTCTTTCTTTCTGCAAGATTTTTAACGGGTATCCATTCATCTTTCTCGAAGCTATCGAGTATTTCCTTTTCTTCTTTCGTTAACTTAGTCTTCATATTTTTCTCCAAGATATCTTTGTGTTGCCTTCCTGCTTGGAATAATGGTCTTCAGAAATAACTCTTCTTC
>Ga0247842_10001195_pt1 | contig 45110 bp, 42 predicted proteins | sample LaCruzMarch2015__3_FD_192411 | JGI IMG/M metagenome (GOLD analysis project Ga0247842, IMG submission 192411) | Freshwater microbial communities from meromictic Lake La Cruz, Castile-La Mancha, Spain - LaCruzMarch2015_19m | ecosystem: Environmental > Aquatic > Freshwater > Lake | place: Spain...
AAATTGCTGAAGTTTTCTGACTTCATTATTTTGTTTTAAGCCATAATAAAGAGTCTGATCTATTGTGGCAAAAACCTTCCCATTGGGCAAAAAAAGTGAAATGGTAAATAATAAAAATAATAAAAAAATTATATTCTTTTTCATATTGTCATTATATCAAAAAATCGCTCTCATCAAAAGCGATTTTTAAATAATTACTGACCCCTTAAATTGCTATTCTTTTTTGAGCAATATCTAAAGCAACTTTTCTTGGATTTAATTTTTGCTTTAAAGCTGTGCTCATTACTTCTTCTGTTGTTTTAATTATTTTTTCCTTAACTATTTCAAACATTTTTTCTTTAGAAAACTTAGCATGTTCAGCATAAGAAGAAATAACTCCGCCTGCATTGGCCACGAAATCTGGCACAAACATAATTCCTTTTTCAAAAAGTTCTTCTTCAACATTTTCTCGCATTGGTATGTTCCCCGCTTCCACTATTAATTTTGCTTTTATAATGTCTTTATTATTTTCATTTATAACATCTGTCACAGAAGCCGGAATTAAAATGTCCACAGGTGTTGCCCAAAATTTTTCAATAGAAATTTGTTCGGCTTTTCCGCTATAGTCAGTTACGGGTTTTTTTTCTTTAATCAGCTCTTCCATTATTTTTTCATCAAAACCATCCTCTGAAAAAATTACCCCATCTTTATCGGCTATTACAATGATTTTAGCCCCCATTTCGGTTAAAAATTTATAAACAAACGTTCCTACATTACCAAATCCATGAATAGAAACTGTTAAATTTTTCATATCAAGCCCCAAAACACCAACTGCTGCCTTTGCCGATTGGGCTACTCCCCACCCGGTACTTCCCAATTCATGGGGCAGGCCAACTCCATCACAAACATTAACGGGCTTACCTGTTGCTGTGCTGCAATCTCCAATAGCCTCAACAAACCAACTCATTTCTTTTTCTCCTGTATTTACATCAGGACCCGCAATATATTTTTGCGGCATAAAAATTTTTATAGCTTTAGCAAATTCCTGCACCAAAATCTTTTTTTGTTCTTCCGTGCCACCCTTCCAAACAATCCCCGATTTTGCTCCGCCAAAAGGAATGTCGGCTAAGGCATTTTTCCAAGTCATCACCTTTGCGAGTCTTGCAACTTCTTCTTCAGAAACATCGGCCGTCATTCTAATTCCCCCTTTCCCGGGGCCCCTTAAGGTGTTGTCTACAACTAAAACCCCTTCTAATCCTATTTTGCTGTTACACACTTTAACAACATATTCAGGACACAAATTATCTGTTTTATTTTTTTCCATATTTATTAAATTAATTAATCTCTCTTACCATATTACCAAAAAACCTTCCACACTGCCAATCAGAAATAAAACAAAATTTTATTGTGTAACAATTATTCGCCCCTTCATTGACTAAATTTAGAACCATTAAGGTCCCCACCATTGTTATAACCTCGGCTTTCCCAAAAACCCTTGTAATTAACATTGTCTGAAAGCTCAATTTTGTTTATCCATTTAATCCACTTATATCCCCACTTTTGTTCGGCAACCAACTGAAATGGAAAACCTCTTTCCTTTGGCAAAACAACACCATTCATTTTACTGGCCATAATAATGTCACTATTCAAAATGTAATCTAATGGGAATGAAGTAGAATAACCGTCAACGGCATAAAAAATAACAGTTTTAGCTTCCGGTTTAATTACTAGGTCTTTAAGTAAATCTTTAACAAGTATCCCCTCCCACAACACTTTCACGCTCCAACCTTCAACACAATTAAGAGTGGAAACTTTTTGATAATGAGGTAATTTAAGAATTTCATCATAAGCATATGATGTTGGGGCAGAAACCAGCCCGGCAACTTCCAGCCTATAATTATTTATGTCCACATATTGTGGCCCTTTAATGGAGTTTTCACGAAAATCATTAATTGAACCCAGTTTTTCTCCCTGATAATTATTTATTTCAATTCCGGAAAGCACAATTGGCTGATGACGATAAGACAAAAACGTAAAAACCACTAAAATTAGAATAATTATAATGATTAAAGAAGTTGCCACTACCGACATTCCGTTTTTAGAAAAAAGAAATTTTCGATTAATTATTAAATGAATAATAATCAATACAACCAATGCCAGTCCACTATAATCATGAAGCCATGAAATTTGAGTTGCCGAAATATAGTTATAAGTAAAAATAAAATACCTCTGCAATTCAGGAAATCTGACAATTCCCGTAATTAAATTAACTAAAAAGAATACGCTCATCAAAAATATCAAAGTCTGTTTTATTTTTTTCATAATATTTGCTTTAATCATATTTTTATTATAACTTATTTATGGTTTTACTAAAAACAACAAAAAGCCCAAACAGAAATTTGCTCGGGTTTCATGAACCTCACTTTATATTAATTATATTACGCCAAAACTATCTGTCAATTATTATTTAAAAAATTCTTTAATCATTGCTACATCTTGCTCAATTTGCTCTTTAGCTTCCTCTTTATTTTTAAAATTTTTCCTTTCTCTTATTTTTTTAACTATTTCAATTTCTATTTCCTCGTCATATAAGTCTCCGAAAAAATCAACAATGAATGCTTCTACGACTTTATTTCCCGGGGAGTAAACTGCCGCATTATATTCTTTTTCGTTAAAAATAATTTTTCCGGCATATATCCCCGATTCCAAAATTTCATCAGCCAAAAAGTTAGCAGTGGGAAAACCTAATATTCTGCCTTGCTGTATGCCATGAATTACTTTTCCTTTAATCTTCATAATCTAAATTATATTTTCTTTTAATCTCGCAATTTTATAAATACTAAAAACTAATAAGCAGGCAAAGACCCATTGCAAAACAGTAAGAAAAGTGTGATACACTGCCATGTCTATTACAATTGCAACAAATGGAAATGTAAGTTCTAAAATGGTTGATATGTGCACCGGAGTTTTTGCTAATCCATTATAATAAACAAGCAGTGCCACCATTCCTGTAGAAACAGCTATTAAAGCAAAAAGTCCCAATTGATATGGTGCAACAGCAAACAAACTGGCCTTATGTCCAAAAATTATTACCAATGGCAACGAAATGCACACAGTAAAAAGAAACCTGTAAAAAGTACTTACTTCAGCTCTGACTTTTCCTAAAAGCATTTTTGAAAATGTGGTTGATGAGCCCCAAGCAAAAGCAGCTCCTAAGGCATAAAGAGCAGCAACAACTGTCCCTCCTCCAGTTGCCAAATTTATTTTACCGTTTGGAAAGGTTACAAAATAAGCAGAAACAATTGCTAAAACAGCCCAAACCACATAACGCTTATTAAGTTTTTCTTTTAAAAAAACCGACGCGGTGCTAATTGCAAATATTGGCTGAAGTTTTTGCAAAAGAAACACTACCGAGAAAGAAATAAAATGAACTTCAAGAAGAGCAGTTGTAAACCACAGTGTACCAAATAGCCCGCTTAAAACTGCAATTAAAACAACAAGCCACCACTCGCGCGCAGTTAATCGGGTTTTAAAAACATATTTTACAACAAAGGGGGCCAAAATAATCAAACCAATTAAATGCTCAAAGAAAATTATTGTAATTGGTGGCAACGCATACAAATTCCTGCGAATCACTCCATCAACTGCCCAGAGCAGTGCCGCAATAATAATTAAAATTGGCCCCACATATGACTTTTTTGTTTCTCCCATTTTATTTATTTTTTTAATGTCTGGGATGTGTGTTCGCTTCGCTCCCTTACATGTTATTTATTGATTAAAACAAAACTATTTTAAAGATGCAAGGTCTAAAATAATATCAACTTTTATTTTTTCAACAAAGTCTTGAACGTGACTTACCAAAATCATTGCCCCCTCAAATTCATTAATAGCTTTTGCAATTACGGGTATGTGCCGAAAATTAATATGATTTGTCGGCTCATCTAAAATAAGCAATCCGGGCTTTTCAAGCGCTATTGTCGCGAATGCAACCAACCCCTTTTGCCCCTCAGACAAAGACCCAATTTTAGATTTCAATATTTCTGCATCCAAAAGGAACCCGGCTGCATGAGCCCTTAACCCCCGCTCTGTGCCTTCAGAACCCATTGCTTTAGCCAATGTTTGATAAACTGTTGCATTAAAATCTAAAGTTGAAAAATCTTGTCTGTAATAACCTATTTTAACGCCAGCTTTTATGTGCTCGCCTTTTGCGTGACCCGAAGCCAGTTTTTCCAAAAGTGTACTTTTGCCAATTCCATTTGGTCCAACTAAAAGCAAGCGTTCATGTTTGTTTAGAGTTACATTCACTTTCTTATCCGAAAATTCCTGCCCGATCAAATTCGGCTTTGCCGACCCGCCTTTGGCGGGATTTGACCGGGTAAAATTTTTAGCCACCGCCACAGAATCCAACTGTAAAATAACTCCTCCGATGTCTTTCTGAGAAGGAATAATAAAGTTTCTTATTGTTTTATCTTCCCGCCTAAGTTCAACAACATCTCCTTCAAGTTCTTCAATTTTTTTTCTCATTTTTGAAGAAACATCTCTAAGATGGCCTCCTTTTTGTGCAAAAAAATTCGCCTGCTCTTTTCTGTGCGAGATGTCTTTTTCCAATCTGGCATTTTTCATACGCTCTCTTTCCAGTCTAAGTTTAATTTCTTCCACAACAGTAAAATAGTCACCCGTGTATTGTTCAACTTTTTTTGAAAATATGTCCAAATACAAAACACCTTGAGTAAAAGCGTTTAAAAAATCTGCATCGTGAGAAATGACAATACAGGTTTTTGGATAATTAATAATAAACTTTGTTAAATGATCAATTCCAGCCTTATCTAAATTATTTGTCGGTTCGTCCAATAAAAGCAAATCGGGTTTTTGTATTAAGGCCGACGCCAAAAGAACTCTTGCCTGCTGTCCTCCGGAAAGCCCACCAACTTTCCTGTCGTGAGGCATAGAAAGATTAACTATTTCTAAAACATCATCAATTTTTTTATTAATGTCATAAATTTTACCGGTAAAACATTTTGCAAAAAAATCAGTAATTGATAATTCTAATTCATTCCTAGGAATAACTTGTTTAGCAACAGCTATTGTCAGGTCCTTATTTATATTTATCACACCGTTTTCGGGCCTTGATTCCCCCGTTATTAATTGAAAAATTGTGCTTTTCCCTGCTCCGTTTTGCCCCATTAATGTAATTTTTGATCCTCTACGTATAGAAAAACTAACCTCATTTAAAATTGGCTTATTAGCCCCCCATTCAAACGAAACATTATTAAATTTTAGTATTACTTCGTCTTCAGACATATTTTATATATTATTCGCTCGTCCCCGCCAAATAACCCGTGCTCCAGCAGGACTGCAAATTGAAACCTCCTGTTTTTCCATCCACGTTAATAACTTCACCGGCAAAAAACAAATTACTGATAATTTTTGACTTCATTGTTTTGTCATCAATTTCTTTTAAAGACACTCCTCCACGAGTAATCATTGCAAAATCAAACCCCTTCACATCGTTGACAGTTATCATAACATTTTTAAAATTATTTATCATCATTCTTTTTTCAATTTTAGAAATATTATTTGTAATTATTTTTTTATCAATTTTTAAATTGTCCAAAACTTTTTCAGCCAGTCTTTCCGGCAAAAAAGTTGAGAGAGAATTTAAAATAATTTTTCCGGAATTTTTTTTAAGAATATCCTCCACCAGCTTTAATAATTTCTCCTGATTCAGCAACGGGAAAATATCAATAGAAATTTTCGTTTCTCCTTTTTTTAACAAATCTCCTGCTTTCCCGCTAATGTTTAAAACACATGGTCCACTTAAGCCGAAATGAGTAAATAAGATTTCACCTTCTTCGGTGGCATATTTTTTCCCATTTTGTATCAAAGTTATTTTTACATCTTTAAGAGCCAAACCTTGAAGATCTTTAACCCACACCTCTTTAACTTCAATGGGACTAAGTGCAGGCATTGTCTCTACAATGGAATGCCCAAGATTTTCAATTAAATTATATCCCAAACCATTTGAACCGGTTAGCGGATAAGATTTACCTCCCACACACAAAACATATTTTTTTGCTTTAATTTCCAAGGTTCCTTCGGGGTTTTTTAAAATTAATTTATTAATTTTTTTTGATTTAAAATCAAAACTGCCGACATCCCAACCAAATAATATTTTTACATTATTTTCTTTAAGACATCCCTGCAATGCAAATAATACATCTTTTGCGTCTCCACTTGCCGGAAACACTCTTTTATTCTTTTCAATTTTTGTTTTAATTCCCAGTTTTTCAAAAAAGTTTATTGTTTCCTTCGGACCAAAAACAGAAAATGCATGATAAAGAAATTCTCCATTATTATAATTATTAACAAGCTCTCTCAAATTAAATTCTGCATTAGTTAAATTGCATCGGCCATTCCCTGTCATAAGGAATTTTTTACCAAGCATATTATTTTTTTCAATCAAAACAACACTTTGTCCCAAGCTTCCTGCTTGGATTGCCGACATTATTCCTGCCGGACCTCCGCCAATAACCACCACGTCATATTTATCTTGTTTACTGGTGTTCATAAATGTTTATTATTTATAGCACAAATATGAAAAAACCTCGCCTTTCGGCGAGGTGTTTTTCATAAACAATTTGTTGTTTACCATCTGTTGCCTGTACCTCTGTTACCTCCGCCGAATCCTCCTCTGTTGTCGCGGTTGTATCCGCCACCACCAGTTCTTGGGGCTCTTGGTTCCATTGGTTTAGCTTCATTTACTGTAAGAGTTCTTCCTTCCAACTCTGTGCCATTGAATTTTTCAATAGCTGCTTTTGCTTCTTCTTCAGTTGACATTTCAACGAATCCGAAACCTTTTGATCTGCCAGTCATTTTATCCATGATAATAACGGCTGTTTCAACTGTTCCGGCTGCTTCAAATGTGCTTTTTAATGTAGCTTCGGATGTACCATAAGATAATCCGCCTACGTATAATTTCTTTGCCATATAATTTTAAATTAAATTGGTTAATAAAAGTAAGCCGACCTAGCTCCGCAATGGAGCCCTCTTATTTCTCTTTAGGGCTTACTTAGAAACCTTTACGAAAACAATAAGAAACTTACAATTACATAATACCACTAAATATCCTAAAATACAATAGTCGCTAACGCAAACCTGCTGCTATTACTTTAACAATCTTTTTATCAAAAATGGAAGGGATAATTTTATTGGGTTTTGGATTTTTAATAATCCCCGCTATTTTTTTGGCAACATTAATTTGCATTTCATCAGTTATTCTTTTTACATTATTATCTAAAGCTCCCCGAAAAACTCCCGGAAAAACTAATGCATTATTAACCTGATTTTCAAAGTCCGATCTGCCGGTTGCAACAACAAATGCCCCGGCTTTTTTGGCAACATCGGGCATTATTTCGGGCACCGGGTTTGCTAAAGCAAAAACAATTGGTTTTTCATTCATCGTTTTTATCATTTCCGGCTTTATAATGTTTGGAGCTGAAAGACCAACAACAGCATCAACGCCGACTAGAGCATTTGCTAATGAGCCTTCATTGCACTTTTCATTAGAAATTTCTGCAAGTTCACTTTGATGAGGCAACAAACCACCACGACATTTTGACAAAATTCCATCTTTATCCACCACAACCAAATTCCTGACACCGTAAGCATACAAAAGTTTTGTAACCGCAGTCCCTGCTGCACCGGCCCCAATCACCACAACCGAGCTTTTTTTCAAATCTTTTTTTACAACACCAAAAGCGTTAATTAATCCTGCCAAAACAACTATTGCTGTTGCATGCTGGTCGTCGTGCAAAACAAAAATATCCAACATGTCCTGAAGCCTTCTTTCAATTTCAAAACACCTTGGCGCCGAAATATCCTCTAAATTTATAGCTCCAAAAACAGGAGCAATGCATTTTATTGTGGCAATAATTTCTTCAACATTTTGAGTATCCAAAACAATTGGAAAAGCATCAATGTCAGCAAACTCCTTAAAAATCATCGCCTTCCCCTCCATCACAGGCAAAGCGCCTTCAACTCCAATGTTGCCCAATCCCAAAACCGCCGAGCCATCAGACACAACAGCAACAGCATTTTTTTTAATTGTGTATTTTTTAACCTGATTTTTATGCAAAGCCAAATATGAACTAACTGCGCCAACACCCGGTGTATAGCAAAGTTTTAAATCCTCCATTGACTTTAAGGGCGCCTTAGAAAAAACTCCGATTTTTCCATTTAACCTTCTGTGATAATCTAACGATTTTTTAGCCAAAGAAATATTCTTTTTCATTTAATTTATGATTGTAAATTATTCTATAATACTAACAAAAAACCGCCCAAACGTCACGTTAAAACTGACTAATGGATTTAATTAACTATAAATAGTAAAATAATCAAATGACTCACAAAAAATTTATTAAAAGAAAATTTTTTATTTTTCCGCTAATTTTTATTACTTTGATTTTAATATCTTTTTTTATTTTTGAATTTAAATATTCTGATAAATATTATCCTGGCATAAAAATTGCAGGCCAATCAGTCGGAGGGAAAACTTTCGAAAAAGTGTCTCAGGAATTCAAATTAAAGTCAGACAATCTTTTAAAAAATGGATTAACTTTAGTTTTTGAAAAAGGGACTTCCGAAAAAAAAGAACTGACCATTCCAACATCCACAACCGGTTTTACCCCCGACATCTTGGTGGAATATTTTTCTATTAGCAATCCTCAACTTAGCGTTACTGATGCCTACAATTTTGGACATAAAGGAAACCTTATTCGGCGATTAAATGAACAATATTCGGCGCTTTTAGGTAAAAATTTTAATCCTTTAATATCAATCCACAAAGAAGCAATTCAATCCCTACTGGCTCGTGAAACAAAATATTTATTTACTAAAGCAACGCCTGCACAATTTTCTCTAGACAAAAACAATAACATAGAAATTATTCCCGAAAAATTGGGTGACAACATCGACATAGAAAAAATTACTGAAACAATCATTCAAAAATTAGATTCCTTTGACACGCGCCCAGTTGTCATTGACGTTCAAACAGAAGTCCCCTATCCAACCAAAGAAAACCTTAAACAATTTCTAAGTTTAGCAGAAACCATTGCCGACTCATTGGATATAAAATTTTATTATAAAAATCAAAAATGGAAAATTGGCGGTAAAACATTTATCACCTGGCTAACCTTAAATTCAGATAATAACTTAATTATTGACAATCAAAAATTAAAAGCATATCTTTCTAAATATGTTGCTCCAAGTATTAACAATCCTCCACTAAACAGCCGGTTTATAATGGATAATAGCAAATTAGTAGAAATCATTCCGGGAAAAGCGGGAAACATAATTAACATCACAAATGTTTTACAGCAAATTAATGAAATTATTCCAAAAATTCAGGAGTCATCAAATAATTTTGTTATTTCTATTGAAACAATTGAAACCGAACCCGAAGTTACAGAAAAAACGATTAACCAATATAGAATTAAAGACTTGGTCGGACGTGCTGCAACTAATTTCACCGGTGGAAGTTTAAATCGCCAACACAACATTGAAGTTGGTGTTTCAAAAATGACAGGAATTTTAATTGCTCCAGGTGAAGAATTTTCAACTGTTCAAAACATAGGAGAAATTACCGAAGAAGCGGGCTTTGTAAAAGAATATGTTATTAATGGAAACCAAACCATAAAAGAATTAGGCGGAGGTTTGTGCCAACTGGCAACAACCCTTTTCCGAACTGCTTTAAGTGCTGGTCTTCCAATTACAGAGAGGGTCAACCATAAATACGTTATTTCTTATTATGGCCCCGGCCTTGATGCAACAATTTATGGCCCGCATCCTGACTTCCGTTTTATAAATGACACCGGAAATTATCTTTTACTACAAGGGTTCGCAAAAAATAATGAAGTTATTTTTGAATTATATGGCACAAGCGACGGACGAATAGCCGAAATTTCCACGCCAATTTTATCCAACAAAAAACCTGTGCCACAAACAAGATACATAATAAGCCCCGACCTCACTTTGGGCGAAACTCAATGCCAAACAGCAACTCACGAAGGAATAACCGCTGACACCACTTACACCGTCAGTTACCCTGGTGGTTTTAAAAAAGAGGAAGTTTTTCACAGCATTTATCAGCCGTGGCCAAAGGTTTGTCTAGTCGGTTCCGGTCAATAACACCCTACAAAAACATTATGGCAATTGCAGAAACTCCGACAATTGCCATAATAATTGTAATAAACCATCCGCATCCGGTAATAAACGAATGGTTTTTCTTTTCGCCCATAATTTTTTCACTGGCACTTATTCTGACGATAAAGAAAAGAATTATCGGAGCTATAAGACCATTCGCAATAGCTGAATAAATAAGCCCCTTAATGGGATCAAAGCGGAAATAATTTGCAACAACAGCAACAATCATGGAAATAATAATAACTCCATAAAAAGCATAAGCTTCTTTTAATTTCAAATATAGACCTTGCTTCCACTGAAAACTCTCAGCAAAAGCATAGGCGGTTGAGCCCGCCATTGTCGGAATTGCTAAGAAGCCCGTGCCGATAATTCCTAATGCAAAGAAAAAATATGTAAGCTCTCCACCAAATGGCCGAATTGCCATTGCTGCCTGGTCGGCCGTTTCAATGTCAGTTATTCCATTGGCATAAAGCGTTGCGGCGCAAGATGCAATAATAAAAAACATTATAAGGTTTGAAAAAAACATTCCCGACCATGTGTCCTTTCGCATATCTCTCAATTCTCTTTTTGTAACATTTTCTTGGCGAAGCTTAATTGTTGTTCCTCCCTTAAGAATCTGTTCTTCAACTTCTTGTGATGTCTGCCAAAAAAATAAGTATGGTGAAATGGTTGTACCCAAAATAGCACACAATAAAAAAATCTGATCTTTTGTAAAACTGATAGATGGCGTAAGCGTATGTCTTAACACCTCTCCCCAATTCATATGCACAGAAAAGGCAGTAAAAACATATGCTAAAAGTGCCAATGTCAAATATTTTAAAAATTTTGAATATTGAGCATAAGTGGTGAAAATCTGCAGAAATAAAATGATTAAAGCAAAAATCGTAAGGCACAAAATAAAATTAATTCCGGGAAAAAGAAGCTTTGTGCTGGCAACCATAACGCCCAGGTTTGCCGCAATGTTTAAAGTATTTGCAAAAAAAAGAAGCAGAGTGACAAAATATAATATTTTTTTAGGATAATTTTGACGAATATTTCCGGCCAATCCCCTTCCGGTCACAATTCCAATTCGAGCGCACATTTCCTGCACCATTGCCATAAATGGAAACGTAAACAAGGAAAGCCAAAGAAGCTGAAAACCATATTTAGCTCCTGCCTGTGAATATGTCGCAATTCCCGAAGGATCATCATCGGCCGCCCCGGTAACTAAACCCGGCCCAAGAACGTCAATGTATTCTTCAGCTTTTCTAAATGGTTTTTTGTTAAATAAAGCCTCTTTCCCACTTGCTAATGCATAAACAGTTTTATCTAAAACTATTGCCGGGAGTTCAAAGACATTTTTAACTATTGTGTTTAAATCGATCATAAAAATTATTTAAATTTATTTAACCGGACAAGCTCCGCCCGTTTTCATTTTTCCAAGGTTTTCCCAGCTTCCCCCATTGTAAACCTTTTCAAATCCATTGGCTTCCAAAATTTCTTTTGCCCTGGCGCTTCTAGCCCCCGAGGCGCAACAAATAATTAGCGGTGAATCTTTTATAAGCCATGCCATTTCTTTTTCTATTTTATCCAACGGAATGCTTAATGAATTTTTAATATGCCCCTCTGCGTATTCTTCGGTTGTACGAACATCAATTATTATGGCCCCACCTTCAATAATTTTTTCTAAATCTTCCATATATTTTAAATTTTACATTTGTTATTTTATTTATCCTATCAAAAAACCGCCTCAATTAAAAGACGGCTTTTTAATTAAATATTAATCTTTACTAAAATTATCTAATATTTTTTGCAAATCACCATCAACAATCTTAAAAGCACTCGCTATTCCCTCTTTGCCGTCAATTATACTTTTAACATTAGTCATGTTGCCTTTAATATTATGAGCAACAAATTCGTTAACCGCACGCGCCTGATCATTATATGGCGCACAAAAAACTTTATCTAGATTTTCGGATGCTCTATTAACAACAAAATTCAACGGCTCAACTTCGTATTCCTTGATGGATGTCCTTGGTCCAAACACAGGATGACGCGATGCTTGAATAAAAGCTGCTTTTGCCAATTTTACACATTTTTCTTCCCGGTGTTTTTCAAGCAACAGCATTTCTTTTCTTAATGCAATCCTTGGTTTAATACCCTGAATTTCACCCATACGGCCTTCTAAACGCCTTAACGCAGCCACTGCTTTTGACGCTAAAGCCGGATCATTTTTTCTACCAAGTTCATCCTCAAGGTCAGAAACATCACCTGCGCGATTTCTTATGTCAACTTTAAATTCATTAACACAAAATTCCAGTTGGCAGTAAACATTCAACATCTCTTCTTGTAATTTTTCTTTTTGCTTTGGCGTAGTTGCCTTTTGATTTAATAAATTAACAGCTTTGTTAAGAACAACATTTATATCATCAAGTTGCACAATTTCGACTGCATCATAGCCCGTCAAAATTTTTTCCTGCATTCTAATTCCGCTGGGCAATCCCTTAACTTCAACTTTATTCTTAACCTTTTCACCTTCCTCTTTATCCCATCGCGAAACTCGTAAAGTGCCGTCATCCATAATTGTTACGCCTCCAAGTTTTTCTAATTTTTGCAACCACTCAATTTCACCAGGCGTCAATCCTTGAAAACTAATCGGTTGCGCTATTTTTTTCTCGGCAACAACTTCAGTATTTTCTGAAACCTGTCCGGGCTCAACATTTAACTCTCCGTTATCTGGCTGAGACTCCGGTTGATCAACTTTTTTTGGCATATTTTTTTATTAATAACATTTATTATTTTATCCTAACACAAAAACCACCCTGCTTAAAATGTGGTTTTATTATGCGCACCACTCGGGTCGTGAACTGAGGTTTTAGAGGGGAAATTGAACATTTTGGGCAGTATCTCATTCGCGGTCTCAACATCATACTTTTACTCGAAGAATGAGACAAATGAGACATAAATGACACCCTTAGAGCTGTCTCAAATGCGACATTGTTGCGTATCATTTAGATAGTAAATAAATCGGGAAAATTACTCTTGTCTTTAGTCAATTTCCACAAGGCCCTGAGCACATATGAATGACAGCTTTTTATCTTTTTTCCACCACATATACATTTTGAATCCATTCTAACCCTATTCGACAAAAGTAGGCCTCTGATTAGTGGCCACTTGGCATCTCCTTTTAAGCAGGATATAAAATCCATCTTCTCTTCTTCAGATAAATTATCTTTCTCGAGGTACCATTCAAAAACACCGAAAATCCCGTGTTTATAATCACCCCATGGCCATTCGCCTTTGTCACTAAAATAGCTTTGTGCATAAAAAAACGGTATGACTAAATTATTAAAAAATTCTGGCAAATTGAAAACATTTGTAAAATTACTATTTTCTCCTATCCTCATACAAAGACAGCAAACATCGTCATCATAAATATGTAAGTCTTTTTTATTACTTTTCCATTTTTGACAGGCGGATTCGATTTTAGAACCAGTTTCAAAGACCTGTGGAAGATTAGAATACTTTCCCTTTTCCAAAATTATTTTAATTTGGTAATTACCTTGGATGTGTGTGCCTTCAGATAAATGTTGCTGATTGGGCTTGATTACATAAGGTGGCTTTTTATCTTTCCCATAAAAAACCATATCAAACATCAGGTCTCCATTTATTTCTAAAAGTCCTTCTTTATTAGCATTGATTTTTAGTGATGAATACTCTTTTGCCAGCCATTGCTTATCCGAGTCCCTAATTCCTAAATCTATGTGTGCCATGGCTTGTCGGGAATTTTACTTCCGATGAATGGTGTGCCTGCTAAAGGCGTTTTGTTAATATCGTTACCGTATTCTAAAAAAATATTTTGCCAAGAAGCCACATCGTCAAAGCCGCTTCTAGTTAAAGTAGAGTAAACTTCGCTGGCTTTTCTACTTAACAAATCTTTATCAGAATCAGTTAAAATTTCCGAGACTGTGTTATTAGAATTTGCCGGATCTTTTAGACTTGTAGCTTTAATTCCATTTTTTAGAGCTGTAAAAAGTTTTTCCATGACGGCTGTAAAATTATTTTTGTCTTGAGTCCCCTTAAGAGTTTCTACAGTGAAAATTTCCAGGACAAAAGTTTTGAAACTTAATTTGTTTCGAGTTTTCCAAAGCTTCATTAATTTTATGACATCTTGGCACCCGCTTTTTGTGATGTAGCCAATATGAGTGTCTATGTTGGTCTGCAGCCTTTCCTGTTCACCGGAAGAAATATAAAGGAACGCATCCCCATTAGACCCCGAAACAAATTTGCCTGGCACCACATCAATATGATAGTCGGCTTTCTCCTTTAATGACTTAATCCTAATAGCGGAGGTTTTTCGTTCTATATAATATTTAGAACCCAAAACGTCCGCAACCTTATTATAAATTTCTTTTATGGTTAGATTACTTCCGTGGGGAAAATAACAAACAATATCCAAATCATAACTTTCCAAAATCATCGTTCCTTTTGCCTTAGATCCGGCATACCTTATTACGGGCTCCTGGCCGAACTCCTCCCTTAAAAATTTTTCGATTTCTTCGCGATGCGAAGTAAGTATGTCTATCTGCTGCTTGGATAGATTTTGAGATACCAAAAGCTGGCTTAAAAATTGGTTGCTGTTCATTTTAATTGATGGTTAATGAATATTTAAATTTATTTTTGCTATAGGTGTTAAAAATTTTAAGCCGCGGATCGGAGTTTTTATTAAGCAATCTACCGCAAGCGATTGCAATGGGCGCTGGTACCGCTGGGAACATCTCTATATCTTTTAAACCTTTATGCTTATTTTTTATAACGCTTATAGCCGTCGTAAAGCTGGTTTCGAAATTATGTAAATCTTTTTCGCTTCTCAAAAAATTATAATTCGGCTCCGGATTTACTGCTAATTCGTAGATGGCATAAGAATTTTTAACCGTTGGGGGCAATAAATCTCTATTTACGGTTCCTGATAACGACAGCAAAAGGGCTACCCTATTTTTGATTTTTCCTTTTTGGACACTGTTAAATTTATACTCTGCTTTCGGCTTGCCCTTGTTCCAGTTCCAACCCTCTCCATCTCTGTGCCGCTGAAATAATTTAGTTGCTATCTTATTGTCCAACTTGGAGCCTAAATACATCAGCAAGGGAATTGGACCAAGCCCGAAAACACAAACGTGCTCGATTTTATCCCTCTTTAAATCAGAGTAAAACTTATTAAGTATTTGGTCTGCCTCCTGCATTTTTGATTTCCAGTATATACTGTTTTCTAGGCCAGCTGTGCTTGTAAAGTCTATCTCCTCGCAAACGTCTTCGCACGGATAAAGCCTTTCGGGCAATAATGCCGATATAATTTCGTGCTGAGATATTTTTACAGTTTCGTTCTTTATATTTGCCATCAGTCTCAAAATCTTTGTTCGCCGATGTGGATTAAACCCAGTTACTGTTTTTATTCTTTTTTCATGCTCCATTTTCAATCGTTTTAAATACTCAGCAGAATAGTATTTAACCTGTCCTTTTTTATCAATCTTCGTATGACAATCAGGACAAGCAAGCAATAAGTTTTTAAAATTATTGTCGTACAGTTTAACCTTTTTAGATCTTGCTCCGCCCTCGTTGAAGGCGTAAATGTGCGCTGCTTCTCCGTAAAAAATATCTTTGCCGGTAAATGAATCCTTAATAACCAAATTGTTGCATATTTCACATCGGCCCGCCGTAACGGCTAAAAGTAACATTTTTGTTTGAGGTTTGATGCTTCGCGTTACCTCCTTAATTTCTTTTACTTGGTTCATCAAAATTAAAAACCGATGCCCGTTAAAAGCTCGGTTTTTTTATTACTTGTATTACTTTTCCATTTATAATGTAATCATCGTCTTCGTGAATGTGAATCGGCGGAAAATCCTTTGTTGATTCCGACATCAAGACAATCTGCTTGTTCAATGGATCTCTGTAAAATCTTTTTATGTTTGCCATGCCGTCAATAACACTCAAAACAATTTCTCCGTTTTGCGGGGTTGTGTCTTCGCTGTTTACTATTATATAATCGCCATCTTCGATGGTTTTGTCATCCAGCTTGGCCTTATTCATGGACGAACCGCTTACTCTCAGTGCAAAAAGTTTATTCCTTGCTTTGTCTTTAAGCAAAGTATCAGAAATACGAAGATAGCTTTCGATATTTTCTTCAGCAAAAATCTGAGCAGGGCCAGCACACGCCGTGCCAAGGACAGGTATCGATAAAAGCTTTGCTTTTTTAAGCAAACCCTTAACCCAGCCCTGCTGTGACTTTTCGATTAAGCCCCTTGCCCTATCAATTCTAATAAAACCCTTCTTTTCCAGCTGCAACAAATGGTGCTTTATTTTTTGCGGCGAATCCACTCCAATGAAAGAACCAATTTCTCTCAGGGTGAACTTGCTAAGATTTTTCTCCTGTGCCAATTTCAAAATATCTTCTTGTATTTTATGTAGCATGTTTTTATTTTTCTTTATTCTAGCACAAATCAAGAAAGATTACAATAGCCCATAAACTTGACAAGATGTTTGGGCGTGGAGTATACTAAAATAACAATTTAATTAAGTAGTATATTCAGTCTCCGACGGAAGAACCGAGCGAGATTGGAACAAAAGGTGTTATAAGCACCAGTTCCTTTCTTAGGTTTTTCCAAAAAGAGGGCTGGGGTTTATCCCTGCCCTCTTTTTTATGAAAAAAATAGATACAAGTTAATGTGTTGTTTCAGAAAATTATTAACCCAAATAAAAATTTATGAGCAACACAAAACAAGAGTTACAAAATAAATTAACAGTTGAATACGTTCCCGTAGAATCTCTATTGCCCTCGGATTATAATCCTAGGGCTTGGAGTAAAGATGCAATAACTCAACTCAAAGAATCGATAAAAAAATATGGTCTTGTAGATCCTTTGCTTGTTAATTCCGCGCCAAACAGAAAAGACGTGGTGATTGGTGGGCATTTCAGGCTTTCAATTGCCAAAGAGCTAGGCATTAACGAGGTGCCCGTAGTTTATATAAACATCCCGGATATCGAAAAAGAGAAAGAGTTGAATATCCGCCTTAACAAAAATTTGGGCGACTGGGATTGGAATCTGCTGGCAAACTTTGACGAAAGCTTCTTATCTGGCATCGGATTTTCTAGCGAGGAAATGGATGAAATTTTTGGGATAGACGAAACTACGGAAATGTTTGACTTGGCAAAAGAACTTCAAAAGCTAGATATAAAAAACATTCAAATTAAGAAAGGAGACGTTTATCAACTCGGAAAAAATAAAATGATGTGCGGGGACTCAACTATTAAGCAAGACGTCTTAAAACTTATGAATGATGAAAAGGCAACCATGTGTTTTACAGACCCCCCTTACCTTTTAGATTATTTGAAGGGCAAAACCAAACAGAAGGACGGTGTCACCACTGGGTTTGGCGCAAAGAAAAACAGAAGGTACTTAGAAACAGATGTTCTACCAGATAACTTTACCGAGCTTTGGATGGCAAACATTGCCAAAGTTCAGCAACCAGACTTCTCAATTATTGTTTTTGAAAATCCAAAAAATTTAAGAACTATCTGGAATGAATTAGAAAAACATTGGAAATATAGAAACACAATAACGTGGCATCTTCCAAATAGAGTTTCCGGATTTTCTGCAAAATATAAATTCTTCAACAAGACAGACATCGCATTAGTTGGAACCGGAGGAAATATTCAGTTGAATTTAGAGCCAGAGGACGAACTTCTACAAAATGAATACGAAAATGCTTTGTTTGCCACTTCAGGAAAACCACACTGGGAAAGCTATAAAAAAGGAAAAAAATATTGTCCTACGGATTTTGTTGAGATGAATGCTGCAGATGAAAAAAATTCCGGCCAAGGAATTATTTTTGGCACAAAACCATTAGAACTCCTAATTCCCTACCTAAAGGTTTTAACGAAAAGAGACGACCTGATAATTGAGCCTTTCGGCGGAAGTGGAAGCACATTAATCGCTGCAGAAAAAATGAAAAGGAGATGCTACCTTATGGAAAAATCTCCTGTCTATGCTGAAGTTATAAAATATAGGTGGGAAAAATTAACCGGCCAAAAGGCTAAAAAACTATGAAAAAAAATAAATCAAAAAAACAAATACTAGAGCAATTAAGAAAAATGCCGATAATTCAGGTAGCTTGTGAAAAATCGGGTGTTGCAAGAGCCTCTTTTTACAGGTGGAAACAAAAAGATAAAGATTTCTCCAAAGAAATTGATACTGCAATTTCAGAGGGCGAAGCCATGATAACCGACATGAGCGAAGCTCAGCTTATAACCTTAATCCGCGACAAAAACTTCCAGGCAATTCAGCTTTGGTTAAAAAACCATCATGGAAAATATACCGATAAATTACAAGTTACTGGAGACCTTAATATTAAAGAAGACCCCCTTACTCCGGAACAAGCAACGATAGTAAGGATCGCTCTTAAAATGGCGAACTCACAAAAAAAATATGAAACATAAGAAAATGGGTTATGAGGATATAATTAACGCAATGATAAAAGATAAAAGGGTCAGATTAAACATCATCAAAAGAAGTCATAAGTTTTTCTTTTACTTTTATTTTTCTCATTACACCGAATCCCCTATTGCCTATTTTCACGAAGAGATGTTTCGATTTACCGAGAATATACAATTAAGAACTATTGTAATTGCCGGATTCCGCGGTTGTGGGAAATCGGCATTAATGGCAATGTCCTTTCCTCTTTGGGCAATTTTAGGCGAGCAGAAAATCAAATATGTTCTCATTCTGAGCAAAACTGAACAAAAAGCCCAAACGATGCTTCAACAAGTAAAATATGAATTGGAAAATAATGAATTACTAAAGAAAGATAGAGGGCCGTTTCACGAGGAGCGTAATAACCAGTGGAATACTATTTCCATATGCCTCGACAGATATAACGCAAAAATTACTGCTGGGTCAACAGAGCAAAGTTTTCGCAGTTTCAGACACATGCAATATCGTCCCCAATTAATTATTGCAGACGATTTAGAAGATTTGGAAAGCGTCAAAACATTAGAAGGAAGAGATAAGTTATATAACTGGCTTGTATCAGATGTAATTCCTGCGGGAGGAAAAAATACCCGTCTAGCAATCATTGGTGGCATATTACATGAAGACTCTGTTTTAAAACGCCTTCAAAAAAGTATAGACGAAAACAAAATGGACGGAGTTTATCGCGAATATCCCTTTTTAGATGAAAACGGGATTCCTACTTGGAAAGAAAGATTTAAAACACAAAAAGACATAGATGATGAAAAAAGAAAGATAGGCAATGAATCCGCTTTTTTGAGAGAATATCAACTCCGTCCATCTTTAAAAGAAGATCAGATAATTAAAGAGGAGTGGCTTAGATCTTATGACTGCGATCATGTCCCAGAAAATGAATCAGAATATATATTCAGCGTTGTTTCCATTGATCCTGCTGTTTCTTCTAAAAAATCATCCGATTTTACAGCTATAATTTGCGCGGATGTTTACGGAAGAGGTAACAATAAAAGAATATATATCAAACCAAATATAATTAACAATCAAATAACTTTTCACGAAATGAAAGAAATTGCTAAAGATCTTTCAAAAAAAATCGGCAGAGGATGTCTTGCAAAAATATATATTGAGGATGCCGGACAACAGGGATACATTATACAAGATTTAATGCGAGAGGGTTATCCTGCAACAGGGATAAGACCGTTGGGAGACAAAAGTTACAGACTCAATAGCGCTGGCGCTCAATTCCAGGCCGGAAGAATCTTTTTACCAAAAAATGAAAGCCCTATAATTAAAAAACTTAAACAACAAATTCTATATTTCGGAATAGAAACTCATGATGACTTAACGGATGCATGCACACAACTAATAAACCAAGTAATAACCGAGGTGGAAAAACCAACTCCAAAAATTACGGTATTTTCTTTTGGGCCAGATATGAAAGATTATAGGATACTATCATCTGACCGCTAATGCAAACGGTCTGGACTTAATTGCATAGTTGCGTCATTCCTTATATAAAGGTCGAGGCTGGAAAAATCCGGCTGAAAGTTGTAATATAAATTAACAATTAAATATTGGTTACAACCTAAACTTTTGAGGACAACTCAATAGCATGGTTATTAAACGCACGAAGATAAAGACCCCATCATCAGGGTCGCTTCGTGCGTCGTACAGGGAAACTTGTACGGATCCGCAAGGGTCTAACTGGTGGTGGGTTTTTTATATATACAATTACCCACTTGCCAACAAAAATAATACTTATGGCAATTATAATCTCAAAAAATGGCAAAAATGCCAAAAAAATAGAAAAGTCAAACTTCGAAAAAGAGGACTATCTGCAAAAATATATTTACGATAATCCTGAAAGCATTCCCTTACACGATATAAAAGATGATATTCGCCTCCTTATATTAGTAAGGGAATTCCCAACCGACAGCGGACCAATAGACGCAATCGGAATAGATATCTACGGAAATATCTATTTAATAGAAACAAAGCTATTCAAAAATCCCGACAAACGAACAGTGGTTGCACAAGTGCTCGACTATGGAGCATCATTGTGGCGCAACTTCAGCAATTTCAGTAATTTTCTGCAAAATGCGGAGCGCGAAACAAACAAGAATTTCGGCATAGGGTTAAACCAAAAAATAAAAAACTTCTTCGACATAGACGATGATGGAGTCTCTGCCCTGTTAGATAATGTAGAAAAAAACCTCAACGATGGTAAATTCAAATTCGTCGTATTAATGGATAAACTCCATAATAGATTAAAAGACCTGATTGTATTTATTAATACGAACAGCGAATTTGACATATACGCCGTAGAAATGGAATATTACAAACTCGACGATCGAGAAATAATCATTCCCAAAATCTTCGGTGCCGAAGTCAAAAAAGACATCGCTGTGTCTACATCATCCGTAAGAGGAGAATGGGATAAGAATAAATTTTTCCAATCTCTCGAAAATAATCTCAATACGTCTCAAGTAGAAAAAATGAAAGAGATATACAATAAGTTTGAAAAAATTTCAGATAATATTAGATGGGGTACGGGTACAACAAATGGGTCATATGCTCCTATAATAAATAGCATCTCCCCCACTAGATCAATCCTATCTGTTTATTCAAATGGCAGGTTAAGCATTAAGTTTAATTGGTTTATCAAAGATGAATGGAAACTTAAAGAAACCAACGGCTACATGGCTGATAAATTTGGAAAGCTATTACTAAAATATGCTCCTAATTTAAAACTACCAAATGATTACAGAAAACACGAGATAAAAATAGAACCGGGCGAATGGATACCATTTTCCGAGGGAGTGCTAAAAGCTTTCGAAGAATTAAAAAATTAAAGGTCGTAATAAAAAAATAAAACATAAAATAAAACATGGAAAATCAAACACAAAAACCAAAAAAGAAGTTCTATAAACGTTGGTGGTTCTGGGTTATTGTTGTATTTGTGATAATTATTATCACTTCAGGCGGTGGGGATAAAAACAATGCCCCGACGTCCACAACAGAAAAAAACCAACTACAAACGGAATCAACTGTGGCAGAAACAAAAAAACAAGCGAATAATCAAAAGTCGTATCAAAACATCTTTACTTTTAGTGGTAATGGCGCAAAAAAATCAGAATCTTTTACCATTCAAGGAGATCGATTCAAAATCACATATGAATGCGGAGGGGACATAAACGCCACTCTTTGCACGGCATTTGTTTTTAAGGTCGGTAGCAACCTACCGCAAGCCATAATGAACAGTGCGCAGTCAGTTAAAGATGAAACGATTATTTATACATCAATGGCAGGAAAGGGTGAATATTACATAGACGCAAACGTCATGGGTAATTTCGAAATGACCGTGTACGATTATAAATAAAACAGTAGATATAAAAACGAGGGCGTTATGCTCTTGTTTTTAATTTTATTCCTCTGGTTCAATTTCTTTTTTAATCTCTTCAAATTCATTCTCGACTTCTTTCAAACGTGATTTACTGGCCTTAATAAGTGTCACTGCTTCTTTTACTTTTTTTAATCCCTCTTCTATATCGACTTCTTCTTGATTGTCGAACCATTCTGTAATTTCAGAAAGTCGCTTAAGGTTTTGATTTAAATTTTTAGTATCTTCTGCCATATTATTTATTGTTTATTTTTTTTATTTTTAACTTCTGAGGTAATTTCCCCGTTATATAGTAATAAATCCATGTTGTCTCCTATTGAAGCGTCTTCTATGCTTTTAACTATTTTGTTATTAATTCTTGCAATACTATAACCCAATTTCAAATGTCTTTCAGGATTATTTGCAGATATAACACCTTCTGAATTTTTTAAGCTCTGATTAATTTTTGATAAAAGATTTCTAAAATTATCGAATAAATTTTGTTTAGAAAAATCGAGATTATTTTTTGCATTGATTATACTGTTCTTAAAGTTTTGAATCGAAACTATTAAATAATTTTTAATATCTTTATATTTATTTATAACTAAATCGCTATATTCTTTCACTACTTCTGTCGATTTATCTATTGCATCTTTTATATTTTCTAAAACGTATTTATAATTGTCGATTATTTTCCTTTCATGTCTTTCTATAAGCAATAATGCTTCTTCCCATGATTCGTTTAATAAGTGGGCAACAGCGGTTGGCGTAGATTCACTTTTGTCGGCAGCGAGGCAAATTAATGGAACGTCTCTGTGATGCCCTATACCGACTATAACCGGTACAGGAAATTCCCTAATTTCACGGATTAATGCTTCATTATTAAATGGTGCCATTGGGGCAAGCGAGTCTATTGTTCCTCCACCCCTAATAATAATTAAAACTTCGATATCCTCTCTTTTAAAAATTTTAATCGAGTTCAATAAATCTATGACTGCCATCTGTCCCTCAACTCGTGAATCGCTTACCTTTACTATAAAACCAAATTTTCTAAGATTATACTTAAAATCGTAGATGACTTCTCCCTTCCCAGATGTGATGACTCCAATTTTCTGCACATATTGAGGAATCGGTCGCTTTTTTTCTTCCGCAAAGAGACCCTCATCTGTTAACTTCTTTTTTAACAATTCATATTGCTTTTTTAATTCACCCTCTCCTGCCATCTCGATTGTTCTGCAATTAAAAGTTATATCCCCTCTGGCCGGCCAAATTTCAGGATTACCGTAAGAAATTACCTTTAATCCATGCTCTAATTCTATACCAAAGGTTTTCAACTTTGTGCCCCAAATTTTACAGTTAATCATAGCTTCATTTTTCTCATCTCTCATCTTAAAATATACATAACCGCTTGGATACGACTTAATATCGCTCACCTCACCAATAATTTTTGCTTTGGAAGTTTTAAGATAATCGTTCAGCGATGCTATAAATTCAGATATAGTATAAATTTTTTCGCCTTCATTATCCATTATTTTATTTGTTTTAGTCTTTTTAAATCTATCATCTTTGCTCCAGTTACATCTGCTTTTCTGTGACTTAACGAATCCCACACCTTAAGCGCTGAACCGTCATAACATAACTCGTATTCTCCATCTCGTCTAATTTTGAAAACAAGTAAATCACCGTCGCAGGGGGGCTTTTTTAGATAGGTTTCATCTTTTTGCGTAGTTTTTACTTGAACCATTCTTTTGTTTCCCTTTTTATCAATTCTATATCCATCCCAATCTTTTTGGCTTTTCTCATCTAAAACTACATCGAACCTCAATGAAGCTATCGCTTCTCCAATATCACCTATCATTCTGCCATCTGGAGTAAACTTTCTTTGCGAAAAAGCGTCGTTCAGCTTCTCAACAGAGTGATACAAATCCTTAATAGCTTCTTTTAACTGCCCTATCTGATCCATTTTTATTTATTGATTTCTTTAATTATTCGATTTGTTTCAACAAGCGCAACAATTATTTTTTGATAATGCTCAATATCCGCATTGGATAAGACTCTACCTTTGCGGTCCTTCAGCCATTTTTGGGCAGGTTGATATCCGCCTATATAAAAATTCCATGCAATTTCTGGCACATTACCAAAATACTGTTCTTTATTTATAAAAATATTTCCATCTTTATAAGCTAACTTTTCAACTGTATCGGAACCGGCAATAGGGTATGTAGTAATAAATTTATTTACTTTGGACGACCTTAATAAATGTAATTCACGAAGCTCTTTTCCGAGTTCAACAAGTTTTGCAAAAGTTTTTTTATCGATAGGATATGAAACGCGTGGAAAATCAATTTTCAAAAATTCCTTATATTTTTCTCTATATTTAGGCGAATGCAAAACCGCATAAATATAATCAAAAATCTCTTCTGGTTTTGTCTCACCCACAATTTCTTCAATTTTGGAAACAATTTCTCTTTTAAGATTTGAAACTTTTGTACCATCTTCGACATAAATATAGAGAGGAAGCTTAAATGAATTATCTGACACAAAATGCTCGTCTGATACAGAACTAGAAATAAAAACATAGTCCCCGTTTCTTGAAATTTCTAATCCGATGTTATCCTTTTGGAAGAAATTATCCATCACTTCTGACCGACTTCGTGATAAAAAATTGTTGTCATAATAGATAAACCTCGCGTCAAATGGACGATAATCATATGACGTCACTTTTCTATCATCAAACTCTTTTATTGTTAAAACCTTTCCGTACTCCCAAGTTGTATTTTTCGCCAAATTAAATTTACTGATTATTTGTTGTAGCGAATATTTTTTTTCAATAATATCTTGTATCCTTTCGGATAAAATATTTTTATCAAAATCTAAGGAAATATTATCAACCTTTGTCTTAATACCAACAGAGTATTTTACAAATAAATCACTCACTTTAAATCCATCGTCATATTCTTCTTTTTTACTAAAATCTTTAGGTACAAAAAAATAATACGGCTCTGAATAATTAAGTTTTTTCCATTTAATATTTTTAACATCCGTATTATTAAGTATTTCAAATTTCACCTCTCTTTTCCCAAAAGTTTCAGCGTGATAAACCGTACCTAAACTTTTCTTTTCACCAGCTTTACGTACAAAGATTGATATGGAAACGCCCTGCATAATATCAAAAACGTTTTCGTCTTTACCTCCGTCTGGTGACTTTTCCTTTTTCTTTGAGTTACCGTGCAAATCTAAAATATAAATATCGTCAAAAGTTTCGAGTAAATGCTTTCTCATTTGGCGATGAGTAACCCCATCTATAAATGAGTTATTGGTAATCATCGCGACAATTCCACTCTTATTTTTTTCAACAAAATGCTCGGCAAATCTTATAAATTTTATATAATCATCATCAAGGTTAATCTTTCTTTCTCCAAGTCCTTTTTTGTAATCCTTTATGAGATTCAATATCCATTCACTTTTGTTTGAGGAATTAATGCTGTATGGTGGATTTCCAACTACCACCATTATTGGTTTTTCGTTTTTTATTTTTGATGCTTCTTTCGCCTCTTCAGCAATACTAGCCGCAAAATCAAACGCAAGAAGTTCTGGCTGCCTGCCGATATCTTCAAGGGAATTGGTAAGATAAATTCCAAGACGAGCCTTACCTGTTCTAGTTTCGTTGAAATATTTAAATCCAGTTGCCTTCAGTGCCATACTCAATTTCAAATGAGCAATTGTATACGGCGCCATCATAAGCTCAAAACCATAAAGGCGAGGCAGTAAATCGTGATGGACATAAGCTGGCCAACGACCCTCCTGTTTACTTTTTAATATCCTGGTATAAATTTTTCCGATAACATCGCTGATGAATGTTCCCGTTCCAACCGCAGGATCTAAAATTTGAACCCTATGAACGCCGTCTGCTGTTTTTGATGTATCTGCCAGCCCAGTCGGAAGTTTAAAATCTTTTTCAAGCAAATAATCAACAGAACGAGTGATAAACTGAACTACTGGCAAAGGAGTATAATATGCTCCCATTTTCTTGCGTAACTCTTCATCATATTCTTTCAAAAAATCTTCGTAAAAATGAATCACGGGATCCGGACTTTTTTCGGTTTTACCCCATAAATCAGTTCTAAAATATTCTTTCATTAAACTTTGGACATCTGCATGAGAAAAAACTTCGCATAACTCGTCTACAATATATCCTAATCGTTTATCAAAATTACGCCCGACGATATGATCAAAAAAATGTCCCAAGAATGGATTTGAAGCAGGGATAAGATCGCGAGCCTCTTGTCTAGAAAAATTATTTACAGTCTCATCATAATATCGAGCAACGAAAAGCCCATAAACAAGTGTTTGGGCATACATGTCAGCAAATGATTCTAATGTGAGGTCGTGAACAAGAAGCTTTTTAATTGTGTCATATACTCTAACGATCTCTATGTTTTTGTCTGATTCTGTGGCTAAAAATTGTCGCACATTGTCTCTTATCCTTCTCGCCTTCCCCCCCATAATTTTTGCGAGGTGTTTCCCAGATTTTATTGGTTCTTTCTGAGACTTTGTAAAGTCGACAAATGTTTTGGCAAGATGCTCATAATTTTTCTCATTGCATCCAATTGTGCGATTCTTAATATTACAATCAGCTATTTTTATGGGCTCTTCGTAGGGAAGACCGTTCCTATAAAAACGAAATTCCACATAATCTGTAAGAACTAAATTTGTATACCCATAATATCTCGCCATTTGTTCTGATTTTTCAATTTTATCCAAAGACACGCCAATGTCTTTGGCCTCAATATACAAAATTGGTACATCATTACTCATTACAACAAAATCCGGCTTATTGCCCTGCACAGATCTAGCGTCGTGCAATATACGCATGCCTTTTATCGACTCAAAAATCCCTTTCAATAAAATTTCGAAATCTGTGCGATAACCCATCTCGCTCGTTTCTTTGTGCGAAAATTTAGAAGATATTGATTGAATATAATTCTCAAAAATAGTTTTCATATTTTCATTAATTTAACCACAAATTAGACATTTTTTCAAATTTTAAGATGGGCGGTTTTTAGGGGTCGGGGTCTGGACTAATTGGCAAGATTGCGTCATTCCTTAGCTTAATATGAATATACAACCATATAGGAATTCAGGGGTCTTAACCCAACAAAACGTACAGGCCCCGGCTAAGGTAAAATATGTGCTTTATGCACGCAAAAGCAGTGAATCGGAAGAAAGACAAGTGCTTTCCATTGATTCACAGATACAAGAAATGCTTCATGCGGCTGAAAAAGAGGGGCTAGAGATTATTGATATTCGGCGCGAATCCCATTCTGCTAAAGATTCTGGACAACGTCCGGTGTTTAATGAGATATTGAATGATATTAGAAGTGGCAGATATAGTGGTATCTTAACCTGGGCACCCGATAGACTTAGTAGAAATGCCGGGGACCTAGGATCTTTGGTGGATTTAATGGATCAAAAATTGTTAGCTGAGATAAGAACCAACGGCCAGCGATTTATTAATGCGCCTAATGAAAAATTCCTGTTAATGATATTATGCTCTCAAGCAAAGCTGGAAAATGATAACAAAAGCTTGAATGTAAAACGTGGACTTCGTGCCAGGTGTGAAATGGGCTGGCGTCCGGGAACGGCTTTAACAGGATATCTAAACGAAAAAAGGACAGACAGGAAATGCCAAATTTTCACAGACCCCGAAAGGGCTCCAATTATAAAGCAAATGTTTGAGAAAGTTGGTAATGACCATTGGTCAGGAATGAAACTTTACCACTGGCTAAAATTTGAAATTAATTTTAAAACACGCGGAAATAAAAATTTATCTCGAGGCAACATTTACAGAATATTGCAAAATACATTTTACTACGGAACATTCGAATATCCTGAATCTAGCGGAAATTTTTACAACGGCAAACATGAATCGTTGGTTAGTAAGGAATTATTCGACAAAGTTCAAGAACAACTAAACCGAAATCCAATGAACAGAGAAATCCGAGAATTTGCATTTACTAAAATGTTAAAATGCGGAGCCTGTGGATCGGGAATATCAGCTTGTGAAAAATACAAAAAATTAAAAAATGGAACAACTTCAAAATATATTTATTACGGATGCACAAAAAGTAGAGACATCAATTGCCACAATGGGTATATTCGCGAGGAGGAGTTAGTAAAACAGTTGCTTAATATAATTGATAATCTTAACCTAGATGAAATTTTAATAAAACATAAATTTGCAGAGGAAGTTAAAAGATATAATTTATTTCAAAGCCGAGTACTTAAAATTGAGGGACGATCTAATACTGAACAAAACATAGACATAAAAAGTTACATCAAATACCTTCTCCGCGAAGGAAGCATGCAAGAAAAGCGGGAAATACTTTCTTGCATAAAAAGCAAAATTGTAATCAAAAATAAAATTCTAAACGTAGAATAGTAAAACAAAAACAGATTTTTTTATAATCTGTTTTCTTTAAAAATGTCTTGAGCGCGGGCCACATTGCCCTGCCATAAGGCATGCAATATGTAGCATATCGCACTTTTACCTGGGGACTTAACATCCCTAGATAAAAGTGCTAAATGCGCAACCTCGTGGACGCTGTTGGAACTGCAATTAGAGAGCATAAGGGCTACATATACATCCCCGACCTCAGAGAAAAAGTTTAAAACTTTTACTTTTGATGATTTTTAAATATTTGGCCGTCCTCAAGTATAACCTCAAAAAATTTTGTTAGATCAGTAACAAACTCAAAAACTTCTTCGCGAGTAGGGTTGGTGTATCCGTATTTCCGTTCCATTAAGCTTTTCCATTTTTGGTATAATTCCTCTGATTTAATTTCCACCATAGTCTCTTTATTAAGAAGTATTATTCAACTCGTTAACTAATGGCGCAATTCGCGAACCGATTCATTTTGCTTTTAACAACTTTTCCACTAACTTTTTATAATTTTTTAAAAATATACTTTCTTGGTCAATCTTCATAAACAGTTCTTTTTCTGTTGCCCAACAATAATCTTTCAACTCGTCTGTATCTAATTTAATATCGCTGTCTTTGCCAACAAATTCAACAAGAAAAAATGTTTGCTTTTGTCCCCGCCATTTAAATCCTGCTTGTCCGATTGTTTCTTCATCCCAATCATATTGATGACTAAATGGGAATCTTTTGATTACTTCAAACTTATCAGTCCCCAACTCCTCTTTTAATTCTCGCATTAAAGTTTCCTTTCTTTTTTCGTTTTCATGCACTCCGCCTTGAGGCATTTTCCAAACTCCATTTGGGTATTGAATCAAAAGATATTTATTACCCTTGCAAATCATTGCACCCACATTATTACGATATGGCAGTTTGTTAAATTCTTTTTTTTGAATCATTTTTAAAATTTTTTTAACTATTCCCTTCGTTCTTTGTTTTATCCAAAATCAAACCAGCATATCCCCTATTTATTTTCAAACTTTCAACATCTTTAATCCCTATGTCTTCTAAAAATTTAACACATGCATTTTTGGCATCCACATTGTTTTTAAAACTTCCTTTCGCTTCTACTTCTATAAAGTCACCCAAGTCTTTAATTTTATCTAATGCAATTTCTAAATCACCACAATCCCAATATTCTCTTTGCTTATCAACTGTTACTACATATTTAAAATCCAAAAACTTTAGTATTTTTCTAAATTCATCTGCATTCAAAATCTCTGTTTCATACTCTTCGGTGCATTCTTGCTCGCCATTTGCTTTTTTATTAATTGATTTATCATATTCAAAAATTATTTTGTCGGGGTTAGTTCTTATTCTTAGCCATTCTGTCGGGTGGGGCTTTTGCGCAAAAAAATCCCTATGAGAAGGGACATAATATTCATCAATTTGATGTATTAATTTTATTAATTTCCCAATAGATGAAACTTTTGCCTTAATTTCTTCAAAATTATCAATTGCTATTTTTATTTCAACTTCAATGTTCATATTTTTAAAAATATTCTTTAAATCTTTTTTTAATGTCTGAAAATTTTTGTTCTTTTAAATTAAAGGTAAATCCCGGTCTTTCATTCAAATTACAACAAAGATTGTAAAATCCTTTATCGTCTAACACATCCAATCCTAATTCTTTACAAACTAAATCAATCTTTTTTTGCCTTATCAACTAATTCCGGCTTTACATTAATTTCTGCCTCAAAATACCAGCCCCAACCGGGAGCATTAACTAGGGCAATTTCAACCCCTTTATAAATATAAACCATCGTCTTTGTGGCTTGAAGTCCTCCATAATACATGCCTATTGCCTGCAAAAGCTCAGCCATGTCCTCAAACTTTTTTGACTCAATTGGAAAAAAGTATTCTTTTCTTGCGTCTTTACCGCTCCATGCTCCGTGTTTTAAAACTAATTCTGTTTTCTTGTTTATTATTCGTAATCGTAAGTCAACATGACTATCTTTTTGCAGATTAAAATCTGGCTTTTCTCCATGGTCAAAATATATCAAAGAAAATCTGCTTTTCTTGCAAATAAACTTCCCATTTTTTCTCAAAAACTTATCAAGTTCTTTTACTTTTCTTTCAGTGATAAGTCCTCTGTGTTCAACCTCAATTTTCACCATATTTTAAATTTTTAGAAATTTAATTTCTTTTCAATGACATTACCTTTAATGTCGTGCCTTATTGTTCCTTCTAAAAATTTATTTCCATCAAGGATAGTTGGCAATATTTCTCTAATAAAACCAATCAATTCGCAGGAATAAAGTTTGTCTAATTCAACCCAGGTAAGCTCGCCTTCATCGCAATCTATTAAATCTCCGCTAAAATTATTGGCCACATAAACAAACAACATCCAAGCCGAGTCCATACCGTCTAAAAGCGTCTTTATTACTCCTTTCAATTTAATATCTTTTACATCTAATCCTGTTTCTTCTTTCACTTCTCTTATGCAAGAACCATTTACATCTTCATCAAAGTTTGTTTTACCACCAACGCCTGTAAACATATTCTGCATCGGTTCCCTATTCCTTTTCAATAAAAGAATTTTATTGTTTTGTTTATCTACAATGAAACAAACATTTCCGATTGTTGTTTTTTTTATGTTTTCCATATTTTTTAAATTAATTTTTTCTTTGTAATATTATGACTTTTATTCATTGCTGGACAAGCCCTACAAAAGGCATTGTCTACAGTAAATAATTTATTATTAAAAATAATTTTGCTTAATGTGTCCTTATTTAATTTGCCGAACAAAAATTTTTCAGGAATAAAAGGACAAGGGAATACTTTGCCGTCAGGCGCAATATAAATAGTTTTCTTACCTGCACTGCAAAGAAACTTATTTTTCTCATTGAAATATTTCTCTCTTGGCAATTCTAATTCAATGGAATAATTCTTGCTTAACTTATCGAATTGTTTAATTATATCATCATATTCTTCATTATTCATCAAATATTTTTTATTCTTGTTAAATCGGCCAAGCAAGTGAGTTTTGTTAATTTTCAAACAATCAAATCCTTTTGAAACTGTATATTCAATCACTTTCTTAGGTTCGCAATTATTTTTCATTACAGAAAATCTCATTGAAAGTTCACCTAGAAATTTTTTTCTTAAATACTTTAAATTTTCGTTTAATTTTTCAAACCCATCAACTCCTCTAATTTCCTTATATTTATTTCTGTCGACCCCATCTATGCTTATAGTTATACTTTTAACATAAACATCTTTCAGCATATCAACCTTGTCTTTTGTCAAACAAAGTCCGTTGGATGTAATAGAAACATCAATGTCATTTTGATTGAATACTTTAATAATCTCAAATATATTATCCATTAAGAATGGTTCCCCTCCTGCTATTGCCACCTGAAATATCCCTAAATCTCTCATTTCCACTGCAATTCTACCAACTGAATTTATATTTAACTCATCACTTAATCCTTTACCGGAATTATTATAGCAATGTATGCATTTGCTATTACATTTATTTGTTGGGTCGGAAAATATCTTCAAAGGAACTTTAAAGTTATTCCAAATTTCACGGAATTGTTTATTCTTGATAATTTTTGAATACTTAGCGGTTATTTCCCTAAAATTATCATATTCTTCATATTTTTTTGTCGAGTGGTTATAAACAATCAAAGAATCCTTTTCATGTCTTATTGTAATTCTTTTCTCAGGTTCATTTTTTCTTAAGGTGCAAAAAGGGTCAATCGAATTAATATTCCCATATTCAAATAAACCACGACTCCTACAACCTCCTCGACAATTTTTATATTCAGAACATTTTAAGCAACTATCATTTCCTGCATAATTAGTTGATTTTTTGGCTTTATTCCATAAATTAGAAAATGTTTCATTTTTAATATTTCCCACAACATAATCATTCCCAAGAAAAGCGCAAGCTGAAAAATTTCCAGATGGGTCAATATTACAAGTTTCTTTGCCACCAGTGCATCCAAAACCACAATCAATAAATTCGTAATTTATGTTATCAAGTGGTGTTTTGGGGATGGTAACATTTATTTTTGTTTTAACTTTTTGAATATCTTCAAGAAATTCAATGTATTGTTCTTGGGTTATCAATAATTCATGACTATTTGCGGTTCTACCGAATAGCCTAATTGGGTTAAACTTTATAGAGTCTAATGATAAATTTTCGGATAATTTTATTAATTCTTTATATTGACCGACATTTAAACTGTTGACCGTGACCTTCATCGAAATATTAGCACTTTTGCAAAATCTTCTTAAAGTTTTTATTCCTTTTATGGCCCTATCGAAGTTACCCAACCCTCTAACCTGTTCGTGGCTATGTTTTAAACCGTCTATACTAACAGTAATTGTGCGCAACTTAAGTGCGTCAAATTTCTTTGCTACTTCTTCGGTAATTAATATACCATTTGTTGTGAGAGAAACATCTATAAATTTATTCCGTGCATATTCAATAATCTGAAAAATATCGCTTCTTAATAAAGGCTCTCCTCCTGCAATAGAGAAAAGAAATGCCCCGTTCTTCTGCATCTGGTCAAGTAAGTTGAAAATCTGTTGAGTTGTAAGTTCATCGGGATTAAACTTGCCAGAGTCAGTAAAACAGTGTTTACATCTTAAGTTGCATTTATGGGTAATATCTATAAAAACCCTTATAGGTGCGCTCAAAGAATCTTTTTTTGCTTTCTTAATAACAGAGATATTAGAAGAAAAAAGCCCTGCTTTTAACAGGTCTTCTTTAAAATCAACCAAATCCTTGTTTTTAATCTTTTTACTGTCAGCAATTAAAATCCTTTCAAGGGCTTTTGTTGATGCCTTATCTAAATTAAAATAGTTTTTAACTGCTGTATTATAAATTATCGAGCCAAAAAATTCTTCCCTTAAAAATAATTTATGATTGGGAATTTCCATTGAGATAAAAAATGTCTAAAATGAAGCAAGTATCATGTAAGACAATTACATGTGCATTATCTTGATTTTTTTGACTTTGAATTTTTTTACTTTCTTTTTCATAAAAATGATAATTATCATTTTAATATTGGCCCGACCTTTTGCACCTTTATACTATTGGAAAGCATTCAATATGTCAAATTTTTTAAGCAGCACTTTATCTATCTATAAATTATAATAATCTGCCTGACAATCAACTCATTTGGCTTTATGTATTTACCCTTAAAATCAAACCAAACACGCATAAAGTTGTCTCTTTCAATTTTACGTATTGAGCCGAGTTCGGGATCCTGTAGATAAATGTGTTTGTCGTCTAAACCCATAACCACTGAATAGTGCCCATCTGCCACGCTTGAATCGCCATAGTCTGTACGACCTCTTGTGAACCAATTTACAATCATGGGCACATCTTTTTTAAGCCATTTCTCTATGTCCTTAAAACTGCTGTTGTTTTTTATTGTTGCCTTAAATCCAAGCTTTTCAGCTGCGATTTTAATGCTTTTGTCATCAACGCCCAATTCTTTTTTAACTTTACAAAGCTTAGCAATGTCTTCTTCTGACTTGTCTACTCCGTAGTAATTTAAAACTATCTTAAGGCTTGCTGGCCCACACATGTCAGAGTTTAGTGTTTCTTGGAATGGTTTTACATCCAACATTATTAATTTCATTTTTTTAAGATATTTTCTAATTTTTACGCACCTTAACAATCATTTTATACACTTTTATAAGTGCAAAAGATATAGCATCAACTATGTATGTAATTATTATAAGATTAAGTGCAGTTAGCACCCAAAGCATAATACCGGTAAAAGTATCTGCATAATTAATATCAAAATTTACCAAAGAAAGTAAGGGCTGCCCGAATAATAAAAATCCAAAATCACTCATATCAATAAACCATCCTGGCTCGTAGGTTAATCTATGCCATACAGCAAAAACAAACAACGCTATTGAAATCCAGCCAAAGATATAACCGACTTTTGTTAAAAAAATTTTCATAATTTCATTTTCCTTTATTTCTATTCTACCCTTTTCTCCCTAAAATACAAACAAAAAGTCGTTTCAACAGACGACTCTAAGCATTCTCTTAATTTTAGCATCACTTGCTAAAAACAATTGATTTGACAATATTACTCATCGCATCCTGAAGTGATTGATTAGGGTTCACACCCGGCAAAGTGGCAATACTTATCTGGTATTTTTTGTCAGGCGTGTTAAATGTAATCCAACTGCCCCCGTTTATAGAAATCCCCTCTTGCCCGTCTATGTCTAATTTAGTATATCCCTTTGACATGTCAGCCCCCGAATCAGGCCCCTCTAGCCATTCTAATGGTGTTTGAAATGGTTGATTTAAGCTTGCACTGATAACTACGGCCGTTAAATCTTGTTTTCCATCATCTTCGTAAGAATCAGGCACTACAAATAGACGATAATTATCGCTCGAATCAACCGAACCATTCATAACATACATATCTTTTGGGTAATTAAACAAAAAGCCAAGTTCGCTATAATATTTAGGATTATTTATAGCTTCCCAAATGATATTATCAATTTGCTCCATTGCAGTAGGGTCTGCTTTGCCGTCCTTTGCATCCTTATATCTCTTCAATGCCTCCTTACATTTATTATCTACTAAAAATTGATACCTCGCCTCAGCCCAATCTTTCATCGTTGCACCAGGGTACATATCAAAAAAAATATTAGTCCATTTGTTTGTTGCCTTTAAATATTCTGCAGAACCAGCATCAGTATCAGCATAGTCATCAGGACATTTTTGAAGAGCAACTCCCCCACTATTTTGATTGTTATAAACAAAAAACCCAGCTACCAAAATAACCACCCCACAAATTATACCGATATATATTATTCTCCTTTTCATATTTTTATAAAATAATTTTACTCCTCAGAAGAAGAACTTGCAATAAATATCCCCACAAAGCCAATCACCCATATTACAAAATATGAAGTGGGAAAAACGCCCTCCATAAACCAATAAATAAATGGGAAAACCGCTACTCCTGGTGCAAGAATAAAACCTGCAATCACGCCACCAATGTTCCACCACTGATAAAAACTGCTTATCATGAAAAACCACAATACAGATCCAGCACCAAACCACATAATGTATCCTAAGCTTTTCATGTTTTTATTTTGATTAATTAATTATTTTAATAGATTTTGAGCAAAATAATTCATACCCGCTTCCCAAATAGCTAACAAATTATCAACATCGGGAGTTTTTTCTGTAATCGGAAAAAATGGATCACAAAGTTTTGCATTAGGATTAGGATCGCCAGGAGTCCAATAGTCCTCCGGGAAATTATCGTGGTCAGTATCCCTCATTGAATAATAATTAGTAATTGGTCCGTTTGGATATTTTCGCCCATTTTCATCAACATATGTCGTTGTTTCAATTTCAAAAACGAGAAAATCTTTTAGAGACGGCTCACAAGGGTCGTATGCCACGAATGAATAATAAAAAGTTACAGCGCTTTGTTCTCCAGATTTGATTGCTTTCATTTCTGAATTAGGTGCACTTTTTATTTTTCGTATAATTTTATCAAAAATTTCTGGTGTCAAGCTAACATACTTCCACTTGGGTCCCAAATCTTCTATTGGTGGAGATGTTATTGGTATTACTGGTGTCTTTTCTTGTTGTAACACGGGTGCAGTCGATATCTGATTATTATTTTTCCCTGTGAATGAAAATAATATCAAAATAAGTAAAATAATAGTTATTATGAAAAAAATTATGCTGCCGTTCCCTTTTTGATAGATGCTCATAATTTTTTTACTTATTTAATGAAAGGATCTTTGCCCGTGTTAGCGGACCAAAAAGACCTGCTACGGGTTTTATATTATTATCTTTCTGAAACTTTATTACAGCAGCATGGGTTATGGCACCAAAATAATTTGTAGTATCTTGGTCAATAGGAAAATAATTAAGTTTTTTTAGTAATGTCTGCAATTGTTTTACATCGTCTCCACTCATACCCTTTTTAAGATTTCTATTAAAAACAGGATTAACTACACCATTTGAATTATCAATAATTTCTTTGTATTCTTTCGTTCCGGGGATAACGAGCTGTAGAGAATCAAGCGTTTTTAAATCAATACTCTCCAAGATGGACGAAACTCTGGAATAATTGTTGCTATTGTTGTTATATACAACACTGGGAGAATTGCCTAACCAAGAATTAATTGTGCTGATAGATAATATATATCCTAAAGCATTAAGTTCCCCTTTTAGCACACCAGAAGGTATGCCAATGAATGTACCATCATTAAGATATGCTCCACCTCCCGAATTACCATGTTCAATGATGGCAGAAGTTTTTAAATAACTCCCACTTGTACCGCTAAAACTGCCACTAGTATATGTCATATTTGTGCCAAACTTTGATGGATAACCATAGATATTGACGTTGGTGCCTAATCGTAAATTATTACTATTACCTTTAGTAATATCTATAAATGAAAGTTTATTATTCTGCGGGTTTCTCAATTTTAAAACAGCCACATCTTCACTTGATGATTCCTTTACAATATCCGCTATCTGTCTGTTGCCAAAATAGGGCTCATCATTAAAATTATTAATAAATCCAACAAGACACCCGAGAGTTTCACTAACAACATGCTTATTGGTTAATATCATGCCGCTCTGATCAATAATGGTGCCAGATCCCTCCATCCATTTATTCCATTTTTCATCGAAAGGACAAATAAGTTTAACGGTGGCTTTTATAATTGTATCTTGATTTGCAATTTCGCTAGAATCTGGTGGTGTTTGTTGTGTGGGCTTATTCGGTGCCTCGCAGTACTGATCAGTGACTGGCGGAGCCGTTACAACGCTTGGACAATCGAAAGTTATTTTACAGCTTCTATTTTGTACTCCGGAAATAGAACAAGAATTCCAGTCGCCACAAAACCACGTGTCTGCAGTACAGCTCGGTTGTATCGGTTGTAACGGAAGTGTACAACTTTGTGAAGTAACTGGTGAGGAGGTATCACTCTGGCAATTTGAAATTTTATTACAAGTTCTTGTTTGAGTATTATTCTGCGAACATGTGCCCCAATCAGTGCACGACCAATCGTTTAACGTGCAAGATGGAACAACGCTACACCTCTGCCTGTTAATAGGACCAGGACCATTTACATAATCTATTATGCAACCGCTAGGAAAAGCAGAAATTTCATTTCTTGATTGATATCCAAGAATAGGGTCGCAAACTCCCCAATCAGTGTATGTCCATGAAGTACAAAATGGTGGCGTACATATTTGTTGAGTTGAAGGTGATGCAATTCCCCCCTCACAATTTGTTGTTTTACTACAAGTTCTATTTTGAAAATAATTACCATCTGCGCGACATTCTCCCCAATCAGTGCACGACCAATCGGCTATTGTACACACTGGATTTGCAACAACAATATGCAAACTCCAATACCCAGTCCCAATTACACCGTCACTATTTATAGACCCTATACCAAGAGATAAATCTGTGCTTCCACTAGTTGTCGGAGTTGTAAAAGTAAAAGACACATTTCCAGTTTGTCCATATGTAATATCATATTGCGGATTACTTGTAGTAATCGAGCCAGTTGAATTCAAACCGATTTCAACACAATTTATAATACCAACATCTCTACTATTATTAGAAAGACGAACTTCTTCAAAATTATACGGACATACAACAGGATCTTTTAAAACAAAAGAATTCGGTAATCTCGGTTTTACTGATACTATTGAAATTTTTCTAGATGTATCACCGCCCAATAAAATATTATTAACTATCGAAAGCGTAAGCGTATATGTTGTATTCTTTTGCACATTAATTGTAGGAACTTCTGGAACCGATGAAAGCGATCCTATGTCCTGAAGATTTATTGTGGCATTCAATGTATTTTCAATAGCATTTACATTAAAAAATGTAGTGCCTAGAAATAAAATCGAAAAGGTGAAAATAATTATAAATTGTTTTTTCATATTTTTTTATTATTTAAAACAAAAAGCTCCCAGCCAGATTGATAGTCTTGCGACTATCTGTAACCGTTTCCAGTTACAGCCCCGTAAAAGGCAAAACTCTGACTAGGAGTTTTCTACCTTTTACGGGGTCTTTTCACCATGTCGGCATTGCTACCGATTTAGGCTACTACTTAATTTTTACTTATTATTTTTACTATACTCTTATTTTTCTAAATTTCAATTTTAAGGCAAGCTTTCACAAACAACACCGTCTTTATCTGCATCAAGTTTATGGACATCATTCTTTGTTCCTCCACAAGTTTCAAACACCTGTTGCGCTTCTTTCTGCTTTTTAAAATCTGTACAATTGTAAGTGTTAGCCGAACAGTTAATATCACCTGTATTAGCAACAGGAGTGTTTGCTGGCGTAGTCACTGTTTGTGTTTCTTGACTACAAGCATCATCTGCCCACAATCCCCTTTTTGCTGTTCGCGCTTCTAACTCTGCCTCATCAAATTCTTCTTGATATTTATAGGGCGTACCATATGTGTATTCATGCGCGAAACCATCTGCTATCATTTTTTTATTAAAAAATGTTCCATCTTCAAGCCATACATAACGCAAAAGTCGCTGATATTTATCTCTCTCCCCTTGAGTCGGATCGTTTTCTAAACGAACTTTTTTATTACTCAATAATTCTTTTGCTCTATTAGACGCTTCTCTCCCAAAACATTCAACTGGCTTTCTTGGGTCAACTGTTTCTGGCGTATTAATTCCTATAAATCGCAATGTCTCTGTTTTACCATCTATGTTTACATTTATAGTGTCGCCATCAACAACCTTTACAACTTGGTACAATTTTATTGCAACATTATCCGTCAACACTTTTGTTTCTGGCAAATTCTCTTGTTTCTTCGTTGCCGATGTATTATTTACGACAACCTCTTCTTTATTACTTGCAACAACTTCCTCTTTCTCTTCTAGTTGTTGAGTTAATTGTTCATTATCTATTTTTTTATTCTCTGGCGATTGACCAGCACCCACAACAATCAAAAATGCAAAAACAGCTACAACCCAAAACCACCATTTCTTATAAATCTTTCCGCCTAGGTTTGGCATTTTATATTCCATTTTTTATATTTTATATATCTCCTCTTTCCAATAGTTTCTTATTTCAAACCAGTCATATTTTGCTAACAATGTACTATAAACAAAACAGCTTAATGCTAATGGCGTAGTATTAATTCCTTTTTTTTGAAATCCAGAAATAATATCATAATTAATTTTAATAATCTGTTCTCCATAAGTTTTATATTGCCTTGGCTCCCCAAGATCAAAAAAATCCATAAGAGCAAGTTTATGAACCGTAGAAAGTAAAGTTAAATATTTGTCTGGATTATATGTGAAAAGAAAGGCATTTAAAATAATCGCTTCCTTACCCGTTAATCCATTTCTGTTTTCCCTGTTCATTTTTTCCAATTCATTGATAAGGATTATTCTCTGATTTTCATCTTCGGTTGTAAAAATTTGATTTAATTTTTCTCTTATGTCTTTCTTACTCTTTAAACTTCTTAATGCTTTATACCACAACCCCTGCCTAATATTAGCTAGAGCAGCTGATTTACCTCCACCTTTTTTGAATTCTCCTGCGCCCTTTGCCTTTGAACAAAAAAACAGAATAACACAATCCATATCTTCAATCGATAATTCAGAATATTTATCATTCATAATTTTTTCACGCCAAAATTGTCGAAATTCTTCGCTTTGGTTTTTCCAAATCTGCTCGTCTTCCTTAAAGTCATACTCAACAGAAAAATCATTAAATAATTTTACTATTTCTTCATTTATCATATTATTATTTTATGTCCTCTATTACTTTATCCATAATCGCAACCATTGCTTCTGTGTCCCTCTCACAATAAGCCAACATATTTTTAGCCAATTGCTCTTTTTCTTTTTGTGGAGTTTTTTCGTCTGCAAGAATCGGCCAACTTGATGAGGCGTCTCCCCCGCCTTTTATTACCAAATTTTCATAAGAAAGTTCTGGACAAAGCACAGGTAAAACAACTTTTAATGATACCAATTTATCAAACTCACTTTTAACATACATTTGATTCTTATGTTTGAAAATTATCAACAAATCAAAAATCCTATCATTTACATCTTGCAAAAATTCTGCAAAATCTGGTTCCATTTCCGACATTTCTTTATTCCGCCCCGATTCAAATGTGGCATGCCAAACAATTACACTCCCCTTCGGACCGATTTCTTTTTTAAGTTGAGCCAAAAGTTCTGGTATTGGATTTTCAAATTTACGTGCTAAAAACTCATAATGTTTTATTTGGGAATTCAGAGCATCTTTCACATGTAAAGAATATTGAAAAGGGACTTGCTGATATGGCCTTGTTCCATCAAATGGCGGAATTGCCGAGCCATAAGTTTCATAATCAAAAAAATAAAGTGGATACTTTAATTTCTTAAATTCATTCTTAATAGCTAAAGCATCAATTTTCGTAAAACTTTCTTCTGGCTCATATCTAATTGATTCTAAAACATCATCAGGAATCTTTTTATAATTAACCAAATTACGGTTCAGCATTTCCAACAAATGCTTTGGCTGAATATTTTTAACCACAGGATAAATATCTTTAATTCCTTTACAATAACATTCCAAATACTCACAACGCTTCGGATTAATGCATCCATTAATTAATTCCAAACTCGGTTCATCTTTTATTTTAATAACCGCCAGCGCTTTTTTTATTCCATCCTCGGTTTCTTGAAGATTATTATTCGTCTCTTCGGTTATGTCATCTGTTGCAAACAATTTCTCTGGCTCAATATCCCCGTGACGAATATATTGATTATTAATATGAATAATATTCGTTTTACGAATTTTTATTCCAGCTTTTTCAAAACATATTTTCTGAAACCCAACATCAAACACATATTCGCTCTTAGCCGAAGTGGCCATTTTAACCTCGTTAATATCCCAACTGCCATCTTTATTCTTCGTAAGAATATCCGCCCTGCAAGTTAATTCACCAGCAACAACCGTTGGCTGAAACAAAATTGTAGCTCCACTTTTAATCGCTTTCTGTGTATTCGCCCAACCCTCTTTATTATATCCTTCTATCTCAACTCCACCCGGGAATAACTTTTTAGCCAACGCATCAACTTCATTGCCTGTATCAAATCTACGCTGTAAATCAGGCGTCACATCTGGAAGCAATTTTGGTTTATACTTTGACAGCCACAACCAAATCGGACACTCCAAATAATTTTTATAGTCAGTTTTAGTGAGCATATGCTTTATAAACGTCTTGAAACTTATTCAATTTTCTTAATAAATTTATTCATTTACCTATTAACTCTATAGCTCTTTTTGAAAACGCTTTCAACTCTTGGTCATTTATAGTTTCTGCATCAGCTAGGGGATTATCTTCGTGATGATACCTCTTGCAATATCCATTTATTTCTTTTAATTCTTTTAACAATTCTTTAGGAAATAAAAATAAAGATTCTCCTTCAATAGATTTTTCCGCTTTATCAATAAAATTACCCAACCACTCATTGTACAAAAAGTCTTTTGGATATTTCGTTTTTAAATATCCTTCAAGTACTGGCCTTATGCATTGTGCTGTGGATTTTAAATTTTCACTCGCATCTGCTCCATTGTTGATAAAACCCAATATTTTATAAAAATCATTAAAATATCCCCCCAAAGTTTCTGATATAATATCCCATTCTTTTATAATACTACCCTCTTTGCTTCTAGATATACATAACGATTTTATTTCATCGTCCTTCCAATTATCTTTAATATCACGTAAAAAATATTTATCATGAGACATTACTATACACTGTTTTGATTTACTACTTATGTCCAATATTCTATCTTTTGTCCAATGTCTTCTATGCCCATCAAGACTGCTAATTGGATCATCAAATATTAATACCTTATCTTCAATTTCTTCATCTTGATCCAATTTGGATATAAAAAATGCAAAAGCCAAACAATTTTTATCTCCTTGGCTCAATACATTTCTAAAACATGGCTCACCATAAGTAGTTGCATCCCCCAAATTAACCGACACATTGTTTATTTTTATACTGTAACTTGAGCTCGGTTTACCTCCAATGTAGGATGTTTCAGTTTTAACTATTTCAAAACCTGCATCCAAATTATTTAAGTGTCGATTAATACTATCCTGATATTTATCAAACACATCTTTTGTGTATTGATCTAAAGCAATTTTGGCCTCTTTCTTTTTTTGCTCTGCTTCTTTTTTTTCAGTAGATAGTTTGAGATAAGCATTACACAATGGAATCACTGTTTCGATGTGCCTAATCCTTATATTCTTTAATGTTTCCAGTTCTTTTTCTTCACCAGAAAGTTCAACACTTCCAATTTTCAGCTTTTCCTTTTGTATTATCCCATTGATTTTTTCTATTTCTTCATTATATTTTCTTACCTTTTCAGACACACCATCAAAATTACCAATTGCCACTTTTAAATTTTCATTGATTTCAATTTTTTCTAAAGGCGATGAGTTTTTTAATTCCAAATGACTTATCAGTAAATCTCTAACATCTTTCCAGTTCTTTTGTATTTCGTCAAATAATAATTCCGGCATATCAAAAGTAATATATTGACTCCAAAATCCTGCCGATGCTTCATTGGAGTTATAATTACGTTGAACAAAGATGAGGGCAGATTCAGAAAAAACATTTTTTACTTTTTTTAAAGAATTTGCTATATCGTCTTTTAATTTATTATATTCTTTATCGAAATATCCTTTATACGCTTCAATTAAACTATTATGGTCACAATTCTGGCCACAAAAGGGACAATTGTCGTTCTTCACATATTCCAATCCTTTCTGAATCCATATCTCCCCATCTATATCCAAATTACTTTTTATATGGTTTTTTGTTTTTTCTTCTGCCTCCTTCGCAATGCCAATGATTTGCTTATCTAATATTGTTTTAATTTCAATATCTGTTAACTCCGGTAAAACTATTTTTTGAATCAGCGGTTTTGATATTATTGCAGCCGCTTTTTTTACCATTTCAACCGACTTTTCTTTCTTTTGTATCAAATCTTCTATTTTTGAATCTCTTGATAATGCAATAAATTTTTCAATAGAAATATTACTACCAAATATAAATTTTTGTATTTCTGAAGCCTTAGTTGTAATTTCTCCACTCTTTTCCCTTATAAGATAATCTAAGGCATCCACGCTTTGAGCCACCTGAACACCTTTTTCTCCAATCACAAATCTGTACAAATTTTTCTTATGGCCGTGCTCGACACTTTCCCCAGAAAAAACATTTTCATTTATAAAAGCTGCATCAAATATTTCTATTTTTTGATTATTTATACTCTGCCATTTTTTATTTTCAAAAATTTGATTTCTACCAGTTATTTTTATATCTATTAAAGAATCATCCTTTCTTCCGAGAGTCAGTCTTTCTAGTATATGCACCGGGTCGTTATTCATTAAGGATCTAAAAATAGCTGACAGAGTTGTTTTTCCTCTTCCATTCTCTCCGTAGATAAGTGTCAACTTTTTAAAAAATACATCTCCACAAGAGATATAATTTTCAAATCTACCGATGCCTAATATTTTAATTATTTTTTCTATCATGCTTTAATCATTACAAAATTTACTAATTAATTATTCTCTAAAATGTTCCAATAGAAGAAACTTTACCTTCAACAACAATTACTATATCTCGTCTGCGTTTGTGACTACCCTAAAGTCAACACCAGACAGCTCTTTGAAATGCTTTTCACCACATTTAATTTTATAAGCCTCACTTTTCCTTAGTTTTTCAAAATTAAGCGTTCCCTTGGTTTCTCTCACCAAATATAAAACATCTTCACCATGTTTCACAATGGCCCAATCTGGATTATATTTACCAATCGGAGTTTCCACGGTAAACCAAGATGGTAATTTAACGAACAACTTTACACTTTCTTTTCCTTCAAGGTCTTTGGCAAATCTCTTTTCTACTTCTGAGTCATATTCAACAAGATTATAAACAGATTTTTGCGAAGACAACAGATTATCTAAGCAACTTGTAATCTCCCCCAGCTCAAATAATTTCATTTCATACTCTTCATCACCAATTTTTTCATATTTAATATCTTCTATAATAAGATCATTTAATTCATTTTTTATTATATTTAATGCTTGGTCAATAAATTTCTGTGGATTTACCTTAAAATCCTTCAAACGATTTGAGTTATCTAAAATTTTAAATATTGTTTTCCTTGTTAAATTAGTTTCTTTTTGTAAATAAGATAAAATATCTGGAAGTAAAAAATTATTATCAATTTCAACAATCCTATTTGTTGTTTCTCTTGTACCGACTCCTCGATCATTAAGATTCAATTCAGCTTTAATAAATTGTATTTTAAGCGGATCAATGTTGGACATTTGTTCTATCTTTTTTGAAGTATTTTCAATAAGCTTTATGCTAGAATAATTCACGGAATATACAGTTTTTTTATTTATTTTCTCCCATAAATTTTTAAATTCTTCGTCCAAATAAACCCGTTTATTTATGTGTATTTTTCTTGGTTGTTGATATCTAGTAATGTGTTTGTCTATCATATAATCAGAAACGATATCAAAAATCTCATTTTCTATATCTTTACATTCTTTAAGTGTTT
>Ga0247842_10001197_pt1 | contig 45040 bp, 47 predicted proteins | sample LaCruzMarch2015__3_FD_192411 | JGI IMG/M metagenome (GOLD analysis project Ga0247842, IMG submission 192411) | Freshwater microbial communities from meromictic Lake La Cruz, Castile-La Mancha, Spain - LaCruzMarch2015_19m | ecosystem: Environmental > Aquatic > Freshwater > Lake | place: Spain...
TCTCGTTTGGCTCGTGGACTCATAATTATCCCTCCTTTGGGATGCCGATGTTCGGTAACATCGAATTATGAGTCAACGATCCTTTTTCAAGCCCTCCTTCGGTAACATTTAATGTGAGGCAATTCGTCATCGCCAGCCAGATCGGATCGGCCTTGACATTTTCGGAGGTTTCTTCTACTCTCCCCGAACCTTGAGAACGAGAGCGGATTGCCATCCGCAGCAAATAAGCGGGGAATGGCAATCTGCCGGAGGAAATGAGCCGATGCCGATTTTTGAATACAAATGCCGCAAATGCAGGGATAGCTTTGAGGTCCTCTTCCGGAGCCGCGATGAAAAGGTGTCTGTCACCTGCCCGAAGTGCGGATCTGTCAAGGTGGAGCGGCTGATGTCCGCCTTTGCAGGAAAGATCGGCAACACCTCTGCGGGCGGCAACGGCTGCGGAAGTTGCGCCGCAACCAGTTGCGGCCCTTCCTGAGGACACTGACCGGTCACGGCCGTGCGCCGTGAGACCACTGCGACTTCGTAAAACAAGCCCGGGATCTTCAACATTGGGTGTTTTTTCCCATGATCAACAGGTGGTGAAGGCCGCCTATCTCACATTGAAAAGGAGCTCACGGATATGAACATTCTGATTTTCGGACCCAACGGCAGCGGAAAGGGAACACAGGGCGCGGTGGTTCAAAAGAAATACGGTGTCCCCCACATCGAGACGGGCGTGATCTTCCGACAAAACATTAAGAATGGAACGGAACTCGGGAAGAGGGCAAAGGGATTCATTGATAACGGAGAACTGGTTCCCGATGCGATCACCGTTCCCATGATCCTGAACCGTCTCCAGGAGGCGGACTGCAAAAGCGGTTGGCTCCTGGACGGCTTCCCCCGGAATCTGGCCCAGGCGGAGGCCCTCGGGAAGGCGCTCCAGGACGCCGGGATGAAGCTTGACTACGTCATCGAGATCCTCCTCGACCGGGAGATCGCCAAAAAGCGCATCATGGGCCGCCGTCTCTGCGCCACGGACAACAACCACCCCAACAACATCTTCATCGACGCGATCAAGCCTGCGGAAAAAGATGGGAAGCCGGTCTGCCGGATCTGCGGCTGCGACAAACTGACCGCCCGGGCCGACGACCAGGACGAGGCGGCAATCGACAAGCGCCACGGGATCTACTACGACACGAAGACGGGGACGCTGGCCGCCGTCAATTACTTCAGGGCGCGCGTCAAAATCATTGATGTGGACGGCACGCCCGGCGTGAAGGAGGTCTCCCAGGCCCTGCTCGCAAAATTAGGATAGCCTCCTATTTGAGGTACTTAATATAAGACCGGGAACCCGGATGCTCCTGATGCCATCCTGGGTTCCCGGTCTTTGGTGCTGCCAATATTCAATCTTTATCTGCAGCAGTCGCGTCCCTAACAGCAGCTTTCTTTACTTTTTGGGCTCGCCCTTCGCTGCCTTCTTTACTTCCTTCACGGATTCCTTTGTTTCCGCGGCCTGTTCCTTCACTTCCTTTTTCACGGCGTCCTTCTTTTTGCCTGCGTCCTCTTTCATATCCTTGACATCCTGCTTTACCGTTTCCTTCACCGTCTGTTTCTCGGCCGCCGGGGCCTTATCAACAGCAGACTTATCCTTGGTAACCGCTTTCTTTACTTTTTTTACATCTTCCTTCGCTGCCTTCTTTACTTCCTTCGCGGATTCCTTTGTTTCCGCGGCCTGTTCCTTCACTTCCTTTTTCACGGAATCCTTCTTTTGGGCAGCATCTTTCTTCATATCCTTGACATCCTGTTTTACCGTTTCCTTCACCGTTTGTTTCTCGGCCGCCGGGGCCTTATCAACGGGAGCTTGCGCAGAAACCGCAGTCGTCAAACCGAATACCAAAGCCACAACCAACAACATCACTTTATTCATATTACTTCCTCCTCATTTTTTCATACACCCTGTAATCACCCACCGCTGAGTCGAGGCAAGAACCGAGCCTGACCACCCACCATCTCAAAACGGTGTTCATATCGTACAGCATAGCCGTTATTTATTCAATATATTTATCAAATTTTATCCTGATTCCCCACAATCCGGAATTTGAGAAGGGATGATGACGGTCCCCTTCTTTACTCTTGCGGACAATCATGGTAAGAAGCCGTCCGAAGGGAAAAACCGTTATGGACCATATCCGAAATTTCAGCATCATCGCCCATATCGACCACGGGAAGTCGACGCTTGCCGACCGGCTGATCCAGTTCACCGGCATCGTGGAGGACCGCAATTTTCAGGATCAGATCCTCGACAACATGGATATCGAACGGGAGCGCGGGATCACGATCAAGAGCCAGGTCGTCTCCCTTCCCTACCGCGCGAAGAACGGCCGGAGCTATACCTTGAACCTGATCGACACGCCGGGCCATGTCGATTTCACCTACGAGGTATCGCGGTCTCTGGCCTCATGCGAAGGGGTGCTGCTTTTGATCGACGCCGCCCAGGGCGTCCAGGCGCAAACGCTCGCCAACCTCTACCTTGCGATGGAACACGATCACACGATCATCCCCGTCATCAACAAGATCGATCTCCCCTCGGCGGACGTCGAGCGGGTCATCGAGCAGATCGATTCGGAACTGGGTCTGGATCCGGAAACCCATCTGAAATGTTCGGCCAAGACGGGGACCGGGATCGAGGAGATCCTGGAGGCGATTGTGGCGCGGATCCCGCCGCCCAAGGGGGATCCGGCGGCGCCGCTTGCCGCACTCATCTTCGACGCGAAGTACGACTCCTTCCGGGGAACGGTGATCCACTGCCGGATCTTCGACGGAACGGTGAAGGCCGGCGACATCATCCGTCTGGTATACAACAACGCCACATACCGGGTGGAAGAGGTCGGCCACTTCCTGCTCCAGCGTCAGAAGCGGGAGAGCCTCTCCGCGGGGGACGTGGGCTACATCATCGCCGGCGTAAAAACCGTATCGGACGTCCGCACCGGAGACACGATCACACTGGAGAACCGCCCCTGCCCGAAGCCCCTGCCGGGCTTCAAGGAGGTCAAACCGGTCGTGTTCGCCTCGATCTACCCGATCGCCTCGGACGATTACACGGATCTCGCCGACTCACTGGACAAATTCAAGCTCAACGACGCCTCCTTCATCTACGAAAAGGACTCTTCGGCGGCCCTGGGTCAGGGGTTCCGCTGCGGCTTTCTGGGGTTGCTCCATCTCGACATCGTCCAGGAGCGCCTGGAACGGGAGTACGACCTCTCGATCATCCTCTCCGTCCCGAGTGTCCGCTACCGTTTTACGCTGAAGGATGGGACAGTGATCTTCGTAGACAACCCGGCCCACTATCCCGAACCGATGTCCACCATCAAATCCGAGGAGCCTTACATCCGGGCGGCGATGATGCTTCCCGAACGCTATCTCGGCGCCGTGATGAAACTCTGCATGGAAAAACGGGGTGTCAACTCCACACTGAACTACCCGAATCCCGGTCGGGCGGAGTTGATCTACGAGATGCCGCTTTCCGAGGTGATCTTCGACTTCTATGACCGTTTCAAGTCGGTGACGCAGGGTTACGGCTCCTTCGATTACGACCTGATCGACTACCGTGAGAGCTCCCTCGCCCTTCTGGACATCCTTGTGAACGGCGAAAAGGTCGACGCGCTCTCGCAGATCGTTCACCGGGATCGCGCCCGCGCCCGGGGTCTCCAGGCCTGCGAACGGCTGAAGGAGGAGATCCCGAGGCAGATGTTCAAGATCGCGATCCAGGGTGCGATCGGCGGTGAGATCATCTCCCGGACGACCATCTCCGCCTTCCGGAAGGACGTCATTGCCAAGTGCTACGGAGGCGACATCTCCCGGAAGCGTAAACTCCTTGAGAAGCAGAAGAAGGGCAAGAAGCGGATGAAGATGATCGGCAATGTGAGCATCCCGCAGAGCGCCTTCCTCGCCGTGCTGAAGTCGGATACGGAATGAACGGATGGATGAAAGATCGCTCCCGAATCCGGCCGGAAACGCTCTCATACGGTTAAAGGAATCGGATGACCTCCCGGGGCTCTACATCCACATCCCCTTCTGCATCCGGAAATGCGCCTACTGCGGTTTCTACTCCATCACCGACCGTTCCCTGATTCCCGCCTTTCGGTCGGCCCTCCGCCGGGAAATGGATCTCTACCGGGGGTGGGCCGCATCCTTTGATACGCTCTACCTGGGCGGGGGAACCCCCTCCGTTCTGCCCGCTGGAGATCTTGAAGGGTTGATCACCGACATCCGGGCCGCCTTTACGATCGCAGGCGATGCGGAGATCACTGTCGAAGTCAACCCGGGCGACATCACCCCGGGTCTGCTCGCGTCGCTCCGCCGCGCCGGAGCAAACCGAATCAACCTCGGCGTCCAGTCCTTCGACGACGGCATCCTCGCCTTTCTCGGCCGGCGCCACGACCGGGCGCAGGCCGTTGCTGCCCTGGCGGCCATTCGGAATGCAGGAATCGATCATATCGGCATTGACCTCATCTACGGCGTCCCCGGCCAGGACATGGGCCCATGGCTCGCGACGCTTCGCGAGACCGTTGCGCTGAACCCCGACCATCTCTCCTGCTATCAGCTCACGCTGGAAGAGGGAACACCCCTCGCGGAGAGACACAGCCGGGGAGAGATCGCCTTCCCCGGTGAGTCGCTTCAGGCCGATTTCTTCTGCAATACATCTGAATTTCTGGAAGATAACGGCTACATCCACTACGAGGTCTCCAACTTCGCCCGCCCCGGCCGCGAATCGCGGCACAACCGCAAATATTGGAACCACGCCCCCTATCTCGGCCTCGGTCCGGCCGCCCACTCCTTTTCGGGACGCGAGCGATGCTGGAACCGCAGCTCCCTCGATGCCTACATCAGCGATCTGGAATCGGGGCGGTTGCCCGTGGAATCAAGGGAAATTTTAAGCGACGAGCAACTCCGCCTGGAGACCCTCTTTCTCGGTTTCCGGACGCGCCGGGGGATCTGCCTGGAGACATTCAAGATCCGTTACGGCCGGGATCTTCTCGCGGACAAACGGGATATGATCGAGAAGCTCTCCGGGGAAGGGCTTGTGGAGATCAGCGACGGATTTCTCCGACCGACGCGCGCCGGGATGGCCGTCGCCGACAGCCTGGCCCTGATCTGAAAAAGAGGGGCGCTTTTCCATTCCAAAGTCAGGGCGCGACGGAGAGAGCATGCTTTAGTTACTGACAGGCTGCCCGCTCGCGATCCGAGAACTCCGCTCAAAGTCATATGCCTGGAAAGCATCCACTGCAAGCTTGACGTTTCTTGCCTTTTCCGGGCTTTTTTCACCTTGCATCAATCGTAAAATGGCTCTTGCCGCCTGGAGGGCTGCGCTGCTTTTTTCAACCGTCGTGACAAGGACACCGAGATTTTCCCCTTCTTTCCAGAGGGGAATGACGGCGATTTGATTCTCCTTGTCGACGTACAGATTCCTGTCTTGAGTCGCAAGCTTGTATGTCGCCTTTGAAAAATTTTGAGCACGGGGGTCCGCATTCATAATCCGGACTGTGCCGTAGCCCTCCTGCACACCGGTATTGACCTTTAATACGAGGATTCCCGCATCGGGGAGAATCTTATCGTATCCTATCTGTTGCCTGTTTTCCACGAGGTAGTATTGATCACGATCGATGGGAATTTTTACGACCAGTTTGGCGCCATTTTGAGCCAGAGGAGAAAGAAATAGGTGCGCGGTCTCCCCGGGTTTCACAAGCATGGCTTTATCCTGAGTGATCCAGCCAAGGCGGATTCTGGTAAATGATGAGAAACCCGGACAGGGTTGACCCTGCTGAATCAGATGTTGAGACATAATGTCCCATGGCCCCATATATACGGCATGATGCTCGAAACTCGGAAGGCCGGCCGAAGCGTCAGACTGACGCTCGAAATCATACAGTCAGGGTGCCAGACGTTTGCCGTCCTGTATTCCGCCCAGCGTATGAATATAGTCATGGGCAAACATACCGAGGTGAGCGTTTTCCGCAGCGACGATGACACCGCCCCGAAATTCTTTTCCTCCCTTTGACTTCAATGTTTCATATTTCGGGATGTAACGCTTGCTCACACCCGAAAGCATCCCGGGATTCGCGCAATAACAGATCATCCCGTAACCCTGCCCCGGTGTAGTCGTTACACCGGGGACGATTACCATCTGATCATAATTCGAAAAATCTACCTCCTTTTCCAGAGAACTCATGGTGTCTTCCACCAACTTTCTCACTTTATTCCTGTCCACTTTGAAGTTATAGGGACTCAGTTTATATTCCGCAAGAGAATCGGGAAGCATCACCCATCCTCGAAAATCAGCCTTGATGGAGGTCTGTCCATAGGATTGATCCGTCACATAGGCATTGAGGGATACGGTAATCCGCTTTTTGATCTCTTCGAGAGATTTTCCCGGTTGCGCATCAGGAAATTTCACCGCGACCGCCAACACACGTTTCTCTCCCCTGGCCTCCGTTGACTGAGGGGCAAGAGAATTGCCCTCTTCTCCATCCGCCGTTTGTACATTGTTGCCCATAAAGGACAGTACAAGTACAATAGAAATGAGAATCCTTGCTATCATCGGTCTGCCTCCTTTATCAGAAAAATCGTTTCACCTGTGAAGCCCCCCGTCTCCAAGATGGGTGTTGCGGGCCGCGACAGATGCACCGCATCATTTGACCTCTCCTTCAGGAATTCCATTATCTCGATTCTATGACTGAATATAGACATCCCAGGAATAGTCGGGATCCCGCGAAGGGCTGGCAGGTGTGCCGTATTGGACTCCCTTTGCGGCCTTCTTTAAAAACCGTCTGACAGATTCTTCTCCAGGCAACGGCGGATATCGCCGAAATCATCATAGCGGAGACAGGGCGTACCGTTGTCCATGCATTTTTCGTAGAGAATATCCTTCGCGAAGATCTGATCGGCCGTCCGGGCGGCGCAGATGTCGGAATGGCCGTCGCCAACATAGATGATCCGGTCATAGTCCGACCGGAAGCGGTCAAGGAGGGAACGCTTGCAGGTCCCGCAGCGGCCGCACGCCTCACTCGCCGGGGGAAAGTCGAATTCGATGCGGTCGTCCTCCCGAAAGACGAGGCGGTTGGAGAAGAATTCAACGTCAAGACCGTGTTTCTGGAGGATCGTCTCGATGTAGGCGTCGAGACCGTCGGAGACGATCTTCAGGTCGATCTTCCGCCCTTGGCAGAAGCTTAAAAATTCCGGGAAAAAGGGATCGAGTCGTTCATGTTGCATAATGAAGTCCAGCACCTGCGGCCGGTTCGTCCGGATCAGGGGTGCGATCCGGCCGTAGGCGGCCCGGGAACCAACCTCACCCGCCGCGTAGGCACGGTCGATCGCCTCCCAGTCACCGGCGAAATGGTCCAGGATTTCGTTGCACATATCCACCCGGCAGACCGTACCGTCGAAATCACAGACAACCAGCAGACGCTCGCCCGGACAACCCCCGACCGGTCCGGGCGCAGCAAGATGATCATCCATCATTATCGTTATCTTCCGTCTTTTTCCTGAAATATTTTATGAGGACATTCACCCCAACCAGGATCAGGAGGACGGGAAGCAGAAAGGTGGCGATGGCATAGATCTTCACCTCGAAACTCTCGGAGATGAGGAAGATGAGTCCGACGGATCCGATGATCCAGCCGCCGAGGTCCCGGATCCGCTGGATCAGGGTGCCGACGGCGATGATGATCAGAAGCAGCGGCCAGCTCCGGGAGAAGGCCCAGACGTCCATCTTGCTCAGGATGATCAGGATCCCGAGACCGATCATGATCATGCCGCCCGTCAGGATACTCCTCTTGTTGCGCGTCTCCATAACGATACGATCACCTCACTGTGTGGTTTTTACGACCCGCTACGTTGCCGGTTGCCTGAACCCGTCCGACCCGTTTTACATCTTCTCCGCCAATTTCAGGAATGGCTTGAACAGATCGATCGGGATCGGGAAGACCGTCGTCGAATTGTTCTCCGCCGCGATCTGATTCAAGGTCTGAAGATAGCGAAGCTGCAGCGACATCGGCTGCGTTTCCATCAGGGCCGCCGCCTCGATCAGCTTCTGGGCGGCCTGGAACTCGCCTTCCGCATTGATCACCTTTGCCCGCCGCTCTCTCTCCGCCTCCGCCTGCTTGGCAATGGCCCGTTTCATCTCCTCGGGCAGGTCGATCTGCTTGACCTCGACATGGGAGACCTTGATTCCCCAGGGTTCTGTGCTCCGGTCCAGGATCTCCTGGAGCTGGAGGTTGATCTTCTCCCGCTCGGAGAGGATCTCGTCCAGTTCCATCTGACCGCAGACGCTCCTGAGCGTCGTCTGGGAGAGCTGCGACGTGGCGTAGAGGTAATTCTCCACATCGATCACGGCGGAGTTCGCGTCAATGACCCGGAAATAGACGACGGCGTTGACCTTGATCGAGACGTTGTCCCGGGTGATGACGTCCTGCGGGGGGATATCCATCGTGATCGTCCGCATGTCGATCCGGACCATCTTGTCGATGACGGGGATCAGGATGATGAGTCCCGGACCCTTCGTGGCGATGACCCTCCCCAGACGGAAGATGACGGCACGCTCATACTCGTTGAGGATCCGGATGGCCGACGCGAGGAACATGACGACCAGGACGATCAAAACGATGATTGGATAAGAACCTGACATGACTGACCTCCTTTTATTTTTCGATGGGTTCTACCTTGACTTTCATCTGTTCCACACGGGTCACCCGAATCTTCGACCCCTGGGTTACGGGAACGTCGCTCTCCGCATTCCAGTACTCACCGTGGATCAGGACCTTTCCCTCCGCAAATACATCGGTGATTGCCCGCCCTTCTTCGCCCTCCATCCCCTCTTTGCCGCCCTGCCGCGGCCGGAGTTGCGCCTTGAGGGCGATGGCGATGACGGCGATGAAGAAAAGCGACGTGATCGTCACGGCCGGGATGAGGACACCCCAGGAGACCCGGAGGGAGGGATCGGGGCTCTGGAAGAGCATCAGCGACCCGATGACGAGCGAAACGACCCCTCCGACGGCAAGAATGCCGTGGCTGACCACCTTGAGTTCGGCGATGAACAGGATGATGGCAAAGAGGATCAGCGCGATCCCCGCATAGTTCACCGGCAGCGTCTGCATCGCAAAGAAGGCCAGAATCAGGGAGATCCCCCCGATCACACCGGGGAGGATGACGCCCGGATTGGAAAACTCAAAGTAGAGGCCGGCAAGGCCGATCAGGAGAAGGATATAGGCGATGTTCGGATCGCTCAGCGCGGCGAGGACCTTCTGCCGCGTGCCCATGATCCTTTCATTGAGAATGGCGCCCTTCGTCTTGATGACCTTCTTCCCCGCCGGCAGCGAGATCTCCCGGCCGTCCATCTGTTCGATGAGCCGGTTGAGATCCGTCGCTACAAAGTCGATCACCTTCAGACGGAGGGCCTCCTCGGCGGTGATCGATTCGCTCTTCCGGACGGCCTTCTCGACCCAGTCTTCATTCCGCACCCTTTTGTTGGCGATTCCCCGGACGTAGGCCACGGCGTCGTTTTCCACCTTCCGGCTCATCGTCTTGTCCATGCCGCCACCGATCCCCAGCGCAACGGGATGGGCCGCACCGATGTTTGTCCCCGGCGCCATCGCCGCGACGTGGGCCGCGACGGTAATGATCACCCCGGCCGAGGCCGCCCTCGCCCCGGAGGGTGCGACGTAGACGATGACGGGTATGGGGGCGTTCAGGATACCCTTGGCGATGTCCCGCATGGCGAGATCCAGGCCGCCCGGGGTATCCAGACGGAGGATCAGCCCTTCCGCACCGCTCCTGGCGGCTTCGCCGATGCTCTGGACGATGTATTCGGCGATGGGCGGCGTGATGGCGGCGCTGACCGTGATCACGTCGAAGACCGGCGCCTTGTCCACCGCCGGCAGATTCCGCCCGAACAGCAGGAGACCGATGAGGAGTGCAGCGGTCACCATGACCGTGCGGAAGATTCCTCGCGACAGGTTTCTCTTCATTTCACCAGTCCTTTCTTTTATGTATCCCGGTCATGTTCCGTCCCGGAGCGTCTTCATGATCGTCTGGACATCTTCCCAGACCTGTTTTTTCGCCCCTGGATTCCGCAGCAGATAGGCCGGGTGATAGGTCGGCATCAGGGGGATCCCCTGATAACGGTGGAACCGCCCGCGCAGGACGGAGATAGGCGCCTCCGATTTCAACAGGGTATGTGCCGCAAAGCTTCCGAGGGCGCAGATTACCCGGGGACGGATCGCCTCGAGCTGCCGGATCAGAAACGGTTCACAGGCGGTGATCTCGTCCGGCTGCGGATTCCGGTTCCCCGGCGGGCGGCACTTCAGGATGTTGCAGATATAGACCTCTTCGCGTTTCAGCCCCATCGCAACGATGATCTTCGTGAGCAACTGCCCTGCGCGACCGACAAACGGCCTTCCCTGCGCGTCCTCATCTTCCCCGGGCGCCTCACCGACAAAGACCAACTCCGCATGGGGATTCCCCTCGCCGAAGACGATCCGGTGACGGAGCTTGCCAAGGGGACAGCGTTGGCAGTCTCCCAGTTCCGTCCGGACCGATTCCAGGCCGGAGGGATTCCCGCCGATAAAGGCCGCCGGCATCGGCTCCGGAGCGGCAGGTGCCTCAACATCCGGCCTTCCCGATGACAGATAGGAGAGGGGCTTCCCCAGCTCCCCGTCTACGCGCAGTCTCTCCGCAAACGACCGGACCAGGCTAAGGAGCTCCTCCCGCGGTTCCGCATCAGCCTCCATCCCGAACCCCTTTTTTTTCCCGGATCTTCTTCACCCGGTCGAGGATGACATCCGCCACATCCCGCTTGTCCATCAGCGGAAACGCCTCCACTCCTCCCTCCCGGTCCAGGATCCGGACGACATTCGTATCACCCCGGAAGCCGGCCCCGGGTTCGGTCACGTCATTGGCCACGATGAAATCCATCCCCTTTTCAATCAGTTTTGACCGGGCATGTTCGATCAGGTGTTCCGATTCCATCGCGAACCCGACCAGGATACGGTCGCCCTTCCGGCGGGCGATCTCGGAGATGATGTCCGGGTTCCGCTCCATGCAGACGGTCAGCGGACCCTCCTTTTTCTTGATTTTTTCCGGCTCGCAGACCGCGGGCCGGTAGTCGGCCACCGCGGCGGCCTTGATCACCACCGTGGTCTCCTCCAGACGGTCCAGAACGGCGTCCCGCATTTCTACGGCCGTCATAACCGGGACGAACTCGACGCCCTGCGGAACGGCAAGCGCAGTAGGACCGCTGACCAGCGTCACGATCGCACCCCGCCGCCTTGCCGTCATGGCCAGCGCGTACCCCATCTTTCCGGAGGAGTAGTTGCTGATAAACCGCACCGGATCGAAGGGCTCCTGCGTCGGTCCTGCCGTCACCAGGATCCGTTCGCCCTGAAGATCCTTTACCGTCAAGATCGACTCGATCTCTTCCGCAATCTCCAGCGGTTCGGCGAGCCGCCCCCGCCCTTCGACCCGGCAGGCCAGTTCACCGTATCCCGGCTCCAGAACGGTATGGCCGCGGGAAAGCAGTCCGGCAAGATTTTCCTGAACTATTTTATTCGCATACATCTTGGCGTTCATCGCCGGACAGATGAGAATGGGCGCCTCCGTAGCGAGGAGAACCGTGGTCAGGAGGTCGTCGGCGAGGCCCGCCGCCATCTTACCGATGATGTTTGCCGTCGCGGGCGCGATGACGAGCAGTTCGGCGAATTCGGCAAGCGCGATGTGGCCGATTTCGAACTCCCCCGGCACCCAAAACAGGTCCGTGGCAACCGGATTTCCCGACAGTGTCTCGAAGGTGAGCGGTGTGACGAACCTGCAGGCATGTTCGGTCATGACCACCCGGACCTTCGCCCCGCGCCGGACCAACTCCCGGACCAACTCGGCGGCTTTGTAGGCGGCAATGCCGCCGGTCACACCCAGAACGATTTTTCTGTCCTTCAGCATTTCAGGGGTCCCCTCACAAGTAATGATAACTTATAGCAAGGATGCCTTGCAAGATCAAGGAATTCATGGCTCCAGGCCTGTGATGGTTTTTCGCCTTGCAATGCGTCCGCAAAGTGGCTATACCGCTCTCAGTTCATCAAGGAGGAAGGCAGGCTATGCATAAGAGATTCTGGTATATCGTCGTTTGTCTCGTCCTGCTGCTCGCGGGCGGATGCGGGTGGTTTTTCTTCAACGTCGGGGAGAGGGGCAAACCCGTCGTGGAGATCGGCGCGGATTCCACCGTCATCGGCCTTCGAAAAGACCTGACCGTCACCTTTTCCGATTCCGGCCAAGGACTTGGCCATACGGAAATTGTCATCACCCAGGACAACCAGCCCCGCGTTCTCTCCGCCATGGACTACCCGGAGGCCGGCGTCGGTCGCAAGGCAATTTCAGTTACCGTGGATGCCGCGACCCTGAAACTCCACGACGGACCCGCCATCCTGACCCTGACCGCCGTCGATCACTCCCTCTGGAAAAACCGGATCACGGTGACGAACCCGGTCACGATCGATTCCCTGCCGCCCCAGATATTCCAGCTCAATACACAGAACCACATCAATCCCGGAGGAACCTGCGTCGTCGCCTATCACCTGTCGGAGGCGGCCCTTCGGACGGGCGTCCAGGTCGGCGACCTCTTTTATCCCGCTTATCCGGTCACGCTGGCAGGAAAACCCGGTTATGCGGCGTACTTCGCCCTTCCACTGGAGGCAACCTCCGGGGTCCCACGGATCCGCATCCTGGCGCGGGATCAGGCCGGAAACGAGACTGCAAGCGGCATCCCGGCGCTGATCCAGAAGCGGAAGTTCCGCAGCGACAAGATGCTCCTTACGGACAGTTTTCTCGGGCAGAAGATGCCGGAATTCCAGGCGTCGATCCCTGATCTGCGGGGGAAAACGCCCCTCGAAACCTTCATCTATGTGAACACCGCGCTACGCGCCGAGAATCTCAAAACGATCCAGTCCGCCTGTCTGAAATCGGAACCCCGTCCGCTTTGGCAGGACACCTTTCTCCGAATGAAAAACGCCGCCCCCATGGCTCTTTTCGGCGACCGCCGGACCTATTTCTATGGCGGAAAGCCGGTGGGCGAAAGCCTCCACATCGGTGTCGATCTCGCATCCCTCGTCCATGCCCCGATCGAGGCCGCAAACCACGGCATCATCCGTTTTACCGGACCTCTGGGAATCTATGGAAACGCCGTCGTCATAGACCACGGGATGGGCCTCTCGACCCTCTATGCCCACTTGAGCGGCATCCAGGTCAAGCCTGACCAGACCGTAAAGCGCGGAGAGGTCATCGGCCTGTCGGGCATGACAGGTCTTGCCGGCGGGGATCACCTCCACTTCGGCGTAGCGGTCCACGGCCAGTTTGTCGATCCCCGGGAATGGTGGGATCCCCACTGGATCGCCGACAATGTAGCGAAGAAGCTGGACGTGAGTTTCTAAGATTTCATAATGTCGCGGTGGGAAATATTCACAAAATAACCCTTGTCCTCAAAGTAGGCGCCCAGGAGGTTGGCCATGACGACGGAACGGTGATGGCCGCCGGTGCAGCCGAGGGCGATGTTGAAACGGGACTTGCCCTCCTTCTGGTACAGGGGGATCAGAAACGCCATCAGATCGAACAATTTCGCGACAAAGGTCCGGCTGTCTTCCGATTCCAGAACATAATCGCGCACCCGGCAGTCATGGCCGTTAAAGTGGCGCAGCTCCTCCACGAAATGAGGATTGGGCAGGAAACGGACGTCCATGACCATATCGGCATCGGCCGGCAGCCCGTAGCGGTATCCGAAGGAGGTCACATGGATCACCAGACTTCTCCCCGAAGACGCTCCGAGGAAATGTTGCTGGACAATATCCTTGAGCTGATGGACGTTGCAGGAGGTGGTGTCGACGACTTTGTCGGCCATCTGCTTCAATGAGGCCAGTTTTTCCCTCTCCAGGCGGATGCCGTCCATGAGGGAACCGCGCGGCGCGAGGGGATGCGACCTTCTCGTCTCGCTGAAACGTTGCAGGATCGCCTCGTCGGCCGCATCGAAAAAAAGGACCTCGATCTTATAGCCTTTTTCCCTGAGCCGGGTGAAGATCCGTGGGTATTTTTCCAGCAATCCCCGCTCCCTGAGATCCATGACCATCGCAACCTTTGCGATCTCTTTGGCCGGGTCGGACTGAATCTCCAGAAACTTCGGCAGCAGAACCACCGGCAGGTTGTCGACGCAGAAAAAACCGATGTCCTCCAGCGCCCGCAGGGCGGTGCTCTTGCCGGAACCCGATAGCCCCGTAATGATCACCACACGCAACTGCTTCATTCCGTCCCTCCTCGACCGGGTGCGCCCGCCCTCTTTCGCAGCCGTGCGCGTCCGGAGATATACCCCCTGTGTTCTTCCCGATCCGACACTACGCCGTCAGCCGATCGCGCGGACACAATCCAGCAAGCGACCGGCCATGCGCCGGTGATCAAGATCCGTCGCCAAATCCCTGCAGGGAATTGAAACGCCCGCAAACTCCCGAAACAAATCCCTCCCGGAATCTTCGTCCTTTCCGGATGCGCGGATGAGACGGATGATCACATCCACGCGGGTCTGTCGAAGTCTTTCCCCTCCCAGCAGCTCTTCCGCCCGCAGAATTCCCCTTCCCCGCACGGCAATCCAATCCCGCGTTCTCTCGTGGCCCCGGCCGTAAAGGGCATCCCCTCTTCCCTCCAGGATGACGGCATCGTCCGCCACCCACCGGTTGCCCGAATGCATGAGAGAGAGTCCGATAGCGGTCTTGCCGATCCCGCTTTCGCCCATCAGCAGGACCCCCCGGTCCAAAACCCGGACGAGCACGGCATGGACCATAACCCTCCGTTCGCCCATCTCGCGGAGCAACCCGATCAGACGGCTGTGGATCAGAGAAGGGTCGTAGCGTGATGCAAATACGGGCGTCCCCGTCCATTCGGAATACTTCTGCAAATCATGGGGTATTTCCGGATCCGATACGGCAACACAGGAGATGTTCCGGAAGATTACATGGGGAAGACGTCTGCGGTGTCCGTTGCAGAAATTCCCCTTCGCCACCGTGGGCGGAAAGAGCAGGATGGCATGAGGAGGCGCTGCTTTCGGAATCCGGCCGTTTTCCAAAACGGGATACCGGAACACATGTTTCACGGGGTTGGAACTGTCTGCCGGTCCCGTAACTTGCGTGATCCCCAGTCTTGCCCCGCACGCCAAGACCTCCTTCACGGTTACGGACCGCATAAGAGCCTTCCCCCTCGACTTCACTCAACACTCGTCGTCTTTTTCGGCGATGATCCGGAAAAGATCCTCGTGCATCTTTGCGTTTAGAAGATTTTTCCGGAAGTTCGGATCCTTCAGCATTCGGGAAATCTTTGCCAGGGCCTTGAGATGCTGGCCCGCCGAATTCTCCGGCGCCATCAGCAGAAAAAAGAGATGAACAGGCTTTCCGTCCATCGCCTCGAACTCGATCCCCTCCCTGCTCCTGCCGAACGAGACCACCATCTCATCGAGTCCCGTAACCTTGCCGTGGGGGATGGCGATTCCATCCCCGATACCGGTGCTCCCCAATCTTTCCCTTTCCAGGACTACATGGAGCATCGCCTCGGGATTGACTTTTGTCTTTCCATTCGCAAACACGTTAGCCAGTTCCGCAAGGACGTCGTGTTTGTTCCGGGCCTTCAAATCCTCAAGAACAAACTCCCTCCGGAGCATCTCCGTAATTTTCATGCATGCATCATCAAACCTCACCGGCCGATCTCCAACAGTGCAAATTTTCCATCCTCGCGCCGATAGATCACATGGACATCTTCGGTAGAAGAATCGCGATAAATCACAAACCGGTTCTTCGTGGTTTCCATTTCCAGGACCGCGTCATCGATGGACATCGGTTTCAAAACCATTTTACGCGTCTCGACCACCTTTGCATCAATCGGGTCCTCACTCTCTTCGGCCGGTTCCCCAGAGAATTCACCGCTTCGGGAAGGATTGGTTTTGAAACCGCGTACCCGTTCCTTTCGTTTCTTGAGCTGCCGTTCGATTTTTTCGATGGCGTTGTCAATGGCCAGGTGCATATCCTTTTCTTCTTCCTTGCTGTTGATGTTCAAGCCGTTGGCCATCAGGTTGATCTCCGCTGTATTGCGGAATTTTTCGACCGAGAGGATGACCCGGGCATCCACCGGATTATCGATATATTTCTTCAGTTTTTCCAGTCTCTCCTCCACATATTCCTTCTGCCAGTTTTCCCCTTCCGCATTCCTGAATGTCACGGAAATCTTCATGATCGGTTCCTCCCGTTTCTGGTTTCACCCGCCGACGATGTTGCCGCCGTTCGATGCGCCGGATCGGCAAAGCGGCGGACTATACGGATATCGATTCGCCTTGTCAATGTTTTTTAAAAATATTTTTTCCGTCTCGATGATGGTAGAACTCCCATCATATCCCTGTATTTCGCGATCGTCCGTCTTGCAATGGTTATCCCTGAAACCCCAAGACGCTTGACGATTTCCTGATCGCTGAAGGGTTTGTGCGGATCTTCCTCACCGATGATCTTCCGAATCACATCCTGCACACTCTTGGAGGAGACGTTGTCACAGCCGGTCTTGTGGATGCCGCTGCCGAAGAAGTACTTCAGTTCGAAGAGACCCCGCGGCGTATGCATATATTTGTTCGTCACCACCCGGCTGATTGTGGATTCGTGCATCTCCACGTCATCGGCTATATCCCGTAAAATCAGCGGATGCAGAGAAGCGATCCCCTGGTCGAAAAAATCCTTCTGATACCGGACGATGCTCTCGGAAACTCGGTAGATCGTTTTTTGACGCTGCTGGATGCTTTTGATCAGCCAGGTCGCCGACTGGACCCGTTCCTTGATATACCTCTTTCCGTTTTCCCGCTTCGCCCCGTCGTTCATTCCGCCCATGATCTCGCGGTAAAAATTGCTGATCCGGAGTCTGGGAAGACCGTCGTCGTTGAGGACGATCTTGTAATCATCGCCGCTCTTGAAAACATAGACGTCGGGAACGATCGCCTGGATGCGTTCCTCGTTGTAGACGCTTCCCGGGTGGGGATCCATATGGCTGATGATCATGACCGCCGCCAGAATATCCTCGATGGGCGCCTTTAATTTCCGGGCGATATGGGGATAGTTCCTGACTTCCAGGTCCCGGAGATGATCCATGATGATCCGTTCCACAAGGGAGCGTGCACCCCCCGTCATCTTCGCCTGGATGAGCAGGCATTCGCGCAGATCGCGGGCGGCAATCCCGACGGGATCGAATTCCTGAACCTTTTTCAACACCTCTTCGACAAACCCGGACGCCACCTTCTCCTGGACGGCAATCTCATCCGGCGTGGCAACCAGATAACCGTTATGATCCAGGTTGCCGATGATCTGTTCGCCGATCCGGTATTCATCTTCGCTGAACCGGGAAAGACGGAGCTGCCACATCAAATGGTCCGTAAGCGATGATTTCGCCACGAGGAGATTGTCCCACGAAGGGGCGGTCCCCTCCTTCCGATCATAGGTGACCCCCATTGGACCATAATCTTCAAGATAATTGTCCCAGTCGAAATCTTCCCGGCCGTCCCCTTCGCCCGTCAGCTCCTGGGTCCGTTGGACGGTCTGCTGCTCTTCCCGATCCTCTTCCGCAGTCTCTGCGGGTTCGATTTTCTTTTCGGCCTCTGGATCCTCATCTGATGTAATTTCCTCTAAAAGCGGATTCTCCTCTATCTCCTGATTGACCATATCGACCAGCTCGAGCCTCGACATCTGCAAAAGCTTGATGGCCTGCTGGAGCTGCGGCGTCATGATCAACTGCTGTGTCAGTTTCAGACTCTGCCTGAGTTCGAATGCCATGTTCGGGTTGTCTTCTCTCTTTCAGAATTTAAAATCATCGCCGAAATAGATCTTCCTCGCAATCTCGGAGACGGCGATGACATCCGGCGTTCCCTCCACAAGAACCGTTCCCTCATTGATGATGTAGGCGCGATCGCAGACGGAAAGGGTCTCCCGGACATTGTGATCGGAGATGATGATCCCGATCCCCTTCATCCGGAGCCGGACGATAATCCTCCCGATATCCGCCACTGCCAGCGGATCGATCCCCGCGAAAGGCTCATCCAGAAGGATGTATTTAGGCTGTGTAACGAGCGCCCGCGTGATCTCCACCCGCCTCCTCTCACCTCCGGATAACGAATAGGCCTTGTTGTCCGCAAGTTGCGTCAGATCCAGTTCCGCAAGGAGCATATGCAGACGCAACTCCCTCTCTTCTACGGTGATGGGAAGCGTCTCGAGGATTGCCATGATATTCTCCCGCACCGTCAGTTTCCGGAAAATGGAAGGCTCCTGCGGCAGGTAATTCAACCCTTTCCGCGCCCGGACATACATCGGACACCGGCTCAGATCCTCGCCGTCGAGAAAAATCGATCCCCCATCCGGCTTGATCAACCCGACGATCATGTAGAAGGTGGTCGTCTTTCCGGCGCCGTTGGGTCCCAGAAGGCCAACCACCTCGCCGGGATTGATCTCCAGATGGATCCGGTCGACCACCCTTCTCCCGCCGTAGATCTTGATCAGGTCCGTTGCCGTCAATTTTCCCATGAAGAAGTTCCATGATATGCGGCAAAAAAGGCGGCTGTCACTTTTTTTTCTCCGACTCTCCCGGATAGATCGTGGCGGTCACGCGTCTATTTTCCACGCTCTCCACCAATCCCCGGTTTTCATCCAGGAACACGACGATCCGGTCACCCCGGACGATGTTTGCGCCTTCGCGCAGAACCGCGCTGCCCGTCATCGTAATCTTCTGGGTATCCTGTTCGAAGACGGCTTCTTCTCCGGTCACGACCCGTTCGCCCTCGGTGATCGTCACCTGCCCCTTCGCCTCCACCCTTTCCAGATTCCCTGTCCCTTCAACCCCCGCGGTCGATCTTCCGGCTGCCTTTCTATCCTCCCTGTAATAGAGAGTCAGGCGTTCCGCCCGAATGATCCGCGCGCCCTGCGTCGCCACGGCATTCCCGGAAAAGACGACCATCCTTTTATCGTTGTAGGCATCCAGACGATCGGAAACAATCTGAATCGGCTGATCCTTCTCGATCCGGGGTTTCTGCTTCGTTTCACCCAGTGCGCCCCCCGGCGGATACAGAACCGCTATCAGCAACCCCGTGAAGATGATAATCCTGAAGAACCTTTCCGACATCCGATTTTTCCTCTCATTTTTCTAAGGAGTTAGCCCGAACCTGCGACAGCAGCGTGACCTTTTTCTCATCCAGCAAAAAGATCATTCCCACACCGCTGATCCGGATACTCCCGTTTTCCATAACCACGGGCCGGTCCGTTTCGATCTGCTTTCCGGCATCCCGGTACAGAAGGCGGTCCGTCGCAAAGCGGTCGCCTCTTTCTGAAACAATACCGACATTCCCTTCAATTTCCATATCGCGGGACTGGGTATTGAACCGCCCCCGGTCGCCGTTCATCACGAACACCCGACCGTCTTTCATCAGCAGCCGGACCGTCACCTGATCGAAGAGCGCCAGGTTTTCCTTCTTCTGATACCGGGCCGTATCCGCCTTGATCTCCCACGTCATGCCGGCATCCCCGACCTCGGTATAATGGACATTCTTGACCTGCAGATCGACCCGATCCGACATGACCTTGAGTAGTACCTTCTCCGGCGACCGGAAGAGGCCGATTGCTATGATCGCCGCCACGGACAGGATCACCGCCAGGATTGCAACGATGAGCACCGTTTTTTTCTTTATATTTACCATCTCTGCCCGTTTGCCGCTGACCATTCGGCGGTCTTTGAGCACCGCACCCTGTCGGAATTTTTATACCACCCGGGCCTGAGTATGTAAAGGTGAAACGTCGATTCCCCGGACCGCCCGGAGATTACGCAAATTCATACCGCGCGGCCACATCCGCCCATCGGTTCTGCGCCTTCAGAATCACCTCGCACACCTCCCGAACAGCCCCCCGTCCCCCCCCGTGTTGCGTCACATAATCGGCGATCTTCCGGGCCTCCGGAACCGCATCGGCCACAGCAACGGAAAACCCCGCCCGTCTGAGGAGAGGGATGTCGACCACGTCATCGCCGACACAGGCCGTCTCTTCCGGGCTCATATCCCGCCGCTTCAGGATTTCGGCAAAGACCTCCGCCTTGTTCAAGATCCCCTGATGGACCTCGGAGATCCCCAGATCGGCGGCGCGGTGTTCGACCACCCGGGATCGCCTTCCCGTCAGCAGCACAACGTCTATTCCGAACCGCATCAGAATTTTCAGACCATGACCGTCCCGGACATCAAACTGTTTGCTCTCCAGCCCCGCATCGTCCATGACGATCCGTCCGTCGGTCAGGACCCCATCCACATCGAGGATCAGGAGCTTCACCTTCCGGATTTTCATCAGAAGTCGTTCTTCGGTTACCTCTTTCACCATCGTCCCTCTCTTCAATCGGTTGCACACCATCATTCCTGATGTTCACGCACTGCGGCATCGATCTTCATCAGGGTCGTCAACAGTTCCGGAAGTCTGTCCATGGCCAGGGAATTTGGCCCGTCGCACAGCGCACGGTCCGGGTCGGGATGAACCTCGAAAAACAGGCCGTCGATTCCGGCTGCCACCGCCGCCCGGGCAAGACACGGGACCATCTCCCGGTCGCCGCCCGATGCCGAGCCTGCCCCGCCGGGAAGCTGTACGCTGTGCGTGGCATCGAAGATGACCGGATATCCCGTTTTCCGCAGGATCGGGAAGGAGCGGAAATCAACAACAAGGTTGTTGTAACCGAAACTGACCCCCCGCTCGGTCAGCATGATGTTATCATTCCCCGCCGCTGCGGACTTCTCCGCGATATGGACGGCATCCCAGGGGGCAAGGAATTGCCCCTTCTTGATGTTCACGGCCTTTGCGCTGCGGGCGATCTCGACAACAAAGTCGGTCTGACGGCAGAGAAAGGCGGGGACCTGCACGACGTCAAGGACTGCGGCCGCCGGTGCGATCTCCTCAAAGCGATGAACATCGGAAAGAACGGGGAGAGAAAATTCCTCCCGGATCCTTTTGAGGATCGCTAGCCCCCGGGTCAGCCCCGGCCCGCGGTAGGCATCCCGGGAGGTCCGGTTCGCCTTGTCGTATGAGGCCTTGAAAATAAGCGGAATCCCGAGATTCCCCGTCAGCGTCTTCAGGTCGCGGGCGATCTTCGCCGTCATCTCTTCGTCCTCGATCACACACGGGCCGGCGATGAGCACCAGGGGGGCGCCGCCGCCAATTTCCATACCGCCGACGCTGATCTTCTTCATACGCACATTCCTCTATTCATTATTGTTTCTGCTGCATGATCCGTATCTTCATCTGCGGGATCCGCCGTGCAACCCTCGTCAAATCGGGGTTCAGTTCATAAGCCTTCGTGTAGGCTTTGAGTGCCTCCGGAAAGAGACCTTTTTTCTCATAGGCCGCGCCGAGATTCGCATAGACCTCGTCGTCCTCGGGATCCAGCTTCAACGACATCAGGTAGTATTCGATCTGCCGATCCGGATCACCCTTGAGTCCGTATGCATCACCGACGCTCACATAGCCGGCGGCCTTCTTGGGATTCAGATCGATCAGTTTCTTATAGATCCGTATGGTCTTGTCGTACTGCTTTTCCTTCATATAGGCGTCGGCCAGGGTATTCAACACCTCGGTCGTGGGGTTCGCCGCGGCAAGTTTCTCATACATCGCGATCGATTCTTTCGTCTTGCCCGTCAGACCATAGGACAGTGCCAGGCTCTGCTGAATCTGGGGGTCCTTTGCCCCATAGCGGATGGCCTTTTCATAGTTCTCCACGGACTGGGCCGGTTTCTTCAGTTCCTCATAAGCAAAACCGAGACGGGTATAGAATATTGCATTTTTGGGTTTTATTTTCACCAGTTTTTCATAAAGGGGTGCGGCTTCTCCGAAATGCTTTCCCTTGAAATGGAGGGCGGCCAGTCTCTCCAGCGCGTCCGGCTCATCGGGTTTCAATTCAAGGGCCTTCTGGTATTCGCGAACCGCGTCCGGTTCCTTTTTGGCCTTCTCATAGGCGACCGCCAGATTGAATCGGACAACCGGATCCGACGGGTTCAGTGCGACGGATTTTTTGTAGTTCTCGATCTCCTCTCTGGCCTGACCCTTGCCTCCATAGGCCAAGCCGAGATTGGCATAGACAGCGGCGTTCTTCGGCTGCCGCTTCAGGACCTCCTGATGCCAACGGATCGCCTCGTCAAAATTTCCCATTTTCAAAGATAAGCTCGCAAGGGCCGCCGCCACATGATCGGCCTTCGGCACCTTCTCCAGAACCATACGGTACTGCTCAGCGGCCCGGATGAGTTGACCCGTCTTCTCATAGGCCTCCCCCAATTTAAAAATGGCCACAGGATTGTCGGGCCGGATCTTCAAGGAGGCCTGGTAAGAGGCGATGGCCTTCTTCCAGTCCCCCATCTGGCCCCAGGCAAGGGCCATATCCGCCAACGCGGCATCATCCTGAGGGTTGGCCTTAACGGCCCGCGTGGTGATCCGGATCACATCCTCGTACCGTGCGCTCTTCAAATAGCACTTGGCCAGTTCCGCCAGGATGGAGGGATCGTCCGGTTTCAGAACCAGGATTTCCTGATACTGCGCAATCGCTTCTCCCGTCATACCGGCATGGAGGTAGATGGAAGCGAGCATGCGGCGCACATTCGTATCTTCCCGATTCATGGCGATTGCCCGTTTAAGGTATTCGATCTGGACCTTCTGATTCCCTGAACTCCTTGCATAGCGCAGCCAATCCTGGGGTGTGATCTGTATCCGAATGGGGATGGCCGCAATCGGAATGCCCCGATAGTCAATCCTCATGGAAAAATCACCCGGCTTGTTTCCCCCGACACCATTCCGGCCGGTCAGGACCGTCTTGTCCACCAGATCGATCCCCTTGAGCAACTTCCCGAAATCATCCTTACCCCCGATCCCTTCGACATCAGCGACTACCCCGCCGCCGAACAGGACATCCGTTGAAATCTCCTTGATGATGAATTCGTCCCGGTAGGAGATCTCAAAGGTATCACGGGAGGTCAGACGGTAATCTTTTCCGTTCTTCTCCAGGATGAGTGCATAGAAGTGGGGTTTTTGATTGAGGATGATGAAGGAAAAGAAATTTTGAATCCTGGTCAGTCCTGCGAAGATCCCCTGCACTTTTTCCGGATAAAAGAATCCGGCCGACAGGCCGGCGGCCGCCAGGAATCCGAGTATCAGGACAACGATCCATATCCTCATCGATCCTCGCCCTTTCCGTGCTGGTCCCGATGCCTTACCCGACTGATATTCCATAACCCTTAACCCCTCTGCGGCGCTTGATCATCCGATTGGACGGCAATGGAGACTTTTTACGGAGGCATCCATTTTGCCGTAGGAAGATCTTTTCACCCCCGCGGATGAAACTTTCGGTGGATCTCCTTCAGACGTTCCCGCGTTACATGTGTGTATATCTGTGTTGTGGAGATGTCTGCATGACCCAGCATAATCTGTACGGAACGCAGATCGGCTCCCCCCTCCAGAAGGTGCGAGGCGAAGGAGTGACGGAAGGTGTGGGGATGAACCCTCTTGCCCAGACCTGCCTTCGCCGCATACTTTTTCACGATCTTCCAAAATCCCTGCCGCGTTATTCCTTTCCCCGAACGGTTCAGAAACAGGAAGTCACTCTCCCCCCCTTTGAGAAGAAGAGGTCTCGCCGATTCCAGATAATGTTTGACCCGATCATACGCCGTGCGTCCCACGGGGACGATCCGCTCCTTCTCTCCCTTGCCCATGGCGACCAGATACCCGACCTGCCAGTTGATGCTGTTTACGGTGAGCCCGATCAGCTCCGACACCCGGATCCCGGTCGCATACACGAGTTCGAGCATGGCGGAATCCCGGCAGTCCGCCGGCGTCGCCGCGCCGGGTTGCGCCAGCAGAAGTTCCATCTCTTCCCGGCTCAGGACATCGGGAAGCCGCATCCAGACCCTGGCCAGTTCGATATGGGCCACAGGGGTATGTTCCACCTTCTTCTCCCGGAGGAGATACTTATAAAACCCCCGTATGGCCGCCAGAGCGCGATTCACCGAATTGGCCGCAAGCCCTTCCTTCTGTAGCGACGCCAGAAAAGAAATCAGCTCCTCCGTCCCGATCCCACCGATCCCCCGGGTCCCCTCTTCGCCGATAAATCCTGCGTACCGGCCCAGATCACGGCTGTACGCGTCGATTGTGTTACGGGAGACCCCCTTTTCGACCGTGAGGTAATTGAGATACTCATCAATTAGATGATGCATGTTTTTTTTTAACGTAAATGGCGCGGAGAAGCAAAGACTTTTTGACGAACGTGTCTCCGCCACTCGGCAAAGGACAAGCGGCAGTGATTAAAACAATCGATATTCCAAAGCTTTCGGACTGCCCAATGTATAAATATGTATTGACACCTCTCAAGGATTATGATAGGCAACACCCCATCCATGACATGGGAATGAAGGTGTTCTCGAATGGCACATTGCGTGCTTCCTTCGCACATCTCGAAGGCATTCCCCGGGGATGGTCGTTCTGTCAAATCCGCGGCTTTCGGAAGTGCGGGAATCGCACTTCCGTTTCCGGAAACGAATTTTTTCGATGTTCTTCACCCGGGCCTTCTGATTGGATTAGGGTCGGTGAGACACTCTGGATATGATGATTCTTGCGGTATAGCGGCACGGTTCTTTTTTATCTTCTCCTATAACCCAGCTCTTTTTCATCTTGGCATTCAATTTGCTCTGAGTGATCTTTCTGATGGGGGTATTCATTCCCCTGGTGTACGAAAACCCCCGAATCAGGAATACCTTGAACGATTGTCCGCGGAAGAGGTATTTTACCGCCGAACAAACGTTTCACGAAGGGAGCGATCATGAACCTCCGGGAAGTATATGATCTGCTGGATGCCGAGATTCTGGTCGGCGGGGACCAGATGCATGCGGAACTGACAACCGCCTTTGCCGCCGATACGATGAGCGATTTGTTGGCCTTTGGAAGGGCGGGCGGCATTCTGCTCACCCGAATGACCAGCCCGCAGGTAATCAGAACATCGGATATTATGGATATCGCGGCGATCATCATGATCAGGGGAAAGATCCCTTCCTCGGAGGTTATTCAACTGGCCGAGGAACTTCATGTTCCGATACTGGCAACCCGGTTGCCGCAGTTCGAAGCGGCGGGTCTTTTGTATGCAAAGGGTTTAAGGGGGAACATCGAGAAGGTGGATGAACACCGTGCCATCGTCTGATCAGGCTGAAAATATTGAATCCCTCTCTTGGCCCTGCTGAAGCGGGTGGAGAGAAGCCATTCGCACCCCGGGGAAGGAAGTGAATCTTGCTCCTGCGTGAGGTACAGAAAATTCTGGATGCCGAGGTGCTGGTCGGGGCGGAAAAGCTCGATATGGAGGTCCATACCGCTTTCGGCGCCGACCTCATGAGCGATGTGCTGGCCTTCGCCGATTCCGGATGCCTTCTGCTGACGGGGTTGACCAACCCTCAGGTCATCCGCACGGCCGATGTGTTGGACATCGCAGCCATCATCCTGGTTCGGGGGAAGAAACCGCCTCCGGAGACCCTCCGCGCCGCGGCAGATAAAAATATCCCCGTTCTTTCGACAAAATATATCCTTTTTGAATCAGCGGGCCGTCTGTATGAAAAGGGGATTGTCGGTTCCGCACAGAAAGTGGATGGGCGCCGTGTCCGTTTGTGAAAAATGGTTGTACGGGAACAGCTTCCCCGTCGATGGGGGCAATTTTGACGATGCGGGCAGGGTATCCGGAAGGATCAAAACGATCCTCAAAGAGATGGGGATCGAGAATGATGTGGTTCGGATGGCGGCCGTCATCACCTATGAATCGGAGATCAACATTGTTTCCTATGCCCGACATGGCATGATCAGCCTCCATGTGCTGCCCGAACATGTTGAGATCGAGGCCGTGGACGAGGGGCCGGGGATTTCCGATATCCGTCTGGCCATGCAGCAGGGCTGGTCCACCGCCACCGACAAAATCCGGGAGATGGGTTTCGGCGCCGGCATGGGTTTGAACAACATCCGCAACTTCTCGGACATATTTCACATCTCATCCGACGTGGGCAGTGGAACCCGCCTGAAGATGATCATCCATATCCTGCGGGAACAGGATCGTTGACACCGGAGAGAGGGTTATGAATCTCGAGACCATTGTACAGGCATTGCATCTTGGCGTGAAATCAGGCGGGGACAGGTTGGGGGTCGAGGTCCGGGGGGGCTATGTCGGCGACCTCCTGAGCGATGTCATGGCCAACGGCCGGGAGGGGGATCTCTGGATCACCCGCCAGATCCACCAGAACATTGTCGCGGTCGCCAGTCTCAAGGATCTCGCCGGAATCATCCTGGTCCGGGGCGCCGAACCCGCCGCGGACACACTGGAGAAGGCTGTCCGGGAAAACATCCCGCTTTTGACGGCAGATCTGCCGGCCTTCGAAATGGCGGGCAGAATCTATCAGATGATCTGCCCGCTGAAGGTATAACCAGCGCAGTGAGGAAAGGGGCATCCTCCGGAAGATGATCAGGGCTTTTCGTTGTGATCTCCACATGCATACCTGTCTTTCGCCCTGTGCCGGCCTGGATATGTACCCAAGTGCTCTCGTCGGAAGGGCCGTGGCTGAGAAACTGGATGTAATCGCCATCTGTGATCACAACGCATCGGAAAATGTCCCCCACGTGATCCGGGCGGCACGGGGGTACGAACTGGCCGTCCTCCCCGGCATGGAGATCACAAGCCGGGAAGAGGTCCATCTGCTCGCGCTCTTTGACCGGATGGATTGCCTGCAGCGCCTCCAGGATATCGTTTATTCCCATCTGCCCGGAATAAACGATGAGAGCCGCTTCGGTTGCCAGGCGATCGTAAATGAGTTGGACGAGGTCGAGGGGTTCAACGAGCGGCTTCTGATCGGTGCGACGGAACTGGGCCTGGCGGACCTGATCCGGCATGTCCACGCCTTCGGGGGGCTCGCGGTCGCTTCCCATATTGACCGGGAGAGCTTCAGTGTGATAAGTCAGCTCGGTTTTGTCGATCCGGAGATCCCTTTCGACGCGCTGGAAATATCCGGAAGAACAGGACTGGCGGGTGCGCGCAGGAAATATCCGGAACTTGCGCGTTACGTTTTTCTGACCTCTTCGGACGCCCATCGAATCGAGGATATCGGAAGAGGGTATACGGAAATCTTGCTGGAGGAACCGTCGGTTCAGGAATTGAAGATGGCCTTTTCCGGACAGGGGGGCCGCCGCACGGCGGATTTCTGATGCTGGAGCTGGCGCTGCATATCCTGGATATTGCCGAAAACTCGGTCAGGGCCGGGGCAAAGACGGTCTTCATCGACATTACCGAGGACCGGATGGAGGATCGCCTGTTGATCGGGATCCGGGATGACGGCGCGGGAATGGATCGGACGACTCTGAAAAGGGCGATGGACCCCTTTTACACCTCCAAGAAGGTCAGGAGAGTCGGTCTGGGTCTGCCGATGCTTGCAGAAGCAGCAGAGAGGGCCGGGGGAAGTTTGGTGATTGAGTCACAAGAGGGGGTGGGGACCCGCGTGGAAGTGAATTTCCGGCTCAGCCACATCGATCGCCAGCCGCTGGGCGATCTGACGGGCGCATACATGGCCCTGATCGTCGGCAATGCCGGCGTCGATTTCGTCTGCCGGCACGAATGCGATGGACATGTCTTTACGCTCGACACACGGGAAATCCGAAGCGAGATGGGTGATATCCCGATGAATCATGTGGAGGTCTTGAAATTTATCCGGCAACATATTGTGGAAGGTCTAAGCGAGATAGGAACAGAGGCGAAAAGCTCTCATCATTATTGAAGGAGGATACGGTACATGAATGCGGAAAACAGTGAGCTGTTAAAAGAATTTACTGCAGAACAGGTCGCAAAACTGGAGGCCATTATCGCCAAGCACCATGGAAAACCGGGGGGACTGATCCCTGTTCTGGAAGAGGCACAGGTGGCCCTTGAATACCTGCCGATTTCCGTTCAGAAAAAGGTCGCCAAGGGGTTGAATCTCCCGTTCAGCCGGGTGTACGGCGTGGTCACCTTCTATTCCTTCTTCACGATGAAGCCGCGCGGCCGGCACACGGTCCGCGTTTGTCTTGGAACGGCCTGCTACGTGCGCGGCGGCAAGGCGCTTGCGGAGGCCCTCAGGAAGGAATTTGGCGTCAACGAAGGAGAAACCACTCCTGACAGGCGGTTCACCTTCGAGTCGGTTCGCTGCCTGGGCGCCTGCGGCCTGGGACCGGTGGTCGTCGTCAACGAGGATGTCCACGGCCGGATGAAGCCTTCAAAACTCAAAGACGTACTCAGCCAATACAACTAATGAGGTAATGATTATGGCAAAGCTGAAGATCGAAGATCTGAAAAAAATCAAAGAAAAGGTTCACGCTGAAACCGCCCTGCGCGACGGATTCAATCGGGTAAAAGTGACCGTTCACATGGGAACCTGTGGAATCGCCTCCGGAGCCAAGGAAGTCATGGATTCGTTGATGAGCGAAATCGAGGGAGCGGCTGTGTCGGACGTCATGGTCACCACCTCCGGGTGCATGGGACTCTGCAGCCGGGAACCACTGGTCACGGTGGAAATCGTCGGTCAGGAACCGATCAAGTACGAATATGTCAATCCGAACAAGATCCGGCAGATCTTCAAGAGGCATATTCTGGAGGGTGAGATTCAGACCCCGTTTGTCCTGGCCAGGGGTGCGGAAGTTGTGAAATAAAAAAGACTCTGACGCGTTGCGGCTTCCGGGAACGGAAACCCAAACCGAAATGATATCAACATGTGAAGGAGGATGAAATCCACATGAAAGTTTTTCGCTCGCATCTGTTGCTCTGCGGAGGAACAGGCTGTCATGCATCAGGAAGCCTCGCGGTAAAAAAGGAACTGATCGCCGAACTGGATAAACGGGGCCTATCCGATGAAATCAAACTTGTGGAAACCGGCTGCAACGGTTTCTGCGCCATGGGTCCCATCATGGTCGTCTATCCCGAGGGCGTCATCTACATGCTGATCAAACCCGAGGATGTCGCCCAACTGGTGGAAGAGCACCTCGTCAAGGGGCGCATTCTGGAGAGACTGCTCTACAGGGAACCCGTCTCCGCCAGCATCATCCCCACGATGCAGGAGATCCCCTTCTTCGCTCTTCAGGATGTGAGGGTCCTCCGGAACCGCGGCCTCATCGATCCGGAGAAGATCGATGAGTACATTGCCCGAGACGGTTATGCCGGCATGGCCAAGGCCCTGACCGAAATGACGCCGGATCAGATCGTCAAGGAGGTCCTCGACTCGGGGCTCCGCGGCCGCGGAGGCGCCGGTTTCCCCACGGGAATGAAATGGAAGTTCGCCGCCGCCTCGCCGGGGGATGTGAAGTACGTCCTGTGTAACGCAGACGAGGGCGATCCGGGCGCCTTCATGGACCGCAGCGTCCTGGAGGCCGACCCGCATGCGGTCCTGGAAGGGATGACCATCGCGGCAAAGGCCATCGGCGCCCACCAGGGTTACATCTATTGCCGGGCCGAGTATCCGCTGGCCATCCACCGCCTGAACATCGCCATCGACCAGGCCAAGGAATACGGCCTTCTGGGAAAGGATATCCTGGGAACGGGCTTTGACTTTGATCTGGAAATCTACCAGGGCGCCGGCGCCTTTGTCTGCGGAGAGGAGACGGCGCTGATGACCTCCATCGAGGGAAAGCGCGGCATGCCCCGGCCCAGGCCCCCGTTCCCCGCAGTGGCCGGTCTCTGGCAGAAACCGAGCATACTCAACAACGTGGAGACACTCGCCAACATCGGACAGATCATGCTCCGCGGCGGCGCCTGGTACGCCAGTGTCGGGACCGAAAAGAGCAAGGGGACGAAGGTCTTCGCGCTCACGGGTGATGTGAACAACGTCGGTCTCGTGGAAGTTCCCATGGGAACGCCCCTGGGCACCATCGTCTTTGACATTGGCGGCGGCATTCCCAAGGGTAAAAAGTTCAAGGCCGCCCAGCTCGGCGGACCCTCGGGCGGCATGATTCCCGTGCAGCACTTAAACGCCCCCATCGATTACGAGAAGGTGGCGGAACTGGGCGCGATCATGGGTTCCGGCGGCATGATCGTCATGAACGAGGACTCCTGCGCCGTGGACATGGCCCGCTTCTTCATGGACTTCTGCCAGGACGAATCCTGCGGGAAGTGCACCCCCTGCCGCGAGGGGACCAAAAGGATGCTGGAAATTCTGACCAACATCACCCAGGGGAAAGGCAAGGCCGGCGACATCGAAACCCTGGAGGAGATGGCGGCCATCATCAAGGACGCCTCCCTTTGCGGTCTGGGCCAGACGGCCCCGAATCCCGTCCTGAGCACACTGCGTTACTTCCGCAAGGAGTACGAGGACCACATCTACAGGCACCGCTGCAATGCGGCTGTCTGCACGGCCCTGTTCAAGTCGCCCTGCCAGCATACCTGCCCTGTCGGAATGGACATCCCCTCCTACATCGCCCTGATCCGGGATGGCCGCCTGGAGGATGCCTACAAGGTGATGCTCCGGACGAACCCCTTCCCCTCGGTCTGCGGACGCGTCTGCGATCACAAGTGCCAGTCCAAGTGCCGCCGCGGGAAAATGGACGAGCCCATCGCCATCAAGTTCCTGAAGCGGTTCATCTCCGACAACGCAACGCGGCCAGAGATCGAGGCCGTTGCCGTAAGCCGCAATGAGAAAATCGCCGTTGTCGGCGCCGGTCCCGCCGGCTTGACGGCGGCCCGTGATCTGGCCATCCGCGGTTACAAGGTGACGGTGTTCGAGGAACTGTCCGAGGCGGGCGGCATGCTACGCTGGGCCATTCCATCCTACCGTCTGCCCCGTGACATCATCGCCAAGGAGATCGACGATATCCGCGCCCTCGGTGTGGAAATCAAGTGCAAGACGCGGGTCGGCAAGGACATTCCCTTCGCAAAGTTGGAAAAAGAGTTCGACTACATCTACCTGGCCCCCGGCGCCCACAAGAGCCAGAAGATGGCCGTCCCCGGCGAGGAGTTCAAGGGCGTCTACGGCGGTGTCGAGTTCCTCAGGGATTTCAATGCCAACGAAGAGGCCTGGACAACGGGTAAAAAGGCCCTCGGCTCGAAGGTCGTTGTCATCGGCGGCGGCAACTCCGCCATCGATGCGGCCCGCTGCGCGGCCCGTCTCGGTGCCGACGTGACCATCCTCTACCGTCGCGAGCGCAAGGACATGCCTGCGGCCATCGAGGAGATCGTGGCGGCGGAAGAGGAAGGGATCAAGATCGACTTCCTCGTAGCACCGGTCAAAATCGTGGACAAGGGCGGCAAAGTCAACGGCATAGCCTGTCAGCGGATGAAGCTTGGGGACTTCGACCGGAGCGGCCGGAAGCGGCCCATCCCCATAGAGGGCTCCGACTTTACGCTCGGTGTGGATGCGGTCATCGCTGCCATCGGCCAGGTTCCCGACTTGTCGTTCGTCCCGGCGGAGAGCGGCATATCGGTCAACAAGTGGGATACCTTCGATCTGGCCAAGGGAAGCGACTCCCGAACGACCAATCCCAAGTTCTACGCGGGAGGCGACGCCCTGACCGGTCCCGATACGGTCATCGGTGCCATTGCCGCCGGACATCAGGCGGCCAAGGACATTGACGGTGCGATCCGAACGAAAAACGGTGAAGCCGCGTATGAGGAGCCCGCGGAAGAGAAGATCGTTATTCCCTTCGTTCTCGATGAGGAGAACCCGGAGGCCCCGCAGACAAAGATGCCGGAACTTCACGGTGCGAAAAGGAAGCAGAGCTTCATCGAGGTGGAGCTCGGTTTCACGATGGAAGAGGCCGTCAAGGAGGCGACGCGTTGCCTGAGGTGCGACGTGGAAGTGTAACATTCTAATCGGATTGAAGTTTAATCTTATGAAGATATCGCCTCGCTTCGGGGCGGAAGGAGCGTATGATGGAAAAAAAGATCCCCCTAAATATTGACGGAAAAGACGTTGAGGCGAGTGCCGGGCAGACGATTCTGGAGGTCGCCCGCGAGCAGGGCATTTACATCCCGACGCTCTGCCACTATTCCAAAACCACGAACGTCGGCGCCTGCCGAGTTTGTGTCGTCGAGGTCGAAAAGGCAAGATCCCTCGTCGCCTCATGCTGCATGCCGGTCAGTCCCGGCATGGTCATCAAAACGGACACCGCGAAGGTCCGCGCCTCGCAGAGACTGATCGTCGAACTGCTCTGGGCCTCCGGTGATCACAACTGCCTGACGTGCGAGCAGAACGGCGCCTGTGAGCTGCAGAACCTGGTCTACTGGCTCGGGATCGAAAAGCCCCGCTTCGACATCGCTTCCCCGGGCTACGAAATCGAAAAAACCAACACGATGATCCAGAGGGATCTCAACAAGTGTATCCTCTGCGGCCGCTGCATCCGGGCCTGCAATGAGATCCAGGTCAATGAGATCCTCGACTTCTCGTGTCGCGGCCACAGGGCCAAGGTCGGCCCTGCCTTCGATACCGACTACGTCGATTCCGACTGTTATTTCTGCGGCGAATGCGCCGACGCCTGCCCGGTCGGGGCGATCACCCTCAAGCAGGCGCGTTTCGCCGGACGTCCCTGGGAATTGAAAAAGGTCCGGACGACCTGCACCTACTGCGGCGTCGGCTGCCAGATGGACCTCAACGTCCGCGACGACCGGATCGTCAAGGTCACCGGCAACCGGGCGTATGAGCAGCCCAACGAAGGCAGCCTTTGCGTCAAGGGACGCTTCGGACTCGACTTCGTCAACCATCCCGATCGTCTGAAGACCCCTCTGATCCGGAAGGAAAAGGGCGGTGAACTGGCGGCAGCCACCTGGGAGGAGGCCTATGATTTCATCGCCGGCCGTCTGACCGGAATCAAGGATAAATCCGGGCCGGACAGCATCGCGGGTCTTTCCTCGGCCCGCTGCACCAACGAGGAAAACTACCTCTTCCAGAAATTCATGCGCGCGGGGATCGGCACCAACCATGTCGATCACTGCGCCCGTCTCTGACACTCCGTAACGGTGGCCGGTCTGGCCGCCGCATTCGGAAGCGGTGCAATGACAAACTCCATCGAGGAGATCGAATTCACCGATGTCATCCTGGCGACGGGAACCAACACGACGGAAAATCATCCCGTCATCTCGTCCCGCGTTAAAAGGGCGGTTCGCCAACACGGCGCCAAACTGATCGTAATCGACCCCCGGGAGATCGACCTCGTCAAATATGCGACGCTCTGGCTCCGACAGAAACCGGGAACGGATGTAGCCGTCCTGAACGGTCTGATGAACGTGATCATCACCGAAGGGATCTACGCAAAGGAATATGTGGAAAACCGCACGGAAGGTTTCGAGGCGCTTCAGAAGACCATCGCCGCCTACACCCCCGAGCGGGTCGAAGAGATTTCCGGCGTCCCCGCGGAGGACCTCAAGGCAGCCGCGCGTCTATATGCGAAGGCGAACGCGGCCTCCATCCTCTATTGCATGGGAATAACGCAGCACACCACCGGAACGGACAACGTCAAATCCGTTGCCAATCTCGCGATGCTCTGCGGCATGGTCGGCATCGAGGGAGGCGGCGTCAACCCGCTCCGCGGACAGAACAACGTCCAGGGCGCCTGCGACATGGGGGCGCTCCCCAACGTGCTGCCCGCCTATCAGCCGGTTGCCAACGACGAGGCGCGGGCCAAGTTTGAAAAGGTCTGGAATGTGACGCTTCCGGCCAAACCGGGAAAAACCATTGTGGAAATGCTGGACGCCGCCCACAAAGGGGAGATCAAGGCCCTCTATATCATGGGTGAAAACCCGATGGTATCCGATCCGGACCTTACCCATGTCGAGGCTTCTCTGAAACACCTGGACCTGCTCATCGTTCAGGATATCTTCCTGACGGAGACGGCAAAACTCGCCGACGTGGTCCTCCCCTCCGCCTGCTTTGCGGAAAAGGACGGCACCTTCAGCAACACGGAAAGAAGGGTCCAGCGTGTCCGGAAGGCTGTTCCGGCGCCGGGACAGGCGAAGGCGGACTGGGAGATCATCTCCGGCATCTCCACCAAAATGGGCTATCCCATGGGCTACGCCTCGGCAGCAGAGATCATGGCGGAAATCAATGCCGTCACCCCGAGCTATGCCGGGATCACCTATGAGCGTCTCGAGAAGGGGGGGATTCAGTGGCCCTGCCCCAACGCCGACCATCCGGGAACCCGTTTCCTCCACAAAGACCGGTTCAGCCGGGGGCGCGGACTCTTCCATGCGATCGAGTATATCGCGCCGGCTGAGCTGCCCAGTGACGAGTACCCGATCATCCTGTCCACGGGGCGGGTACTCTACCATTACCATACCGGTACGATGACGCGGCTCTCCAAGGGATCGATGGAACGCTGTCCCGAATCCCTCGTCGAAATCAACCCGTCTGACGCGGAGAAGCTCGGCATTGCGGACGGACAGACCGTCAAGTTGACCTCGCGGCGCGGCACGCTGCAGGCCAAGGCGAAAATCACCACCCGTTCCGACCGGGGAACGGTTTTCATGAATTTCCACTTCCACGAGGCGGCGGTCAACCTCTTGACGAACCCGGCGCTTGACCCGGTAGCAAAGATTCCGGAGTACAAGGTCTGCGCCGTCCGGGTGGAGGCGGCCTAAGGGAAATTTGGATCGGTTGCGTTCCCCGGCGGCGCCGGGGTTGGATTGAATGAATTAAGAACAATGTAGGTCACGAAAAGTAAAAAGAGGCGCCCGCCGTTTCGTCCGGCGGGCGCCTCTTTTGCAGACAGCCTTGTCCCATATGCTATCGGGCTCCGGGGGAACATTCCCGGTGCAGCGGCGGAGGGGTTATGGACTCTTCGGAAGAATGAGTTTCCGACCCACATACAGAAGGTCCGGGCGCTTGATGCGATTGATTTCCATCAGTACACGGATCGTCGTACCGTGCCTTGCAGCGATCGCGGCAAGCGTATCACCCCTTTTCACCCGATATGTCTTGTCGGACTTCGAGGCGGGGTCGCGCTTCCCGGCAATGGCACGTTTTGCCATCCCCTTGTCTTTTCCGACGGAAAAATCTCGTGACTTTGGTTCTTCATTCTTTCCGGCGAAAACGGTTGCCTCTGCCGGCGGAATGGGCGGCAGAAATTCGACGACGGAGCGGGCCACCCCCTCGGCAATCCGCGTCTGAAAGCGGTCGCTCCGCAAAAGATTTTCCTCTTTCGCATTTGAGATATAGGCGGTTTCGACCAGAATCGACGGAACCTCAGGGAGCTTGAGCACAAGGAAAGGCGCCTCCTGAACGGTTGCAAATTTAAGACGGTTCGTCACACCCAACTCTCTGAGGAGCACACCTCCGAAGTTCCTGGACTGATTTATGGTATGGGTCTGGAACATGTCGAGGATGATCGGATCGGAGGCATCGCTTCCCTCTGCGTTGGGAACCCCGCCGACGACGTCGGCCAGATTTTCATTCCTGGCGAGAATCTTCGCCGCCTCACTGCTCGCCGCCCCGGTGGAGAGGCAGTAGACCGAACTGCCGCTGGCCTCCCGGTTTCTGGCCGCATCCGCATGGATACTCACGAACAGATCCGCTCCGTATTCCCTTGCAATCATGAGCCTTTTTTTGAAAGATACATAATAGTCGTCATCCCGAGTCAGAAAGGCGCGGTAACCTTGCTTACCATTCAGGATATCCCGCAGCTTTTTAGCGATCGCCAGCACGACATTCTTTTCGAGGGTCCCCCGTTTCCCGACCGCCCCCGGGGCATCGCCTCCGTGGCCGGGATCGATCACGACGACCTGTGTCTTGTGCGTAACCTTGACCCGTTCCCGGGCCTCGCTCTCCTGTTTTGCGACATCCGGCAGGACAAGATCCACGACGATCCGGTACGGCTTGTCCTGAAACATTTTTAACTTAAACACCGTGGTCTGGACCGGACCCGGAAGGAACAGCTCTACACGCACCCCGGAACGATGAGGGGTGGAAAGGACGATCCTTTCCACCCCCGGCTTTTTCAAGATCAAAATTCCGGGAAGATGGGAAGGCAGCGAGGTGTCCTGCAGATCGACGGCAACCATCCTCTCCCCCTTTTCAACCGTGAAGGAGACATCCTCGGTCATGTCGATCACGACCCGGGTATGGTCCGGGGCCACCCAGTGACGAATATTTAGGATCTGATTCAAGGCCAAGGCGCAGGACGGCCAACCGGATACGAAGATCCATGTGGCCAGAATCACGAAGAGCCTTACGGCACGGTGCATATCCGCATCCTTCACATTTGACTTCCTCGTGGACAGTCGCCACAATTTCGCGGCGGCTTCGTACAAGAGCGGAATAAAATGTATCAGCTCCGTCCGATAAATTCAACCTCGATCGCGAAAAGAGATTGACAAGGCGCACCGTTGATGGCATGGATACCGCCGCCGCGGGATCCATGCAGTTGCAGTGTGGAAAAAGGTTGAATATTTGCCGGTCCCGTAGTATATTTCTATGCTAAGCGTTTTTTTGCGGGCAGAGGAATTTCAAGGGGGCGATTAGCTCAGTTGGATAGAGCGCTGGTCTCCGGAACCAGAGGCCGTGGGTTCAAGTCCCACATCGCCTACCATGCGGACAAAAGTCTTGATTTTTATGGAGACTTGGTATAGAAGGCAAACTCATTTTAAAGAGGGACTCTCCTTGCCCGGACCTGGAGTCCGGGCTATAGAGCCGAAAGGAGGAAACAGCATTGAGGAGATACGAAACCATACTGATCGCGCATGTCGATCTTTCCGAGGATGAACTGAGCAGCCTCATCACCCGCTACAGCACGATCATAACGGGACAGAAGGGCATCCTGGTCAAGGTCGAACGGTGGGGAAAGCGCAGGCTTGCCTACATCATCAAGAAGCAGGCAAGGGGATTCTACATCCTGATCGACTATGCAGGTGAAACTGCAGTAGTCAATGAACTGGAAAGAAATCTCAAGATCAATGACAAGATTCTGAAGTTCATGACCGTTCTCAGGGATGACGCGGTCGACCCCGCCGCCCTGGAGCAGGAGATCGCGGAAGCTGCGCAGAAGACGGAAAAGAAGGAGGAGGTCAAGGTGACAGCCCCCGCAACACCTTTGGCCGCAGCCCCGGTTGAAAGTCCCGCACCGACGGCAGCGGAGATTCAACAGCCGGCTCCGGAAGAAACGAAGACAGATGTGAAGGGGGATAACTGATCATGGCGACGACACCTGCACCCAGAGGCCCCAGCAGAGGGGGGGCCAGACCACAAAAAAAGTTCTTTCACAGGCGAAAATTCTGCCGTTTTTGCACGGACTCGAACATCAAGATCGAATACAAAGAAACACAGACGCTCCGGGATTTTACAACGGAGAGGGGCAAAATCATGCCTCGCCGGATTACCGGAAACTGTGCAAAACATCAGCGGGAATTGACCGTGGCCATCAAGAGGGCGCGGACGATTGCGTTGCTGCCTTTTGTCGTGTCCGAAGGATAGCGGCTCCGGCAAAAAGTTCATATGTCGGGTACAAACCACATCGTTACCCTTCCGTTCGGCCGGACAAGGACAGGATTACCTTTACCCTTCGGCAAACCCGGACGGATTCAGGTTCCGGGCGACCGCAACGGACATCATGGCGAGCCCTTCGAGCCATAGATTGGGTCAGTGGTAGCAGGAGCATCGGGGATCCACGAAGGTGAGACGGCTTCGGCGCTGATTTAACCCGCCGTGGCTGCCCCGTCTTGACCGGAAGGGGAACCGGGTGTGCCGATATTCTCTTCGAATCAACACTCCAGGATCCATATACTCCTCGCTTCGCAGGGATGTTTCCTGAGCGGCTCGGCGTTACCATGGAGCGGAGGGCTGGAAAGTGTCAACAGGAAGTCCTCTTTCTGGGGGCATCGTCACAGGTCGGGTTTAAGCACTTGGAAAGAGAAAAGGGTCCTTTATTGCATAGCGGCATGATCCGGGGCGGGGTGATTCTCACGCTCACCTTTCTCTTCGTTGCCCTGATTCCCTTTATCGGCCCGATTGTCGTCATCCTCACGCCGTTGCCGATCCTCTACTACTGCTCCCGTCTGGGCAGACGGAGAGGACTGGCGGTTTTGATTGTTTCGTTTCTGGCGACATACGGGATCCTCGGACTTTTGGAACATGGCACGAACCTTCCCGCTCTGTCCATGATCGGGTTTGCCGGCGTTTTGCTCTCCGAGGTGCTGAAACGAAATCTTTCCGTCGAAAAGACGTTCCTGCTGGCTTCGCTTGCATTCTTCTGCTGTGGCGCCGGTTTTGTTCTTTACCAAGCCTTCCTGGCCGGCATCACGCCGTGGCGGATCTTGGAGCTCTATGTGGCGGGGATCGTCCGGGAAAACATCAAATTATATGCCCAGTTGAATATCTCGGAGGAGCAGGTTCGGCTGATCCGGGAGAGCGCCCCGCAGATCACCCATCTTTTCACCGGGATCTTCCCCGCCTTGGCCCTGTCGGGCGCCGTGTTCACGGTCTGGGTCAATCTGCTTGCCGGACGCCTCCTCTTTCGGAGAAATGGCGTCGCCTTTCCCGATTTCGGCGATCTGGCCGCCTGGAAGGCGCCGGAGAGACTTGTCTGGATCCTGATCGCCGCCGGGGGAATGGTCATCGTCCCCGTGGAAAGGGTCACCATCGTCGGGATGAACCTCCTGATCCTCTGCGGTCTGATCTACATGTTCCAGGGGCTGGCCATCGCCGCCTTCTTCTTTCGGGAGAAGCGGGTCCCCATGATATTCAGATGGCTGTTTTATGCCCTGCTCCTGGTTCAGCAGTATATGCTCATTATCGTGATCGTCTTCGGTCTTTTCGACATGTGGGCCGATTTCAGGAAACGGATCGGGGGGGTTAAGAATGCCCCCGTGTAAATCAATCCGGATGACGGCAACCGCTGCCGTTGTCCCTTAAAGGAGGAACGATATGAAGGTCGTATTAAAGCAGAACGTGGAGTCTCTCGGCAAAGCGGGAGATCTCGTCAAGGTCGCAGACGGTTACGCCCGCAATTTCCTGATTCCCAAAGGGCTCGCCGCCCAGGCGAGCAGCGGGAACCTCAAGGCCTTTGAGCACGAAAAACAGCGCATCCTGCTGCATGCGGACAAAATTCAGAAGCAGGCCGAGGAAACGGCTGCCCGATTGAGCGCGGTGACCTGTACGATCGCCCGCCGCGTCGGAGAACAGGAGAAACTCTTCGGCTCCGTGGGCGCGAAGGACATCGAAGAGGCGCTCATCGCCCAGGGCATCGAGGTCGACAAGAAGAGCGTCCTGCTGGATGAGCCGATCAAGGCGCTCGGCGAATTTCCCGTCCGGATCAGACTCAGTGCCGGCGTGACCGGTGAGATCAAGGTCGTTGTCGTTGCCGAATCCTGATCGGATCAACCGGCATTCCGCGAGGGCTTCCTCCATGAAAGACATCGACACATCTCTCCACAAGGTGCCTCCCCAGAACCTCGAAGCGGAACAGTCTGTTCTGGGAGGCATCCTGCTGGATAATCTGGCCCTGAACACGGTTCTGGAGGTGTTGGATCAGTCCGATTTCTACAGCGATGCGCACCGGAGAATCTTTGCCGCCATCATCGAACTTTCCAACCGCAACGAGCCGTGCGATCTGATCACGCTGAGCAACATCCTCAAGGATCAGAAACGGATGGAACAGGTGGGGGGAGCGGCCTATCTCTCCTCACTGGTGGACAACGTCGCCTCGGCGGCCAACATCGCCTATTACGCCAAGATCATCAAAGAAAAGAGCATCCTGCGCCGGCTCATCGGCACAGCGACCGAGATTCTCAACAAGAGTTACGACGCAGGCATGGATGTCGATCATGTCCTTGATGAGGCGGAACATGCCATCTTCGAGATTTCGGAAAACAAGATACGCCCTTCTTTCTACCCAATCCGGGACATCATCAAGGACAGCTTCAAAACGATCGAGCGGCTCTACGCCAAAAAAGAGCTGATCACTGGTGTGGCGACCGGTTTCGACAAGCTGGACGACCTGACCTCGGGCTTCCAGAAGTCCGATTTGATCATCATCGCCGGCCGGCCGAGCATGGGCAAAACCGCCTTTGCGTTGAACATCGCCCAGTATGCCGCACTCGAGATGGGCGTCCCGGTTGCGATCTTCTCACTCGAAATGGCCAGGGAACAGCTCGCGACGCGCATGCTCGCCGCGGAGGCCCGCGTGGACTCCCAGCGTCTCCGCAAAGGGTTTCTCGGGGAAACGGACTGGCCGAAACTGACCACCGCGGCAGGTCGTCTCTCGGACGCACCGATCTACATCGACGATACGCCGGCGATCACCGTCATCGAGATGAAGGCCAAATCCCGGCGCCTCAAGGCCGAGGCGGGTCTGGGGCTCATCGTCCTCGACTATCTGCAGCTCATGAGGGGGAGCGCCTACAAGGATTCGCGGGAACAGGAGATCTCGGAAATCAGCCGCTCCCTGAAGGCCCTCGCGAAGGAACTTTCCCTTCCGGTGATCGCCCTGTCGCAGTTGAACCGCAAGGTGGAGGATCGAACCAACCGCCGGCCGCAGATGGCGGATCTCCGTGAATCCGGGGCGATCGAACAGGACGCGGACGTGATCGCCTTCATCTACCGGGATGAGGTGTACAACCATTCGGAAGACAATCCGGAAAAGGGGATCGCCGAGATCATCATCGGCAAGCAGAGAAACGGACCAACGGGCATCGTCAAGCTGACCTTCCAGGAAAAATACACCCGTTTCGAGAACCTGGCCCGTACCGATCAAGAGACCTAAGCCCATCTTCCAACCAATCCCGGCCCGGTTATCCACAGGGCAAAACTTTTTCGTCGTCGCTATTAATATAATCATATCAATAGCTTTAATGGTGCAGGTGCACCGGCACCCCCCCTAAAAAAACAAGAGGCTCCCCTGACCGAACCCGCGAGAGGTTAGGGGAGAAATCGCTCTTGATCGTCAAAAAATATCAACATAAGCTAATGTAACTTATAATAAAATCAATCGGCCGTCGGGTGGTTCCATTACGGCGATCAACAAGGTATTTGCACCATTTACCTTGCAATATTGGAAGGTTGAAATACCGAAAATCCCATGTTTTTGAGGTTGTTAGCCGAGTACTGGCTAACAAGGTCATCTTCAGGGCTCTTGCAGAGGGGAACCATGTCAATAAGGGGTTTATCGGAAATGACCATACCCGTGGCATGGGTGGATGAATGGATCATCAAGCCCTTCAGAGCCCATGAAATGGATAGAAGTTTTTGTATTTTCTCGCTCTTTCTTGCCGCTTCTTTCAGGCGATCTTCCATGTTAAAGGCGTCTTTTAGAGAGAGATTCTGACCATCGGGAACCATTTTTGCGATGGCGTCAACATCTGCATACGGAATATTCAAGGCGCGACCAACGTAGCGTATGGCAGATTTCGCCCTCATTTTCCTGAAGGTGATGATCTTGGCCACACGGTCGGTACCGTATTTCTCCGTGACATACCGGAAGATGTCATAACACCCTTCCGGAGGGAAATCTGTATCGATGGCGGGCATTTCGAGTCCATCGTTGGCCTTTTTTTCAAGATTTTCATTCAGGATGATCCCGCTCTTCGACTTGAACCGGGAAGGATGAAAATGGCCTAATTCGAGAGATAGGTTGCATTTGTCCGCAATCAGAACGGTATTGGAGATAGCCTCGGGACAATATGAGAACAGTTCCTTCATCTCTGCGGGTGATCGTAGGAAAAATTGATTTGTTTTAGAACGTTTCCGTTTCTTGTCGTCAAAGGTCTTTCCCGTCTGAATGCACTGAAGCACCTCATGGGCTTCCGCATCATCTGCCTGAAGATAATGACAGTCGTTGGTGGCGACGACAGGTATGGAAAGAAGACGGCTGATTTCCATGATGCCTTCATTGACAATTTTTTGTTCAGGAAGGCCGTTTTCCATGATTTCAAGGTAGAAATCCTCGCCGAAGATATCCTTGTATTCGCGGGCAGACTTTATAGCAGCATCGCGATCGCCTTTCAGGAGATATGAGGCAACTTCCCCGTGCAGGCAAGCACTTGTGGCGATCAGTCCTTCGTGATGATGCTGAAGAATTTCCTTATCCACCCTTGGATGATAGTAGAAACCATCAAGATAGCCTGCCGTGGTGAGTCTAAGGAGATTTTTATATCCCTGCATGTTTTTGACGAGAATGACAAGATGACGAGAAGATTCTCCAATACTGGAGGAAGACTTGTCAAACCGACTCTTCGGGGCAACATACAGCTCGCAGCCGATAATGGGTTTGATCCCGGCTTTTTCGGCCTGCTGATAAAATTCGATGGCGCCAAAGAGATTACCATGATCGGTCATAGCGACGGCCAGCATCTGATATTCCTTCGCCTTTTTGAAGAGATCGTTAAGGCGGAGGGTGCTGTCAAGCAGGCTGTATGTTGTGTGAACGTGAAGGTGGATAAAATCGGCTTTTGCGCTCGTCATATTTTTCTCCCATCAGCCAGCATGATTTTTTATCTGCCCCGTATTCGTTTCTACGGAAACACAGCGGTCATCCCACAATTCCGTCATGCCGAAGTCTTTGACGTTGGTGACTTCGAGCTTTGGAAGTCCTTGTTGGTCAAGCCATGCATGAATGAATTCGATCGCCGCCGGTCCCTCAGAAGCACGTGCGGTAAAAATCTTGACCTTCTTCCCTTCGCCTATCCAGCGCTGAACACGTTCAACCATCGGCGTGATCGCCTTACCGATATGATGGATTCCGATCCAGCCATGATAATCGGCCAACGTACCGTCCAGGTCCACGCCTATCCAGAATTCAATTTCGCTTATGAAAATATTATCTCCGTCATTCTTCAGTTGATCTCAAAAGGCACACCATCATCAAAACGGCAGACATTGGGAAAATGGTTCTTAAATTCATCGCCCGATAATGTATGGATGGGTACGATCATCCGAGGATTCAGGGCCTCTGCCAATCGCTTCAGATCATGAAGGTATGCGTGACCGCTTGTGTGTATGATCTTCATCGGGATTTTGTATCGATCCGTAAATTCTTTGAAATTCGGATTGCTTTTAAAATAGCCGGACCACATGGAATAGATGAAACTGGCTTCCTGCAACGGCCTCTCCTGTTCCATTCTCTTAGCCATTATTTTCATGATGCTGAGAGGTATCCTGAGAACCATGCTTTTACGCTGTGCACATATCTGCTCTGGTTCAATCTTAAATTTTTTCCATTTGTAGAGAAGCCGCTTATCAACCTTATCTGCGATAGCCGTCGCATGCCCTTTAAGATAGAGAATCCTCAAGTTGTCAGGATGCAGCTGCAAGCTGTGGGGAAAATCCTTGATCTGCTTCAGTAGATAAAACTGATAAAGATCGATCACCAGTATCTTCTCTGCCTTCGACGCGGCCTTGTAAATGGACACGAGGCGGTCAATGTTGCTGCCTGCTGACATAACGAATGAAGCATCTTCCTGCGACGCAAAAAGACTGTACATCGCACCCTCAACGGCTTCTTCGGTTTCATACCCTACATTGTGTTCGCCACCCAGGGTTGTGCCTTCCATCAGAAGGCAATCGACATTTTGAATGGGGTTCTTTATGAGGTCCTCAAAGAGCATGGCTTTCCGGCCATGACCACGAAGATCTCCGGTATAAAATATCTTTTTGCCTTCAGCCTCAATCAGCAAAGACGATGCTCCGAAAGCCGAATGATCCATAAGAAAAGGCGTGATGGTAAAAGGATCTATTTTGAATGGTGGCATCTGATGGTCGAAGGTCTGACAGTTACCCATGCGACTTTTTTTCGTCTGCTTGAATGTATAAAAGACGTTTCCGACCTCGATAAGGGCCTTGGTTTCCTTGCTTAGATAAATAGGTATTTCAGGATGTACCAGACTCATCAGTCCGTAATGATCCAAGTGGGCATGTGAGAGAATCACTGCCGTAACCGAAGGAACTTGATCGGCATACAAACCCGTAACATTGGGCAGGATGCCGTTTTTAATAGATGGAGTCTCGATCGATGCTTGATCTAAAATACCGCCATCCTTGGTCATCAGCGGCATTCCTAAATCCAGAATGATCCGATGATGATCCCCAGAAGATATTTCGACACAAGAGCCGCCGATTTCATGGGTGCCGCGGTGGATAACTATTCGTATCATAAATCACACAGAAATCTTTCCATTACATAGGTTGAATCGCATTTCTTATACTGCAAGACATCAATTTTATTTCTATTATATGTTTTTATAGTTTCCTCGGTTTTCCTGTTATCTTTTTGGGATTTGGGCCAGATAACTATTTTCCTCGCTTGCATAGTATCCAACTTTATTCCCACGCATTTTTCTAGAAGCTCAAAAAATTCAGAAGAATAATTTCCCATTTCGGCAGAAAAGCCGTCGAGTTGGCGCATCAGATCCGTCTGTGCTCGCGATGACTTTAATTCTATGATTACTGGAAACGCTTTTCCTTGAAGGTCAACCCCAACGGCTACAATATCGCAACGGATAATCGGTTTGTGGTCTTTATCGCCTAAAGATACTTCATCCAATGCAAAGAACAAATGCTTATAACCTCCGTTATCTAAACCAAGTACATTCTTTAGTTCTCCTTTATGCCGTAATGCCTGTTTAATCAACCAACTCTGTAGACTTCTCTCCGGAACTGGCTTGCCGGGAATTTGTGGGATTCCATTCTCAAATATTTTCTTTATTGCCTCAAAATTTTCAGATGCACCTTTATTGCTAAAGCCTTTTAACGGCGTTGCATCATTTACAGATACAGCGCGAAATCCATTACCACCAATTCGAATGTACCAATCCTCCGACCAGTCTGTTGGCTTATTTTCCAAAAATTCTCGCCTTCGTAAAGCGAATGCAATCATCTTACTAAGTACTCTTATTCATAATTACGGTTACGTAAAATACCTTGATTCATGATAAAATATATGGCATAAATGCAGCCAAGGAGGTTGCGTATGCCAAGGAAAAGTCCATACGGAATAGTTCTTGC
>Ga0247842_10001199_pt1 | contig 45006 bp, 37 predicted proteins | sample LaCruzMarch2015__3_FD_192411 | JGI IMG/M metagenome (GOLD analysis project Ga0247842, IMG submission 192411) | Freshwater microbial communities from meromictic Lake La Cruz, Castile-La Mancha, Spain - LaCruzMarch2015_19m | ecosystem: Environmental > Aquatic > Freshwater > Lake | place: Spain...
ATGTGCGCGAGGAAGCGATAATAGAATAGACCTGATATCTCTGTTTAAGCGAACATGAAAGCTCATAGACCAAGTTCTGCCTTAAGGTCTTCCCAGGATATGCCACACTTGCGAGTCTCTTCTGCTAGTTGATCCAACTCTCTTATCTCAGAGATCTCTAATTCTATCTCTTCAATTGTAGATTCCTGAATGACGGCTTTCTCTTTCGCACCGGCCATGATAGGTTCTTCTAAACGCTACAAAGCTATAAGGATTGCGAAAAGGCCGCGGATCGGGCCGTGATTCATAACCTCCTCAGAGAGCGGCGAGGCGCAAATTGGGGGGGGAAGGGATGCAGCTTGGGCGGCGAGGATAGCTGGCCTGAAATCCGATTGAGCACGGATCGCAGGGACGCCCGCACGTCAGGGGGGCCGGAGGCCTGCTTTGGCGGCATCGCTGCGATAAAGCGGGATCGCGGGTGGCCGCTCGGCGGCCGGGCATGCCCGTAGGCCTGGCGCTCGGGGGGCAGCAGGGATGCAGCTTGGCGGTGCAATCGGCAGGAATCCGATCGAGCAGAAATCTACAGGGCCAAACCTACGCCCGCAGGACCAAGGGGATATCGGGAACCACCTTCTGATAGGAGGACTCGGTCAGGCCTTCCCACTAAACGCGCATGTGGGCCAGGTCATTATATGGTGGATATCATGCATGATCTTAGAGCCTTACAAAAATATTTTTTCAGCCTGATAAAGTAGTGCTTGGTTTAGCGTTGGCTAGCACGCCTGCGCCGTAATTCTTCCAATGTGATTCCCTCAGATTTATGCTTCTGCAAACACTCATATTGGGAATCAACGTATGCCGCCTCGCTATAATCTATCTTCTCTTCTTTTGCTTTTACGACGGCTGCCATCTCATGATCACCTGGCATATTTAAGTTGTTTTTGATATATACCTTCATCGGTAATCCGAATCTTCAGATCGAGGAAAGGCCTTGATGATGTATATCGCTTTCTCGGATTCATCAATGAAATATTCCAATCGTTGCCGTCCGATCCTCATTCGATACATTGCAGGCGATTTGAAACCACCAAGCTTCTTGATATCTGCAAGTGGGCGGCGTTGATATGGATTCTTCTTCAGCTCCTCAACATGCTCTTCTATCTGCTCGTAGGTGTCCTGATCAAGCTTGACCAGATATTTTTCCGCCTTTGGCAGGAAGATCGCATCATAGGGCATGGCTAAAGAACTCCATACAAGTTATCATTCAATAGGATGTCGGCCCTCATTCCAGAACTGCTGTCTCCTTCTCACCTCTTCATGGTTTGAGATGGTGCATTCAAAAGTCTGTCAAGGGGGTTTTCATCGTTTGCGGTACGGTCGAGCGGGACCGCGCGCGTGTGGGGCGCATGCCAGCTGGCGTGAAACTTAGGGGGCGGCAGGGATGCAGCTTAGCGGCGCGGACGGCTGGCAGGAATTCGATCGAGCAAGAGATGACCGGGACGCCCGCAGCCAGGGGGGCCGGAGGCCAGCTTGGCGGCATTGTTGCGATCGAGTATTATAATAATATTATGTCGAGAATATTCAGATAGATTTAATCTTAGAAAAATATGAAGGTTGTGTAGTGAACCCTTCCCTACTTCGTCCCATCCGCCTCAGGGCAGCCTCATCCTTTTCGGGAAGGACTTACAGCACTACTCAAGATAATATGCATTAAGCTTAATATTTAAAGTTGACGAAGATGACAAGATCACAAGTCTCCGGTGAGCAGGCCTTGATATCTCGTCGCATGCATCCCAGTCGAGCAGATATGGCCAGGGGGCCGAAGGCTCGCGTGGTCCGGCATTCTGTCCTGCGGGCACACGTAGTGGCCGGTCGGTGGCCGGGCCTGCCAGCTGGCCGGGGGTTGCTGGAGCGACCGAAATGCTGCTAGACGCTTACTTTTATGCTTCGAGCGGTGACTGTCGGCTCCGGGATGGGAAGATTCTCTTCTCTCAAGCCTTCCAGGTGGAATTCGATCGCTTCCTTCATCAGCTCCACGGTCTCTTCTTCCGTCTCGGCGGCGGCTGCAACGCCAGGCAGGTCCGGGCAGTATGCAGAGTAATTTCCAACACCCGTTTCTATAATAATCGTATAACTAGTCATCTTCCTTCTCCATTATGCCGGCCTGCTTTAATATACTTTTCAGGGTCTTGGGGTGAAGTTCCTTGTCTGGCCGACCGGCGATCGTCACCAGTCGTAAAATAAACTTTTGCTGACACTACCGGACGGCTGAAGCTGGCTCGCCCGGCGCTTCCATAGCTGGCCAAGACCCAGGTTCCTGCCTGAGATCTGTGGACCCCGGATTTTGATAGATGGCCGCAAAGGCCAGCTCGATATTGCAGAAACCCTGCCGGGGCACGCGCGGGGCCATTGCTATGCGTTAAGGTCGAGCACGGATAGCAGGGACGTCCGCACGTCGGGGGGCAGGAGGCCCGCTTGGCGGCTCTCGCGCGGTCGGGTGGGCGCGCTTGTGGACGCTCGTGGCCGGGGATGCCCGCTGGCCGGGAGCTCAGGGGGCGGCAGGATGCAGCTTGGCAGCACAGATGCCTGGCTGGAATCCGGTCAAGCAGAGGTGGCCGGGACGCCCGCACTTCAGGGGGGCCGGAGGCCCGGTTGGGCGGCATCGTTGCGGTCGAGCTGGCGCGCGTGTGGCCGCTCGGTGGCCGGGATGCCTGCTGACCGGGAGCTTTTAGGGGCGGCAGAGATGCCGCTTGGCGGCGCAGATTCCTCATACGGATTTAGTCTTGCCTTGAATTAGAACAGAATTGTCCAATTTTTCGGAAATAATTGAAGCTGCAAATTGTCTCATAATCGTTGTTTTTCAAAGGTGTCCTGCAGTTGATTATTCTTGGATGCTTCTTATTTTCAGATCTGTGTAGGTTGTCTTCCCTGTTCCCTTTGTATATTTACTTGGTTCAAAGATTACAGGAGTATAATAGATACCAGAGAGATTTGCTATTGAGGCCAACATTGCTGCCGCAACGGTATGCATTTTGACTCCAGTGAGACCCAATTCAAAATTAAGCCCATATTCCAATGAATATTTAATAAATAAATCCGTTAATACTTTAAATGTTTGTTCATGATCATGTGAATTTGCAGGCCAAATGGATCCCGATTCGCTTACGAAACTAAGTGCAATTTCTTTTGCAAATCTGCTTTTTGCAGAATTTTCCCCCTCAGGGCTTATTGGATAAATTATATTTCGGAAGCTAACTGGAAGTTCTTCGATAAGTTTCTTCGCTCGCAAATACTTTAATGAGATTAAGCAGATTAAATATATTTCAGAGCTTGGATTCCGGTTTTGCCAAATTACCATTTTGGATTGAGGATCCAATTCTCCCTTCACGAGTCGATCTGCTTCTTCAAAAAACTGTCTCGCATCGTCATTCAATAACGACATGACGCCACTAATTTCGTCCGCATTTGGTAAATATATTTCTGCGTCTGTATGTATGATTCCTAATTCTTTTTTTTGCTTTAATATTTCTGAAGTCAAAAGAAAAATTAGAGGTTTATTCAAAGAAGTTACATCAAGAATTATGTCATCAAAGAAGATGCTTTTCACAAATTTCGCTATTAAGCCTCTATCAATGTCCTGCAATCCACGCGAAATAATTTGCTCATATGGAACAATACTGAATGTAACATTCGCTTCATTGAGGATTTCGATGATCCTTTCCTTATTGGATTCATTTCTGTAGTCAATTAGCGTAACTTTATCCGGCTTTCCTGTGACCAGAATATTTTTCCAAGTGCCTATGCTTCTTTCTTCGAACCCTATAGCTCCTATGATATGTTTACCTGTTAAGTCCGAATGCTTTAATTCTCTCAATGGACAGGATTCGACGGTATAAGGAATGCCATATACATTATCAAAATCTTTATTATCTATTATATATTTTTCAAGACTTTCTTGAATGAATTGACTCTTTTCCCCTGGCTTAAGAGTAATTCTTGAATCATGGTCTTCAAAATCACTCCAATCCCATTCAGGAAGTTCTCCTGTCAAGTTGCAATAACTATCGGATCCAACCGTTTTTCTTAGCTTAGAGGCCGTGGGCTTTTCGAGCCAGTCCTCAAGATTTTTGCCCGATAGTTCAAAGCGATCCCTGAAACTAATTGGCATAAGATTTGTTACTCCCAATATTTTGCGGAATGCCAATTTTAGAAATAGGGACGCCTTCATGCCCGGAGTCCTAGATCTAGGAGTTCCACCCGCAAAGATGTAGATCCCTCCCTCCACCAAGTTGCTTATCCTTTTGAAAATGTTATCTGCTTCATTCGGGTCAATTCTTAGAAAAACTTCATTATACTGTCTCAATTTCGTTCCATTATTTGATATCATTTTCTTGTAAGAAACTGTTAGCTCCAATTGACTTGCCTGCGCAAAAGAAACTGCGTGGTCATAAAGCCATTTATCATCCACGGCGAGTTTTCTCAATTTTCTCTCCGAGTAATTAAATATCACGGAGTCTTGAATATCCTTGGAGATCTTTCCTTCAGCCAGGTCCATCTTTTCAAGCATTTTATTAAACATGAGGATGGAGTCGCCAATATCTCCCGTCGAAAGTGCCCCAAGAGCATCTATACCCCAATAACTACCCCTTTTTTTCCCCCGATTCGATCCAGCAAGATTCTTGGCGATCTCTGTATAGCTCTGGGTCCCAAGTAGCTCGGTAGGCGATAATCCTTTATACTGTTCGGTCAGTTCTAGCCTCTTCTTCAATACATTTTCCAAAAAAGAAGTGCCAGACCTCTTCAATTGATGCATAACCTCATTTCCAAGGTCGAATTCCTCGTAATCCCTGTCGAGCCTACTTACTTTACCCGCCCCAGTTCTTAAGGTGAGTGTAGGTGTTTCGGTTGAGATATTGAAGGAAAATCTCTCCGCCTGATGGCAAAGCTGGCTTAATAATTCATCAATATTATCCTGGGTGAGATATCTGACTGACAGATCATCTAAAAGATAAATCACATGCTTATTAATCCAAATGTCATTGCAGCCCTGCACGCGACTTGCTAAAATATCAAAGGCATCATGAACGTTTAATTCCCCAGCATTCTCCTTCGTTATCGTTCTTGATTTCAATAAGGCTTCTTCTATTCTTACTTGTATTTTCGGGATATTAAACTTGCTTGACGAAATTTTAAACCAAGGAATCAAATCCTCCAGATTTGTACATAATCGTTCTATCTGTTCGTAGTTAATTTTGCCAATAGATTCGAGTTCGCAATATCTGATGATTTTTATTAAATCTCCAGAAAATGCAAGAAGGAGTTTATGATTCGGCAAATGTAATTCTTTACTTTTTGGATCTGTTAATAAAGTAGAGGCGGAAACAAAAAGCCCAACGTGTCTTTCTTTTTCCAGTCTTTCCATAATTTGGGCTATTGGCTCATTTGGCTCTTTATGGGCCCTAGCTAAAAAATGCAATGATTTTAATAAAATAGTTTTCCCACATCCACGCATTCCTGTTAATAGAATCGGGCCAGGTTTTATTAAGTTCTTCGTCCATTTGTCATCTGGATCAAAAAATAGATGCGATGAATAATAACTAGGCATAAGTTGAGCGTTATAGTAGTCTCCCGGTGTTGTAAGCTTCTTAGGAAAGGACCAAGGATTCTCACCTCGTTGCACATCGCTCTTTATCCTGTTGCAGTATTCTTCATAATTTATTTCACGTACTTGCTCTTTGCCTGATAATGTGGCGACCAGGCGATTTAGCCGCGACAAAACCCGTTGTTCATCTTGGCTCGCTTGAGTCCAGTAAATATCCAGCATTTCTTTAAAGTGTCTAACTATCCAGGTTACATCTCTACTATGCTGTCTGCCGGACCTATCTTTATCATCCGCGGAACCTAAATCAATTATATAGGCTTTAACGGTACGATCAATAGCTTCGAGGCGACCTATCTCGCCACTGCTTATTTGGATTATGATATTTCCATCATGAAGGTCATTATGATGCAAGTCTGCCGTTTCAAGCTTCCGCAGGAAGTCAAACAAATCATAAGCTACTTGAGCTATTCTGTTAGCATTAAGCTCATTGGAAATTTTAAAATCCTTCAATGAATATCCGTCTATATATTGCATTTGGATGAAATAACAATCAATCGATGTATCCTTAAATACCACACCAACTTCGCCAGCATCTATTAGGTCAGGAATATTTATGTCCAATTTGGCTGCAGATTTATAATTATCAATTTCCTTATCAAAATTTTTATTATAAATCTTATATGTTTCTTTTGGAATTAATTTAATCGTAAATTTTCGCACTGGATTTTCTACAATATAAGTCGCTCCATAGAACCCCCTGTCAATTGATTTAACAAATTTTAATTTTTTATCTATGCTATTCGGCATATCTTCCAATGGGAATGTATATGCTTTGCCACATTCTGGACAGAAATTAGGATGTTCTCTCGATTTCCTCAAAGGATGCAAAAAACAGCAATATTCCGGGTCATTCATATTTTATCACCCCACAGATCCTTTCATTTAAACACGCATAAAAAGGCTCATCTTGTATATTTACAATACTATTAATTTTACATATATAATTATTGATCCCTTCCGGAGGAGTTCGGACCTCCATCAAAACATCTCCTTCACGGACTCTCATCCCCTCTCTCAGGTGGAAACTGAATCCAATTGGAGAGTTAAATCTCTTTTGGTCATAATTATTCTTGTAAACCTCTAGAAAAATATCGCGAATTTTATTGATATTAATACTTTTTACATATCCATTTGATGATGAAATAATTGGATATTTTTTTTTAAATTCATATCCCCCAATCAACTTTCTAATGCTTTCTACGGAACTCCCCTGCGATCTCAGATTTAATTCTAATTTATTTAGCATTGATCCGTTTTTGATAGACTCCTCAATAAATTGAATGGCTTCTTTGAATCCGATATGCTTAAAAGCGCAGATCCCATAGGCTGCAATTTTAATACAAGTTTCGATATGCTCATTTGTCCACGCATCCAAAGGTTTTTTATTCGCAAGATCCCATGCAACAGACAAGCTCTCCAATCTACCATAATGTGGTATGGCAGAATAATTATTATTAGTCAAAATGCAAATACATTTAATTCCTAGACTTTGACCAGCGGATACCATTTTTCTGCTATTTCGTTCTACATCTGCAAGAGTGTAGCCAAAGTTTCCAGTCGGACCCATTCGTACATCCACAATTACGTTATTAACGCCTGAGCATATTTTTTTGGAAAGAAGGCTGGCTATTACTAGATCTGGTAATTCCTTAGCATTCTTGTTTTTTCTGAGATTAAATAGAAATAGATCGGCAGGAGCCAAATCTGACGTATTCAACGTATATCCAATTCCAGAAGTCTCAAGAGCCGATTCCATTTCTATTTGGTTCAACTGAAACTTATAATCTGGAAGGATTCCTAATGTATCTATTGCACCGGCAATTGATCCTGGAACGCTGACTTGAGACGCAAATATACCTTGACTGGAAATAAAATAAGGACATAAAAGAGTAGTTAATGAGCCTGCACCTCCCGTTGAACATATATCTATAATCGGATTGATTTCTTCTGACCATTGCCATATTGAGCCACTTTTCGCAAGACAAATAGCTAATTCTTTAATATTTTCTAAAGAAAGCCCCCATTTCTGAGCGATTTCTATTATCTTGTTACAAGAATTAATTCGTTCTTCCTCTGAAATTTCCTTCCAATTATGAAGAACTTCAATTGCCTGTTTGAATTGGTCCATTGTTTCACCAACATTCTCGAATTTTAATAACTAAATAAAATTTTGCATACTTATTCTAGAATTTTGCACAGATTGCTTCATTAAATGATCCTGATTCAACCAGTTAGTGTTTCGCTTTTCATCTCCATTAAGCTTCGAAGCGTTCTTTCAATTAAATCTTTATCCCTTAATTGACACTGCCATAATATTAGTACATCCCATCCCATTTCTGTTAATTCTGATACTATTATTTTATCTCTTAAAATATTTCCTTCGATCTTTCTATCCCAAAAAACGGAGTTCGTCATGGGCCTCTTAGAGCGCGTGCAACCTTGATGGCCGTGCCAAAAACATCCATTCACAAATATTATCTTTTTATGCTTGGTCATTACTATATCCGGGCATCCGGGAAGATTACTAACATGTAATCTGTAGCGGTAGCCCATATTGTAGAGGATCTTTCTAACTTTTATCTCGGGTTTTGTATTTTTTCCCGGAACTCTTGACATGATTTGGCTTCTCTTTTCTTTGCTAAAGACGTCCGGCATGAGTCGATATACTCCATAAATATAATTTATTATTTATATATTAATGCATTATATCCTCAGGTTTCGACAGTAATCGAATACTTTCTAGGTATTCTCTTAAAGCAATCGCATGCCTTCTAATAAATTCAGGTGGCAACGCATTGCCTATTAGTTCAGCAGCAAGCATTTTTCCGCGTTTCAGCGAAAAGAAATAGTCCTTTGGAAATGTCTGCAGCAATGCAGCCTCACGCAATGTAATTGCTCGATCGTATTCCGGATGGAGGAAACGGCCTTTTGATGGATTGATGCAGCCTCCAGTTATGGTTGGAGATACATCATTCCACGACATCCTTCCATAAACATCCCTAAAACCATCGCATTTCTTGTGGCAATCGAGTTGCTTTGCTGCTCCGATGTCCATTCGGCTGCCTCCGTCTTTGGGGATGCTCTTTATGAGGTTGATGATCCTCTTGCTGCGTTTTTCAGACGAGTCGTGGAGATGATCTTCTGTCTTTCCGGCTGGAGGCAGACGAGAAATTGCATCCTTTACCGTGCATCGCTTCTGATCGGGAGAAGCAAAACTCGGATGACCGTATTTTCCAGCTAATAGAACCATGCGATGCCTGCGCTGAGGAACCCCGAAATCTGCGGCATTCAATATCTCACAGACAGGAGAATATCCAAGCTTCTTGATTTCTTCACAGAATTCTGCCAATCTGCGATCTCTTGCCAAACCCGGTACATTTTCCATCATGATCGTTTTCGGTTCAAGCTCTCTTATAAACCGAAGAAATTCGAACACCAACTCGTTCCTCGGATCATTTACATTGCGTTTTCCGTTAAGTGTCCGCATCGATGAAAATCCCTGGCAGGGGGGGCATCCGGCTAATAGATCGAGCTCTCCTGCTCTTAGCTCGAGCCGGCTTAAAACCTCAGAAACGGAAAGGTCGCGGATGTCCTTTTCCCACAGCACAGTATTCTTATGATTTGCTCTGTAGGTTTCCGTTGCCAAAGAATCGCAATCTACCGCGCCGATAACTCTAAATCCTGCATGCTTCAAACCTAAGGTGAGGCCACCGCTACCCGAGAATAGATCTATCGCCGTTAGCAGTTTTTTCGGCATATTTCTTACCACCTTATGATTTGATGCATTTCTCAATAACAATTGTGGGACATTAGCGAAAAGCTTTTTGGTTGCAGGCCTCTTTGCCAAAGAGATGAAGCTATGAGGGACTCGTTCAGCGAAGATCGGATGGCTCGGGAAATGCCCAAATTATATGCGATGAATACCTGCATCCGCGACCGGAGAACAATCAGACGCGGATGGACCTTGATCCCGCTCGAAATGCTTCATTTCATTCTTCCCCCAAAAACATCCCCACCAACCGAAACGCTTTCACATCCACCAGCCCTCTATCCGTCAGCTTCAGCTCCGGGATCACCGGCAGGCAGAGAAAGGAGAGCGTCATGAAGGGGTCATCCAGCCTGCATCCCATCGTGTGAGCCGCGTTAATGCACTCCGCTATCCCCTCTGCCACATCTTGCATGCTTCTCTCCGAGAGCAGCCCGGCCACGGGCAGAGGCAGGCTCGCCAAAATTTTCCCGTCAGCCACCGACACCAGCCCGCCGCCCATCTCCTTGACGGCTAAAACTGCCGCGCGCATATCTTCGTCCGTTGCCCCGACGGCGACGATGTTGTGCGAGTCGTGGGCCACGGAGGAGGCCAGAGCGCCAGAGGCGAGGCCAAAGCCCTGCACCAGTCCCAGGCCCACGTTACCTGTGGCTTTGTGCCTCTCCACCACTGCCATTTTCAGGATGTCCCGGTCTATGTCGGAGACAACCTTTCCGTCTTTAATTTTGGGCAAAAGCTGCAGAGCCTTGGTGATGATCTGGTGAGGAACGACGCCGATAACCCTGGCCGGGCCCTTCTCTGCCATAATCCCAAAAGAGCGCGGGCCGATCGGGCCGATCTGCATCGATTTGTGCCCGGCAGTGTCCGGAGCCTTTAGCGGGACGATGAGTTCGCCGTTCTCCGCCACCACCTTTCCGTCTTTGATGACCAAAACCGCGTGGGGATGCTCCAAATCGTCGAGGACGGCGATGTCCGCCCTGTAGCCTGGTGCGATGGCCCCCAAATAGGAGAGGCCGAAGTACCGGGCAGCGTTGAGGCTGGCGATCTGCAGGGCGATGATGGGATCGAGGCCCTGCTTTATGGCCGTCCTTACCATGAAGTCGATATGCCCAACACGCAGGATATCTGCTGGATGCCGGTCGTCCGAGACGAAGAGGAACCGGCGGGCGTTTTTGGCATTGACCAGCGGCAGCAGATCCAGGAGGTTTTTGGCAGCGCTGCCCTCCCGCAGCATGATGTGCATTCCGGAGCGCAGCTTCTCTCGGGCTTCATCAATCGTGGTGCACTCGTGATCGGAACGAATGCCGGCAGAGATGTAGGCGGACAGGTCGCGGCCCGACAGGCCCGGGGCGTGCCCGTCCACGGGCCGGCGGCCGGCCAGAGCCAGCTTCTTCATCATTTCCGGATCACGGAAGATGACCCCAGGATAGTTCATGACCTCGGCCAGGCCCAGGACTCCCTCTTCCTGCATCAGCCCGGCCAGAGCCTCTGCATCCAATGCTGCTCCAGCGGTCTCCAGATTTGTGGCGGGAACGCAAGATGGGAGCATAACAAAGACATTCAAGGGAACATCTCTTGAGGACGCCAGCATGTAGCGAATGCCTGCCTCGCCCCACACATTGGCGATCTCATGCGGGTCGGTGATAACGGTTGTAGTGCCCCTGGGCACGACGGTGCGCGCGTATTCGGGGATGGTGACCATGCTGCTTTCGATATGCACGTGGCTGTCGATAAATCCCGGCGCGATGATTTTACCGTCCAGCTCCAGGGTCCGGCGGGCGCTGGAGCAGTCGAAGCCTGCTATCCGGCCTTTGTGAATAGCCACATCCGCCCGGTGCACCTCGCCGGAGAGGAGATTGGCGACAGAGCCACCGGCCAGGAGGAGATCGACCTCGATTTCACCGCGCGCGGCGGCGATCAATTCTTCCAAGGGGCCCATAACCATAGAGCTTCCTTCTCTTGCGTTCCTATTTAGATTATCCATTTCTTTGCGCGTCCTTTGTGGTTTGGTTTTTTTGGCGGGAAGGTAGGGTTAGAGCTTGCTACCGCGCTCAACACAAAGGCACAAAGGCACAAAGATGACTTGATAAAGATGCCGCACTTGCCTCTTGCTGCCAAAAATATTAAATATATTACTATCAAATACACCTATAAAATTAGCTTCGGCGTCGGATAAACTTATATCGCTTGGGTTAAAATAAAGATAAGATGTGCGGGAAGTGAAAGACATTCTTCTCAAGGTGGCCAAAGCCTATCCCAATGACTCAGCCCGGGGCATCGCTCGCCTGGACCCCAATGCTCTGCTTACCCTGCGACTCTCTCCCGGAGACATCATAGAGATTGAGGGGAAGAGAATGACGGCAGCCAAGGTCTGGCGCGCCGACCGGCAGGACTGGTCTCAGGATTACATCCGGATAGACGGCTTCATTCGCCAGAACGCGGGAGTGGGCATTGGAGATCGCGTGAAGATTCGCAAGGCCAAGTTCGCCGACGCCCAGAGGATCGTCCTGGCTCCGTCCTCCGGCTCGCACATGCATTATGGTGATGAGGCGGCAGATATGATCCGCCGCCAGACCCTGAAGCGACCGATAGTGGCAGGCGATATTCTCCCCATCATGAGCTCCGGAACCCATCCTTTTGTGGGGCGCATGGAGGCTGTGCCGCTGGTGGTTACCGAGACTTTTCCTGATAATGTGGTGATCATATGCGAGCGAACCGAGATCTTGCTGCTGGAAAAGCCGGCCAAGGGCGTTCGCTCCGTCAAAGCCACCGGAACTACCTACGAGAACGTGGGCGGACTGCGCTCTGAGGTGCAGCGCGTGCGAGAGGTAATTGAGCTGCCCATCAAGCACCCCGAGGTATTTCAAAAGCTGGGCATCGAGCCGCCCAAGGGAGTTCTGCTCTACGGGCCGCCGGGTACAGGAAAGACTCTCATCGCCAAGGCGGTGGCCAATGAGTGCGGAGCCAACTTCTTTTCCATAGCCGGACCGGAGATAATGTCCAAGTATTACGGCGAGAGCGAGCAGCGGTTGCGAGAGATCTTTGATGATGCCCAGAAGGCAGCTCCTTCCATCATCTTCATCGACGAGATCGACTCCATCGCCCCTAAGCGGGGCGAGGTCACAGGCGAGGTGGAGAGGCGCGTGGTGGCGCAGCTCCTGGCCATGATGGACGGCCTGAAGGAGAGGGGCCAGGTGGTGGTGATCGGCGCTACTAACAGGGAAGAGGCCATCGATCCGGCACTGCGCCGCCCAGGCCGGTTCGACCGGGAGATCGAGATCGGAGTTCCGGATCGGGCCGGGAGAATCGAGATCCTGCAGATCCACATGCACAGCATGCCCATCTCGGAAGACGTGAGCCTGGAGAGCCTGGCGGACAAAATGCACGGCTTTGTGGGCGCCGACATAAGTGCGCTGTGCAAGGAGGCGGCCATGAGAGCTATACGCCGCTACCTGCCTGATCTGACCACAGAGGACGAGATCCCTCCCGAGATCGTGGAAAAGATGCTGGTTATGGGAGAGGACTTCGAGGAAGCTCTGAAGGAGATTGAGCCCTCCAGCATGCGAGAGGTTTTGGTGGAGGTGCCGCGCGTGCAGTGGAGCGATCTGGGTGGCCTGGGATCGCTCAAGCAGGAGCTGATCGAAGCCATCGAATGGCCCCTTAAGCAGCCGGAGAAGTTCCGCCTGATGGGCATACGACCGCCCAAGGGAATCCTGCTCTACGGACCGCCGGGCACGGGAAAGACCATGATCGCCCAGGCGGTGGCCAACGAGACCCATGCCAACTTCATCAGCGTGCGTGGGCCGCAGATGCTCTCCAAATGGGTGGGCGAGTCGGAGAAGGCCATCCGGGAGATCTTCAGGAAAGCGAGGCAAGTCTCTCCATCCATCATATTCTTCGATGAGCTGGATTCCATAGCCCCCATGCGGGGCACGGATGAAGGCAGCCACGTCATGGAGCGGGTAGTAAATCAGCTACTGGCAGAGTTGGACGGCCTGGAGACGCTCAAAGATGTGGTGGTAATAGGCGCCACCAACCGGCCGGATATCCTGGACCCGGCCCTGCTCCGCTCCGGAAGGTTCGATCGCATGCTCCTGGTGGGGCCGCCCGATAAATTAGGGCGGCATGAGATTCTCAAGATTCAAACTGCCAAGATGCCCAAAGGCGAAGATGTAAACTTAGAGGAGCTGGCGGAGCTGACAGAAGGCTACGTGGGCTCGGACCTAGACTCGCTCTGTCGCGAGGCGGCCATGCTGGCCTTACGTGAGGATGGAGAGAAGGTGGAGATGAACCACTTTCGCGAGTCTTTGAAAAAGGTCAGGCCGAGCGTGGAGGAGAACATGGTCAGCTACTATGAGAGGATCAGCGAGAGGTTCAAGGGCGGAATTAAGGTGGAACCTGCTTCGCTCATAGGCTACAGATAATGCATTTAATCAATTGAAGGGGATGGGAAAGGTGTTCTCGGGAAGCATTGCTGGAAAAGAGATCGTAAACATCGGTGGCATGGTGTTAGGCGAGCTGGAGGATATGATTTTTGAGGTGCAGACCGGAAAGCTGGTTGATCTGTTGGTCAAGCCGAACAAGGAGCTGAACCGCATGAAGTACAGGGAAGACGGAAAGTTTGTGCTCATACCCTTTGCTTCAGTGGTGGCCATCAAGGACTACATCGTGATCGACGAGAGCCGGGCCATGAAGACGTAGTTATATTCGAAGTTTCAATGAAGATGTTGCGATATCAAGAGACGCCATCGAAATCTATGTTGAAACGCTGATTTCTCATGGTGAAGAGGTCCCAACTGACGAATCCGTAATAGGACGTACCATAGAGGTCCAGGCTCATGCCTAAGCTGCCATCGGTCTCGTCTCCGAAGCTTGCTAAAGCGCTGATGAGCGCAGGTTTCGTTCTTAAGCGGACTACTGGCAGTCAATGCATCTACTATCTGCTTTGAGATCTTCCTGGGAAAGGTTTAATTTATTCCAGTTATAACGAGTCCGTCTGATGAAAATCATATTCTATTTACCTATCGTCATCCTGGTGCTGGCAATATCCGGATGTTTGTCCCCGATGGTAGAGGAAAGCGCAAGCAAGGTTCTCTTGAAGACCAGCATGGGCGACATCACAATCCAGCTTTACGACGACATGCCCATTACGACAGGAAATTTCAAGAGCCTGGTGGAAAAGGGATTCTACGATGGAGTAATCTTCCACAGAGTCATCGACGGCTTCATGATTCAGGGCGGAGATCCGGAGGGCACAGGCATGGGCGGACCGGGCTACACCATTGCTGATGAGTTCACAGATCACAACCGAAACGATCGCGGCACCATCAGTATGGCCAACGCCGGGCCGAACACGGGCGGCAGCCAGTTCTTCATCAATCTGGTGGACAACAGCTTCCTGGACAGCAAGCATCCCGCTTTTGGAAAGGTGATCACGGGCATGGATGTGGTAGACGCCATAGGCAAGGTTAAGAAAGACGCCAATGACCGGCCGCTCACCGAGGTAAAGATAATAGAGGCGAAGATCGTCTCTTAAATTTTTATTTTGTTTATTATAATACTAGTAATAGTAATGATAGCCGATGAAAAACAGCAGTTGAAAAGGAAGGTCCCTCGTTGTATCGAGTGGGTAATAGAATAATCGAGTTCTCGGCGAGTCTTTCGTGTGCTCTGTGTCTGCGGTGGTGGTAGTATCGTCAGCCGTTTGGTAATAACCAGCGGCTAACGACGTTTCAACCACAGAGTTCACATAGCTCACAGAAGGACGCACAGAGACGAACTAACAAAACGGAAAACCATAGTAACAGGAGATGACAAAAAAATGGCAGAAGGCAAATCAAGCGCAGGCGGAGTTAAGGTACGGCTTATGACCAGCATGGGCGACATCACATTGCAGCTTTACGAGGACACGCCCATCACATCGGGAAACTTCCAGAAGCTGGTTGAGAAGGGATTTTATGACGGAGTCATCTTTCACCGCATCATAGACGGCTTCATGATTCAGGGCGGAGACCCTACCGGCACGGGCTGTGGGGGACCGGGCTATGCCATTAAGGACGAGCTCAACCGCAAGAACAAGAACGATCGCGGCACCATCAGCATGGCCAACGCCGGGCCCAACACGGGGGGCAGCCAGTTCTTCATCAATCTGGTGAACAACAACTTCCTGGACAGCAAGCATCCGGTCTTTGGGAAGGTGATCGAGGGCATGGATGTGGTAGATGCCATGGCCAAGGTGAAGAAGGGAGCCAATGACAAGCCGGTGAAAGAGGTGAAGATAGAGAGCGCGAAGATTAGCATAGATTAGTTATATGCGAAAATGCATAATCTGTATCAATGAAGACCTTGAGCTATCATGTGATGCTTCGATGGGAAGCGGAAGATGAAGTATATACGGCATGGGTTCCGTCACTTCTCGGATGCGTCACATTTGGAAAGACCATCGAGGAAGCCTTGGAGATGGCAAGAGATGCCATCGAAATCTATGTGGAAACGCTGATTTCTCATGGTGAAGAGGTCCCATCCGACGAATCAGTAATAGAACGTACTGTGAAGATTGTTGCCCATGCCTAAGCTTCCTTCAGTCTCTCCTCAGCAGCTTGCCAAAGCGTTGGAGAGAGCAGGATTTGTTCTGGAGCGGACCTCAGGCAGCCACTGCATCTACTATCATCCGGAAAAGCACAAGAAAGCGATTGTGCCCATTCACAGCAAAAGGGATTTTGCGACAGGGTAATTTCCCACATCAAAGGAAGCTTAAAATACTTGCACGATGTGCTTTTAAAAGAGGAAAAATGGCTGGTACTAACGAGATGCTAAAAGACATGCTTCCTTATGGAGGTGCCGTGAACATACACGGAGAGATAACCTGGCGTGTCACCGAGAGAGAGTTTAATGAGATGAAGAGAAACTTAGAATGCATATTTGATGACAGCCATTAAAGTAGCGGTAGACTCAGCAATCTTCTTCTTTTGCTTTAAATCGAATCGGGAAGACATCAAGCCCATCAATATGCAGAAACTTGTGACTACTCCCACGACTGAAGTCGCGGGCATCTAGGCTTTCGCCGCAGACTGTAGTCCCAGTCTGAGAATATTTTTTGAAGCATTAAGGTCTCTGTCCATTATCAAGCCGTCATTTAAGGCAGTTATGGATTCTTTCCGAGAGACCCTTCTTTACGATTGAACCACAGCCTGAGCACATCTGAGATGTATAGGCAGGATTGACCAGGACCACTTTACGCCCAGCACTTTCAGCCTTTTACGTAACGTAAGTCCGAAATCTATTCCAGCTTGCATCCAGCACGCTCTTACCGGAGTTTATAAGAAGTTGACACACTTAAGTCTCTGCATCCTGCTTTTTTGTAGGGTCTAACCAAAAATTAATTATAGTTTTGGCAATTTCTTATTAAAATTTTTCGAAAAAATGACCTTATAACTACTTATTTTCTATTACAATTATAGAAATAAATGATGGGAAGATTTATCTACTATGAGGGTCTAATCAGTAGTATGCATTTCGTACGTGTTTAGCTCCCGATCAATCATTCCTAAATTTACCACAAAATGTTTTGAGACCAGAAAAATTAAATAATATGAGGATGATACTTATTCGTTAGGAGTATGCACGAAGAAGAAACAATCAAGCAACCTCAAGAGCGGATCAAACAATTAGAGCTTGAGATTGAGTTGCTTAAGGCAAGAGTAGGTGAAATTGAGCCGCTTAAGGCTAAGATCCGCGAGCTTGAAGTCCGGTTAGCTCAATATGAGAATGTTCATACCCCACCAAGTCTAAGACGTGGCCGCAATCGCAAAAAAGATCCGGATAAGAACAACAAAGGAAAGCCCGACCAAAAAATTGGGCACAAAAGCGTAACAAGACCTTATGCTGCCCCGGATAGACAGGTAGAAGTCACAATTGATCTATGCCCAGATTGCGGAGCCGATCTTGGCGCTCCTTTTCGAATAGAATGGATCTGGACCTTTTCCACACCATCTGAGTCTTTTTTCGTGATTCGGAAGAGCCGAGGCATGAAGGTCCTGACGGAAGTCTTGACGCGGAGATTCAAGGGGATAATCGTTTGCGACGGTTGGAAACCTTATGCCAGGTTCACAAATCGCATTCAGCGATGTTGGGCACATCTGCTTCGAGAGTCAAAAGAGATTGCGGAGAAGTTCGAGGAAGCTATTCCGCTACATAACATGCTCAAAGAGCTCTACGAGATACTAACCGAGGCTTTGGAAAACGATCCACCGCCAAAAGTCAGAAAGAATTTATGGAAATTGGCGCGAAAAGTTCTTCGGCAATGGATCAGGAAAGAGTATTCTATCGAGAAAGTCCGGAAATTCATCGGGAAAATCAATAACGGGTTTGACTACTGGTTCACCTTTATCATCAATCCGGGTGTAGAGCCGACCAATAATCGAGCAGAGAGAGCGTTGCGACCCCATGTCGTTTTGAGAAAGATCTTGGGCACGCTTCGCAATGACAAAGGAACATCGATTCATGAGCGAATCATGACGACACTGGCAACTTGGGGACAGAGAGGATTGAATTGTCTCCAAATGCTAACCGAGAAGCTGGCCAGCTAAACACATACGACGCCAGAACATGCTGAGAAAGCGCACCAACTTCTATTCCAGTTGAAACCAAGAGAATCAGCAGAAACGATCGCATCAAGGACCTATCCCCCCCTGGACACCGAATTAGGACTTGTGCCAGAAGTATATAAGGATGGCGTATCAAATTTATGGATACTGAAGATGGTTAATAGTCTAAATATATTTTCAAGAATAAATTAAGGCCCGAGTCATCCCCTCCCCAGCCGCGTATCGCCAGACTCGCAGCAGCTCGCACCACAGAGTAATCCCACGCCAGGGATCAAATGCACTTGCAGATTCGCGTTTACTCTGTCATGTTGAGCATCTATGAAGACTCTCTCATTTCTAGTCTGCCTCATGCATGCTAACAAGATAAACGCCATAAAGAAACCCCGCCCCCTTCATCTCCCCGTCCTCCGGCGTTCTCTTAAGCCCCAACCGTCGCGCCAGAAGCGCCCCCTTCTCCGGCCCGAAGTAGATCTCCATTCCCTTGAGACGCAGCAGAAAAAGGAATAGCTCCACCTCGGGCCGGGCCGAGGCGAAGAGCCTCACAAGCTCGCTCTTGGCCTCTGCATCTTCATCGAGCCGCAAGGCAAAATCCGCTATCCTGGCCCTCAACTTTTCATCGGCGGAGCATATGGGAAAGGTGACAATCTCTTGCTGCTCTTCACATGTGAGCAGATTCATTTTGGAGAGGTAAAGAGCGGCTGTGCACACCTGCGGCTTCACAGAATGGATGCGGCAGCCGGGCAGGCTGGAATCAAAAAAAGGACAGGGTTCGCCCACTTTCTTGCCGAGCATCCTGGCCGATCCCACCAGATCGCCCAACAGATCATGAGGCCTTGTGTAGTCCATCATGAACTTCTTCAGGGCGAGGCCCAGATGCCTGGCGATCCTGCGGCAGTCATCTATGGAGACGGCAATGCCCTTCTCCTCCAGACAGCACCGGCCGCATCTCTCGCAAACGGCCAGCAGGTGCAGCGCGGCATTTGCTGAAAAATAGGGCTCGAATTCCGGGGAGATCAACTCATCCATCTCTTCTCTGGCCTTTTCTATGTTTTTCAGCCCGCCCTCCGGGACAAGCTTGCTCAGGGCCTGCATGGCAATTATACCACGATCTATTTCTTCCATTCTCAGATCCAATTTACGGTTATCTCCTCACCTATTTCGATGAGCGCTGCAAATCCCTGTCGCAGCTCTCCCACATTGACGATCCTGGTAGAGCCGATGAAACTCTCTCCCCGCGCCTCGTGAATATGACCGCAGAGCAGTAGGTCGGGCTGGTACTCTTCCACAAAGTGGCGCAGGCTGACCGATCCCGAGCTTTCCCCATTGTTAAGAGTATCTTGCGCCCCCCAAGGCGGCTGATGCACAACTACTATCTTGATTCTTGCGTCTGTTATATCCTGATAAGCCGCGGTCAGAGTCTCATAAACTTCATCATCTCGATGATAGTAGCGAGCAGGATTTCCCAGACGCCTGGGATCTTTGGCCACAATTCCGCCCATGCCCAGAAAGCCGACGTCTTCAAAGCAAACGGAGGAGCGATGAAGCATTAGCAGGCCTGCTGCTTCCCATAGATCGGGCACAAAATCTCTGTGGTCCATGTTTCCGGGAACGATGAGCACCGGCGGCCACAGACCGGCCAGGGCATAAGCAGTATGTCTGGCAGTCTCCCTGTTGCCGGCATTATGCAGATCGCCGCAAAAGGCAATGAAATCGGCGTCAATTTCCCTCACCCGGTCCAGCATCTCGATGCGGTTATGCAGATCCGCCATCCCTAAAATCCGCAGAGGTTTCTTTGTTCCGGTCATATTCTCACCGGACATTTCTAAGCGCCAGGATGATATAAATAGAATACGAACGGGAATACATGAAAAACTCAACATTATTTCTGATCTGCATGGCATTCCTGGCATGCATTGTCGCTCTAGCTTCTTATGCATCAGCCGAATGTGCATCCTGCGAGAAAGAAGGCAACTGGGACGATAGTGCGAGAAACTTTATTGAAGGTAAGCCCACAAGCGACGTGCCCGCCGAGTTCGGGCCGAAGGCAGTGAGAAAGACGGAATCTCAATTCGAGAATAAGACCAAAGCCGCACAGTCTCCGACCGCTGAATTAATTCTGAGGAGCATCATTGCCACGCCAGCTTTGGTAAACTCTGCAAGCGCGGCAAAGATCACGGCAGTCTTTGCCCTGAATGGCTCTGAGCAGGCGGATAATGAGACGGAAATACAGCTCACTACCACAGCTTCCATCAAAGACTCCACCGGCAAAGAGGTGGAAAAGCTCAACCTGATTAAAGCATCTGGAAATGAGTACTCCAACGATTGGATCGCCAATGTCCCGGCAGGAATCTACAGTGTGGACATTGCCGCCTCATCTCTGCAGGGAGCAGAAAACTTCAATGATGTCCTGCAAATTGAGGTAGTCGGTTTCGCCAATGCCACCGATGTCGCTCCAGCGGTGCAAAATCTGGGACGAGTTTAGGAAGGACGGGGTGCAGGGGCAGAGAATCCCTGCCTCTTCAGAGGCGGGATGAATCGTGCCCCGCTGTTATTTTGTAAGGATACAAAATAGTGAGGAGCTACTAAAGAGGCTTCGTACGGAAAGAGATGATCATGTCAAGCCCAGATTGATATTTCTCAATGCCCCAGAACGGGCATTCAGAAGAAAGATGCGCCTGGATATGTATTTTGCTATTGGCCACAGGTTGTTCGGACTTTAAGAGAAAATATGAATTATTCACACGAAATGAAATCGGAGCAGGTGCGAAATACTTTCAGGACGCTACAGCTTATGATTTCGCTAAAAAGATATAAGAGTCATGACACCAAAACATCCCGCGGTGTTATCTTGAAGAACCTTATCCTGGCATTTTTGGCCGTATCCTGCTGCCTCCTGGCCACAGGCACCGTTTGTGTCGCCGGCGAACCACCCGGCGTCGGGCCCGCAGAGGCCATGAACCTGAATTTCAGCACCTGGCATCTCCTGGAGAGCGATGATGTCCAGACCGTCTGGCTTCCCATGCTCGACGAGCTGAAAAGCCGGACGAATGGCAGCATAAACTACACCCTCTATGCCGGCGGCTCCCTGGGATCGGGCCCCGAGCACTACGACATCGTTGCCTCAGGCCGGTCAGACATGGGCTACGCCACTTTGACCTGGACTCCGGGCCGTTTCCCGCTTTCCGATGTGCTCTCCCTTCCCGCTGGCATCCAGAGCAAAGAGGTAGCTACCGACATAGGAAACGATGTGTATGAGCGCATTCTTTCTCAGGAGTTCAAGGATGCAGAAGTGCTGGAAGTGAACGGCTGCATCGACTCCTGCCTCTGGACCAAAAAGCCGGTCCGAACTCTGGAGGATCTGGCCGGACTGAAGATCAGGACTCCGGGTGGCATGCAAACCCGCTGCTTGAAGGCCCTGGGGGCCGAGCCGGTATTCATGCCCATGGACCAGGTCTATCTTTCCATGCAAAACGGCAGCATCGACGGAGTGGTGACCTGTCCCCCTAATTTCCTCACCTACAGGCTCTATGAGGTTGCCGGCTGCGCCGCCCTGGAGACCTTCGGCTGCGTGAGCGAGGGACTCTTCATGAACCAGGATAGCTGGAACCGCACCCCAGGGGATCTCAAGCCGGTGATAATGGATGTCTGCCATAATCCCTACCGCACAACGAAGAGCTTGAACGAGAGCGACTACACCAGGATGATCGACCGGATAGCCGAAAAGGGCGTGGCGGTCTACGATCTGCCTCAGGAGGAGTCGGAGCGCTGGTACTCCAGATTCCAGAACGCTTCCCGTCAGTGGGCAGAGGACATGGAGAAATTGGGCCTTCCCGGCAAAGAGGCCATCAAAATCTTCAACGAGGAGTGCGAGGAGAGGGGCATCAGGTGCGTGGCTTTCCCGGAGGAGTGGAGATAGAGTCAAATGGCTGCGGGGGCATGCGAGGTGCCGTCGCATTTAGGAATGACGGGGTGCAGGGGCAGAGAATCCCTGCCTCTTCAGAGGCGGGATGAATCGTGCCCCGCCTTGATTACTTTCGCTCCACGGCATAGCTCTATATATTCCCAGATCTATATTGACTCGTCTGGTTTGCTGCCAGCAGTTGAAAAGACTCAAGCAGCGCGCACAAAACCACTCAAAATAATTGGGAATTGGATCACATTCCATCGGTTGAAAGACCGTAGATGCCTGCGGATTTATTCGTGGGAGTGGTCACGGTGCAACTATTAAATGGTGGGGACTGTGCCAGTCAGGCACAGATTGCCCTGCTTTTTATTGGAGGATGCCCATCGTAGGACCTCTAAAACAATGATTCCTGAAAAAGACATCGTAAAAAGAATAGATATGATGGGATTTTCATCCCATCAATCTCCTGCATCCCTCCTGCGATAGAGATATCCTGCAATGGAAAGCCCCATCGCTGCGAACAATGCCTCGAATCCAGGCTGCTTCTTTTCTTCCGCCTTCACTGGCCCCTCTTGAGATGCTTGCCCTGAAGCCGGCACAATATTAATCTCATACTCAGGCAGCAGAATTGTTCTCTCAACTCCCTTATCATCTGTGTAATTGACGTAAGATGTCAACTTTTGTTGATTCACATCCGCTGGCAGCTTCCAGCAGAAGAACGCATCGAAAGTCGTGTTCCAGCATCCAGAGAGATCGCCCACATCCCAGGAGATGGTAGTGGTAGTCCATTCCTTGCTGTCTCCGTTGAGCTTTATCTTGCCGGAGTCGTCTTCAGCGGTACCTTTGTTCAGGATCAAATAGTTAGGCAAAGTTTCAACTAGGTGCACATTCTTGATCCTCGATCCTGCGGTCGCCATTTGAATGAGTGCATCTTGCAGCTCAGATATATTGTTTATGGATCTTATGTATCCCTGATGATCCCTTGTTAGCCTGTCCAGCATCTCATATGGCTTTATACCCTTGTTGTTTCCTACCACAATGGCGTAAATCGTATAATCACGCCCGGGCATATTAGAAGGCGCAATATATCCACTGTCGTTTGCATCGGTTATGAACACGATTTTCTTGGTCCTGCTTGCATCCGATTTTATCCCTTGGAACGGCAGGAGAGCGGAATTGATTGCCACCTGATAGTCGGTGTAATTGCCTTCAGGGAAGATTATGTTCTTTGCTGCCGATGCAACTGAATTGTAATCATCTGTCAGTGGAACCTGAGTTTTGCTGAAGTCCTTATCGCTCCATGAAACAAGTCCCAATCTGGTTACCTTTTGCTTATCGTTCTTCGATATCCCGTCCACCAGATTTGAAACTCCTGAAATTGCCGACTCACTGAGATTGCTTAAGCTTCGTGAATTGTCTACAGCGATCACAATGTCAGTTGGAATAGCAGCGATCCGCTCAAGACTTCCGGATGGGCAGAGCTTGATGTTGTAGTTCACGGGGTATCCATTCTTGTTTATGTTCTCTGTGGAGATACTGCTCACTTCTTTGATCACGACCAGATCCTGATCTATGCTATTGTTGATCTTTGGTTGATCATTGATCCTATGACACCTCTGACAATAGTAATTCGCAAAGGTAGCTATTTGACTATCTCCAAAGCCAATCATCACACTCGTTATGCGAGGAGTTGTATTTAGCCAGCGATCTACTTGGGGCTCGGTTATGATATAATTTCCCGGGAAAAGTCCCTCGATAACAGTAGTCCCTTCGACGTTGGTCGGATTGGTGGTACCGACGAACCCACCCGGGCCTGTAACGTTGAAAGACCAGCCAGGCACACCATTCTCGCCAGCATCAAGCTTATCATTCCGGTTCGTATCGTTGAACTTGAATATCTCTATCCTGCTCGGCTTGATATTGCCAAATTCCACCTGTTTTTCTTCTCCTGCCAGAATCTGGACCGATGTTGAGATTGGTGTAGTATTTATCCAGCCACCTGCTAGGTTTTCAGTAACGGTGTACGATCCTGCTTTTAATCCATCTATAGCAACTGCGCCATCGGCACCTGTAGATCTAGTGGTGGTTTCTGGAGGATTACCAATGTCATTTGGGCCTTTTAAGACGAATGTCCATCCGGCCAATCCATTCTCATTGCCTTCCCTCTTTCCATTCATGCTCGTATCATTGAACGCAACCATAGTGAGCTTGTTCACCTTGTTTCCGAACTCAACCTTATTTGCTGCACTGCGAGATACCTTAATCGTTTGTGGATTAGATGTTGTGCAAATCCAGCCAGGCTTGCTAGATGAGGATATCTCCTCTGTAACCTTGTATTCTCCCGGAGTCAGATCTACGGCAACGATCCCTGCGGCATTAGTCGGTCCCACTGTGGTCTTGAAACCCCTTGGTCCCTCCACAATATATGTCCAGCCGGAAAGCCCGCTTTCGACTGGCGAGCCGCTTGCGTCCCTGTCCAGTCGTCCGTTTCTATTTTTGTCATCAAATTTAACGATGGTTAAGGGAATTATTGGCGCATTGATGAATGGCTCCAATTGCTTATTTTCACCAGGATGTAATGTTACTGCTCTTGCAATATCCGTTACGTTGACCCATTTCGATTGTTGAATCTCTTTGACGGTGTACTCTCCCGGCAACAGACCCCTTGCAACAGCTACACCAGATATATCTGTAACCACAGTTGCGCTGTCGGGTCCGGCCACGGTAAAGCTCCATCCGGCAAGAGGATTTCCTTCAGAGTCCTTCTTTGTTATCTTTATAGATCCCTCGTTGGCATTAGTTATAACGACTGACTTACTTTCGCCAGATTTAAATATTAATGGAAGATCTGGTTCAGTTGAGATCTGCCTCCATCCCTCATTAGAGGGTTCTTCTTGGATGTTGTACTCTCCCGAAGGCAATCCCTTAACTACCGTAGTTCCTGAGCTGTCGGTGGGCTTTGTGATTTCAGTCACTTTTGATCCCTGGACTTTAAACGCCCAGCCGGATAAGGGACGTCCTTCGGAATCCTTCTTGATGATAGTCAGTGTATTGGGCGTATTGATGAATTCTTGTGGTTCATTCGGACCTATTGGCTTGATCAGTCCGGGTTTGACTTCCACATTCCGAGACGGAATTGAAAGCCAACCGTCTTTCGAAACCTCTTCAACACTATACATCCCCGGTCGTAATCCTGAGAAGACGACCATTCCAGAGTTGTCCGTGACCTTTTCTATTGTTTTCGTGAGTACCGTATCGACGGGTCCCGCAACTCGGAATCGCCAACCTGACAGGTCGGCATCATTCCATCCTGGTACCTTCTTTCGAATCACCAGTATTCCTGGTTTCGTTACTGTTATCTCTATTTTATGTGTGTGCCATTCATTGGGGCGCGTTGTGTTCTCTGAGGTACGATCTATCGCAGTAGCATTTACCTCCACATTATATATATTTTCATTTTTTGTTAAAATACCGCCGAGAAGAGACGCATCTACCAATGGCGCATAAACATAACCCTTATTCGGGGGAATTGTTATTGCATAGGGTTTATATTTCGATTCATCGTCATCCTTAGGGTATACCTTTAACGTTGTATTTATAATTTCAGAACTAGGAGAAGGCATGATGTTCCAGGATATGTTTACGCTATCATTTATCATGTAGCGATAAGAATCCGAGGGATAATTTTTATCATAGCCCTCAATATCTCCTGTTATTACAGACCAAGTCCAATCCTTTTCTTGTTGAGTAGTACTTTCTGAGATAGTTATATATAATCCGGATATGGCTACAAATATATATAGTAAAAAAACTAGACAGCGACCATCAAATAGTGGTCTATTGCATACTTCTTTTTTCAAGCAAAATCCCTCCTATTCTTAAAAGCTTCTTTTCACTTACATTTCATTGATATAAAAGATTTGCCACGATGTGATGTCACCCTTCGCATAAACCTTGCTGAAGTCCCTGCTGTGAAGTGTCGAGGTCGCTTCTTTGACATTTTGAGAATACTATGATGAATGATAATTTGGCGGATACCATCTCTATGATATAGGTGGATCGCGATGGCCTTCAGATATAATCGTGCCTTCATATCAATAAGTTCAGACATTATTGTGTTTTTGAATTCTTGTTCATAGCGCTGCTTTTAAAGCATCGGCAAAAGAAAATTATATGCTCTTGAGAAAGCATGATATCAAAGATCTCGACATAAATTGGATTGAGGGAAAGGGCTATATATATTTGGCTGGAAGAAACAAACTCCGGAATTAATAGGGGTTGAACCACTTGAAAGGGACGAAAGCTGAAATAAATATAAATGGATTATTACGCAAGAAGATGGAAAAATTGAGATATAATCGTACATTGTTTCTAATATGCCTGTGCTTAATTTCTGCTTTATCCCTTGCCGCACCATGTACGGCCCAGACCGGCTATCATTTGGAAAATCCCGCAGTAACTCCTGATTACGGGTATGAGGAATTCAACTACACGGACCAGGTCTCGCTCATTAATCCCAGACCCGGGGAAATCATGGTAACCACATTCAGTTGGAAACTCAATATTTACGACAAAGATAAGCAGATTTACACTGAGTCTTCTCCCGGCAAAAGGGGCCTCAGCCAGACCACCTTCTCTTTCGGGCCCTACAGCTTCAAGGATAATTTCGGAATAGCTTCTACCAGCAATGCCTCCTTCGAATTTGTCTTCTACGCAGGCGGGCAGCAGGTCGCAAAAACCGTCAGAATAAAAGGGCCTATCGTCCAGCCGCCGACAATGACAGGCATCCAGTTCGAGAAGAAGCCCTATTTCTTCCAGGGAATCGCAGTCTCAGCCGGATTCAAGGATCTGGAAGGCCTTGACCCCAAGCCGACATGCCTCCTCAAGATCACCGGCCCCCTAGGAACGATCGAAAACAGGACCTGGGAATCCCAGGGTGTCGCCTGTCCCTCCTCTGGAAAGAGCGGCTACACCTGCATACTCAACGAGCCGCTCTCTCAATACCGAGATGGCGGAAACTTCAGCTTCGTGCTGGTTTACAACAACCTCAAATCTGATGCTTTTAACTTTGGGCCTTACAGCATCGCCCTTCGCCCATACGCGTCCACTGCAGAGAGCCCGAAGATCGATAAGAGCCTCGATTACACGAACTTCACGATCCTGTCAACGGTAAGGGATGCCTCTGCAAAGATGGAGGAGAGCAATCCTCAGGGAAGGCTGATCATCAGCCAGCCACAGAAGGGCGAGATCGCGTACACTTCATCTGATCCGCAGATCAACGGGGATAAGGTTATATTCAAATGGACAAATGAAAACGAGCAGGCCCTCTTCAACCGGAGCGATGTGGAGCTGAGCCGGGCCGCGCCCCTTTCATTTTCAGCGAGGATTGAGTACACGAACGACAAATGGGACTTCCATGCCATCAGCCCGAACGTGACCTTCAATGTGGTCGAAGAGGTACCGAAGCTTGTCAGTCAGTCCATTCCAAAGGATGTCTACATCTCATCAGGCGAAACCTCCACACAGGAGATGAGTGCAATAGTAGCATTCAGCAAGGGTGCTGGACAGCTCGACGTGAGGATCTCTGGCCCGTCGATGGACTATAAATCCACGATGGATGGCACTCCAATCGGAGGCAACAAATACCAGTTCAAGTGGCAGGTGCAATTCGATGATAGCCATGTCAACAACAATTACACCGTCTCCATGTCCTTCTTGAACGATCAGGTGGAGAGCGGCAGATATGACTTCGTACCTCCGTATATTCACGTCTCACCCATATCAGTTCAGTTCCTGGAAGGCGATGTCCAGGCACCATCTGGCCAGTGGAACGACCGCTACAACTATTCGGTGAAGCTCGACACATCGGTTCCTGTGTCAGTTCAACTTCAGGTATACGATCTGTGCAGCAACGACTGGGTGAATAAGCAGACAAAGGACGCAGCAGTTGGGACAGCTACCGTTCTCACCTGGCCGCTCCGGCCTTTTTCCTACGAATGCGATGAGATGGCAGGAAAGGCTGCAAAGTACCGGTTCAAGGCGATCTTTGCAGGTGAGGAGATCGCATCATCCAGGCCATTTAGCGGTCCTAGATTCCTCGGAGCTAGGCCGGTCCTGATATCGCTCACTCCTGAAGGAGATCCGATGGTGGTTTATCTCTCAGAGGAGGGAGCTACAGGCAGCGTCTCCGCTACAGTCGAGTATGGATCTGGACAGGGGAAGGCGATCCTGCGTCTGACGGCTCCAGACGGAAGAGTGAGGATGGAGGAGCCAAGTGACGGGATGTCGGTTGGAGGAGACATGTACAGATACGACTGGAGCCTGCCCTTTGATGCTGATGACGCGAATAAGAGCTTCAATTTGAGCATAGCTTACAAGCATCCGACCATCACAGGGGAGTATCCTCTGGTAGAAAAGGCTGTCAGGGTCGTGCCTGTAGCAATCGATCTTAGTGCAGGTCAGGTCTATCCTAAGAAGGAAAGATGGAACAGCACATTCGACTACTCTGTGCGTGTCAGCACAAGTGTTGAGACAACTGTCAAGCTTGAGGTTTATGATCCGTGCAGACGTGCCTGGATTCCGAGGGCCTCGGCAAAGGCCGTTCCTGGCGAGAGAGTGCTCAACATGTCCGCCGTTCCTTTCAAGAACAGGTGCGCCGATGCGGAGGGAAAGGAGGCCAGCTTCTACTTTATTGCCAGTTTTGCCGATAAGACTTATGAATCCGAGGTCTACCCCGGGCCGACTATCAATGGAGGCAAGCCGAAGTTGGTATCGGTGGATTTCGAACCAGTATTGCATGTATCGGAAGGCACGCCCGCCTATCAGTCTGTCAAGGCGATAGTAGACTTCCCACAAGGGCAGGACGCCATAGAGATCACAACAGTCGGTCCGGATAAGATTCCTGCTACCGAAGAGATGAAGGCAGTCTATCTGGGGGCAACTCAATACTTATACACTTGGTCAAAGGAATTCGGCAAGGGGGATGTCGGAAACCAAACCATCAGCCTTCACAACGTCCATCCAAAGACCGCAGGAGGCGAGATCGCATTCACGGGAACAATGACGGTTGTCCTGGAAAAAACCGATTCGGGATTGGAGCCGAAGGCCATGGGAGACGTTAATTACCTGCCGGTGCTGTTCGTGACGCCAGAAAAGCAAGCCAGCCAGGCATTCAGTGCCGAAGTATTCTCGCCTGGTGGCAATGGAACTATGACCCTGGATTTAACCGGAGTGGACAAAAACAAAAAAGTAGATATGATTGTCACCGACCTGGGTGCAAATCGGTATAGATACGATTATGCAGAGTCGTTTGATGCCTCAAATGTGGGCAACAATTACATGTTTTCCCTGGATTATCAATTGGACGGCAAGAGCTATTCCCTATTCGATAACCACATAATGCAGGTGGCATTGGAGGGAACAAAGCCAGAGCCCATCTGGGAGCCCAAGCTCATACTGGGGTACGACACAACTCTGTATGTGACAGCCGGAGGAAAGGCAGACCAGCTTATCCATGCCACCATAAACTACTCGGAGAGCGGAGGCATCCTTAAGTTGAATCTGACCGGTCCAAACAAGAATTTCCCCCAGGACTTGAGTGACAGAGTGATCGGAGTTGACAGGTATCTCTACGAAGCTGTGGTGCCCTTTGAGGAAAGCGATATTGGAAACAGCTTCACAATATCCCTGACATTCAATCACAGTGGTCTGGCTGGCGGAGATTACCGATTTGCCGATCATTATATGAGGGTCCTTAAGAAATCACCGATTAGCCAGCCTGGTTCTCCTGGGACTGGTGACGCCGGACAAAAATATGGCCCCTTCAACGACAGCTCCGTGACGGTAATAGGTAATGTGACGCCTGCGGTAGGTGTCATACAGGCATGGGATGAGAAAGACCCGCTTCATGCATTGACCTATACCCTGAAGCTTCAGAACTGGAGTTCACAACAGGTTCCCAGGATTAAACTGTCGGTAAGACCATTTGGATCCGATCAGCCCTGGATGATCGCGGGAGGCGAGAAGATATTCAATCCAGCCACAAGAAGCGTAAGCTGGACTCTCAAGCCTTTCTGGGAAACACCAATCCTTGGTATGGCTGAGTATAAGTTCTCAATTGATGGAGACGAGACCCAGACATTTGAGGGGCCGGAAATCGTCGCTGTAATATCCAATGCAGGAGACAAATTAAACAGCAGGGTGCATGATTTCTGGGCAACGGTCAATTCCTCAGAGAACCTGACCGTATGCCTTAATGGTGGAGACAGCAGCATCCCTGAGCTCATCAAGACCTGGACCATTAAGGGCCAGTGCCAAGATTACAAGTTAGGGACAGGTGAGCAGGCGTTTAAATGGCAAATCCCAGAGTCTCAAACATCGCCGTACTACGATTTCGATATTAAGAGAAAGACTGAGGTGCCAATACAATGAATCGGAAATTGATCTGCATTCTGGTCATATTTGCATTTTTGCTGTCGGTGCAAAATGTGATAGGCCCGGTCACTCAATCCGCTGGATCATCGGGAGGCAGTGGTAGCAGCGGAGGCGGAAGCAAGCAGACAACTATTGACGACCTTATCAAGGTTGTAACTAAGGCCAAGGATGACAAGAACAACAACAAGAAGTATCTGCAGCTTCGAGATCTGCTTTACAAGGAGCCGACCTCCAAGGGCGACAACATCCAGCCAGTCGTTTACATGTACTTTAATGGGACCAGGGCCAATATTACCAGAACCCAGCCCATAAAAATAATGAGCTACATTAAGGATACAAATCCCCAGGATTCCATGAGACGGGTGATCTGGCTATATCTCCAAGAGAAGAAACCGGGAGAGAGCTACGAGCAGATCAGCAAATATCCCCAGATCATCGGGCAGAGCGATTACAAATGGCATAACGATGAGGGAAACTACAACTTTACTACCGTCGATTGGCCGGAGATTGTAGACTTCAAGGATATGAAAAAGGTTGGAGAGGTCCGATTCATGGTCAATGTATCTGATGGAAGAAATGGATGGAACACAACAGAGGAAGAGATAAATCAGAAACCGTTCTTCTCTGAGCTGGTATTGAATATCATAAACACTCCGCCAACTCTTGAAAATGTCAGCCTGATTACCCAGAACTCTCAGCCAAGGTTCAAAGAGCCCATCAAGTATATTGCCCGTGTCGTCGATAATGAGAGCGATCCCGTCACTGTGACTCTTCATATTCAGGATCTGAACCACACAGAGAAGATCAATGCTACCCAAAGCGTTAAAGCCGGGGAGGATATTGAATTCCTGGCTGGGAATTACGGCTTCTTCTCGAAGGAAGATTCCGACAAGAACTTCACTTATTATTATACGATCAGCGATGGAATCAATACCACTAATACCAGCTACTTCTATGGGCCGAATTTAAGGAAGAGCGTAACGTTAAATGTTGATGATCCCAAACTAAGCGGTGAAAAGAACCAATACTGGTGGCAGGATTACAATTTCAGCATAGCCATGAGTAACCAGGAAGCTGGAACTGCAAAGGTGCGTGTATCGCTGGAGACATACACCCCAGCTCACCAATGGAAGCCTAAGGCATCCAATGACTGGGATATTTCCAGCGAGGGAACGACTGTATGGTATAACGTCAGGCCTTTCCTGGTAGAGGATGCGAATCAGTCATTTAGATACAGATTCGTATATGATGAGGTCGATCAGCACAGCATGAATAGCAGAGATGGCATTGGAGAAGGAAAGATCAATGCAAAACTTGTCCAATACGACCTGTTCTCAATTCCGGCGCTTTTTAACTGGCTGGCATTGCTTTGCATTGCTATGGTTGGCGCAATATTGATTGAAAGGAGGTTCTACAGATGAGCATGGGAATCTTTCCTCTCGGAGTGATTCTGGCGATTGTGGCCGTGGTATTGGTCTTTCATAATCTGTATATAAATAAAATCTACGGAAAGGTAAAGGAGACCAGCGACAGCGGCTTCAAGAAGGAGGAGCTATTGACATATCTGGAGCTTCCGCAAGGCTCCAACTTCAACACATTTATGATCGCCTCCTGGATGCTCTTCTTTGTGGCACTGGCCTTCCTTTTTTTCCAGACGCCCGGAACGTCTCCCTGGTACTACTTCCAGGTGATTCAGATAGCTTCCAGCGAATTCGGCCTGATCGCCTTCGGTCTTGCGGTTATGATCATAACGGCCCTGGCTGCCTTCAACATCCCCAAAGTGTACCGCTATTATGTCGTATCAAGAAGCATCAAGGCATTAATGGTCAACTTTTCACTGCCGCTTCTCATGATATCCATAGCCATATCGATATACCTTGGGACGATTTATCCACAGGCCGACGATCTTTTCTGGTCCCTGGGATATGTCACCCTTGTTGCATCTTTGATCCTATTGATCATGCCCATAGTTTGCAGCCTTAAAGAGGTGGCAAGATGAAACCAATGGTAGTCGGAATAGGAGGGGCCGGCGGCAATATACTGAAAAAATTCCTTGAAACTCAGGACGTGCAACTGCCGATATGCCTTGGAGAACACCTGGCTTTTGGAAATGCAAAGGGGATATGGCTTGACTCGGCAACTCAGGATACCCAGGATCAGAAATACTTTGGAAGCCTTGAGGAAAGAAAGTATCCAGGATATCTGATATGCCATGGAATGATATCTGCGGATTCTCCTTTTAAAAAATGGATCAAGGATACTTACGGTCTTGACCTCAAGGCACAGGGCTATGACAGGCGAGCTGAGTATTTGAAGGCCATCTTTGAGGTCTTTGATATAGAGAAAGTAAGAGAAATGGCCAGAAAGGAGTTCAATAAGGAGGACAATCCGCTTCCAGGGTATATGTGGAAGAACGGCATCAGACCATTCACGGTTTTGCGTCCGAAGACTGGAGCCAACTCCCACATGGGGAACGCCCCAGCATCCGTTGCAGAGACAACGGACAATAAATCTAAATTTGCAGCTCTGCAAAAAATTGGCTCTTTACTGGGATCGATCGGTGCCCTTACGAATAAAGATAAGGATGCTTCTTGCAGCCCGGAAATGCAAAGCAAGCTGTGCGACAGCATCCTCTTTCTGGCGTCGCTTGGTGGAGGAACGGGAACGGGATTCATCAATCCCATAACCAGCTATGTCAGACGGGAAGAAAAAGCCTTTCCATTCTTCGCGCTGGGGATATTAACTGAGAAAGGAGACGATGCAAGAATGGCCAAAGCAGGTCAGAGAAACCTTGGAGCTGCTATTGCCATGTACGATCTACTCACAAAACCCGCAGGCGAGGGATTAGATGCTCTGATAGTAATAGATAACGAGGTTTTGGGAAGAAAATATGGTAAGGCCAACTTCGAGGCCAATGATAATGCCATTTACGCCTCCATGAAGCCTATGTTCGATCTCAGGGACTATCCCGGAGCCAAGCTTCAAGATGACGCGCCGGCGATAAAAAGGGTGTTCTGGGATGCTGATGAGGATGATCGAGTTGAAGATGAGGACGGAAAGGTTATCCTGCTGCCACCTATTCTTGTTCCCTGCTATTATTCGCATGCTGAGTCTAACGGCGGCGAGAGCGCTATGGTAGAGCATGCATTGAGCGAGGAATGCAGGTTGTTCCCGTGCACTCCATCGAAAGCTGATAGGGCTTATGTCTTTACAAGGGGCTATGTCAACGCTGAAAAGATCAAATCCGCTATAAAAGAGTTTACAGGAATTACAGAAGAACAGACGAAAGTTTACAGGAAGCTTGGCAACGGCTTTGGAGAGGATATCTTGATCCTCCTGCGAAATCCCTATGGGGGCAAAGCAGGAGAGCAAAACCAAAAGAAAGACGGAAAAGATCTGACCTTTGAGTCGCGTGTCTACGACCTCATAGAATCAGCCATCAATTACATCGACACAAATGAGACTAATATCATCAACTACCTGGGATACTCGGATCTTACCAAAAAATATCTAAAAAATTACTTCTATGGCAGCGGCGGCCTGCGAGAAGAGCTGAAGCAATCCCTTCAGAGAATTGCAGATGGAAAGAAGCCCATATTCATCAAACCACTAAAGATATTCTCAGAGCCTCGGTCCGGTTCGGAGGCAGTCGTTCATGATCCTACAAAGCAGGAACCCAAACCGGTAGAAAAAAAGGAAATTGAGGAAATGGTTGAGAAAGAGCTGCAAGAAATGCTCACACGGCCAGAGTTCATTCAAAGGATCAAGAAGATTGCAGAGGGTGGAAACTGAGCGAATCGATTCGCTCTTATGCTTCTCCCTCTTTTTTCTAATTTTTAGGCATTCTCCAGCCCGAGCCCCACCGCCACCCCTCTTCCCAGCCCCTCATCCGCCTTTACCAGGTTCTCGATAGCTCGCTTCTGGATCTTCACATCGGTCACGTGGCTCAAATCGGCCACCAGGTTTTCCACCAGATGCTTTATCTCCGTCTTGCTCATGGAGCGGTACCTCTCCCCAGCCTGGGTGAAGTCGTCCGTCTTCTTGATCTTCTCTCGAACCAGGTTCCCTTGAATATGGGGACTGTAGGGCGTGCCCTCCACGGGAGTCGTCACCGGCCCGCCCTGGCTGCTGGGCCCATAGTTCACCGGCCCCTTGAATACCTGGGACTGCATGGCACAATCGCGCTGGTTGTTCACCGGGGGCGAAAGCGGCCGGTTGGTAGGCAACTCATGAAAGTTGGCGCCCAGGCGGTAGCGCTGCGTGTCCACATAGGAGAAGGTCCTGCCCTGCAGCAGCTTGTCATCAGAAAACTCAATTCCGGGAACGAGGTTGGCCGGGCAGAAGGCTGCCTGCTCCACCTGTGTGAAGAAGTTATCCGGATTTCTGTCCAGCACCATCTTGCCCACCGGCATCAAGGGGAACCTGTCCTCCGGCCAGGTCTTGGTCGGATCCAGGGGATCGAAGCTCTGGTTTTGCTCTTCTGCCATGTCCATCATCTGCACGAAAAGCTCGTACTCCACATACTCGCCTCTTTCGATAGCCTCCCACAGGTCTCTTGTGAGATAGTCAGGGTCCTCCCCGGCGATGCGAGTAGCTTTCTCGCGATCGAAGTTTTTCACACCAAGCTTGGGCTTCCAGTGGTACTTGATCAGAGCCGCCTTGCCCTCATTGCTAACCCATTTGTAGGTATTGACTCCAAAGCCCTCCATCTTTCTGTAGCTGGCCGGAGTTCCCCGATCCGAGAATACCCAGGTGAGCATATGGGTAGACTCAGGGGTCAGCGATATGAAATCCCAGAAGTTGTTGTGACCGGTAGACGAAGATGGGATGTTGTTGTGCGGCTCCGCTTTTACGGAATGAACCAGATCCGGGAACTTCATGGCATCTCTGATGAAAAAAACCGGTATGTCGTTGCCTACCAGGTCGTAGTTGCCCTCCTCGGTATAAAACTTGGTGGCAAATCCCCGGACATCTCTGACCGTGTCGGCAGAGCCTCTGCCTCCGGCAACGGTCGAGAACCTGACAAAGACCGGGGTTTTAGCGCTTGGGTCCTGCAGGAATTGGGCCTTTGTGTATTTGGCCATTGATTTGTGGACCTGGAAGTAGCCAAAAGCCCCGGCCCCCTTGGCATGCACTACCCTTTCCGGAATGCGTTCTCTATCGAAGTGGGCGATCTTCTCAATGAACTGGAAGTCCTGCAATAAGGTGGGACCGCGATTGCCGACAGTCAAAGAGCTATTGTCGTCGGAGATCGGATAGCCCTGGTTTGTGGTCATTTTTTCTTCCGCCATTTTTACTTACCTCTTAAAATTCAATGCTAATGAAACTACATGAATCTATTCCTCTTAATCATTCCTTCTTTTTTTAGAATATTTTCGCCCAAAAACAATAAATATGATCATCACATCCAGGTACCTGTTAATGTTTCTATGCTGTGGATGTAAAAGGCCGGAAGCAGGCGCAATTTTTCCAGGTCTTTTATCGATCTTTCGCCAAACTGAATTCTGAGTTTTCAGGCTAGTTGAAGACAAGCTCTAAATATTATATTTCGGGGGTTAAATCATGCAGAGTGAGTTCAAGAATTTCGCATTATTGATATTGACGGCAATGGCGGCTTTTTCGATTGCCGGATTCGTAATGGCGGACACGGCCCTTTGCCGGGATTGGAATAGCTACAGTCCAGCGCACGCCGTAGGCTCCGGTGATGACGACTGGTGGACGACATATCCCGATCAGCATGAAAACTCCGGATCGGTGGTAAAACATCCTGACTGGATTTTGAAAGCTCTTAAGCAGAAGCCGCTGCTCATCCTGATTCATAGCAGCAACTGCGTGCCCTGCCTGACCCAGACGCCCAGAATCAGCGCGGCTGCAGAGAGCTTTAGCGGCGACCTCGCCTACAACGATATTCTGGCGGAAGGAAGCGGCTACGATAAGGCGATTGATATTCTTAGAGTCTACGATCCAAAAGGTGTTGAATTAAAATATTTTGTGCCCACAACCATCTTCATCACCCTGGCCAAGGGCCCGGATGGGAATGTGGATGTAGTCTGGCGCAGTGAAATTGATGCCATGAGCCCGGGAAGGATCGACGCTTTTGTGAAGGACGCCATCTACTACTACAAGCAGAATAGTGCCGCATGGATCTGAGAGTGATATCAATAATTGCCAATACCAGCAAAAAGAAGCTGCATTCGGTAGCTATTATCTTCTTTTTAGCCCTGGCTTGCCTTTCTCTCCTTTCCAGCCCCGCCTTTGCCGCCGATGCCATAAAGGCCCCAGAGTTCACGGCTGTGGGAGTGGACGGCAAGAACTTCTCTCTTTCCGACTTTTTGGGCGCGCCCCTTATCTTGCATATCACCAATATCGAGATCCCGCTATGCGTTGAATGCGAAAAGTCCCTGAAAGGGCAGGTAGAGGAGCTGGCAAAGCTCAAGGCCATGGACCCGGGCGTCCAGATAGTCACAATAAACCTGAGGAAGAATTCCTACTCGCGTGACGGCTTGTCCCTGGCAGAGAAGTGGTGGAAGGTCAATGTCACCTGGCCCTGGACAGAGGACATCGAACCCTATTCCATTGGAAGCATTTATCTCGACTACTGGAATGTGAGAGGCGGCTCCTCCAATCCCACGCTCCTTCTCATTGACAAAGAGGGCAATGTCGCCGGAATCTATCACGTTTACCGGGTGGGCGAGGGTGAGCTGGACGGCGTGCAAAGTGCCGAGAAGCTTTACCAAGAGCTGCAAGATGTGGGCGGCTCGGAGTGGAAGGGCCTGGAGGGAAAGGTCTTCGGGCAGGAAGTGACCGCCTACACAATGTTTTTAGCGGGCATTTTTACATCGCTGGCTCCATGCTCCATCGCTCTCTTGATTGCGGTATTCTCCTATGTTATGACGGCGCGCAGGAAGGATGAGTATCTGCGGAAGAGTGCCTCCACTTCCAGAGAGGGATTCATGATTGGAGTTGCCTTTACCCTGGGAATGGCCGCCGTCTTCTTTGTGCTGGGGCTTTTCATCTCTCAGGTGGGCCTTTTCATTCGCGACTCAAGGCTCTTCGACCTGGCAGCCGGCCTGATCATGATCATCCTCGGCATCAGCAACCTCAAGCCCCTGGAAGAGATCTTGGAGCCGGTGACATCCCGAATTCGGCCTGATCGAGGGGCGTATTGTGAGACAAATAAGAGCCTGCTGCAAAGGTCGGTTGAGACCTCTATTGGTCTATTCAAGTACTCCGCCTTCCTTGGAGCGTTCACGCTGGGCATATTCTTTGCCCTGGGCTGGGCGCCCTGTGCCCTCTCCATGGTGATGCCGGTATTGATCTGGCTGGCATCGCAAAACGTCACTCCTCTGGCAGGAGGCGTGATGCTTGCCATCTTCGGAATCGGGCATGGTGTGCCCATCATTCCCATTGCCACCTTCTCCCGGACGGTGGGGGGAAGGATCGCAGAGAAGTATGTCTCCATTGGAGAGTGGACTACCAAATTCTTCGGGCTGCTGGTGATAGTAGTGGGCGTGGTGTACGCGGCGAGGTATGCCGGGTTTTTGCTGTGGTGAAAAAACAGGGACAGGAGCAGTTCTTCGGCCTGCCCCTCTTGCGGCCCTCGGGCCTGGCCGCGCTCCCCGGCTGGCTTTCGGCAGCCACCGCAGGCTCCTCCGGCTGGGGCCCGACCGGCGGCACAACAGGCTCCGCCTTGGGCAACTCCACCACGACGGCGCTTGCCTTTTCGGCGCTGTCTTGCACCGCTTTAGCCACGTCCGCGTCCACCAGCACCGCCGCCCGCCTCGTCCTGCACCGACGCAGCACGCGTCAGCGGTGTGCCCCCCAGCGGCTGCTGCGCCGTGCCTGTGCCCTGCCAGCCCAGTTCGATCTCCTCGATCTCCTCTGCCGCCCGGATCTTCATTGCCTCATCGAAGATGCTCTGCACCTTCTTGATGGCGGGAATGCTACCTAAATGAGAGTGCGCAGCATATCTGGGTGGATCACTTTGAGCTTAGATCCTTCGGGCAGCTTATACTGCAAAAGGAGACGATCGGTGGAGACAAAGTAATCCATATCATAGGCCAATGCGTAGCCAATATGAAAAACGTCTGTAGGCATCATTCTACTATCCTTATATTTATTAATTAATAGGTTGCACATGTATGCTACAACATCATTTGGATGAAGAAATTTAATGTTTAAGCCGCCCCAGAAGGTGATCATCTCATGAAGCTCATCAATATCATGTTTTTTGCTTTCCAAACATACCATCACGCTCTCGGCGAGAACGGTACTGGATACACATAATTCAAATTTATCCGTATGCGTGCTTATGTGTTGCAAGAGATTCTTAACGCCGGCTGGTGACCCTTTCTTTGAGGCCTTACTGCTATTGGCTATCGAAAAGAAAAATAGGTCTGAATCTATTGCTACCTGGATCATCACTCGGGAAACAGCCGCTTGAGACGATCGAAGATCTCGTCATGCCTTTCTTTGGTTATGACCCAGGCGATTTTGCCGTGAATGTCAGTAGCTCCCCCATACGGCATCTGGTTTTTGCTTGGATCGTAGTATTGCCCTACTACATCTTCTTCCATTTTCATCTTCACATCCAGTATATGATTATTATTTCTTCGATGTATTAAGAATTATCGATCTCTAAAAGTCGAACAGCGACTTCTGTCTCTTGCCTGCTCCCGGCTTGGCCTCCGCCTTCCCCTCGTTCTCCGCCTTCTTCGGCCTGCCCCTCTTGCGGCCCTCGGGCTTGGCCGCGCTTCCCTCCCGGCCCTCGGCAGCCGTGGCAAGCTCCTCCGGCTGAGGCCCGATCGGCGGCGCAACAGGCTCCGCCATGGGCGGCTCCGTCTCCGCAGCCTTTTCGGCGCTGTCTTGCACCGCTTTAGCCACGTCCGCGCTCACCTGCATCGTGCCCGCCTCGTCCTGCACCGACGCAGCACGCGCCAGCGGTGTGCCACCCAGCGGCTGCTGCGCCGTGCCTGTGCCGTGCCAGGAAAGTTCGATCTCCTCGAACTCCTCAGCCGTGCGGATCTTCATCGCCTCCTCGAAGATGCTCTGCACCTTTTTGGTGATGGAAGTGCTGCCCAAAAGAAGCGCGATCTCTTCTGTTTCCAGCTCCAGCTCCGCTGCCAGGGGGACAGCCCTCTTTTTGTCGGCTAATAAGAGCCCCACAAAGCCCATCAGCTCCGCCCGCACAAAAGCCGCCGAGACGTGGCAATGCCTGCCGATCTTCTTCGCCGCCGAGTCGCGAACATTGCGCGCCTTCTTGGTCTGGCCCATGCGCCGCCATCGGCTGGGAGGCCGGAAAGCCACGTAGCCGTGATGGGCTCTGGCCTTGGCTGCCTGCACCCCGCCCGTCATGAGAAAACTGGCATAGCGCCAGAGGCCGTAGTTCTGCCTGATGCGAACGCGCCCCAAAAACACATCCGCCCGCGCCAATCGCTCATAACCCTGCCAGAGGTCTTCGCCGCCGTAGGCGAGCGGCAGGTTCTCATCCACCCAGTTGATGAGATCCTCCGGGCTCTCGTCCAGTGCGTAAGAGGCTTGCAGGGCTTCCTTTGCACTATTGCCTTTGAAGATGACCTCTAAAACCTTGAATATGGAAGACTTTACATCCCGCTCCGCCGTGGCCACGTCCTCCGGCCGGAGGGCCGCCTGGCCCTGCGCTGCGGCCTGCAGATCGTTCACGCCGGAGCGCATGTCCCCGCCTGCCCTCTCCGCGATCATCATCAAGGCATCAGGATCGCATTCCACCCCTTCCGCCCGGCAGATCTCGCGCAGAGCCTGGGCGATGGTGGTGGAGCGCACGGAGCGAAACTGTATGCCCTTGGCCGCATCCCGCAAGGGCTTTTCCATATCATAGTACTCATTGGCAATGAGGAGAACGGGCTGACTGGTCTCTCTGACCAGACGCAGCATGGCCGCCGCCCCGCCCCGGTCGGCAGTGCCGTGCAAATTGTCCGCCTCATCCAGAATAACCAGCCGTGGCTTGCCTGAGAAGGTCATGGAGCGCGAGGCCGGCCCGGCAATCTTCTGGATCATGCCTGCTGTACGCGCATCGCTGGCATTCATCTCGATGTAGTCCCAATCAAACTCGCGCGCCAGTGCCAGAGCCGCGGAAGTCTTGCCTGTACCCGCCGGGCCGTAGAGGATGACTGCACCGGTGATAGGCGCGCCCTTCTCCCAGGATGCCGCCCAGGCGCGCAGCTCCTCGATGGCCTTGCCGTTGCCTAAAACCTGTTTGAGAGTATCGGGCCGGTACTTCTCCGTCCACTTCACGGCGGGGGGCATTTTACCTCAGACGGCTGGTGCTACCAGACGCCCTCTCGGCCGCTCATTTCCAGAATATCGATCTCCCAGATGGTCATGGGCATCCTCTCCAGCTCCTCGCGAGAGAACTTCTTGCCGGCGTGCCCGCCCTGGCCCCTTTTGGTGAAGGCATCAAACATCTTCTCCTTGGCCTCCACGCTCTCCGACAGCCGGCTGATGCCAAGGACAAGGACGCTCGACCAGCGCTCCTTTTCTAAAACATCTATCTGGAAGCACACACGGGGATTCTCGGTCACATACTCTACCTTCTTTCCCCTGCCGCGGGAGTGAAGATAGATCTTGCCGTCCTGGTAGACATAAGACATGGGAACGACATAAGGCCGGTTATCTTTGCATAGCCCCAGCCGGCCGTATCTGGCCGCAGAAAGAAGACTGGTGCACTCATCCGAAGATAGATCCCTGGGCATCATGGCGCAAAATTAGGGGCTCATGCATTTTTAGCTTTTGCTTTCTGGATTACTTTCATGACCGGCCCGAAAAAAATGCTCCAGCAATTAACAGCATCATCCCCAGAGCGATCATGGGCACGCCCGGAAAGGCCGTCTCTACCTGAAACTTGGTGGCTCCCGCCTCCGCTCCTATGAGCTTGAAGCTTTGGCCCTGCATCTCCCCGCCCTGGCTCTCCAGCACCTGTACCGCCACCAGAGCGATACCGGTAAGAATCACAAGCACTCCCATCGCCGCAGTTAAGTTTACATGGACCATTTTGTTTTCCCCCTTATCATTATCACTAAATATTTATCGCTATCAATATAATGCTTTGCCTACTACTATCACCCCGGATCACCCCATCTGGATCACCCCCGCCCCGCCAAAAAGGTTTTAGCTTGGCAGCGCCTGTCACCAGGGGATGTTCAACAAGATCCTGATCGCCAACCGGGGAGAGATCGCCATCCGGGTGATGCGTGCCTGCCGGGAGCTGGGCATCTCGACTGTGGCCGTCTACTCCGAAGCGGACAAAAACGCCCTTTTCGCCAAATACGCAGAAGAGGCCGTCTTCATCGGGCCGGCACCCTCCCGCCAGAGCTACCTGAGGATAGACAACATCATCAAAGCCGCTCTTGAGACCGGAGCCCAGGCCATCCATCCAGGCTACGGTTTTCTCTCCGAGAATACCCACTTCGCTGCCGCCTGCGTGGAGAACGGCATCGTCTTCATCGGCCCGCCCTCTTCAGCCATCGATGCCATGGGCTCCAAGATCACTGCCCGTCAGACCATGAAAGATGCCGGCGTCCCCATTGTGCCCGGCATCGAGGAGGGCATCAGCGATCCGGATATAGCAGCCGAGATCGCCGAGAGCATAGGCTACCCCATTATCCTCAAGCCGGCGGCAGGGGGCGGGGGAATCGGCATGAAGATCGTGCAGAGCCGCGAGGAGCTCTTGCCCGCCCTCATCTCTTCTCAGTCCGTGGCCAGAAGCGCCTTTGGCGACGACACCATCTACATCGAAAAATACCTGACTGAGCCCCGGCACATTGAGTTTCAGATCCTGGCCGACAATCATGGAAAGACCATTTATGTATCCGATCGGGAGTGCTCCATCCAGCGCCGCCACCAGAAGCTGATCGAGGAGTCACCTTCTCCCGTCATGACCGAGGAGCTGCGCCAGAGGATGGGCTCCATCGCCGTCAAAGCAGCCAAGGCCATCGGTTATTCCAGTGCCGGCACAGTGGAGTTCATGTACTCGCGTGGCGACTTCTACTTTCTGGAGATGAACACCCGCCTGCAGGTAGAGCACCCCATCACGGAGATGGTAACGGGAGTTGACCTGGCCAAAGAACAGATCTTGGTGGCGGCCGGCTACCCCCTGGGCTATGATCAGAGCGACATGAAGATTAACGGCTGGGCTATCGAGTGCCGCATCAATGCTGAGGATCCCCTCAACGATTTTGCCCCCTGTCCGGGAAAGATCAAGCGCTACCGAAGCCCGGGCGGTCCGGGCATAAGAGTGGATAGCGGAGTCTACACCGGCTACGTCATCCCTCCCTACTACGACTCTCTGATCTCCAAGCTGGTGGCCCACGGCAAAGATCGAAAAGAGGCCATTGCCAGAATGGAGCGTGCCCTATTCGAGTACATCATTGTGGGAGTCAAAACCAATCTGATATTCCACAAAGCCGTTCTACGAAATAAGAGGTTTCGCAGCGGAGACATAAATACACACTTCATCAAAGATGAGAACATAGTCGAGGCCGTTAAGATTGTGGCCGTAGAGGATTATGAGAAGGGCATGTCGCTGGCTTCCGCCTTAGGTGCGGACAATCGCCAGATCGCAGCCATCGCCGCGGCCGTGGGGTCCTACCTCAGCCAGAACAAGGCAGGGGAGAAGAGCTGAAAGTGGCAGCAAGAGATATTCTCTCATTTTTGATCTCGGATGAGTGGGTATCGGGTGAGGAGATGGCCAAAAGGCTCGCCATTTCCCGCGCCGCCGTCTGGAAGCAGATCCAGGTTCTTCGCCAGAGAGGATATGAGATCTCCGCTTCGACCAGGAAGGGCTACAAATTGGCCAAAAAGCCCGACCTTCTGGATGCGGACCTGATCAGCGGCTGCCTCAAAACCAAGTGGCTGGGAAGAGATATGCACATCTCTGCACAGGTCGGCTCCACCAATGCGGCTGCCCTCTCCCTGGCCCGTGACTGCGAAAGCGGCACCGTCATCCTGGCCGAGACCCAGACACAAGGCCGGGGCAGACTCTCCCGGCCCTGGGCCTCGCCTCCCGGTGGAATCTGGATGAGTCTCATCTTAAAGCCGGAGATGCCGCTCAATCATGTCTACCGCATAAACATGGCCGCAAGCGTTGCTCTTTGCAAAGTCATCTCCTCGATGCTCGGCCTGGAAGCGGGCATCAAGTGGCCCAACGACCTCTTGATTGGGGAGCAAAAGATCTGCGGCATCCTCATGGAGGTGGGCGCCCAGGTGGACCGGCTGGACTATGCCGTGGTGGGACTGGGCCTCAATGTCAATAATGACACATCGGGCTTTCCGGCAGAATGGAGATCGACCTCGCTGGCAGCAGAGCTTTGCCATGACATCGACAGATGCGTTCTGATCTGCAGGATTCTTGAGGAGATGGAAGTGGCCTACGAAAAGATGGGAAGCCAGGAGATATATGAAGAATGGCGCAGCCGCTCGCTCACCCTGAAGAGGCAGGTGCGCATCACCTCCCCAGCAGGCGACCTGGTTGGCCAGGCCGTGGATCTGGCCGAGGACGGTGCCCTTCTCCTCCAGGTGGGAGATGAGCTGAAACGGGTATTGGCGGGAGACTGCATTCATCTGCGAGCCATTGAAGCGAGGGTGTTGTGAGAGGCGCTATGACATGAGGACGAGAAAGGTGCGCGGCATTGCCCGGGATACGCTGCGATTCATCTTAGAGGCGTCGCGTTCCTCTCAGCCGGTGGAGTTCGCAGGGCTGCTTCAGGTTGATAAGGAGATCATCACCGAGGTTCTCATCCTGCCCGGCACGGAAAGCTCCCGGATGAGCGCTCTGGTTCGGCTCTACATGCTGCCTAACATGCAGGTGGCAGGCTCAGCGCACAGCCATCCTTCCGGCGATCTCAGGCCGTCCGAGCCGGATATCATCTTCTTCTCCCGTACCGGGGACTATAACATCATCGTCGGCCCTCCCTTCGACGAGCAAAGCTTCGTCTGCTATGATGGCGCAGGAAGGCGGCGCGATCTGGCCATTTTGGATGTGGAGTTCAAGGACGATGGCTTTGATGACGATTTCGATGATGATGACGAATTTAAAGAGGACAGGCCTTGACGCTGGTAGTCGCCACGGGCACCTTTGACCTTCTCCATCCCGGCCACGTCCTCTACCTGGAGCACTCCCGAGCCTTAGGTGACGAGCTGGTGGTAATTGTGGCCAGGGATGTGAATGTTCGCCACAAGCCCAAGCCCATCCTGCCTGAGGAGCAGAGACTGAGGATGGTAGAGTCCCTCAAGGTCGTGGACAGGGCCGTGCTGGGTGAGGAGTTGGACATATTCCGGACGATTGAGCAGCTCAAACCGAACGTAATCACGCTGGGCTACGATCAGCACTTCGATCAGGACGTTTTGCAGGCGGAGCTATTTCGCCGCGGTCTGCATCCCAGAATTATGCGCATTGAGGAGCATGAGCCCTGCCTTCTTTGCAGCTCAAGCCGCATTGTGACCAAGATCCTGGAGCGCTTCCGGGGGCGGCGAATCTAAAAGATGTCTCAAAGGCTTACAGGCGTGGGGTGTAGGGGTAGAGAACGCCCCGGTCTTTAGGCCGGGGATGAATCGTACCCCACCCGTTACGCCAATATCCTTAAATACAATCAACTGCTTAACATAGTTCTATGCTTAAGGC
>Ga0247842_10001200_pt1 | contig 44856 bp, 35 predicted proteins | sample LaCruzMarch2015__3_FD_192411 | JGI IMG/M metagenome (GOLD analysis project Ga0247842, IMG submission 192411) | Freshwater microbial communities from meromictic Lake La Cruz, Castile-La Mancha, Spain - LaCruzMarch2015_19m | ecosystem: Environmental > Aquatic > Freshwater > Lake | place: Spain...
CAATCTTATTCGTTAATAATAAAAAAATACCTTTATTTTTTCTCTATGGGGGCTTTTCGTGCACCCGCCATAGGCGGGCAAGCCCAAATTTATCCGCCTTTGGCGGACCCCACGACCAATCCCGCCTTGCGGGACTGGACAAAAAAATCCTTTTTTTCCGCTAGTAGGGCAATATCACATATTACTTTCCTATCTTGTTGGGATTGGTTTTATTGCTTGGATGAATGTATCGAGATTGGATGAATTATCTTTCTTTCTTGTAGGATATATTGCTCGACCTACTTTTCACGCTGCATTGTTACTAGCGGTGTATTTGTGTTATATCATAAGACAGTAATTATCCGACGTATTTTTTTTCATACAATAGTAAAAGGGCGCATACTCCCGATGAAGACGGGATAAATATGCGCCCCTACTTTATTCATTAGTGAAAAGTGAATAGTGAAAAGTGAATAATGTTGGTATTGTTTGGATGGACCATTGTATATTACGATAGTTAATTTCAGCAATTCATTCGTTGTTCACTTTTAGTTATTAGTTATTCACTATTTTTTTTATTTCTTATATATTTCCAATGCTTTCGTAAATTCGCTTGCACCTGGAGGTAATGCACTCCATAAGCTTGGGCTGTATTCAATCAATACGGATGCTCCATTGAATATTTCATTTCTTCTTTCTGCTTTGATAGATGCATCAGATGATGATCCGAGCATGAATCGGTGATTGAGTTGTGATCTTCTAGATTGTACAAGATCTTCAATACCATCTCCGATAAGTATTCCTTGTACTTTCAATCATCCAAATTCACACCATTTTTTATTTGTACTATCATTGGCAAGATCTGGACCAGCCAAAAACGATCATTTATTCGTAACGAAGATTCATTTCACTACTTGCGTTTTTGTACAAACATCTGCTGATGACAAGAAGGTGATATTTCCTTTATTGACCAAGAACATAGAATTGGTATTTTCGATAGATCAGTTAATTTTGATACTTGGACCATCGACAATTATTGTAAATGGTTGTATCTTAGCTGATCACTCTGTATAGGTAAGTGTACCATTCCCCTTAAAGACAACTATATCCTGACCAGGAACTTTAGATACCGTGATATCATTTCCTTCATCAGATTTTACGGTCGTATATTTTACTGCGAGTTTTGAATATTTAGTTATGAAACTATCCATCATTGTTTGTACTTCGCTTCCTCCAGCATATTCTGATTCATCAAGTACCATGATATCTTCAAGATCTGTACTACTAATAAGATCAGTTCCATCTATCATTTCATACCCATCAAGATTGATACTTGAAGCTTTTGGAGTAAGTCCAAATGAACTCTTTTGTAGTAGGTATGGCTGAGTGACAGCGAAGTCTACACTACAGACTCTGTCGATTTCTATTCATTCTTTTTTAATACCATTATCACAATAATCATATTTTACGCTATCCAGTGAAATTTTATATTCTCAGAATATATCATCAACAAGATCAGTAAATTCATTTCCAGTTATATAATATTTTCCAAATGCATGGTCGAGTGATCGATATCCATCTTTAGATAAGAACCAATCGAAGATAGGCTTATTTAACCATGTATCGACCTTACATGGTAATGTATAAGCACCTTCAGCATTAATATGTTTCTGGTTATCTGATTCTTTATTTTCTCCATTATAAATATTAAATTCACATGTAAGACTGTTTTTAATGACTCCATTTTTATTACCATCACAACTATTAACAAAACTTTCATCATCAAGCGTCCATCGGAATGGAAGTATCTCTCATTTTTGGATAGAGATATTGGTATTTCCTACATTGAAACATCCCACCATAGTTGCTGATCATTCGATATTACAATATTTAGTACAGGTTTTTCATTCTGGAGTATCTGTTCCATCACATTGTTCATATCCTTCACGGATATTATTTCCACAATATCATAATATTGGTTCATCGACGATGAGAGATTCTTTACATGCAGGAGAACTGACACCATCTACGGTACACTGTACAGTATAGGTTTGTTTTCCAGTATACTCACATGATGCTTCAAAAATAGAAACATTATTCGCTGGATGGTGTGTTCCATTTCCACAATCAATATCCATAGTTTGTGCTCTGACTCCATTTACCGTTGTACAACTAAATGTACTTTGTGCATCACCATCTTCATTTATTAATGCTATATTACCATCACGCGCATCCAGATCTTCACAGAGTCCAGCATTGACAGAAATAGGTACTCTACATGCTGCATTACTTACATCGTTTCCGACTCTACATTGTGCATTGCCAATAAATGATGTAGTGTAATTACAGATACCATTAAAATTTGCACCTGTTCATGCAATCGTTGTTCCATTTCCACAATCGATACTGATAGGCGTGTTGCTATTTGAATTATTTCATTTACATGTTAAGTTTACATTAAATCCATTGCTGCTATTCACGGGAGCTGATCCGGTCATAGTTGAACAGCTTGGAGGTGTGAGGGTAACTATCGCATCATCACATGCTTGTCCAGAAATTACTACTCCGAATGCATCCGTATATTGATAGTTGATACATGCGTTATTGATAATGCTTTGTGTACGAAGGACACACATGCCTTGTTGATTTTCACAGACTTGTCCGCTGTAGAGGACACCAAGATTTCCTTGGGTATCACATACTTCAGTTCTCGTGAGTAGTCCATCACCACAAACCAATGGCTCTTGAATTATTACACTATCTGTACGTAATTGACTACTATTATATACGAGACGAGCAGTCGGTGTAAATGAGATATAATTTTTAGGACCGACGATTCAGGTAACAATAAGTACTCATGTTGTATTTAGCGGTAATGTTCCGATGTTGTTATTATATGCTCCAAGACTAACAAATCCTTGTGTTCATGAAATTCCAATCGTAGCATTTGATGCAATAGTATTTCCAAAATTTACATACGTAATCGTGAGTTGTACAATATCACCACTGACTGCTTGGATCAATATATTAGGTCCAGAGCCATATGGCGTGGTATCCAATTGTGGTCTTGTAAGATTGTTTGCTATGATATCTACAGAAACATTAGCAACTCATTGAATTACTCACGTAGCCGTAGCTGAATTGTTTCCTGTGTTTGCTTCGATACTTGGGGTATAAATACTTACCGTATTTACAAACACCTGTCATGACATGAATACATTGAGTAGTGTTCATGTAAGAGTAAGTGTTCATCCACTTCCTGCAGGAAGCGTTCCAATATATCATGAATTTACGGGAATAGATATTCATGTAGATATGGTATCGTAAAGTGTTACTCCTGTTGCTGGCTTACCTCAACTATTTCCATAGGTGATAGTGTAGGTGACTATATTACCGCTATTGTATCCAGTAAATGGTGTTAATGTTTTCGTTACTCGTACATCAGCGACCGCTTGTACGATTCCTGTAGCTGTAGCTGAATTATTTCCTGTTGTATATTCAGGGGTTGCTGTGGTTGTTGTAGCTATCTGATTGAATGTTGTTCCTACAGGAAAATTTTGCATCATAGGAGCATTCAAAATTATTGTTACTATTTGTCATGGATTTATATTGCTTAAATAATTTCCACTCCAAACAAAATTTTGTGGATAGTTTATATAATTGTATGTATGAGGTATTCCGTTAAATGTCGCAGTCGGTGTAAATAATGTAGGAATAGGAAACGTACTTACAAAGGTGATTCCTGTCGCTGAAGTTGATCAGATATTTTGGAGTGTTATATAATAGTATACATTATCTCCAGAAAGACTTGGATTTGTTCCCGTCAAAACATTCGTCACGGCAAGATCTGAAATAGGAGTTATTTGTGCTATAGCAGAAGTGAGTATCGTAGAAATTTGCATATCAGGACCAAAATTTGCAACGGTATGTATTGTAGGAAATGTTCGAGCAGTAGTAATGACTTTAGCAGTTATCGTTACAGAAAAATTACTATTTGCAGAAATGAAGAAAACCGGATCATGTTCGGTACCTAAACTCAAAAGTGAATTATTTACCGGAGTACTACTAGAGTTCTGATATTTGATATCATATGCTACTGTAGTCGGCAAGACATATTTAAGATAAGCATCACCCGTTCCATTATTTCACGTAATCGTAAATGTCACAAGAGAACCGGAAATAGCTGATTGCGTTGTTGGGGCAATATTTACGCTATTTACAGCAGCTCGTGTGAATCATAATGATCACAAGAACATGAGTGAGATGATAATCAATAGTTTTTTCATTTCTGTAGTATAGTAACTAAAAAGCTAATTTAGATAGATTAGATGGGTTAGACGGGATAGATTTTAATCCGTCTCAAGTCGGTCCAATCCGTCTAATTTTTAAAGTTTAATTTATCGTTCCATTTATCACAATTCTACCGCTACCATTCGGAGCGAGTGGAGTAGTGAAGTACCAATGTAATTCTTGTCCTCCAGGTGTTGTTATTTGTGAGGCTGGCATAGGACTAGCTGAAGTAAAGGTTAATGTTCCTGGTCGATAATCTACGATATCATAATTGCTGATAGTAGCTGTTCCATTGTTATAATAGATCAATTCGAAACTGATAGGATCTCACGAAGCATTTCCATATTGTAATACGTTTTTCTGGATCGTCATCGTAGAAGATGGTGTAGGTATGACTTTAATAGTAGTATCGGCATGTCATGTTTTTATGAGTCCATTGATGGTATATTGCAAATTTACATTATTAATATACGTTCCTACACAACTTGGATTGTTCGCGATATGTCAGGTGAGTTGAAGATATACTGTTTGTCAGGTTGCGAGTAATGGAGCATTCAATGTCCATATGTATGGATTATTTCCTGTCATCGTCATAGATGTATTTGTTGTCCAAATAGGATCGATAGTGAGACATGAATTGTTATTCGTAGGTCGGATGTCAGTGAGTTGTACATTATCAATAATATCTGGACCGTTGTTAGTAAGTGTTATGATGAACTGTACATTCTCGCTAGGATAATATATTTGTTTATCACTGGTTTTGATGATAGTAGCATTTGCACTAGGAGTATACATCCAAAACATCGCTCCCGCATACAAGATATCAGTTTCATTAGAATCCAAAAATACATTATTTAATGTCTGACCTGATCGATTGTATCATTTCAATTTTCAGGTGATAATCATATATCCTGTTTGCCCAACAGCTAAACTAAATCCTGAATATTCTACCATGATATTGTTTCCATTTATTCCTGTTCCAAATTGATACGGCAGATTGACTCCATACAATTGGCTACTTTCATAGGTCAATGCAGCAGGAAGTCGATCAGTAAGTACAGCATTAGTTATCATAGTGTTTCCTATATTTGCAAAATCAATTCTGAATGATACTAGGTCTCCAGAGTGATAGAGGATATTGTTGATCAATGTTTTGGTAAGCTGAAGTTGTGCAGTAGTCTGTACCGTAAATACTCATGTACAGAGTGATGTTCCAAAATTGTTCGTTACATTCATAGAAAAAAGATAGGTTCCACTTACATTTGGTGCGCTGACAGCAATAGATCATGTGTTTGTATTCGCAGCGACGGTATAGGGGATACCCGTGATAGAATTCAGTGGGGTATTTGTTATTTGTGTAGTTAAAAAATTTCAAAATACATTCCATCCTATCGTTACTTGAGCACCAGGGGCGACAGCATTTGGTGCAACGGATAAGATACAACTAGGCGCTGTTCATGTTATAACTATAGTTGTTTGACAGATGGCAGGAGTAGTACCTGCTTGTCATGTTACTATCATAGTATAGGTAGTAGTAGTGGTTGGGGTTACTGCTATGTTATTATTACTTCGATTAGGATACAAGAAATTCAATCCTCCAATAGTCGGAGTGATAGTAGATGATGTAGCATTAGTATATGATCCATTGAGTATTGCTGTTTGTCCTTGAGTAATAGTAGGAGTAGATGTTGTCAGTGAACATGTGGGTGCATCAGGCGCAATTGCCGTAAGTATTCCTGTACATGTATAAGAACTATTAGGATTGTTTACTACCATAGTAAAGAGATAATTTCCTGTTTGGGTTGGGATCATAATAGTATTTCCATTGTATTGGTTTGCATTTACTTGATGTGGCCATGCTCATAGTACTTGAGGAGCGACATAGATATACGTTCAGAAAAAGTTTCCTCCCGTAACCATCCATCCTATTGTTACCGGTTGGTTGATAACTACAGAATTGGGATTTACCAATAAGGTACATTGCAATTGTTGTGGAGCATGTACTGCAATGGGTACATTACAATATTTTTGTCCTGCACTGTTGCTGACCATCATACTTATATTATATACTCCTGTATGTTGAGGTATAATAGTACGTGATCCATTAGCAGTAGTGACGGTATATGGTAATCAGTTCATTCCCCATGTAGTAGGAGTATAGGTTAATTGTGGCGTATTGGTATAATTTCCACTAATAGCCCACGTAACATGTGCAGATCCTCATAAAAGAAATGATCAGGTATCTACCGTAAGTGTACAGTTAGGAAGAGAAGTTATAATTTTTTGTAGCGTACATGTAGTTGTACATATATATCATGCAGGTACTCAAGCAGTACCATCACATTGTTCTCCTACAAATTGATTCATATATCATGCGTTTGGAGTTTCTACTATTCCATTACCACATCGGTGAAGTTCATAATTTTTACAATTGGATGTTTCTTGTACAGCCGACCGACTTCTTTTTCTATTTCCTTCTGATCAAGGAAGGGTGGTGATATAGGTAAGACCTATATTGTCCATATAGTTCATGTTAGGTACTTGATTGTATCGATATGCAGAATTGCTGTTTCCATCAAATCATTGAGCATATTTATATTTATAGTTATAGACGAAACTTACAATATTTTTGTTTGCATCATTGTCGGATGGTCTTTCAAATACTACTTTATTTGGTGTAGTTGCGATTCATCTCAGAGGAGTATTGTAAGGGAAAACTCGGCTTGCTCTCCAAAAAGTGCTATTATCAAGTGCGCCAGGAACATTGTTCGTATCTACTTTATATACCATATCTACTTGTGGTCTATAATACTTTATTTTGGTATAGGTAACTCCCGCAGCTTCTCTCAAAATCTGTCCTGCAGTATAATTATTTGCAGATCCATTGAGTATAAAATTATTATTAAGATATAAATAATAATCTGATTTACTATCATTATCATTATCTTGATTGAGATACATCTTCCCAATATTGGAACATGAGGCGACAGCAGATATGCTTTCTATAGGGAGAACGTTATCTGTCCATGCAGCATATCAAAAACTTCCTAGTGTTGCACTAGTGATACATACGATTGCCGCTAAAAGATTTTTTCTTGTTTTCATGATAGTGATATATAGAGATTAAAAAGTTTTTTATTCATTGTTACCATCTCACACCTGAATATTTCATTGGTTATTAGTATCTCAGACATTGGTATTTACTATTTGATCAATACCTTTTTCTATATGTTTAATGCCTTCCTCTACTGCTCATTTACTTACAACGTGTTTGACATCAACTTTTTTTTCATTCGTTATTACTCTCATTGTATTAGAATGGCTATTTCAAGAAATATCAGTTCAGCTTTTATATTTTTTCTCTGGTGTTCAGCTAGCAGTGTATTTTCCTGCGATAGGTATGTTATTTCTGAAAGAAGTAATAGTAATACCTTTTATTTCCATTCCGAAAGATTCGTTTCCACATTCTCCCAAAAGGTAGAATACCCAATTACTATCTATACTTATTTTAGTAGAAGAGTCAATAGTTAATTTATCTCATTTGATAAGTGTAGGTAATTGATTTTCCGTAATAGTTATGTTGTTTTTTTTGAGGAGAAGATTGATTTTATCTACTACCATTTTTTTATTGTCTTTATTTACATCAAGATTTTTGATAAACCAGTCTTGGGCTTTTGGTTTGTCCTTCGCATCAATAGGAATCATTGATTTTTCCAAACTTGATCATGCCAGTATATTCGTTCCTCCTACCGGCGTCATGGCATATTTTCTTCCCTTACCATTCAATCTATAAAATGCAGTGAATCCTATAAGATTATTTACTGGAGTACGGTTGAGTTGTTTTTCTCATTTTAGATTATTTAAAATAGTTTTTCTATAATCAGTAGTCAGTGGATATACTTCTCCATTTGGTCATTCCATTTTTTTATATGTATCTTTCCTATGATTATTAATGAGTGCATTTAAATCATTTCCATCATTTTTCCCATTAGTCAGATACGTAAGATAAGAAAATATTGTTTTGAATTTATCTACGATAATCATTTTTTCATCGGCAGACAAATCTTTTTTTTCTATGAATGTTTTGAAATCATTAGGTAATTCAGCATATCTTGGATTGTTAATTACTATTGATTTGATTTTTTCAAAGGCAGTAGCATAATCAGTAGCATCAATAACTGCATCCAATCAAGGATCTACAATGCTTTCCATAAATTCTTTATAAAGTGTATTGTTATAATTATCAAATATCGCTAGTACGTCTTCTGTACTTTTAATAAATGCGTTAGAAACACTTGTCGGCATAGCAAAAGTATTTTTTATTTCTGATGATGGAATTGTTATTGTCTCTAGATATGCTTCATTTGTTTCAGCTGCTTTGTGTGCTTCGTCATATTGTTTTTTGTCTATATAATTGATAGTAAGTTTGTCGTCAGGAAGTTTTGCGAATTCGGCACTGTATGTTTTATCAGCAGTTTTAGTGATGGTAATCGTTCAGGTAGTAAATTTTTGTCCTTCTGTGATATTTTTTAATGTTACTATAGTGCCTGCAGGTTTTTTAAATTTACCTTCTGCATCAAAGAATAACTTAGTTTCTGCTATTACTTCTGGTGGTGTAGTAGCATCTACTCCTGTCATCTTATTAATAGTATCTTCTATTTTTTTGTATGTAAATTCTTCATTACCAGCTTCGTTACGGGTCATTTCATCGACAGTATCTGGTCACATATTTCCGGTTACACGAGTAGCGTCATTAAGTGCTTTCGTTCCGAGACAAAGTATCCTATCTACGCCAGTTCCTTGAGTTATGGTAGAAGCTATCATATCACCCACATTTCCTATAGTGAGGACATTACCTCTGAGTGAAAATCCATCCTGTGCTGCTGTAGTCGCATGGATATTGAGAAATTTTGCTAGCGTAAGATCAGATCATGTTTTCGGAAAAAAAGTAATGATAAGTCTATTGCTATTCATATCTTTTTTACAGGTTAATTTATTTCCATTATTATCTTTGGGAACATTATATAGCGCATTGAGATATTCGGCATATTTACCAAGATCTTTAGTAGGATTGTTGATATATTCTTCTGTTCCGATACCTTGTCCTACTTCATCTTGAGTGAAGAGATATTTTGCTTCATTTGGTACATAACTATTTACCCACGTAGAAATTCTACCTCCAACATAGAATCCTGCAATACCAACTCTATCTTGATCACCACCACCAGATGATCATCCCTCATTCTCTCAGGAACCGCCTGGGATATATCATGGTATAGGAGTATCTCAAGGATTACTATCAGGCGTTGGTGCAGGAGTTTTGGATTTGAATTTTACGGTCAGTGCATTAGTAGTAGCACCAAATGATAATTTAGTGATGGCGACTTTACCATGAAGTGCTGCGATGACATTATGTCTTCGTGTCTCAATATTTCCTGACTGGAGGATATTGAGTAGGGCAGTGATTGCTTCCTCAGATTTTACTTTAGGATATTTTTTAAAGATACCATTATCACCAAAAAATTTATTCGCATCCATATAACTTACGATAAACTCAAGATCAGCAGTAAGATGTCCCATATTGTTTTTTATAAATTCTCCATAGGGAGCATTGTTTATACTTATTTTATCTTGGATGTGTTTTTTAAATAATTCTTTATTGGCTAATGTATCAGCAGAAGCTCACTCAATATTGAAAATATCTTCTGATACCAATTTATACTGATTATTAATCTGATTGATACCAGCGACAGGATCTTGTTGTCGATTGACTCATACATATCATTCTACAGTAGGTACTCATCGGTCTTCTGACCCTATATGTCCAAGTAATCCTCCCTCTCCACCTACATATTTTGCTGACGCTACTTTAGACAAATCCGCATTGATAACTTTCTTATAATTATATTGTTCAGCAATATCTCCTTCTAAATTTATATTGATTCCGACTGTTCATCATTTACCTCATAATTCTACTGCTATTCCTGTTCATCGACTTCGTTTAGTTCTACCTGATTCACTCATTCATTCTTTTCCATATCCGATACCAAAACTATATCCTCCGTTTACGGCTTTATGGATTCCTGTTGTTATAAAACTTTCTATAGTTTTTTCCAAGAGTTCTCTTTTGAGTGCATGTAATTCTCGTCATTTACTCACTCCAGCCGCACCGAGTCTTGTCTTGTTTTTATCATTAGTAGTGACTTCTACATTATCGATAACGGTCATTATTTTGGTGATAAACGTCTCTCTGACACGTACAAGACCATTTTTTCTAATCATTTCTTGTATTTTTGGATCTTCTGATTTTTTAAGTATTTCATCGATTTTTGCTTCAAGATTTGATTGGGTTTCATAGAGAGCAAGAATTGATTCTGCATCTTTGCCTATAAGCGTATCATACAAATCTGGAGTGATTGCTTCACTTCATCAGTTGATTCTTCTGATAGCATCGAGAAAAAAGATTTTCATTTCTGGCATAGGATAGACGCCTTCTTCGCCATCACTTCCGTTTATGAGTTTTGCAAGATTCTCTTTGGTGCATTTACTTGGATCGTCTTTCATAGCGATAAGATGCGTATTTTCTAGATTTCTACTGTCTGCTATTTCCATATTTTTGATGATATTTGCTATGACGAGTTGTTCACCTTTTGGTTCACCAAGTTCTACGTTTTTTGTACCAATAGCTTGTTCGATAGTAAACATCACTTGTTGCCCAAAGAGCGGTCCTATATCTCCCTGATTGTCTTGCTCTTTGTTATCAACTGAGAGTTGTCTATCACTATTGAAGTCACACAAAAATTCTAAGACATTATCTTTAGTGATTTTGGTGTGTTCAATCATCTCTTCTGCATTGTATATCTCTTTTACCCCCATAGTTTCATTAGTCGTAGATTGGAGTACAGCTGCAAATTTATCGAGATCATACCATGTTGCTCTACTGAGTATTTTTGATAATTTATTTTTGTCACCAATTAGTCATTTTTTATCGTAGGTAAGTAATTTTTCATCAAACGCATCTTTGAGATTCTGCTTGGTAATACTGAGTGTTCCTGTCTTGTCATGGATTGGAGAAAGATTCAACAGACTATATAATTTATATGCATCACTATTTTCATCAACACTTTCTCATTTTTCTATAGCTGTTGCTATAGCCATAGCTTTGCGGATATCTCTGATGATACCAGCCAATCCATCATTTACTCAAAGATTGACGTTGAGTGTTCATCTGCGAAGTTCTTCTTGTTCATTTTTATCAAAAATTTTCTCGAGATATTTTCTAATATTATTATCTTTGTAGATATTAGCTATATCCATCTCTTTGCTTACGTTACCATATGACCATTCTTTATATGGATCAATATAATCATCTGGGCTTTGATAATTCTCTGGACCAGTACCGGTACCGGTTCAGTCTGATATATCATTGGTCATTACATTGCCTTGATTTGCTTGTGCTGATGTGGGTACTTTGTCTTCTTCATTGATCATGTCTACGACTTCTTGTTTTACTACTTCGAGTTCAAATTTAAAATATTTTAAATTATATGCATCAAGTACATCCTTATTTCTTTTCCATTTAATATCGGCTGGATTTAAAATTTGAGTATTAAAAACATTTTCAAGTTCTGCATGGTCTCCTGCTAATAACAGTTTCTTAATGTTTTCTTTATGCTCTGCTACTGCTACATAATCATCAAAAATTTTCTCAATATCTTCGTCCATTCATTTTGCAAAAGAATCTCGTGACATAAAAGTTTTTTTTTCGTTGATATTTATATTTACCTGTTTTAAATAATCTTCAGTTTTATCAGGATTCTTGGTTTTTATTTCCTCTTTGAGTTTTGACAAATCTAGCGAAATATCTTTCACATTTTCCACTCATTTGGTGTATGTATCTACTCGTGATGCTTTGGAACTGCTTTCCACATTAGTGTTTTCTAATTTGGCCATTGTATTGGATATCCGTAAAATAAAAAGGTTACTAATTACTATAATAGTACTCAGAATTTTTTGTAAGCCCAATTTATACCCATTTTGGATGTATTTAAACAACCATTATTGTGAAAAAATGATATAATATGTAAATAAGATGGAAAGATGGAAAAATGGAAACATTGAAAGATGGAAAAATTGAAAAATGGAAAAATGGAAGGATCCGGGTGCATCGAGGACAGGTGGAAAGATGAAATACATTCTGACTTGAAAAAAATATGCTAATACATACAAGAATTTGTCTTTAGAAAAATTTATGCCGCGATAGCTCAGACGGTAGAGCGCACCCATGGTAAGGGTGAGGTCACGGGTTCGATTCCCGTTCGTGGCTAATAAACATTCGATTTTACTATATATTTCAGTAGGTAAGGTAGAGCGGTCCGGTTGTTCACCGGACAGGTCACCCCGAATGGTCGGGGTTCGTGGCTAATAAAATTAAACTTTAGAACTTAGAAGCTTAGATGTTTAAAAATTCGTAATTCGTATATCCTCCTTCAAAAATATATTTTTTATTTTTGATTGAAGGATATATAGTTGCCAAAACGAATAAATATTCGATTGGCAAACTATAATTCGTAATCATTTAATCAATTAATCAAATTATAATGTACACTCCAAGTCCTGAAATACTCAAAAAATACGCTGATGTACTCGTAAAATTTGCTCTTCGATCATGAGAATGAGTGAAAAAAGATGATGTAGTTTTTGTACAAATTCCTGAATGTGCAAAACCATTTTACCTTCCCTTACAAAAAGCGATCCTCGAAGTTTGAGCGCATCCTATCATGGAATACTTGCCTGATGGCGTAGCAAGACATTTTTTCGATCATGCGAATGATGATCAGATTGTCTTTTATCCAAGCCATTTTTTGCACGGTAAAGTGGAGCAGATGACACATGTGATTTCTGTCATCGCTGAGGCAGACAAACACGAACTCAAAGATGTTGATCCAAAAAAATTAGCTGCAAGGAGACACTCGCGCAAGGAATATATGGACAGACGCAACAAAAAAGAGAACGAAGGAAAACACACGTGGACACTGGGATTATATGGTACACAAGCAATGGCTGATGAAGCAAATATGTCGATAGAAGAGTATCGAGATGAGATTATCAAAGCATGTTATTTAGACTTCGATGATCCGATTGCGGAATGGAAAAAAACATTTGAAAAAACAGAAGAGATAAAAAACAAACTTGATGCTTTGCCGATAGAATGGGTGCATGTGACATGAGAAGATGTAGATCTACATATACAAATCTGAACCAATAGAAAACGAATGGGTTGATGATGACGCAATATTCCTTCTTTTGAGATTTTCATTTCTCCTGATCGAAGAGGAACCAACTGACGGATAAAATTCAATCAACCATTATACAGTTATGGACAGATGATTAAAAATATTTCTCTCAAATTTGAAAACTGAATTATCGTAGGTTTTGATGCAGCAGAAAACAAAGAATTACTCGCAGAAATTATCAATATCCCCAACGCGAATAAAGTCTGAGAATTTTCTCTTACCGATGGAAGGTTTTCTCATATCACAAAATTTATGGGAGAGACATTATACGATGAAAATATGTGATGACCACAAGGAAATACCCACATAGCAATAGGAAACGCGTATGCTGATTCATTCAAAGGTGATGTTAGTAAACTCACAGAAAAAGAATTAGCTGATCTCTGATTCAATCAAAGTGCTGAACATAAGGATATCGTTTCTACTGCTAGAAGAACCGTAACAGCAAAACTTTCTGACGGTACAGAAAAAATAATTTATCAAGACGGACAATTCACTGTATAGACTGAAAAATTTATTTTAATTTAATTTTTTTCAAACCCCCTAAATCCCTCTTAACAGGGTGACTTAAAGGAAAATATAAATATATTATTTCATTTGGCCCGCCCTGCCTGCCCTCGGTGTGCCGGGGTTAAGGGAGGGTCGGGGAGGGTTTGTTAAAATAAATTAAAAAATAAAATTCATAAAGTCTCTAAAGTCTCTAAAGTCTTGAAAATAATCTTATATTAACTATAAAACTAATATACAGCATTTCAGCATTTTAACATTTCAACATTTTAACATTTCAGCATTTTAACATTTCAGCATTTTAGTATGGCATCTAGAACAAATAAACAGGGGATAGCAAAAAAGAAATCCCAACAGCAAAGACAGGCGAGTAGGCTCAGAGGAGTCAAGAGATTTGAATATCCCAAAAGAAAACTCACGATGGAAGAAGCAAAAGATCTTGGTGTTGTCTGAGTAGTGAAGAATCCTAAAGGACATGATTATACACGATTTCTCAGAGGAAGAAAAATTTGTCGAGAAACAAGATTGAGAACTGACCCAGATGGATATAGATTTATCAGGACACCAGCCGGTGGAAGTGAAGTTGTTGATGCACCGATGTCCGGATGGACAAGAGGAAAACTCAGAAAATCAACATCCGTAAAACGTTAGTTTTTTTATCATTAAAACATAAAATGAAAAAAATTTTTCTCTGCGCATGTTTGTTGTGTACAGTTTTTTTTACGGTTGCTCCAACAAAAGCGGCGACCAATAGTATGTCGGATGCAATATTCAAGATCCAGGCATATAGTTACAATAAATTGTCCGATATGTATACATTGGAACAATACGGCAGCGCGGTATTAATCGCTGACAATATCCTACTTACCAATGCACATGTCATTACGGATATGAGTAATAATTTGACGCTACAGTACGAAGCATGTCAGACTATTTCTGAACAAGAAGCACCAAAATGTTTTTCTACCTTACAACTATTAAGATATGATAAAGATACTGATCTCGCGTTATTGCAGATAGTAAGTCCTACGAGTGATATGCCTGATCCTATCGTGATGTGATCTGGTACTTTGAGTGTAGGTGCAGCTGTTCGTATTATCTGATATCCAGCAAATGGTGGTGATACTATTACCACTACGCAAGGGACTATTGCAGGATTTGAAGATGAATATTACAAGACCGATGCTAATGTTGATGAAGGAAATTCATGATGATGAACGTTTGATAATGCGGGGAATTTTGTAGGTATACCTACCTATGTAATCAATGGACAGACAACCTTGTGATACATTATTACTATCGATGCCATCAAAGATTTTATCGCAGGAAAATTTGGTACAACATATAAAACAAAATATTCTACCGTATTTGATAAATGGCTCAAATCCATGTATGTGATCAAGGAAAGATGAACGATAGATAATAACTTATTTACTACACCAAGTTTCAGTGGATTGGGATTGACATTAAATTACGCTATAGAAAAGAAAAGCAACAACCTCTATAGTTATTCATTATACAACGAAAATGATAGTAGTATAGATATGGTATCACTCATAGCTACAGACAATGCAACTATTACGAGATATATCAGCAATGTTATGAAACAACTAGCAGACAATGATTATGCTCCAAAAAAAACTACAAAAAAAATCTGAACTACAACACGGACGGTTATCTCATTTGGGACTGATGATCGAGTAGGATATGACTACATCAAGACGACAAGCACAAATAAAACGTATCTTGAATTCGTTGTCTATGCAGACAAGGAGGAAACCCAAGATATCGCTGACTTAATAAAATTTGTAGAAAGTACGACTATCAAAAAATCATCAGGTACACCTCAAGCATTCAATCTTCCCTCTGTTAAATTATCATCAACATGGAATATCGGCATCATGAAATATATGCAAAATGGTTCTCTTTCTCTAAATATTTTCCCTACCAATAGTAAATATGTATCTGAGATATACCAGTCTATAGGCGAAAAATGAGACACACTCAAAACGATTGCTCGTCAGGCGAAGGATCTCTATGAAAATATGTGAATGACGGTTACCTCTGAAACATCCAAATATCCTTCAAGTGTTTCTATTATAAGTATGATAGATGAAAACGACAAGACAACATTGAGTATGATAGGAGTCAAAAAATATGGAACAAGTAATTTATTTATAAACATCACGACCAATCTTATCTCAGCTAGCGCGAAACAAGAAGTAATCACTTTAGGCTACAAAATACTCGGACTCGAATAGTATACTCTATATTACTTATATAACCCGCATGATATTGCGGGTTTTTTTTGATAGTGTATACGTCATTCCGGGGTCAAGTGTTGCAGCCGGAATCCATACAAAAGACATCATACAAAAAACAGCTACCTAGAATTTTTGACAAAAAAAAATTTTTGATTACAATGGATGTAGTGTATTTATATATTAGTAGATATATGGAAAATACTACTCACGAGCATACTGGCATTATCAAAATAATCAAAAAGGAATTTTTTTCTATCCCGATTTCTATCAGGCTAGTATCTTTTTCCCTATTCTTATTTATATTTGGACGAGGGCTTGGGGGAGATACATTTTTTTCACTCTATATCAAAACTATCGTAGATAATGTCTTTCGAGTTTCATTGGTATGAGCAGTATTATCCATAGGAAAAATGTTTTTTTCTATCCCTATTTGAGAAGTTGATGATCACGCAAATCTGAAATCAGTATTATTTTTGAGTAAATGAGCATATGTCATCACAGGAATTTTTTACTTCATTGCTGGAATTTTAAAATCTCCCGTATTGCTTATATTAGCAGTTCTGCTCAATGGTTTCGCGACCGCCGCAATGCTGACGACCTATCAAGCATTTATCCGCAAACATAGCAAAAAAAATGCTAGAGGTGCTGTATTCGGGTTGTTTTTTTCAAGTGTAAATCTCGCATACGTACTTGGGGCTTTAATATCTTCAGTGCTTATTGGGTATATAGACCTACCATATCTCTTCCTTTTTGTATCGCTCTTTGCGATAGTATCATTTTTCACGGATCAAAAACTTCCCAATCTTAGTAAACATAAAATCAAAGAATTCTTAGGTAAGGATACCTTTATCCATAAATTTTTTCTGGAGGTATTTTCTTTCACGGCAATAAAAAAAGTAATGGGAACACTCAAAAATTATTCTCACAGGATGTATTATGCGCTTGGATTTGAATTTTTATTCAACTTACTCAACTATCTAGGATTCATATTCATACCTATCGTTTCAGCAAAAGATAATCTCACGCTTTCACAGATTGCTATTATATTTGCGGTCATGAGAGCACCATATTTGATAGATTTTTTTACCGGAAATATTGCAGACAAAACAAGCAAAAGAAAATTTTTATTCTTCGTATTGCTCTTCATTTCGTTTCTCTATATGTTACTAGGATACAATGAATGATTTCGAAGTATTATGATTATAACTTTTGCAATATCATTGGGACTTTCACTTATGCGTCCCGTTATTTCTGCATATGTATCTGACTGTACAGATCCCAAAGACGAATGAACAATGTCTGGGGTAGGAGAATTCGTTTCCAAATTATGAGAAATGGTGGGGATACTTCTTTTTGGAATAACCTCCGTATTTTTCGGTATTCAAGTATCATTCATCTTAGTAGGAATAACTATCTTCATTATAGCACTTGCAGGACTTGCAAGAAGATTTGGAATTTTTCAAAAACGCACATAAATGTATTTATTTTTTCAAAAGTATATCACATCAATATTCTATAAGTTTTTCAAAATCTCTTTCGTCTTCTTGTTTTATTCGATAGTCCTCGAGCTGTTTTATTAATTCTTGATGCTCGTCATATCCTTCATCTGGTACTTCAATAAAATCTTCAAATTCATGATTTAAGAGAAAAGTAAGAGACTCTTTTAAATACTCAAATTGTTTTGTGGATAGAGCTTTAACTTTGGAATTGTTTCTATATCGCCAGTGAAATTGAAAATGTAATGTTTCGTGAAGAAATATTCTTACAGGATCTTTAGCTTTATAATACATCCATATAAATCATTTCTCCCATTTATAAGGGCAACGAGGTAGAGTAGTAAAAAAACAGGTAATCTGTGTATATGGAATAGGATGTTTTGTTAGTTCTTCCATTTTTTTTATATACTGTTTTTTATCTTTTTCCAATGCCTCAATAATATGTTGTTCATATTTTTTCATATCAACTGTTCAAAAATTTTGGTCAATGTGTTTCAAAATAATATCCAGTACATCTTTTTTTTCTTTTCATAAAATAGTTGTATATAACTCATTTGTTATATGTTTTTTTCATCAGTCTCAATTCGTATTTTTATTGACAGCACCCCATCGATTGTCCGCATCTGTCTCTTTATTATATTGAAGTTTTATACTGACTCACATATTTTTTTCTACTCATATAAAATTTCTCGACCTTCCAATTTTTTGTCCGTCAACATATAAACGGGACCACTATTGCAATGTGCCTTTTCCATCTGATTTCCTTTGGCGTCCAGGATGTCTACTATTTTCAATTCACCCATTTCGTGCGGACTCAAATACTTGATTTTCATCCCTGGAGTGATGACTTCCTTTGGTTCGATATGAAAATATTTTTTTTTGTTTTTTTCTATATATTGATCAGAGAACATACCGAAATAGTTGCGGTTGAATAATGGTCAGGCAGAATCCAAAGTCGTAGAGCCAACAAATCCTCCTTCGTTTCCTCCTTTAGCAAAGGAGGTTTCTAGTTGACTTTCCCTCTTTGGTAAAGAGGGTGAGGGTGATTCATTTTCTGGATAATCGCTAAGTTGATTGAAGAGGAATCCATCTCGATATGCTCTATGCGGAATCACATTCACTAAGTTTGCTACATTTTCGTCTATTTTTTTTCATTCGATAATAGCATCACGAACATGCTTATATGCTTTCACAATTGCGCCGACATAAAATTCTGACTTGCTTCTTCCTTCAATCTTTATTGCATCAACATAGGGGATAATCTCTTTTAATTTATCTATCGTGCACAAATCTTTTGATGACAAAATATGGCTTCATGATTCATCTCATTCCAACTGAAATAATTTTCCTGGTCTGCGTTCTTCTTCGAGCCAGACTTTATATTTGAATCTGCACGCATGTGAGCATTCACCCTTATTACCTGGTCTTCACGACATATAGTCACCGAGTAGACAGCGTCATGAATAACTCATGCACATAGCACCATGGACGAAAACTTCTATCTCCATTCCTGGGACCTTCTCCCTAATTTCCTTAATTTCTTCAATATTCAATTCTCTTGCAAAGACGATTCTTTTTATTCCCATATCTTTCCAAAATTTGACCGCAGCTCGGTTCATTGTCGAACTTTGTGTACTCAAGTGCAAAGGTATTTTTGGCATATATTTTCTGATGATATGGAATGTTCCTGGATCGGAAAAAATAATGGCATCTGCTCATACATCAGCGATTTGCTCTACCGTTTTTTCGAAGATCTCGATATCCGCATTCCTCGGAAAAATATTCATCGTAAGCAATGCTTTGCTCCCATTTTTATGCAGATCATCGACCGTTTTTTTGAGATCAGCAAAATTAAGAATCTTATTTTGTCTCATTCTCAATGACGTAAATGGCACGCCTACATAGACTTCTTCAGCGCCGTAATGACTCGCTACCATAGCTTTTTCGTATGATCACCCTGGGGCGACTATTGTTGGCTTATGCATAAACCGATTAAAAAATTAAAAAATGTAGAAGATTAAAATAATCAACATAATTTGAGTGCTTCTTGGTATGCTTGTTTTCTATATATTGTATCCAATGAATCAAATTTTTTTGGATCGATTCGAACAATATTTTCAAACTCATCATCTTGAGGGACTATGTTCATAGTATCATTATATTTGATTTTAAATACCGTAAATTTTTGTCCGACAAATCAATTCTGGAATTTTAATCCTTTTGGATAATAATAATATGGTTTTTCTTCATATTCTTCAAGAATATCTTCATCATGCAATTTTAAATTCAATTCTTCTTTTAATTCTCTTTTTACTCCTTCTCTAGCACTTTCTTTTTTATCTATTCATCACTGGGGAAATTTATATCAACCATGTTTAGGAGATAATCCCATAAGTACTTCTCACTTCTCGTTTACAATAACTGCTAAAACTCAATTTCTAAAAATTTCTTCCATGATTTTGTAGAGAGGTTATAAAATGCAAAATAACATAAATATGTATAAGGATTTGCTGTTTTTTTTCAATGAGAGCTAAATATATTGAGACGCCGAGAAAACCTGTAGATTTACAAAGGTTTTCTAACGTCGAAATTATACCGACGACTTGAGAAACTGTAATTACGAGAGAAGCGAAGTAATTATAAATTTCGAAAGCGGTTCGGTATAAAAAAACTGACATACGAAAACGTACATCAGTTATTCTTTTGGTATAAATTTGTCTATGATATGTTTTACAACATGTTTAGTAAGTTCATAGAGTAAAACAAATAATACAAGGCTACCTAGTCCTATAAACCAGTTTATGTCGCTTTCGGATGAAAATCCAACTCCCAAAATAGACATAATACAGAATATAGCCATAATAATTAACCCCGTAATAATAACAGGAATAATGTTTTCCAAAAACCAGAAGGTGTTTTTACTGGTTATTTCAACGGTTCTTTTTGTCTCGTTTTTAACTATTTTTACTGCTTTTTTGTGCTTTTTTCTGCATAGTAATCTCACTATGCGCACGAGGTTTCGTATCCATGTTAAGATACGAGCAACAAAATTTTGTTTTTTTGTTTTTTTCATATCTTTTATTTTTATTTTTTATATATTACCCATTTTTCTGACGAAATCAATTCAACTAAGAAGATTGAAACATTGAAATATTGAAATATTGAAACATGGAAATATTGAAAAATACATCTTTCCATTCTTCCATTCTCCATCTTTCCATATTATTCCAGTTCTTCCACCTCTTTCAGTACTTTCTTCGTACGATAGATGTTGAGTGCATAGAGGATTTTAAAGAGTGTCATGGCTATTCATGTCATAATCCAAAATTCTATCCTGATAAATCCATAGAGCAATAAAAACATCAGCACGATAACCGATACTTTAAATCCTGGAGTATTGTATATAGTATTCATCTCGCCAAGTACATAGTCACAGATACCCATATTTACTTTAGTATTGTCTGTGATTGCTTGATCGATGAGGTTTTTTTTGTATTCATTGAGTGTAGTCATAAACGTGTGATCCTTGGTTCAATTCTGGATATTAATAGCTTTGAGATCAGTAACTTTGGAAGAGAAAAATAGCTGAGTATTTGTTTTCATAAGTTTGGCTTCATTCATGCCTAGTTTAAACGGCTTTGCGACAAAATCGATGACACTATTGGATGCTTGGGATAAATCTTGGCACGTGAAAGGAAATTTTTCATAATATCAGACGATGAAAAAACAATATGCTACCGTGATAAAAACCGTGAACATATATCCGCCAGCATTGAAATATGATTGAGAACTAAAAAACGTTTTGTCATACGATGATCACTGGAGCAACCATGCGAAATACACGATACCCATATTGATAGCAAGGAGAGATCCTATGAGCCGTAGATTATGATATCCGAGAAAAAGTCATTCAATACCACTCAGAACGAGCATGAGGATGAGGAGATATTTTGCTGGTAATTCGCGTATTCCTAGATAGAAAAAATGAAAGAAAAGAAAAAAAAGCATTACATAGATTATCGATTGCAACGCAAAAAATTGTCAGAATAATTTGAATAATATTAGTCCATATGCGATCAATGTCAGTCAGAGGAATATCCATGTTTTAGGTGAGCGGAGATTTTTTTCTGTCGCTTGAATAGGGGTACTTCTATCTATTTTTAATTCTTTTTTACTCATGTATTAGAAGAGCAAAGTGATAAAATATGGTGCTTTCCATGCGAGAATTCGAAATGCGATAATCATAGCAGGGAGGAAGGGGACGATTTTTAATTTTCAATTTTCAATTTTCAATTTTCAATGTAATAGATGTTGTATGCCGGCTCGACAAAGTCAAATGATACTACTTATCAGGATAAACAAAATCAAGACATTTACTATGGTAAGGAAAGAGAACAATAGATTGTGAAATGATAAAACTATGGGGAGTAAAATTCAGATAGTGACTGCTAAATAGACATCGCCTTCACCAAATCATTCACTTTGTTTGAATCTTGTTTTTGCATATCGTTTACCGAAAAAATAGATACATGTAAATACACCACCAAAAAGTAATGCAGCCAAAAAGGCATACCATACATTTCACCCGGGTAAAAATATATTCGCCAAAAATCACACAATTATCAATCCTATTCGCGCTATCATATGGAGTTCATATTTCTGCAAATCGTAGACCAAAAGGAGAATCAAGAGTCGATTCGTCAACAGTCAGAAGATCAGTATCGGAGTTCAGAAATCTTTCAATAGAAAATACGTGAGCAAAAAAATTCATGCACATAATATTTCTAAGACGGGATATATTCGGCTAATTTTTTTTCAACAATAGTTGCACTTCCCTCATTGGACCAGATAGCTGACTACGGGAACTAAATTTCTCGCATGAAGTCTATGTTTACATTGAGGACATTGAGAATATCCAAAAAAGAATCCACGAAGTTTCGTTCGTGTTACGCCATCAGCAAACCTTGTCATCACGACAGAGCCGAGAGAACCAAAGATAAGTCAGAGAAATAGTATCGCTATCCGCATGGATGTTTTGGAGTATAAACAATACTACTTATAGTAGAGACCGATAAAAAATCAAATAAAAAAAGATTGACAAATTAAAAAAAATATATATAATCAAAACATAAGATTTTATTTTTTAAAGACAAAAAATGGGTAAAATAGAAATGGTAACATTAAAAAATGGACAGGAAGAAGCGAAATCTGCTGTAGAGGTGGTGATGATAAGTTTGCGTAATTTAATGAAGAATGATCCTATTTGTTTTTATGAGTTGGTGATGAAATGCAGAGATCGTAATCATGTATTTTTTTGAAAGACTTGACATAAGCTTAATGGTTTATGATTGGTTGAGGATGGCGGAAGCATAAATGATTCCATCAGAAATGTTGTGCTATCTGCAGTGACATGAGAACCTTTTAATATGGAATTGGGAAGTCCTATAGAAAAAACAGAGAAAGCGATTTACGAAACATTAAATACGGAAAATGAAAAAAAAATTTCAGAAGAACAAAAATCAATAAATAAACTTCCGATAGATGATCAACAAAAAAAATATAATATGATAATAGAGAACGATGAAGAAGAAGAAGATTATGGACAATATAATTTTTAATAAAATAAATATTCAAATCTAAGACAAGTCGCTTCGGTGACTTGTTTTTTTGTTCAATTCCACCCGGGAGCAATAGTCACTAAAATAGCTACAAAAGCTAAATTACCAAAGTTTCCACCCGGGTGCCTACCTTTTAATCTTGAATTTCTCGACGAAAAAACTACTAACTAATAATGCAAAAAAAATGCATGACATTTTTTTTATCATTGTCACATTTAAACATTTTAACATTTCAACAATAACGTAATGGCGAACAAGTACAATCATCTGGAATCGGAAGCCAAATGGCAAAAATACCGAGAAGAAAAACAGATATATGCGTTTCAAAAAGATTCTCAAAAGCCAGTCTATTCGATAGATACTCCACCACCAACGGTTTCGTGAAAACTTCATATCGGACATATTTTTTCTTATACCCAAGCGGAATTTATCGCGAGATACAAGAGGATGACTGGATATAATGTCTTTTATCCTATGGGATATGATGATAATGGTATCCCGACCGAACAGCTTGTAGAGAAGGAACTTGGCATAAATATCAAGGAAATAGAACGCAAAGATTTCATCTCTAAGTGTTTAGAAATAAATCAAAAATACAGAAATATCTATCAGAATCTTCGACAAAGGCTTGGATTTTCCGTTGATCGGACAAGGACCTACGCCACGATTTCTCCCGAAGTTCAGCAATTAGTTCAGCAAAATTTTGTTAAACTCTACAAAGCAGGACATATCATCCAAAAGAATTTCCCTTCTCTTCGATGTACAAAGATGCAGACTACAGTCGCTCAAGCAGAGACAGAAGAAAAAGAATTTAATGAATATTTTAACTATCTCAATTTCACGCTTGAAGACTGAGAAAAATTAGCTATCGCAACAACCAGACCTGAATTGCTTCCCGCATGTTTAGCAGTCTTCGTTCATCCCGATGATGAGAGATTTACTCGCTATGTTGGTCAGACTATTACTACGCCGATAGGAGTCAAAGTGCCGATTCTCGCTGATGATAAAGTAAAAATGGATAAATGAACAGGAGTTGTTATGTGTTGTAGTTATGGAGATGAAGTGGATGTTTTCCGAATCCAGAAGCATAATTTATGAGAAAAAATTGTTATCGATAGATATGGTAAAATGGCTAATTCATGAGTACCAGAAATTGATGGACTCAAGATAGAGGAGGCAAGAGAACGTATTATGCAGCTCTTTGAGTCAAAATGAGATATTGTAGTCAAGAGAGATCCTATCACCCAATCCAAAAAAATATCAGAAAGAGGAAAAGTTCCTGTAGAGATTATTCCAGTTCCTCAGCGGTTTGTAAAGATATTAGACAAAAAAGAAATATTACACCAGCAGAATGAAAAGATGCAACGACATCCAACATTTATGCAGAAGAGATCTGATGATTGGATAGAAAATCTCGCGTGGGATCGAAATATTTCCAGATCAAGAAAGTTTGGAATCCCTATCCCGGTCTGGTATTCTGCTACTGGTGATGTTATCCTTCCTACGGATGAACAATTATTGCGCGGACCAGTAGATCCGACCGTAGATGCACCTGAAGGTCATGAAAACGAAGAAAATAGACCAGAAATATTAGTCCTAGACACACGATTCACGTCGTGACTTACCCCGCTTATCAACCAGACATTTCTTCGTAGAGATGGATACGATCAAACCATCATGCCATTTGATTTGAGACCGCAAGCCCACGAAATCATCCGTACATGGTTGCTCTATACTACGCTTCATACCTACTTGCGTGATAAAGCTATTCCTTTCAAAAATATTATGATTTCTGGATTTATCATGGCATCCAAAGGAGAAAAGCTTTCCAAATCTACCGGAAATTCAAAGACAGAGCCTGATCAATTATTGGCGCAACGATGAGCAGATCCCGTAAGATATCGAGCATTGTGAGGACAACTCGGCAAGGACATTATTTTCGAAGAAGCAGAAATAAAAAACGGACAGAAATTAGTTACCAAATTACGAAACGCAGCAAACTTTGTATTCATGAATTTATCTGACTTTACTACTACAACCAAACTCGAAGAGAAAGATTTGTATGACATAGATTTGCGAATTCTCAACCAGGCAAATAAGGTATCCAAAACGATGACCGACTACCTCAATAATTATGAATACGGGCTCGCAAAGATAGAGTTTGAAAAATTTTTCCGACATGATTTCTGTGATAATTACTTAGAGATCGTAAAAGAAAAAGTGTATAAGCCAGAAAAATATACCAATGGCGACCAGCAAAAACTTTCGGCTCAATTTGCACTGTATCACACCTTCTTCGCTATTATTAAATTAATCGCACCATACTTACCATTTATCACCGAAGAATTATATCAGACGTATTACAAAAAAGATATCGGCGAAGATTCAGTTCATACCTTATCTTTTCCAAACAACGATATCTTTACTATCTCAGAAGGGATGGAAGACACAACATTGAACATCGAAGAATTATTAGTCATCATAGAAAAAGTTCGTGGCTACAAGACGGAAAAACAGATCGGTTTATGAACGGAAATCACTCATTTAGAAATCACATCAAAAAGAAATTTAGAAGAATTTACAGATGATATCAAATCCGTTACTAGAGCGCAAGAGGTGAGTTTTATGGTGGGAGAAACTACGGAGATCAAAATAAAGTAGATAATACTTCACCTTCAGTTATTTGGCGAGCAACCTCACCCCACCTCTCCTAACAGAGAGGGGTGTAATTTAACTGAAGACCTCTCTGTTAGGAGAGGAAACGAAGGTGAGGTTGTTAAAAAAAATAAAATAAAAAATATTTATCTATTCGTTGGACATGTACAATCTTTATCAATCGCAACTGCGAAAGGATATCCAGCATGAAATCTATCATAAACCTATGTTTACGGTTGAGCTTTTTGGTAAAGAATATTTTTGATCGATCAAAGAAAAAAAAATCTGACCTTTTACTACGCAGCGATATCAGATCATGGGGGTCGAACTTCCCGACGATACAGTATACGTTCAAAAAGAGCTCGCCAAGCTGAGAAAAAAGTTCAGAGGGAAATGAATATTTTTCCAATTAGGGATCATCAATGAAATTGTTAGCTTCGAAAATAGTATGAAAAGATGTCAGGAATTTGATGAAGATATGAAATATTTCAGGCTATGATTACAAGATATACTATATAAGAATTACAGCATTATACCTGCATTTAGAGAAAATATGACGACGGCAGCTATTATATACGATGTTACAAAATCCGACGAAGAATTGCTCAAAGATATGAACGAGAGTTGCAGAAAACGTGTCAAAAAAGCCATTTCATGAGGTATGGAGTATCGCATCATTGATAAGGATCAATACGCAGAATTCTTTGTTAAATGGCAAAAGACAGCTGATACCAAGTGATTCAATACTATTTCTAAACCACAATATGCATGATTGCTCAAATATATTGAAAAGGGAAAATGAATGTTGATAGGTGCATTTGTACATAGCGAGATGATTGCAGGGACTATCTGTTTATTTACCGATAACATGATTTTTTGTCCGTATGGATTTTTCGATAGAAAGTACAGCAATATCGGTGTCCAACATTTCTTGAAGTTCAAATTATTTTCACGAGCGAGGGAAAATGGATACAAACTAGTAGATACGGGTGGATGAGCACCAACAGGTTTTCCACAACATCCGCTCACGAGCGTAAGCGCATTTAAAGAGTCCTTAGGGGGAACCAAGAGTGAATTGTATGGAAGTTATGATATCGTACTGAATAAATTTCTTTACTGGGTGTTTAAATTGTGGTATAGGGTAAGAGGGTAATTTTTTAATGTTATTGACATTCGCAAGAGAATATATATAACACTATATAATAAACAAATAAATAGATAAAAAATGATATTAAATAATGAAATTCTCGCCAAATATGTTGGCGGACAATTAGAAGTTCAAAATAAAATAGAGAAGTACATGTTTCGTGGTGAAATTAATTCAGCAACACTCAATGGTACAAAAGTTGAAATTGGGTTGGAATGGTTTGCTAAAGGAGAGGGTTATCCACCATTTCCCACACGTTGGGTTGCTGATAAACGTAAAGTTTACAAAGTTGACCTCCAAATTTATTCAGTTTCTGATATTGGTCCAGGATCTGAAGGAAGTAACAGAATCTGTTTGCAGTCAGGGATTACGAATGAACTAACTGTTCTCTTTCCACCTAACGGGAGCAAGCTTGATCGCAGTAAGGTACAACCTGAATAAAAAATTATTTCATTAATACACAAATCCGGACGATATTTTCGTTCCGGTTTTTTTTTATTCGCACCCGGGAGCAATGGCCACCAAAGTCACTACAAAAGCTAAATTACCAAACTTTCCTCCCGGGAGCATACTTTTTTGCAATTTTGTCAACTTAAAATAGCTGTATACACTCATTTTTTTGGTTTTTCAAGCAGTTGTGAGTATAATCAAAGTATGAGATTTTATTCAATTAGTCTCAATGGAAGAACAAAAAGAACAACAGCATGTATCTACACCAAATACTCCAACACCAAGTTCATCAGAGCCAGATTTTTCAAAAATGGAAAATCTCAAACTCAATGATTTAGAGACTCCAACCCCAGTAGCAACCTTGATTTCACAAGCTAACGCTGAAGAGGAATCCAGACCACCCAAAGAAGAATATAAATTTGAAAATCTAGGTATGAGAATCCAACCGACAGAAGAAAAAAGGGCAAGTGTATCATTAGGAGAAAGTGGCGTGATAGGTATGCACAAATCGAAATATCATGATCAGTATCGAAAATTATTTTTGATATCATTTTTTGTTATTATCGTAACAGGACTTGCATCCGTCATTTTACGTCTGTATAGTCGTTACGTATATTTCGCTTCACAACCGATACCTGATGCAAATTATCAGACATATATAGATGCCTACAAAAAGTGACAGACGTTTATAGACAAGACCTTGAAACTTGGTAATTATCAGCAATATGCATCACTTTCTCTCATCGGCAGCGGTGAAGAAGCAAATGTAGATACCGTAGTTCTCGATAAGAGTCTCAGTTATATCCAGAAAAAAGATATTTTACAACAAGCACTCAATAATTTTTCAACGATATTCATTTCAAATATACAACAACTGACTACCATCAAAGAAAATATTTCCAAATACGGATTTTTCTCTCAAGAGATCTACGATTTGCTTGATAATCAAGACTATTCAACCTCCATCAAAAAATATCTGCTCTCACTAGAAATCATAAAATTCAGTAGCGCAATAAAAGTCTTTAGTTATTTAGATACCTTCGTTTCCAGCTTAGCGAGCGAAAATAAATCACTCGGGTCTACAGTTCAACATCAAATGCAGACGTTCGCTGATAGGTGAGAAAAAGATATTCTTGTCTATTTAAATAACTGTTATCTCAATCCGTACGAGATAGATTACGATTGTAATCTTGTAGGTGATTTCGATAGATATTACGCATTAGTAGACAAAGAAAATACCCCACCTGACACCAAGTTTTTCAAGAAGATGATGTACTACGTAGATAAGAAACTTGAACAGACAGACCTACCGAGTTTCTCTATTACGTTCAAAAAATATGATCCGACACAAAAACAAATTAGTTTTACCGTTGAGGTAAATACCTTCAAACAGGATGAAATTGCATTGATCAAAAAAGGAATTATCAACCCACATATCTTCATTCTTAGTAACTTATTGAATCTGATCAAACAAAGTATATTCGTAGTCTCAGAAAATATCGATGCAAAATCCATAAAGATAACTCCCAAAATCATCAAGATCGGAACATCAGTCTTCAACGTCAATAACTCGACGATGGATTTCGTACTTCCTATCCAGAAATGATCGGAAAGAGAGATTAGTGATTATATAGATCCTATTTTTACTTCTTCGCCATAGCAGAGAGATGACAGATAAAATGCTAGAAAGACCAACTATGAAGATAGATCTGCAGAAGATGAAAAATTTTCTCGATACCGTAAAAAAAAGTCTTGGCGGACTCTATGATTTTTTTAGAGACAACAAAAACAATAGCAAAATAATGTTACTGATAGCACTTATCACCTCAGGACTCGCAATCTATTTTGCTATCCAACTCTCTATCGATATCAGCTATCTCAATGCACAATCTTCTGATCTTTATAAATTATCTAGGTATGATGTTCGTACATTAGAAACAGATACACTTACCAATCCTATTCTCAAAAGCTCAGATACCATCAAGGATATCTTGCAGGAAAATATATTCACTCAGTGAGAGATAACAAAATATACGGACTATCTTTCTTCACTTCAGATACCATACACGTATTTGCTCCAATATATCTATTTGCCTTCCCTCAATATATGGAAAGAAAAATATACCAACAAAATAGATACCAATCTTATCTGACTAAAATTTCTCGAAAAGAATCCATTCAATGACATTACCTTATTGCAGAAACGAGGAGACTTTTTCAAAAATCTTGGTGACAATAATGAGTCAAATGATGTGACAGATATGAAGATAGGGGATTTGACTGAGGATGCGACAGGCTACTTTAGTATGCCGATTACCGTATCATTCACAGCCAATTCCAAACGTGCATTTTTACTTCTTGTAGATAAACTTTCTATAACTTCCAACAAAGAAAATATTTCACTTATCGATGAATTTTTCTATTATCTGCGAGATGAAATCAAAAAAGATAAAAGCAAAGAAATCCAAACATTGGAATCAAAATATACAACTATTTTCGGATCAGGGGAATCAATAAATCAGGATAAAATTATCTGATATCATCTCTACAATCGGATATTCAACGGCGGTCAAAATACCCTTATCGACGACACTATCATAGACAAGACCATCAAGAGTATCATCTCGTGCAACAATGAATCCGATGAGATATGTTATTATAAATTTAGAGAAAGATATAGAAACATTCCGACATTCGGATATTTATTAGGTACGAGTTTTGGTACCAACGGTGCGGAAAATCTCAAGAAATTTATTCAAGAACTTCCGCCATTGTTTTCTATCAAGAACTTTGAATTTGATAAAGTAAAATCACCGACACTTGCCGATGCAAGCAACAATCAGTATCAAGGAAAAGTAACCATCGTGGTCTACGGAAGAAGTGCATCACCACAAGAAGTTGATCAGATCGCTCAAGTATTATGACAGAAATGTTTATGAGAAAACAAAGCTTTGACCACAGAAGACGGACTCAACATCATCCAATCCGCAATCGTAAAACTTTCTGACGTCAATAAAATAGATAAAGGATACAGTGACAATCTCCGAGAACTCAAATGACTTATCGAACAGCTCAATAAAGATTTTCCAGATCTCAGCAATTACAAAAAAACTATAAAGCTCTTTGAACTCTATAGGATGCTTTCTGATGCGGGATTGTGTAAATAAATTCAAAAACATTAAGAATTAAAATCGCCTATGGCGATTATTAAGAGCTTCGCTTATTAAGAATTTATGTATGCTATTTATTAATCCTTAATCCTTAATTTCTTAATCCTTAATCTTTTAATTAGAAAGGTTATGTCGCACATGATCTACGTCTTCATCTTCTTCCAATACATCAAGGAGAGTATAGAGTTTATTTGTTGCTTCTTCATTGAGTTTGACGGTATTTTCTGGGATGAATTGAATGTCGGATTCGACCATATGGTAGTTAAATTTTTCTAGCGCATTTTGTACAATAGCAAAATCTTTTTTATCAACATAGATTACCACAGTATTGTCTTCTACTTCAAAATCGCTTATAGGAAGCTCCATTGCGCGTTCCTCAAGTTCATCTTTATTTAGCGGTAAAACTCTTTCTACGGTTTTTCCTTTATCATGAACAGTTTCACTGATACCATCAATTACAATCACGCCTTGTTCTTTAAATTGCCATGCTACGGAGCCGATAGCTCCCATAGTTCAGCCACGTTTTTGCATGATGCCTTTGATACTCATAGAACTTCTATTGGTATTGGACGTCAATGCTCTGATAAGCAAAGCCACTCATTCTGGCCCATATCATTCGTAGAATATTTCTTCAAGGTTTTCTCATTCGAGTTGTCCTGATCATTTCAAGATCGCTTTTTCAACAACTTCTCTCGGCAAGTTATATTGCTTCGCTTTGCTGAGTGCGAGCTCGAGTGATGGATTCATTTTTGGATCCGCTCATTTTCTCGCAGCTATCTGGATGATCTTTCAAACTTTTGCATACGCTTGTGATTTTTTCGCATCTCATGATGCTTTTCTCGCTGCAATACTATGTCGTCTTCCCATCTTCTATAATTTTAAATTTTAAAGGTGAAATTTACAATTTTAAAACTTTATGCTAACATTTTAAAATTTCAAATTATAAATTTTAAATTTCAAATTATTTTTATTTGTTTTCTATTACACGTTTAATGTCTTGAAGCTTATATCCCTTCCTCATGAGCTTCTGGATGATATCAAAGCCTTCTACGTCTTTACGTTTATATGCTTCTATTTCTTTTTTTATTTTTTGAAGCGTGCCTTCTCCCATTTCATTATCATATTTTTTCAAGACTTCTCTGATAATATCCTGAGGGACTCATTTCTGCTGCAACTTTTGAATTATTCTGATTGCTGGTTTTCATTTATTTACTACTTCACTTCTGATATAACTTTCTGCGAACATCGTATCATTCACATAATTCTTTTTCTTAAATTCTACCATCGTACCATCTATTTCATTGGTCGAATATCCTTTTGTATACAGCTGAATCCTCAACTCTTTTTCCGTCTTGGGATAACGATAGATATATTTAAGTGCGTAGTCCAAACAAGTAGCCATTTTTTTTATAAAAGGATTAAAGGGTTTAGAATATTAAAATATTAAAAAATTAAAAAATTCGTCTACTAATTTACATAATCTTTTAATCTTAATAATCTTAATAATCTTTTAATCTTAATAATCTTAATAATCTTTTAATCTTAATAATCTTAATAATCTTTTAATCTTAATAATCTTAATAATCTTTTAATCTTAATAATCTTTTAATCTTAATAATCTTTTAATCTTAATAATCTTAATAATCTTTTGTTTTTTTAACTATTTCTTCAAAGAAAAATTAATAGTCGATTCGTTATTAGTAAATAATGCGACGATATCTCATTCAGGAGTTTCCATAGATTGAATGTCAGAAATCAGTGCTTCATGTTTGAAAAAAGATTTGAATTCATTCAAAATATTTTTGAGATTTTCATCACTAGTTGAATAGAATAATTGCACTTTGGTATCTACACTATAGTCTGCATCTTTTCTCATCTGATTCAAAAATCTTGAGATTTCACGGGCAATACCTTCTCTCTGCAATGCAGGAGTCAATTCCAAATCCAATTTTGCAATGATATTCTGATCGACCGCCATATTGTCTCCTTCAAGTCCTTCATAAGCGATCTCGTATTCTCCTGGTGCAAGCGTCCATTCATTTCCCTCGTTGTCGAAAATAATCATGTTTCCATCGCCAGCATCTTTGATATTTCCTTGTTTTCCATACTGGATAATCTTGCCGGTATCTTTCCCAAATTTCGCAGAAAGCTGAGAACCGATAGGTTTGAATATTTTCGTGATTTTGATGGAATCGTCCATTTCTGTGATCTGTTTTACGTTCACTTCTTCTTTGATAATTTCTCCGTATTTTTTCAAAAGCTCTTGTGGTGATGTAGGCATAATCCATACAAAAAAATAATAAAAAATAACTTTCATGTATATACTAATGTTGTCCTCAAAAGCAATCTAAAAAGATTTCTTAGTTGAAAAATGATATAATATAATTAAAAAAAATTAATCTTGAAAAAATCAAAAGATTCACTCTAACAATTGCCCAATTACTAAAATACCAATTTTTTAATCTTTTAATCTTTTAATCAATAAACCATGCTTATCAATATGATCGCCGCGATGGCTTCAAATAGAATTGTCGGAAACAAAAATCAACTCCCTCGACATTATTCAGAGGACCTCCAACACTTCAAAAAAACGACCTCCGGACATATTGTCGTGATGGGCTACAATACTTTTTTGTCGATTTGAAAACCGCTTCCCAATAGGAGAAATATTGTTCTCTCCAAAGAACCGGTCGAAGGATTGGAAACGTATGCAAGTATTGAACATATGATGAAACAACTCGAATCAGAAATTATAGATCAGATTTTTATTATTTGATGAGCCAGTATTTATCGTCAATTTCTTCCTCTCGCGGATGTCATTCATTTGACGGAAATCAAAAAAGCTTATGAATGAGACACAAGCTTCCCTGAATTTGAACATGAGTTTGATGAGATAGAAAGAGCAGTTACGGATGAAATGGATTTTGTCGTGTATAAGAGAAAATAATATTTTCTTAATTATTTTTATAGCTGATTTTTACTGGCATCATTGGTTCTCCTGTATCATATATTCTGAATTTTACTTCGGGATATTTTCGCATAAGGCCAGTATCTTTGGTATAAATATGCTTATGAAGTCCGTCAATATTGCTTTTGGTATCATCACTAAAGCCCATAAATATTTCTTCTTTAGTAAAAAAATCTGATCAGTAATAGCCTTCAAATACTTTTTTGGCAGACAAAACTGAATGTTCGAATGCTGCATTTTTTCTATCAGACATAGAATCTTTTAATGTCATCCCTATGGTTTTCAGATATTCTTCATTGGAACATGGTGCATAATAATTATTGTTGAGATATGTTTCGATAAGAAAATCAGTATCTTTCAATAAATTGCGGTCTATATCACTGTATTTAAGACGCTTCTGCATACTCTTAAGAAGATCTTTGCGTATATCCTTAGTAAATTTATATATAATAATTTCTTTATTAGTGTCTTTTAGTTCTTCTCTAGGATGTCAGCGTGCCGTGATATCCGATCTAGGTGCTGCACGTCTATGTGCTTCAACATATTTATAATAGCTCGGTCAAATTCTATTATTGTCTAATGCATCGAAAATGGCTCATTTAAATCCTGATCCTCTAAAATTTACCATAGATTGCTCTGGATCATTGTTTACATATCTATATTTTTTACCTTCTTTGATCTGGGAATTTAGCCTGTCATAGTCTTTCTGTGATATTTCTATGGTAGTTCGTTTCCCGTTTTCGAATATATCAATCAATACCATAGTATTAGTAAAAAAAAGGTTTGAATCGATATCAAATCCATATGCTTTTTTGTAGATATCGGGAAGATGTCATTTCCACATGAGGAACACTTACGAATAAAATTAGTATCTATGGTCAAAATATATACTGGAGTCGCTTGTTATTTTACATTGCATCGAGGTGTCTTTTTCAAAATCAGTAGAATTAGATAGGTCAGTTTCTTGGGTATTTGAGTCAGTATATTCTTCTTGGACGGGAGTAATTGATTCTTCCATAAGAAAAAAAATAGAGAATAAAACACATAGATTATTTTAAACTTCTAATTTTTTTTGTTTGAAAATAAATTTTTTATTGATGTAATGTATTTATATATTTACTATAAAATGTCAAGTGGTATTTTTTTTAACATAAAAAAAATGCTGACATATACGTCAGCTAAGAATTAATTAATAGAAATGTTGTTAAACAGATTCAAGCACGTTTTCTTTTGTAGATACATCTACTTGTGCAGGTTGAGTAATTGATTGAGGTACAGATAATGCAAGGGTAAGTATTCGTTTTCTTCCATCTTCACGTATTCTCTCCAAGCAGAATATAAAGCAACCATCTGAATGAAATCCCCATCCAGTAATATAATATTCTTTACCTTCATAGGTGACAAATAGTTTGTCATCATGCTCTTTATAAACGATTTTAACCTCCATAGCCTCAAACGTCATGGTTTTTTTATTAAAGCGACTATTGATTCTTGCATGTTTCTGAATGAGGTGTTTTGTTAATTCGCCCATTTGACATCTAGTTTGTATTGCTGCAATCAAATCGTTGTAATACGTAGTGTTAGCAAATGTTTGTGCTTTTCCTTCAAGGGCATAGGGAAATAGAATTGATTTTGCTTTGATCATCATATAAGCATTTATCGCTAGCATAATAATCAAACTAGGCGATAGAACTTCTCTCCATGTTTGCTTAACCACTAAGATATTTAGGCAGATAACCACTGCATCCAATGCAAGGATTGCTAGTATACACAACAAAAATTTGTTGTTGTTGTAACGTTTGATAGCTTTTTTATGCTCATCTTGGAACATTTTTTGGTAACTTTTCATAATTTTTTTTGTTTTTTGTTTTTATGTATCATACGGATATACCAAGAAAAATCAAGCCAGGAGTAAAATATAAAAAAAAAGCTGACAAATAAAGTCAGCTTATGGTGAGGTATTCGTAGTCTTACTTCATCTTCTCGCATTCTTCAGGAGAGAGAATGTTGATATAGATTTGTTTGAACGTGGTTATATTCCCCCAAGATATAGCCCCTTGGGTTTGTTGGCTGATTGCTATTCTGTCTGTAAATACAACAGAACCCATTCCTGTGAGGATAAACTCTCCGCTAGAGGGTATTGTATGAATTACCACAGAATCAACATCGCAATAATACAAACGAGTGTTGTTTGGTATTGTATCCAAGTAGATGTTTGTCACTTGAGCAGAAAGGGACATCGTGGATAAAATACTGATAATTATCACCAAGAAAAAAACTTTTGTTTTCATAATATTTTTATATTTATTTTTATATCTTATATATTTACTATAAAATGTCAATAGTATTTTACAGTCTAGCAAATCTGATGATTTCCTCTTTTTCTTTATACACATTGCGCAGTTCCTCCCGGTTTTCTATCTTCTCAATGGTATATTCACCTATACTTGTTCTTCTCAACTGGATTAACGTTCCCCCTATTCCCAACTGTTTTCCCAATCGATAGGCGATAGATCTGATATATGTTCATGATCCGACATCCAATTTCACCTGCAACAAGGGAAATTCATATTTCAAAATTTCATATTTCTGAACCTTCATCACCTTATTTTCTTCTCTTATCGTTCATGCTCTTGCGTCATCGTATGACCTTTTCCCTGCGATTTTTTTTGCACTGAAAGCGGGGAGCAGAAGCTCATATTCAGGAATTAATTTATCCAACTTTCTTTCTATCTCTGCAAGTGTAGGAGCTTCTACCGTACCATTTTCCATTTCGAGCCCTACTTTCTTTCAATCCTTAATCCTTAATTCATAATTTTTAATGTCTTTTCGTATTTCCATATCCCACGTGTCAGTCGATTTAGAAAAATCAATTGTAGCAATATAGGATTTATCCAGTCAGATAAGTTCTGTCAGTTTTTTTGTATCTTTATCCAATGCAAGAATCATCAGTCCGGTTGCCATAGGATCGAGGGTTCCACTATGTCACATTTTTTGTTTAGGAAAATGACGCCTAAAGATACGGATGACGTCAAAACTTGTTATTCGTGCTGGTTTATCGACCAAGAGAAACATAAAAAATTAGTGAAAAACTAAAAGTGAAAAGTGAAAAATGATGGATTTTTTTTATTCATAACAAAAAAAACTATGTATGCAATTCTTTGTTGATTTTATGTCTTTATACTTGCCACTTATGTTTAAATTTTAGTTGATTTTTGTCCCTAAACCACTACTACTACTAGTGATTTTTTAGATTTTAAAACAAAAACATGAAAAAATTATACATGCTAGGATTACTAGTAATTATGGCTAGTGCGACAGGATGTACACTTAAAGCACCAACAGTGCCTGTTTTACCTGCTGATGAAGTACAAGAAATTACCGGAGCGATGGAAAATACATGAACAACAGACGATGCATGAATACCAGTAGTATGAAGCAATACTATGGAAGAATTTACCGGTGAATTTGATTCAGGAGTAGTACCGACCGTTGAGGGAAGTGAATGAGTAAATGTAAATAGTTGAGTGACTGCTGAAGTAAAAACTCTTATCGATGAAAGGAAAACGCAATCAGGAGATGAAGGAAAACTTACCGAAGAAGATATCGGTCTCATGGAACAAATCATCCAAAAAATACAGAATATTGGGAAATAAAATATTAAAAAATTAAAAGATTAAAATATTAAAAAATTAAAAGATTGTGTCTTATTATATTTCGTTTTAGTCATTTAGTTGTTTGGTATGAATACATTTTACGAAATACTCAAGTGAATTTTCTTTTTCTTGACGGTAGTCATAGGGCTTTTTCTCCTCAGAGGAAGCGTGATTTTTGGACCTGAATACCAGATGATATTTAAACAGACCGTGATGCCAGGGTATCTCGTTTTTTGTTGAACCATGTTCGGATATATTATTGCACGCATACAACTCGGCTACGAAGATGAGCATCCACAAAAAAATACTATCTACATCAGATCATTAATTATCGGAGTGATTATCTGAATACTTCTCGCAGTGATCTACATGTTTATTTAAACTTAGGCGCAGGACAAGGGGAATAAAGGAACCTTTGAATCCTTTTAATCCTTTCAGTCCTTTGCACCCTTTAATCCTTTTAATCCTTTCTCTTCTATGAAAAAAAAATATTCTCTGATGTTACTATGAACGGTAGTGTTGCTCTTGACGGGATGTGTATCCAAATCATCTTCTTCGCTGACCTTCGATACATTCACTATGACATTTTATGATAATGAAAAAAAATATAGTGAAATACCTTTTGATGGGAGTGTTGTAGGCATGAATATCCGCAAAGAGATGAAAGAGAAAATCGTTGAATGAGATACAGGATTTATTAATTCTTTAATCATTGTTACGACACCAATACAGTCATGAACAGATATCCAACAACTTGTTGATTCCAATACAAAAAACCTTCAACTCAAACTTTTGGAATATGCTGCCACAGATAATGAAAATGAAAATGTTGAATGTGATGATCTACAATATTCTTGATATATAACTGCTTTTTCCTATCAATTGGATACAGACACCATGTATGGCGGACAATATTTCTTTACGGATGATGAAAAATTACACATTGTTTCTCTCAATAGTGACGATATACATGATATAAACGCGTTTGTGAAAAGCGTAAAAACAATACAATGCAATTAAAAAATTATGAAAATTTAGAACATTAAAAAAATTGTTTTTATATACTTTAGTAACTAAATTACATAATCTTTTAATCTTCAATCTTTTAATCTTCTAATTACGTTATCATGACACCTCAAACAGATTTCTTCAATGAACCAGGCAATCTTAGTGGTTGGCAGTTGGTAGGCAAGGTAGCTATAGGTATCCTTATCTGAGGAGTAATTGCAGCATTATTATTTGTCATACTTTCATTTATGGGAGGAATGTTCACGAGCGCATTTGGTCAAACAGGTTCTTCCGTCAATCCGCTGTTGTCATTGATCTTACTCTTCATAGGTTTTCTAAGTACCTTTATCGGAAATATCGCAGTAGGAGGGATATATAGCCTTTTTTACAGCAGAAAATATTACAACACCAGCAAGATGTTTGGTTTGTTATTTCTAACCAACGGTATCATCTTCTTTTTTCTTGCACCGATCTACATCATATTTTCAAATCATATAGATATATTATTTCTTGTCTTAGGATTTCATATTCTTTTTTCCATATTCACGTCAGCAGCACAGATAGAATTCTCTACCAATCCAAACTATAGCGCATCAGCATTGATGGGGACTATTCTTGGATTTGTATTGGCATTTCTCGCATATGCATTAGTATACAATATGTCAGGTTCTGTAGAAGTACAACAAAAAATTTATTTATTTATGCTTCTTCCTCCGGTTTTTGGATATGCAATCATCCCATTTGGAGCAGGTATCCGAGAAAAAATATATTACAAATTCTACGAGCTAGGAAATAATGGATTCTATATTCCTTCTTGTACAGAAGGTGATGAAGAACTAGAAGACACAGGAAGCAAGGACGGTTCAGACGATATCAATGTGGAAAACTAAAAAAGACAGATTAGACTGACTAAGACGGATTGGATAGATTAGATTCTATCCCGTCAATTCCGTCCATTCCGTCTATTCCATCTTCATATATTTATAATTATCGGTTTAGTATGTATTTATATCACATAGCATCACTTGTTAAGTTTGTACTTGGCGTGGGTATCTTATTGATCACCTACACTTCTATCAATGTTTATGAAGATCCCGTAATTGGTATCGGATTGGTTATGTTGGGATTATTTATCGCTGCACGAGGAGCGAGTTTTTATCTGTTTCTCGGTATCCAAAAATTCTTTCGTGAAATCTCTCAAACACGTCTGATAAAGGATAGTTACAAACTCTCACTCTTATTTGGAATCTACGTCCTCATCAATGCATTATTCTTGCTCTTATGATATCGAAGTAAGTTCCTCTGAATCATATTACTCGTAGGATTTATCGTTCTGCAAGTGACTTTATTTTCTGAGCAAAATAAAACGACCAATGAATTCCCAGATATCTAAAACTATTCATCTGATCGAGGAAAAACTCAAGACCGTGTATGATCCTGAATTTCCTATGGTTGATATGTATACTTTATGACTTATTTATAAGGTAGATGTTGATGATACAAAAAAAATAGCACATATTCTGATGACGTTTACCACTCCCTTCTGTCCTATGGCAGACATGATCAAAGAGATGATACAAAACGCTGTTTTAGAAGTAGTACCTAAATTTACGGTTGAAATAGAAGTTACCTTCGAGCCACCACGGAATCAAACCATGATCAAAGATAAAGATCTCCAAAGGATGTTTCAATAAGCGTTCAAACGAATAAACGTTCAAACGACTAAACGAAAAAAAATAAAATAAATAAAAATTCAACCCCGTCATTTATGGTGGGGAATTTTTGAAATAAAATAAATAAAAAAAGCCCCAGAAAAAATCCAGGAGCTTATGTGTATATCTTATAATTCATCCAATACCTGAGGATAGATACATTCATAGGTTCGGATGAATAGTGTTCCTATGAAACTTATCCCTGCAAGGAGTAATATCATAAATCCATTAGGATTGATATCATGAGCCATAAAAGCTGTACCATTTATGAATCCATGACATGATTTAAAATAGAATATTGAAGGACAGAAGATAATATATCCTAGTCCTGTACCTATCAAAAAACTTGCTGATATCCATAGCAGGATTTTTATAAGAAATCTCTGCTTCAATTTGTACTTCATTTTTGCAGAATCAAATGTCGTGTTTATTACTTTTATATACATAGTAATAAGGGTAAGAAGACATCCAAGTAATGTAAGTCCTACCATAGTTAATAGCATGCTATTATTCCAGATATGGTAAGATAAATCTTCATTTATTTGAGAGATAAGGATCCAAATTCCTGTTCCACCTATAAAATAAAGATAAGTTTCTTTTAATTTTGAATACGAAAAATTTATTTTTTTCATGTTTTTTTTTGTTTAATATATTTATTTTTTTTATTTACAGTGTTTTATCTGTAACGATTTTACCTTTTTCACAGCCATTCAATTCATCTCTCTTTACTGCTTCAGCTCGGAATTTCGTGAGCACCGTACTAGAAGTATATTGAACATCTCGTCATTCCAATAATCATTTCATTACGATATAACTTTCACAGACAATATATTTGCTTGGGTTTGTTGTTTTTCCAATGAGCTTATTTGCGTATGCTGTCCTTCGTTCTGCGTAATAAGGATTTTTGGTAGTGACGTAGGTAAAGGAAACATTAGGTGTAGTGACCAAGGGAATGGTGTACTTGTTTACCAAGTGAATTACTGCATCCATTATCTTTTGTTTACCTATAACAGTATTTGAAGTAGAAGTTGTATCGTTGTCCGTTACTGGTGTTTCAGTGCTAGTTCATACTACTTGTCCTGTCTCTTCTTGGACAGTTACCACTTCATTCGTTCCTGTGAATACATCTGTAGATCATACTTCATCTATTGTAGTATCTCACATACCAGTTCACAATACTGTTCCCTCTCCGGTAAATACATAGCCATCAGTTGGGATTGTTTCTTGTCCAAGGAAGTTTTGTGCGAGATAGTCTTGGAAACTTGCGGAATAGTTTTGATGTACTTGATAGTAATCATAAGCAGTCAATGCGATACTAATCACCAAGAGAATCAGATATATTTTTGTTCCTATCAATGCTCGAAATCTTTTAGTGATACGATGTTTGAAGAGAAGCGTCAAAACAATAAATACAATAAATCCAATGACTAATGAAAAAACAAAAATTACTATTTTGGAATTAGTGTCTCATACAAATATACTAAAGAGAATGATTGTTAAGAGAAAACTGATGATAGCAGGAAATGCTAGTTCAGATATCTTTTTGCGTTCTTTGATCGCTGCATGAAAATGGTCATGGAATGATACTTTAGCTTCTTTGACGGGCATTGGTTCGTGCTCCTTGTGCTCTTTTTTGACCTCTTCACTACCATCAATAGTGTTGTACAAGAGTCCAATCAAAATAATCGCTATTAGATTGATTCCTCCCAATCGGAAAAAATTTGCCTGTCATCGCAAAATTCCTATAATCAGCGGTTGTATGACAAAAAAATAGATACTGAACAAAAGAAAAAGGTTTTTTTTCATAGATAATTGTAATATAAAGTAAAAATGTCAACTAATTTTACCTATATACAAGGATATATATACAATGCAGCTCCTTTTTCAAGCCTAAAAGTTGCAAAATATATAAAAACGATTAAACTTAACTATAACTATAGAACTTAGAACTTAGAGCTTAGAATTTAGCTGTTTAGAAATTAGAAATTGAAAATTAGAAATTATTTACTTTATATGTTCATGTATATGAAAAAGCTTATTATCGGATGAATCATTATGTATACAAGTCTGCTCGTCGTTTGATATGCGCAGATGATTGTTCCTGATTCTCAAAATTATATTCTCAATGAAAACGATCAGCAAATACTCAATACACAAAATATCAATGATCCACTCAGAGATGGAGCATACAATATGATAAACCCTCAGTGATGAGGTTCATTATCAGGAGTGGTATGAGTAAATGATCAGATATCTAGCCATCAAAATGCACAAAGCAGAGTCATGGATGTCATCAAAAATATCATCAATTATGCATTAGGACTATTGGGACTCATCGCACTCGTGTACTTGATCTACCATGGATTCTTGATTCTGACTGCAGCAGGTGATGATACTCAATACAAAAAAGGTATAAAAGGTATACAATATGCAGCCATAGCAATCGCAGGTATCGGTGCAAGCTGGCTTATCATTAGTGCAATATTTCGATTGCTCGCTTTAATTATTTGACCATAAAAAAAACGATGAAATTTATTATCTGAAAAAACATTTCGACTATCATACTTTCCTTCTTAGGAGGGATTTTATCCGTATGAATATTGCTCCCTGCGATATCTTATGGACAAGGATTTTCTGATGCTGAATCAAATTTTCCTTACGATATCCAAGGTCAGGAGTATAATCCTGATGATCCTAATAATATTCCTACGACAGATATTGCATCAGGCCTCATTACACAAGATACAAATGAACCTACAAGTTTGCTGAGGAGATTGACTGACTTTTTTAGACTCAGTGGAACTTCATATACTACTGCTACTACTTCTCCAGCGACAGAATACGTTAAATGGATACTCAATATATTCTTATGATTAGTAAGCTTTCTTTCACTTGTGATGGTTATCTTTGCATTTTATCTCATCTTCTTCTCCAAAGGTGAAGAGGCCGTGGGCAAAGCAAAAAAGATCCTTATCGGTGTTGCGATAGCGCTTGCTATGATGGGATTATCACGATTTATTGCGAGCTTCTTCTTTGATATCTATACGACCGTAGTAGTGTAACTTTTATCTTTTTGTTCTAGCAAATGTTCTTGAATCTATGAGAAAAAAACAAAATTCAGAAACCGAAAAACGAAAATCTCTTCAATACAGAGACGATGTTGCCGATTTCAGAAATCAGGAATGATACGATGATCATGAAAGATGGCGGATTGAGATGTATCCTCAGAATCAATGGTTTAAATCTTGATTTGAAAAATTTTGATGAACAGCAAATAGTTTTGGAACAATACAAAAAATTTCTTAACTGATTGGAATATCCTATTCAAATCCTTGTTCGCAATACATTCCTCGATCTTTCCAATTATCTTACCTATATCAAAAACAATATAGATCCGATAGAAAACCCAGTGCTCAAGTCTCAAGGCGAGGCATATTATAGATTTTTACAAAACATCGATATGCAGCAATGATTGATTTACAACAAAGAATTTTACATTATAGTTCCGTATTACTTAGACGAGCAAGACAAGAGTCAGGTACAAAAATCTCGATGGAATAAACTGCTTGATGTCTTGAATGCAAAAGATACGGTGGAAAAAGTTGTACTGAGATACAGACAATTTCTCAAAGGAAAAAATTCATTAGAGACCAGGGTAAGTCTTATTATCGATGGACTCAATGGTATGGGAATTGGCGCAGAAAAAATACCTACTTCAGATATCATCAATCTTATTTTCCGTTGCTATAACCCATTGTTGCATAGCTCTCAAGCACCGATGAAATAGACTAACAACTAACAGTTAATAACTAACAATATAAAAAAAATAAAAATAAAAAAAATAATTCAACCCCGTAATTTATTGCGGGGAGTTTTTTAAATAAAAAAATAAAAATAACAAACCCCCATTCCCCCTTGACAGGGGGCTATATGGAAAAATAAAAAATTATTTATTTTCCATTATCCCTCCCTGTCAAGGGAGGGTTAGGGTGGGTTTGTTAAAATAAAAAAATTAAATAAAAAAATAAAAATAAAAAAAAGATGAAGAATTACTTCATCTTAGGTGTTTTTTTTATTTTGCTTATTCTTCTGTTATAATCGTCCACCATCCAGGACCATTGGGATCTAGGCTATTCGCAAAGGTATATGAACCTTTTTTGAAGAGGAGAACGGTATTGTACGGTACTACTATTCTCACAGGTCCTACGGTTATATTCTGGCCGTCTTCGGTGAATTCATAGGTAAAGATAAGCGTTTTTTTAGCAACAAAGCCATCAGGATGTTCCACCCAAAAGAGGGGAGTTTCTCCTGTGAATCCGAATTCATGGGATTCTGTTCCATGGTTATTTTCATATCCATTTTTTAATAATGCCGCAAATTCTTCTTTGGTCATAAGTGCATAACTCCCTAAAGGAGCTGTTTGTAAAGAATTTTCCCCCACTTGTTGGATTATGGTAGGTGTTTGCCCTATAGTACACCCGATAAAGAAACATGCTGCTACAAATAATAAAATTTTTTTCATCTGATTTTGTTTTAACCAAATTTATAGAAACAAGTGCAACAGAAAAGTTATAGGTTATAGTAGATAATTTTAACCTATAAGAGTCACTTATGAAAATATATCATCATATTACCGATGG